>ENA-ORNG01000199-ORNG01000199.1-human-gut-metagenome-genome-assembly--contig:-NODE-199-length-59369-cov-10.123478_pt1 | contig 59369 bp, 49 predicted proteins | sample MGYA00242113_ERZ509018 | MGnify/ENA primary metagenome ERZ509018 (study PRJEB26280, sample SAMEA2338711) | human gut metagenome | biome: human gut; feature: human-associated habitat; material: faeces... | reverse complement strand
GGTTCATAAAATAATCGCGTGCCCGTTTATCCTCCGTAATGATGGAATCACTGTGTGCTTTGGCAGTGACGAAGAAGACGCTGGAGAATGGCGATTCCCGGCCTCTGGCGGATATTATCCGGTCTTTGGAGGCGAAGTTCCGGGAGTACGGCGTTTCCCGCGCAATGCTGGAGGCGAATTTGGGACACAAGTTGGAGGAGACGACCAAGCCGGAGGTGGTGAAGCTGGGGAAGGTGTTTAACAGCATTGCCGACGGGATGGTGCGGGTGAAGGATGTGTTCCCGGATGACGACCGGCCCACCAGGGAACCTGCCCTGCCGAAGACTCCTGCGTCTGCTCCCGCTTCCAAGGCGTCTGCCAGGACGGTGCAAGCCCCGCCGCCTGTGGCTACGCCGGCGCCGCAAGACGGCATTCCTGGCCTGGATGTGCCGGAGGATATGCCCTCCTTTGGTTCTTTTGATCATTAACCCCTAACCTATTGACGACGATGGACGCAATGGAAATGGTCAAAGACGAACGGCAGGGACGGCCCAGCGCGAGCGGGATGCAGCGGCTTTTCCTCTGCCCCGGATCCTGGCAAGCGGAGAAGAAGTGCCCCGTGGATGAAGAGAGCGAAGACGCCGCCCTGGGCACGATGCTGCACGCCTGCATGGAACAGGGGACGATGCCGGAGGATCCGGAGGACGCGGAGGCCGTAGCCTGGTGCCGCGAGATGGAAAACGCCCTGTGCAAGAAATATCTTGGTGAGGAAATTCGTTATGCTCTTGTTTGGCGGGAAAGTCGGGTGTTTGAGCGAGTAGACCGCCTGTTTTCTGGAAAGCCGGACATGGTCGCAGTTAGAGATTTCAAAGCTTTAGTGGTGGATTATAAGTTCGGCCGCCTGCCTGTGGCGGCTGCCGAGTGCAATTTGCAGTTGAGCGCCCTGGCTGTGCTGGTGATGGATATGTTTGACGAGGGGGATATAGACGAGGTGTTTGTGTGCATTTTGCAGCCTTACGCGAGCCGGAAGGAGCCTGCCGTATGCCGGTACACCCGCGAGAGCGTGGAGCAGGCGCGGGCGTTTTTCCGGGCCTGCATTGAGAAGGCGCAGGATGAGCACGCCCCGTTGAAGCCCAGCGAGAAGGCTTGCCGGTATTGCCGGGCCCAGTCTTCCTGCCCGGCGGTGAAGCTGGCTTTGGTGAATGTGACGTCCGGGGATTTGACGGCGGCCTGGGAGGAATGGTCCCCCGAAAAACGGAGGGAAGCTTATGACCTGGCTAAGCTGGCAAAGAGGTGGGCGGCTTCCGTGGAGTCCAAGGTGAAGGCGGATTTGAAAGCCGAGGTGGAGATTCCCGGCCTGAAATTGTCTCCCGGGAAGAAGGCGTTTACGGTGACGGATCCGGCTGCGGCTTTTCAAATTCTTAATGGATTGTTTCCTGATGCCATCACGGCGGCGGCGTTCTCTTCTTGCTGTAAAGTAGGGATTTCCGACCTGGATAAGCTGGTGCATTCCGTTCGGAAGGCTGCGGATGCCGGCGCCAAGGTGGCCGAGTCCAAGAACTGGCTGCGGAAGACGCTGGCCGGATGCGCGGAAGTGAAGGTTTCTGACGGATCCGTGAAGGAGAAAGGAGTACAGGATGCCTAATTGGTGTGTTGGTACAATGAAAGTGAGGGGAACCAGCGAAAACCTCACCTGCTTCTTCAAGGAGGGAGTTTTCCATTATGATGATAAAAAGCCGCTTACTTTTATTTATGATAAAGGTGAGAATGAAGCTGATATTCTTTCTTACGTCAAAACTAAGGATTCCGGCTATTTAGCGATCAAAGGTGTCACTCGTAACGAAATCTCACCTTTGGATGATTATGGTGAAATTTATTTCACTGGATCAATGAATGACGAAAATATCAGAATCGGTTATTTCCGATTTGAAACAGCTTGGGGAATTGAAACTGAACAATTGGTCGAAGTGTCCAAGAAATACGGAATAGACATCAGAATCCAGGCTTTCGAACAGGGGATGGAATTTGAGCAGTTTATTGAAGTACATGCAGGTAACTTGGTTAAAAACGAAGTTATTTCGTTTGAAGACCGAGATTGGGCATGGGAATCCGTTAATCCAAACTGGGGAGGCTAAATGAACTCTTTGACCATTACCCTACCCCACACGCCGCGCTGCCTGTCCCCCAATGCCAAGACTCCCCTCACGCCGAGGGGGGCCATTGTGGCCGGTTATAAGAAGACGGCTGCCAAGAGCCGTGCCCGGAATATAGCCTGGGGCCGGACTTGTGAAGCCCTGAATGGACGCAGGATGATGCCGACGCATTACCGGGTGGTCTGGTTTTACAAGGGTAATAAGCCAGACGCGGATAATTGTCTGGCCCGCTGCAAGGCGTATCTGGACGGGGCCTGCAAGGCTATGGGGATTGACGATAGGACGCTAGACTGCGCCGGGATTGACCGGATTCATGACTTGGGCCGCGCCGGACAGGTGGAAATCGTGTTTGAAAGGAGGGACGATGAAAACGCCTAAATGCCCTATTTGCGGTGTACCGTTGAAACCCATTCGAGGATATGATGTTCAGGGAATAACAACCGACTGGGTTGCTGGTTGCTACAACTGTTTCTTCCAGAGTTCCCATTTTTGGAAAACCAAGAAAGCGTGCATTGAAGATATGGATAGGCTTGTTTCTCTGTTCCCGCCCATCATGAGGGTTTGGCCCGGAGATGAGGTTTTATGGGGAACCTATCCTGTCACGGTTCTTGATAAGGACATTCAGTGTGGAGAACTGATGGTGATAAACTCACAAGGAAGTAAATTTCTCCTCGAACAACACGTCATTGAGAAATGGCCGTGGGAACTTAAACGGAAAGGAGGACGGAAATGATATTTGACCTTGCACAGCTTATAGTTTTTTTAGCAACCGTCATTGCGTATGGATATTACCTTTATTTAATTGGAAAAGTTAAAGGTGTTCTTAAATCAATTAATATAGTTTTAAAACAGAGGGAGGAAGAAAATGAAACTGACTCCTGAACAACAGGTTTTTTTCAGATATGGGTATGTTAAAGCATGGTTACAGTCTAAGATTCTGGAAGCTCGTAGCTATGCGCGACGCACCTATGGGGAAAACTACGACAAATTAACGCCAGAGGAACGGGCTGATTGCCGAAAGCAATGCCAAATCGAATTTCTTATCCAACGAGTCAGAGACCGACGGGCCGCATGCAGGGCGTTTATGGTCTCAAATGACTGTAGCAAGTGTATTCACCGCCTCAATAAATCTCCCGATGGGAAATGTGGCGGCTGCAAATGGGACATATCTTACAAAATTGTTAAATCACGTTGGGAGCCGAGAAAGGAGGGGGAATCATGAAATACCTCTTTGACCTGCCGCCCCGTGACCTTACGCGGAAACCCTACACTGTGGGATCCAATGCGAAACTTCTTAAAAAATTAGATTACTTAGTATCGTTATCTATTTGGTCAAAAATATGGCAAAATGCCTCCCATTCTGATCTTAAAATAGTTTTTCCTGAATCGATGGTTCTGAGCATGTTGTCATCCATTTTCACATATTTGTATTTGATATGGTTTTCTTTCAAAAAATCTGCAGTAGTCATGAGGGGAAGACATTCTTTCACTTCATTATTTGGAGCTATATTTTTAATTTCATGCCAGGTAGGATAGTAATCTCCCATTTTTTCACATGAGTACTTTTTCGCAATATGAGGGAAAATTTCATACAGCTTTTCAATATTGTTGAAATCATCAATATCTAAAACAGTTTTGTAGGTAATGTTAGTTGGAGTTTCGTTCACTACAACAATATAATAATTATTCGTCATATTGAATGAATATCAAAATAATAATAATTTGTCAATAAAAAAATGCCAACACGATTGATCAGAGAAGGTATTTTGACTTCCGAGCGCGTCGCCTCCCTATCCTGGGAAGCGGAGGTGTTCTACCGACGCCTGATGTCTGTGGCAGACGATTACGGCCTTTATGACGCCAGGACGCCCATTCTCCGTTCTGCGCTGTATCCTCTCCAACTCGACAAGATGAGCGAGTGCAATATTCAACGCTGCCTCTCCGCGTGTGAGGCCGCGGGGCTTATTCTGCTTTATTCTCACAATGAGAAGCCATACTTGATGATTCTGGGGTTCGACCAGCAGGGGAAGTCCATGCCCAAATGGCCGCTTCCGAACGGTTACGAAGTGCTGAAAGTTTCCGACAAAAAATACGAACTGCGGAAATTCGTAACAGGTCGTAACGATTCGCCTCAACCCGTTACTTATGCGAATGCGTATTCGGATACGAAGACGGATGCGGATGCGAAGAAACAAGAAAACAATGCAGGGGGAGATAACACGGTGGTTTTTAGTGAGCCGCCCACTGATCCTGCCTCCTCTATCCCGAACCGGGAACGCTTGAACGACGTCCGGGGGATGCGCTGCGCCGATAACCATGCAGACCTGGAAGCTTCTCCCGGTGCTGCCCGGTTCATGGCTGCCACCCTTGCAATCAACCCATCCTGGTCCCGGACTTTGACAACCGCCCTTGAGAAGGCCGCCGCGCTTGAGGCTTACCGGTCCGCGCAGGGGCGGGTGACGCAGCGGGATATGGAGATGCTCAAGGCTTACTACGCCAGCGGCTTGACGCATGACCGGAGCAATAAGGCTTTTTGGAGGCCGGACAGCCGCAAGAAGTTTTGGGAGTGCTTCGGGGATGTACTCACCCACGCGGATCGCTGGGCGAAGGAAACACGCTGGAAGCCGGCAGCATCCCGCAAGAAGCCGAAGCCCGAAGAACCACGGCAGCCGGAAGGGCCCGTTGTGGATACCGACACGGCGGCGAAAGAACTGCGAGAATGGAGAAAAGAATTAGGATTGGGAGGTGAGGCATGAAGCAGTCGGAGTTAAAATTGATGTCTATCATGTCTGCTGCTTTTTCACGGCTGAAAATGTCTCCGGTTCAGATAGCCATTCTTTCCTGTATCGGTCTTAATCCCGGCATTCGGTTCGGAGAAATTGCCAACCGCGTTTCCGTATCTTCCAGCCGTCTGTGCTTTCACTTGAATACCCTTTGCGGTGCAGGAGACGTTTCTACCTCCCAATATGGTGGCAGATTCAAAAAAGGTTATTTCCTCACGGCACAAGGGCGTAAACGATTGGAAGACGCGATCACACGAACGATGAAAGATCATGCCTAAGCGAGATAAAACATCTATTGCCACAGAGAAGAAGAAGGAATTTGCCAGGCTCTTGGTTGAGTCAAAATTGTCCAAAGCGGACGCATATCGTAAAGCTTACAAGCGCAAGGACATGAGTAATGACGCGGCCAGTAAGGCGGCTTCTCGTTTGTCCAAAGATGGCGAAGTTTTGCGAATGATTGATAAATTGAATGCCCAGTTGGACAGATCAGCGATTGCCACCAAGCAGGAATGCCTTGAGTTTCTTACTGCTGTGTTGCGTACACCGATTGGAGAAGTAGGAGAAGATTCTCCTTTATGCCAGGAGGTTGCCTACACAGATTCAGGGATGCGCAAGAAGATGCCCGGCAAGATTGAGGCGGTGAGGGAGCTTTCCAAGCTGGCCGGTTACAATGAGCCGGAACCGGTAGATGTCCCCGGCCTGTCGCAGATTGCCGCGGTGCTTGCCGGAACGCAACAGGAGCATCTTGTACATCCTGATAATGGTAAAGCCGCTCCGATTGAGTTTGACGGCGAGCAGGAAGCGCCGGAAGACAAGAAACGCCGCCCAAGGCTGTTAGACGGCGTGGGGAATGAACCGTTGATCTAATCATTCATTCTGATCTCTCCATGTAATAATTACACCTTTTCCTTCGATATTCATCACATCTATAGAAACTTCTTTTTCTTTCCCAGAAATAGTATCTAACTTGCTAATTGTTTTCAATTTTTTACAAGCTTGATTAAGTTGAGACATACTATGCTTAGGAGAATCAAAAATCATAAATCCATGGCAAGCATATAGGTATATTGGAATAGCTGGTTGGGATTCTTCGCGAACATATCTTTGAATCTGCAATATTTCGTACATTTCTTGAGTCAAATCTTCAACTTTTGTTAACCTATTTAGTGGAATTAAGGACGCTTCTGCAATTTCTTTAGCACGTTGTTTTAAATAATTTTTTTCTTCATTATTCATAATGAAGAATATTAACATATTATTTCGTTTAGTCAAGTTACGGTTGTATTCATCCTTCAGCTTTTTGTTGTAATGATGGTACATGATTCGATGCGCTTTCAACGGAGGCGAGCTTTCTCCTACTTCCGCCGTCCGGGCGGATTTAGATAATTTTCACCGTGGGGCTTCCAGGATTGAGAATCTGGACCTGGGCCAGATGGGCGGCGTTTCCCGGCGCCGCGGGTTCCGGCGCGTGGCTGCCGCTTTGGAGGGTTCCGTGATTTTGCCTTATGTTTATTCCACCAATGACCGTTTTCTTGTGGAGGTGTCCCCTTCCCTGTTGCGCGTGTTGTCCGCCGAGGGGGATGTGGTTGCCTCCCTGCCTTCCGTATGGAGCCAGGACGATGTTTCCTCCTTGCGCCACAAACAGGTGAACAGCATGTTGTTTCTGGCCTGCCCCACGCATGAGCTGATGGTGCTGAAACGGGATGACGAGGGCGCGTTTTCCCTGGCTCCCTATGAGTTTAAGGCCCGCCCCTGGCGGTATGAGGAGTTCCGGGATTTTCCGGTGCGCCTGACGTTGGATGAGGGGTGTTACAGGGTGTCTTTCGGGGATCATGCGTCCGATCCGGATGCGGCGGTTAACGAGGGGGATGTGATGCGCGTCCAGGTGACGGTGCCCCAGCAGACCGGGTTCAGCACGGGGGCCGTGGTTCGCCAGGGTTGGGTGATTGCCAAAGCGTTTACGGCAGCCAGCACTTTCACGGCTGGGAAAAAGCTCTGCCTCAATGAGGGGAGTTATTGGTCCTGGTGGACGTGCGACAGGGATTTTAACGGGGCGGCGGATTTTGTGGACGGCCTGACGTCTCCGGCGGATTATCCGGAGCATTTTCATAAGGGTGTGATTTGCCATTCCAATACGATTACCTGCAAGGGGACCTGGACGTTTTATTGTTATAAGGAGTGGTACGGCACGTATGCCGTGGAGCGGCGTTTTCCGAATGAGGATTGGCAGCTGCTTGGTACGTCCAATTCCCCGGTGGGGGCCGCTTCCAATTTGCAGCTGACCGGGGACGAGGCGGGGGATGAGTGTTATTTACGCCTGATGTTGTATGAGTCCCAGCTTTCCAACGGTTCCGATCCCAGCCAGGGGTTTCCGGCTGATTCCTGCGGGAATAAGCTGGTGGTGGATGCTTATAAGAAGGATGTGGTGCTGCGGCTGCATTCCCTGTCTACCAGCGACGTGCGCAAGTTGACGCTGCCTTTGGGGAGTGATTTTTGCGATTTTTTCGAGAAGAAGGGGCTGCCGTTTTTTTCCGCATTGTTGGTTGATGGGGCCAAGGTGGACGGCGGGTTTGAGGTGTCCAGGGAGGGACGGATGCTGACGGTGAAGCCCGATGGGGTGACGACGGATGATGTCGGCGCCGGGAGCATGGTGCGCCTGGAATGGGAGCAGGCAGAGGTGAGTTTGGACCGGTTTGCGGAGGGGTCGATTGAGATGTATCGTTTTTTTCTTCCGGCGGGTACAGTCGTGTCGATGCAGGGGTTTGTCTGCGTTTATGCAGGACAGACGATTCGACTGAATTCGACGTTGAATGTGTGTTCTTTTTGCGAGGGTAATGGCGGTTCTTATTCGTTGAGGTCTGTGTTTTCCACGATGGAGAAGGCGTCTTTTACGGTGCTGGAGGACGGGGTTTATGTGGTGAGGATGGAGACCTGGACCGGAGGTTCCGTCAGTCAACGGGCCAGAGCGCAGCTGGAGGTGCCGGCCTGTACGGCATGGATGGAGGCGGAGGTGACCGAGGTGACGGCTTCCGCGGAGTATTCTCTTTGGGATAATGTGTCCGCGGTTCCGGAGGGTGTACCCCCGTCCGGGGAGTCGTTGATGTGGAGTTTCGCGGCGTTCCGGGGGGTGTACGGGTTTCCTTCCCTGGTGGATGTGTTTCAGCAGCGACTGGTGCTGGCCGCTACGCAGGCCCAGCCGCAGACGGTGTGGTTGAGCAAGACGGATGACCTCAACAGTTTCGAGGTGGGGAAGCAGGATGATTCCGCGCTGGCTTTGACGTTGAGCACCACAACACAGAACAGGATTTGCTGGCTGATGGCACAGAGTTCCCGGCTGCTGTTGGGGACGGCGGACGCGGAGTGGGCGGTGTCCGGCGGCCAGGGGGTGATGACTTACGCCAATGCGCGGGCGGATAGCCACGGGTTTGTGGGTTCTTCCGATGTGCCGGCCCTGATGGCGACCGATAAGGTGCTGTATGTGGAGAGGGGCGGCGGACGGGTGTATCAGTACGGGTATGATTATGAGAGCGACGGGTTTGTGTCCCGCGATTTGACGGTGTTTGCCGATCATGTGCTGGCCGACGGCGGTGGGTGCCGGGGTGTTGCTTTTGTGCGCAAGCCGGAGCCGCGGGCGGTGTTTGTGCGCCGGGACGGGGCACTGGCGCTGATGACTTATAATAGCATGCACCAGGTGCATGCCTGGCACCGGTACACGACAGAAGGAGTGTTCGAGGGGGTAGCCGTTTTGCCCAATGGGGATCAGGCGGATTTGCTGTTTGCCCTGGTGGAGCGGGAGGATGGACGGTTTATTGAGGTGCTGGCGCCGGGTAATGAGTTTCAGGATCCAGGAGGTAGGGATTTTGTGTCTGTGTTAGAGACTAACGCCCTGATTTCTCTTGAAGCTGCTGGACGCCGCCAGCATAGCGGCGGAGTGATGTTTTTCTTTGGCTCTGACGCACTGGTGGATGGTGTTGAGGTAAGCATCGACGGAACCCGCTGGGATGTACTGGACCGTTCCCCGTCTTCGTTTTTAACAAGGGGATGGCATTCTCTAGTTTCTGATGGATGCTGGAATTACGATTCCATGGTGGGCATCCGCGTTTCCGGCAACCGCGATTTCAATTTATTAGCTATTCAGGCATAATGGATAATAATATAGAGATTCTAAAAGAACGACTTTCCGAACGCGTGTGGAGGTTAAATCACCTTTACTGGATTATCAATAAAGAGGGCAAGATGCAAAGGTTCCAGTTGAATTGGGCCCAGCGGCGGCTGCATGAGCGGTTATGGTACAGGAATGATATTCTGAAAGCGCGCCAGCTGGGAATTTCCACGTATGTGGCCATGCTGATGCTGGACATGTGTCTGTTCCGATCCAATTTCCATTGCGGCATCATTGATAAGACTTTGGTGGATGGGACTGGCAAGATTGGTAAAATTGAGTTGGCTTACAGGAGTTTGGATTATGTACCGGATGCTCCCACGGAAGAAGACGTTGCCCTGGCCGAATTAGGACGCCTCATTAAAGGGGAGATTCAAGCCAGACCTTCCAAAACGACGGTATCTTTTTCCAATGGGAGTAAAATTACAGCCGGCACATCTCTCCGTGGCGGCACATTTCAGTTTTTGCATATCTCAGAACTTGGATACGTCGCGGCCCACGCCCCTCTGCGGGCCCGCGAGATTGTGACAGGGGCCATGAATGCCGTTTCCAAAGATGGAGTGATTGTTCGAGAATCCACCCATGAGGGAGGAAAGTTTGGCCTCAATTACGAGATGACCAAGACGTCCATGGAAATGGTCGGCAAACATCTTTCTTCCCTGGATTGGAAGTTTTTTTTCTTCCCCTGGTGGAAAAATCCGGAGTATTTCCTTGAGGCTGATGATGAACAGGGAGGCGGTTTTCCGGAGGATTTGCAAAAGTATTTCGAGGATTTGAGGTTAAGGTGCGGTATTTCCCTGAATGATGCCCAAAAGCGTTGGTACGCCTCCCAATACAAAACATTTGGAGGATTGGTCCGTCAGGAATATCCCTCTACACCGGAAGAGGCGTTTCAGTCATTGGTGGAAGGGTCTATTTATGGCTCATACATTGATATGTTGAGATCCAAAGGGAGGTTGTGCGGAGAATTTGAAAAGGACGACCTGGCTCCCTATTACGTGTCCTGGGATATTGGCATGGCTGATTATATGGTTCTCTGGCTCTGGCAGGTGAGGGGAGACGGCAAGTTTTACGTGATGGATTGCTTGCAGGCCAACGAAAAGTCCTTGGAGTGGTATATCAATTTCATCCGAACGAAGTGGGAAGTGATGTTTGGACCCATTTACAAACATCTGGTTCCCCACGACGCAGGGAGGAGAGATCCCCACGGGATTACCTTTGACGTGTATTTGAGGCGAGCAGGGTTCAATGTGTCCGTAGTGCCGCGCATTTCCGATGTGTGGAATGGTATTTTTGCGGTACGGCGCCTCCTGAATCATTGCATTTTTCATGAGCGATGCTCCCGGCCCCTGAAAATTGACGGAGTGGAATATATGTCTGGCGTAAATGCCCTGGAGAATTATCAGAAGGCCCCGGCAGGAGCACATGGTGTTGAACGAGATACCCCCCTGCATAATAGATGTTCTCACGCAGCGGACGCCTTTAGGACATTTGCGGAAGCTTATGAAAATGGCCTTGTTGGAGCAGTTGGAGCCGTTGCCATGCCTGCACAAGCGGTAGAATCACGCCAGACACAAGGACTTGCCATAGGCGCGGATGCGCTCTTTTTCTAAAATCCACCGAAAAGCCACACGTCAGCCACACGCCACAAGTACTAAACAAATATAATTTAGATGTACATACAATTTCAAAAACATTGAAATTACAATGATATAATAAAATGCTTTAGTTTACCTTAATGATAAAATCTGCATGGGGTGCAGGGGGTCGCAGGTTCGAATCCTGTCAACCCGACCAATTTTAAGGTTCAATCAGTTATGCTGATTGAACCTTTATTGTGTAGAATAAAGTGTAGAATGGAAGGGGGTGCGTTATGAGTTCCAGCCCCTCTGTTATACACGTTTACGGAGATCTGCTTGATCACCTCCTACACGCCTACGGAGAAACACAGGAGCAATGGAATGCGCCTTTTGATGCCGCTCCCATCTTTCCGGAACTCTCAAAACAACTCTACGAATGCGGCTTGAATCATCATCAGCTTGATGTGGTAAAAGAAGAAATAGCGGACGCACGCCTGCCTATCCTTATCGGAATTTTCACTATTCTCTTCCGTAACGGCTACCATCCGCAACGCGTTACCCGGAATGTGTACAAACTTGCCAAACTATACTGTCCGGAATCAGTAAAAAACTTGTCTCATTCCGATATTGCTTTGCTGACCAGCGACACAATCAGCGCATCATCCATGCGGGCGCACGCCTGTAACGCTTTCCTGGATTCCTTAACCCCCGACCAGGCGCAAGCTCTTATCGACAAATACGGCAAGAGTGCCCTGCACAAGCTCGCACAAGTTTCCTGGACCAGCCGGAAAGCTCAAAAGAAACACCGCAGGAAAAAGAAGCAAGCCTCCCCCCCGCATACGCAAACATCCGCGGCGGCCAGGCCGGAAAAATCCCCTTCCTCCATCTTCTTAACCGTGATCGCTTCCTGCAAGCAGGCTATATGATCCTTTGAATTCATGGTCTCCTGCGCGGTGTAGGACGTTCCGCCGCCTGTGGAGGCCCCGGTTATTTCCTTGCGCCCTTCCAGTATCGCCAGCTTTTCCCGCAGCATTCCCTGCAAATCCGGCAAATCATAGTTTTCCACATAAGCCTGTACAATGGGGTTCATATCCTTCAGGAGCTTTTTCAAAACCCGCTATCATCCGCCACAACTCCCGAATGTCATTGACTTCCTTTCTCACATATCTTTCCATATATTCCCATGACAGAAGAGAATATAGAATACATTGATGCCTACATCTTCATGTCCTACGAGAACATGATTAAAACATTGGAAAAGGGGCGCCTCAAAGTCCTTTTCCCGGAAGAATGTAATGATCCATTCGAATTCATGTCAGCCCCGCCAACAAAATTGCCAGACGGATATAAATCTTTCGATAGCAATTATTTGCGTAAGGAATACGGCTTCCTGAGCTTTACCAAAACCTATAAATTACCCACCATGTGGGCACACTATGCTGATAACCATAAAGGATGCTGTGTGCATTTCAGATTTCCCTCGCTCCCGGAACAAAAAAGCTACAATAAAATATCAGATCCCAAAGAAGAGTGTCCCTATAAATATAGGAAATTGAAGGTAAAACATGAAGGAGAATGCTTCTCTAGCATACAAGATCGAGAAACAAAAAAAATAACTAATCATGTTATATTATGGGATGTTCGCTATCAGAAAGAACGTGTCAAATTCGATGGACTTTTATCAGGATATACTGCATTTGGGAATCAAGTAGAATTCAGAATAAATCCTGTTTTCATTACAAAAGATGAATCCTGGGGATATGAACAGGAACAACGTATTATTATCCCAACTTTATTTCCTACAGAAGTAGAAGATAATTTAATATTCGTGAGAGGATTCAATCCGTATATAAAAAGTATTATGTTGGGGATGCACTGCCCTTATCCTGAAGGATTGACGCAATCACGCGTCAACGTCCTTACTTTAGGAGAAAAAAATGGCACAAAAATCACCTATAGCGATGAAACTTCTTATCATGATCAAATAAATGTCAGTAGGGTCAAACCAACGAGCGACACTTTTGAAGTCATTTCGGATGAACACGAAAAGCTTCTAAAATCGTTTAAAGAAAACGGAGAATAACGCTCTTTCTCCACCAGTTGAACACCACCCGCAGCAGGTCGGTCCTCCTGGTTCGGAATCTCCTGAAAATCTTCCATAAAAAAGCCCCGCACTGGTGCAACAGTGCGGGGTTTATTTAGAAAGGCGGGATGCTCTACAATCCCTGCTGATTTCCCTATATCATATATAAGAAAAACGTCAATCCCTTTTTCCTCCCTCCCGCTTGCACCCGGGAGGGAGGGCTTGACTAGCCGATCAGGAGCACAAGCACCTGCCCCAGCCACTCAAGCAACAGGGGGTTTACGTAGAGCATATAAACCTTTCTATTTAGGGGTTAAGCGTTACGACAGGGCCCTTCCCTGCCGTCAACGGCCCGGACTATATCACACCCCCGGGAAAACCCGCACTAAAAATCAAACTCCAGTTGCACATCATCCGTAACAGATTGCTTCACCTGTTCCAGCACATTCTGAAAAGCCGCCCTCAACGCCTCTTCATCAAACGCCAGCGACAACCGTTCGACGAACGAATCAAAAAGAACCTTAACCAATTCCGGAACCTCCCTCCTCCGCTCCGCGTGGTACTGTTTCAACGTCCAGAAAAACGCCTGCCGCTTGTCCCAAAAATCTTTCCACGCCGCATTCAGGGTGCAGTCATCCCCCCTCCAACAGCCGCGCCGGCACATCCGGAGACAGCCCATGCTTTTTCAGCAACCGCGCCTTATGCAGCCCTGCTTCCAAAGCCACCTTCAGTTTCTCCAGGACAAGCCCCGCAAACTGTCTCCCAATATCCGGGACGTCCTCGACCCTTTCATGGGCAGCGGGACTACTCTTGTTGCCGCCCGCGACCTGGGACACGTCGCCCACGGAATCGACCTTTCCCCGGATAATGTCCGCATTGCTGCTGACCGCCAGGGCGTTTCCGTCCCCTGACTACGGCCAGCCCGCGGAGGGGCCGCCGGGCTTCCGCGAGATACGCGCGCGACGCTGGCGGGAGTGTTTCACATGGGACAAATGACCCTTACGATTTTCCGAATTTGACCCTTACGGGCATTCATGGGCGTAACTTATTGCGCACCCCTTCCTTTTCTCCCCAAAACGCACATATTTTCAACCCTTTTCAAGCATTTATGGTTGGTCACAGCAATGCCTGCATCAGCTTGTTCTCTCTTCATTTTTTCAGTTCCTTCCGGAACGGACAAGAAAAAACACAGGGGCGCCCGCCCCTCTCCGTTGCCCGCCGGGATGAAAGCTGTTACGGTTCCCGTCCGCAGAAATAAAAATAACCTTCCTACAGCAAAGCCTTTGCCGTTTCCGGCAAAGGCTTTGAGCACGGCGTCCCATTACGGGCACAAAACGGGAACCCCCTAATTGCCGTAAGAGGATTCCACGCGCCTGGCTACGTCGCGGTAGCCATACTCGGCGTCGTAAATCTGCTGGAATGCAGCCAGGGATTCCCCCTTCTTGCCCTGCTTTTCATAAAGCAAGCCGATCATGTAAAGGATTTCCTTCTTGGTGTCATTCATTTCTATCAATTCCTTATTGGCTTCCTCCAGCTGGCGCAGGGCCATATCATGCATGTTCTTGGCGTCATAGCACTTGCCGAGCAACAGCATGGCGCGGATGCGGATATGGGGGTTGTTGCGGGCGCGCTGGAGTTCCGGAATGGCTTCCGTGTAATTGCCGCAGTCGAAGAGGGCCTGGCCCAGCTCAAAACGGGTTTGCGGGTCCGTGGGGTTGTTTTCCACACGCTGGCGGCACAAGGCCACCTGCTGCTCCGCAGCTTCCTTGCTGAACTGGGCAAGCTGTTCCTGAAGTTCCTTATTATCCGGCTCCGCGGCAGCGCGGCGGCGGATTTCCTCCACCTGGGCCTTGCGGCATCGCTCATTCATTTCCGAGGCCTTGTTTTCCAGGGAAATATCATTGTTGCTGAGGCTGAACGCGTAATTATAGAAGGAATAGGCATTGGCCCAATCTTCCATTTGTTCATAAACGCCGGCAATGTCGCGCACGACGGCCAGATCCTGCTGGTTCTGGGCGTAACGGGCGGAGAGAAGCCCCAGGCGCTCTTCCAGTTCCGCACGGGTGAGCCCTTTCTTGTCGCTCTTGTCCAGGGTGTTCGTTTCCGACGAGTTCTTCATCACGTCCCGGAAGCTTTTAGCCTCCTCCCACTTCTGCTGCTGCATCGTGGCGCGCGCCATGCAGTCCTTTTCGCTCTTTACGGCCACACTGTCCGTGGGATCCAGCTTCACAAGGTCATGGTACACTTCCGCAGCCTGGGCCGGCATATCCCGGGAAACGTAATGGGAGGCCAGCATGTGGAGCATTTTCTTGTTGCCGGGATGCCCCTGGCGAACGGTCTCCAGAGCAAAAGCGGCCAGATCCGGGAAATTTACTTCCATGGCAGCCGTGTACAGGGCCTCGTTTACCGGAATGCTGTAAGGATCATTTTCCAATTCGTCTTCCAGAGCGGAAAGCTGGGTAGCCGCGTCCTTCTTGGAAGAAGTGAGCTTGCTGGTGCTGATTTTCATACCGCTGAACAGCCCCCCTCTCTTGGCCTCCGGATTCAATTTGATTTCACAGGCGCGCAACGCCTTGCGGCCTTCCAGAAAACCGGGGAGCTGCTTTACCAGGGCCTTGAGCAGGCTGACGGCATAGGGATAATTGTTCATGTCCACCGCCTGGCGGGCGCGCACCCAAAATTCGGCCTGCTGGGGAGTCAACTGTTCTTCTGTAATCGTTTCAATCATGGAACTATATAAGCGTAAATGGTGAACAACGGCAGCGCCCCACCAGGGCGGCCCCGCATGTAATAGTTTAATGCTATCAGCCGGGGAGGCATACTTCAACCTTGTTTTTTGTTCCCGTTAGGAAAAAATATGCTGCATGAGACTGGATGCCCTTTTATCCCGCTACGGATATTGTTCCAGGAGGGAAGCGCCGGGTTGGATCAAACGCCACTCCATTACATTCAAGGGAAAACCATGCTCCTCCCCCACGGACAAGGTGCAGTCGGAAGGCATCCTGCTGGACGGAGAACCTGTGGAATTCCCGGACGGCCTGTACGCCGCTCTTTACAAACCTGAAGGGTACACCTGCAGCCATGACGACGGGGAAGGGAATTTGATTTACGACCTGCTGCCCTTCCAGTGGCGGCACAGGAACCCTGCGGTTTCTTCCGTAGGACGGCTGGACAAGGAAACTTCCGGCCTGCTTCTCCTCACGGACGACGGAAAATTCATCCACCGCATGACCTCCCCCCGCCATCACGTCGCCAAAGTTTACGAAGCCGTCACGGAGGAGGACATTCCGACAGAAGCCGTGGAGTTGTTCGCCTCCGGAACCCTCACGCTGAACGGGGAAACCCGCCCCTGCGCCCCCGCCCTGCTGGAAATCCGGGAACCGCGACGCGCCCTGCTGACGCTTACGGAAGGAAAATACCACCAGGTTCGCCGCATGCTGGCTGCCGTAGGCGCTCCCGTCTTATCTCTGTGCCGTGTTTCCATCGGCTCCCTGCATCTGGACAGCCTGAACCTGAAACCGGGGGAATGGGCGCCCATCCGTCCGGATGCGCTGTAAACCTCCCATCCGCCATGTGGATTCCCATTTCCGAAGCACCAATTGCCTGTTTTCCGCACTTTGAGGTGGCGGCGGAATCCGGGGACTGGATTGTGGTGGACAAGGGGGCACCCCTCATCGTCCACCCGTCCAACGGGAAAAAGGAACCCTGCCTCCTGGAAGGCGTGGAAGCCCTGCTAAGCTATGAAATAACCAACGGAGCCGCCCTTTCCCTGGTCAACAGACTGGACAGGGAAACCAGCGGTCTGACGCTGGTTGCCAAAAACAAAAGGGCGGCCAGGGAGCTGGGAAGAGCCATGCAGCGGCGCCTGATACACAAGGAATATCTGGCAATCGTGCAGGAATGGCCTGAATGGACGGAAACAACATGCACCGCCCCCATTTTAAGACAGGGGGAAGTCGCGGAAAGCCGCATATGGGTCAAACAGGCCGTGCACCCAGCCGGAAAAGCATGCACTACCATTTTCCGGAAAGAACGGACATGGAATACACGCCGGGGCCCCCTGGCGCTGGTCCGGTGCATTCCGGAAACGGGACGCATGCACCAGATACGCGTGCATCTGGCGCACCTGGGACATCCCATCCTGGGTGACAAAATTTACGGTCCGTCCGAACATTGCTATCTGGAATACATCCAGCACGGATGGAGCCGGGAACTGGAGGAGCGGCTGGTTCTGCCGCGCCACGCGCTGCATGCCTGCCGGCTGGAATTTCCGTTTGATGAAGAAACCTTCACCGCGGAAGCCCCCCTGCCGGAAGACATGCGGCTACTGCTTGAAACCGGGGATTAGTAAAAAACTCCGTCAGATGACCGGAATGACTTCATCCCGGTCAAAACGTACTTTCGCCAGACGGGCGTACTTATCCGCCTCTTCATTCCGGTAACCCAGAGCCAGGGCGCAAAGCGTGTAATAAGGGGAATTTTCCAGATGAAGAATGCGGTCATAGGCGGCCGGATCCATCCCTTCCAGCGCGCAGGTGTCCACGCGAAGATCCGCGGCGCAGCTCATCATGAACCCGAGGGCGATGTACACCTGCCGTTCCAGCCAGGCTTTCAGCACTTCCGGAGACTTGGAACCCACCAGTTCAAAAATGCGGGCGCGGTACTGGTCCAGGGAGTCCATGGCAACACCGCGCACTTCCACAATACGTTCCAGATAGCGCTGCACGTCTTCCGGCTTGAAATCCCTGCGGGCACAGAAAACCACCAGATGGGAAGCGTCCGTAACCTGGGGCTGCCCCCATGAAACTTCCCTAAGCCGGGAACGCACGGCGGGATCCCGGACATCAAGGAACTTCCACATCTGAAGCCCCAGGGAGGAAGGGCTCAAATGCAGGGATTCCAGAAGGGCTTCCCAGTCCTCCGCCGGAATGCGGCGGTCCGGATTGAATACCTTGGTGGCGTAACGCCATTCCAGCGTCTCGATCAATTCCTGAGCGTTCATATTCATTTATGATTATTCGTGCAGGAAGCCGGACGGTTTTCCGCCGCAGCTTGCTCCATGCCTTGGCATTTTCCCCGTTTCCCTGCCGGAATGCAAGCCAAGGTTCCGGCACAAGCGCGGCAGCGGCTCCTTTCCTTTTCCTCCTTTCTTCCTGTCCGGCACGCCGGGAACAGGCCGCTCTCCATCCTTCCAACCGTAGGCTTTCCGCCTCTTGCCGACCAGCTACATATCTTTCCCTTTCCGGAACAACACCCCGCACCGGGCAAAACCCATTCTCAAAACGCAAATCCTCTGAAAAAGGAAAAAGCTTCCGGGAAAAACCTCGCAAAAAACCGTGTCCTTTCCGGACATCAAAGGAATTTGACCGGCATATAATCTCCGGTCTGCTGGATGGTAAAGCTGATGCCCAGCCCGAATTCGTTTTTGTTCCCGTTCTTGCGAACGAAAGCGCCCACGCCCAAATACCAGGATCCCATATTGTGGTACACATTGTATTCCTGAATGTCCAGCTTGCCGTCCAACAGGGAAAAACGCCACTTGCCGCTGAAAGCCCAGGCTTCCGAAAAGCGCTGCAAAATACGCAGATCCAGCTGGCTGCTGTCCTCCAGAAGGGAATGCTGGTTCAAATAACGGTGCCCCACGACGAGCTCCGTGGAACGCCATGGCATGAAACGCAGGGAGTTGTTGTATTCACGGCAGCCGGAAATCTTGTCCTTACCCAAAACGGGAGCCTGCATTTCCGACCGGTATTCCATCCAGGGAACGGGATTCCAGCGCATGAATGAAAAAAGGTTGGAAAAATCCCGCTGGTTGACGGGATCATGCAGATAGGCATCCATGAACACATCCCAGGAAAACCAGCGGTGGGAATTAGCGTCCCGGCTGGTCATCAGCATGTTGCGCAATCCATACCGGAAGACAAGCCCCGTGGACAGGGAATCAATCTCCGTGTACCTGCCTATGCTCAAGGATGGGGGATTGGTCGTGGGGGTATCGCCGTCAATCTGGGGATAAAGCTCGCTCAGGCGGTTGGTTTTGACATACGCCAGCGTAAAATGGGGCTGAACAATATGGTTCATGCCGTTCAGCCCAAAGGAATCACTATATACGGAAGAATAACGGCGGGAGAATTTGAAATCGGCATCCGTTCCGGCGTAAAAAATTCCCTGGTTGAGCGGTTTGTAGTCCTCCACGCCGTAATATCCCGTATAGCCTCCGCCCACTTTGGGGGTCAGGTTCAGGAACCCCATGATTTTCTTGGAAACGGAAACCTCATGGAAGGAGTGGAACCTGCTGTAGCTGTCCGTCATCAGCATTCGGGCCCAGTAATCATAGGAAGAAGTTCCGGGGTCCATCCCGTCCAGCATGTTCCGGATTTCCGTCCGCATGAACGGAGGAACGTACTGCTTGAGGAAAGCGAAGCTGGTGCGGCTTTCATACATGACGGGGGAACGGAATACGGGGGACTTGATACGCTCATAACTGAACTCCGTCCGCTGGTCCGCTATGTAGAAATTATTGGGGACAAAACGCTGCAACAGTGAAAAATCATTCGTATCGTCCGTACGGGAAAGAAGCACCGTGTTGTCCGGAGAAGAATTGCGCTGATAAATTTCCGGATAAAAATCGCGGAGCATGTACTCGTCGCTCAACATGTTGATGTTGGCCTTCAACCGCCAGTCCGTGCGGAGATTCACCCTGTGGCTCCACATCTGCTGGAGCGCGAACCTCCATCGGTCCGGGTCCAGATGCTCACGGTACTCATCATCACCGGCGTTGATTTTCACCCCCTTGTCATGGGTTTTGTAAAAGGACAGCCCCGTCATGTCCGGACAATCCTTTTCCAGCAGCACGTCGCGGATGTCCAATCCGTAGGCGAAACCGCGCCGGGTGCGGTAATCTGCATGCAGGGTTCCCAGGTAATCCGCGGAAGGCATGCCGTTGTCCGACCATTTTTTCCCCATCAGGAACCCGTATTCATTCAGGAGGTAAGGCCCCCAGATGGAGCGCATGCCGGGGATGGGAAGGTAGCCAACTTCCGGATTAAGGGAATGGCTGAGGTAGGGGAAATAAAAGAAGGGAACGCCACCGTAATAAAGGGTCAGGTTCTTGAAAGAAAACCTGTCTTCCGGATACACGCGTATCCTGTCGGCGGAAATCCAGGTGAGAGGTTCGCTGATGTCTTCCGCCGTGACGGAGGCATTGCGGGCTTCCAGGTAAGTGTTGCCGGCGGCATCCTTCCGGGATTCAAACTTTCCGCTGCGCAGAATCAATCCCTCCATCTTCGCACGGATGGCATCCGTAAGAAGCACTTCGTTCTCCCAGTCAAACTCCGCGCTGTCGGCGCGTACCAGGCTGTTGGTCCTTGTCCTGCCGTCACTCTGGTAAATGGCCAGGTTCCCTTTCAGAAACACCTTGCCCTGGTCCATATCCGCCTGGGCATAATCCGCAAATACCTCCACCCCGGTATCCGTCACCATGTGGACATGCGGTCCTTCAAAAATAACCTTCCTGGATTCCTCCACCCTGATGGCGCCGTCATTGGTAATGGAAATATTGGAGGGAATCTGCGGCATGAGAGTGCCGGAAAGCAGATTGCCCGCCATTTTCCCTCCGGCATTTTCCTGCCCGGTTTCAGAGGAAGGGACGGGCGGCTGCTCCGCAGCCGTTTCTGCAAACAGGGAAGCCCCGGCAACCAGCGCCGCCGCACCCCATAGCTTTGCAATCGTCCCAATCATGGCTAGCCCACAGAACACTATGAGAAAGGGCAAAAGACAAGCCTAATGTCACATTTCTCCGCCAGTGGGGGCAGAAAATTTACCGGGTCAGCATGCCGTTGGCTATAATGCCCCAATCGGCGGCATTGCCGTCTCCGGCGTCATCCACGCGGATTTCCAGCTTCCTGCCGCCCTCTACCGCCGTCTTCACGGGAATGGAGTCCCCGTCCTTGAGCACAGGGGATTCCATAAGCTTCCTGCCGTCCAAATACACGCTGAATTTGACGCTGCCGCGGGAGCCGAAGGGCAGCCCCACATCAGCGCGGAACTCTTTCCAACGCCCATCCAGGTCATAGGCAAAAACAGCCGGGGCATGAGCCAGAATGAAACGTTCCGGCCTTCCGATTGTCCGGAAGAAAGGCACGGGCCCCAAATCCGACGGGAACAGGACATCCCACAACGGAACGGCCCACCCCACCTGGGCTACGGAAGGCTTGCAGTCATTCAGGCTGATACTGGCGGTTGCCGCAGGAATCTGCGCCGGAACAACTTCCAGCGCGGGCTCCTGGCGCCCCAGAGCGCGCTTCCAGACAGGGAGCCATTCTTTCACTTCAGAACGGGAACCATGCCTGCGTTCCACTTCCGCCAGCGCCTTCCGGGCTTCTTCCGTGCGGCCCCGTATCCACAGATTCTGAACATCCCCGAAATAAACGATCTGGGCCAGAGAAGGGGCCTTGGCTCCCCGGGCATCCATCCACACGGGCAGAGTAATCATGCTGCGCGTGCTGTCGCAATTCAATACGGCCACCCGCATTTCTATAAAACCACCCTTATATCCCGGCCTGCAGATGGTGAGATCAAACTCTCCCTTTTCATCCAGAGAAGCGCCCACGGCATTGGAATCATAATCCGAACCTCCGGGCGGATCCAAATGGGCAACAATGCCATACGCGGGGCGCGTCAGATGAACCCTCCCTTTCAGCCGCAATCCGTCTTTAACGGGAATGGCCTCCAGCCGTTCAAAAGACCCCGGGACATACTTGCCGAGCATACGCCCGAAGGAGGCGTCTGCGGGAAGTTCCGTCTCCACCCCGTTGAACAGGGGAACACTGGCCAGTTTCAAAGCATCCGTCGGCGCCAAATAGGCACCCTTCCCTTCATGGCGCAGCTCGTCGCCGTAGGTGGAATTGCCATGGCCCATCAGGGAAGCTCCGGCGTCGGGGTAATTCCATCCGTCGCCCGTGTGGGGAAGGCCGAAGGAATGCCCCAATTCATGGGCCGTACCGCCTATGTAAATGGTGGCGTTCTTTCCCCTGGTCACCTTGAAACGGCCGCCCTGCATCATTTCCGTATCCAGAAAGCTGGCGGGATCCAGCCCTTCCTGGTCACAGGTCCACCCCGTGCCCTGGTGGCTGAAGCCGCCGCCGTAATAAGGACCCACGCCGTCCGGAAGCTGGCAAACGACCAGCACATGTTCCTTCTCAATATCAATCCCCTTGGAAGCCAGCACCTTCCTGGCGGCTTCCCGGGAGACGGGGCCGGAGCTCTGCACGCTCATCTCGCTCATGGGTTTATCCACATAGGCATCATGAATAACCAGCTTGCCCCGTTCATCCAAATCCAGCTGGAATGTGAGCGGAGGGAAACCGTTGGCCTGCATCTGGTCCGCATAATATGCCTGAATATTCTTCAGAATATGATCATACCGTTCCCGGTATCCTTCAAGGGCAGGCCTGTCCTTGAACGTTACGTAAACCACATGCAATTTTCTGGAAGACTTCGGTTTGCCCCGATGATAGGCGCTCAGCGTTTTCCAGGCGGCACGGGCATTGGCGGCATCCCTGGGATTAACCGTCCAGCTGACGGGCAGACGGGTAAACTCCGCTCCCTCCCTGTCCGAGGAGGCAGGAACAGATGCCCTGGAAGCTGACTCCTCATCCATCCCCATGGCAGGAACACTCCATATCCCGGGTCCCAGAACCAGCAATAAGGCAAAAAAACGTTTCGACATAACATTCATGAACTAATATCAGGATATACGGGTAAACCGAAGGTGTTTTATCACCATATCATTCACCAGACGATTCATATTTTCGGAAAAGGAATCATACACCACTTCCACACGGCAGGGACCGGGCGTCATCACCGCTTCCACTGCCGTTGAATAAATAAAATACTCCCAGTTTCCGGAACGGGACGTATGGGGGAAAGCCAGCGTGCCTGCGCGCCTGCCGTTCAGGTACAGACTGCGCAGGGCGCAGGTATTCCCGTCTGAAACATCATAAGTGCCGTTAGAGAAAAAGGCGTCCACCCGGTACACTCCGGGCTTGTCTATATTGACATTGTAACAAAGAGCGTCCGGGGATTCCGTGACGCGGGAAAACCAGACTTCATCCCCGCTCAAGCCGCAGGGGCGCGTCTCCATGCGGGAATCCGCGGAAGGATAATCATTGGGTTCATTAAGATAAGACTCCCTCCCATCCAGAGCGACCGCCATCACCTGGAAAGACACGTCCCCCCGGCCGGGAGCGGGGATATAATGGCAGTACTCCGTTTGAGACACAGGAATGCCATTCCGGTAAACACGGTAATAATCGGCTCCTTCCACAGACTCCCATGCAATGCCATGGCGCGCCGCTTTCCACGCAGGAGACTCCAGGCTGCTGCCCATGCGGGTTAAATTCACCGCCCCTTCATCCTCTTCTCCGCCGTCCAGCTCCAATTTCACAAGAACGCGCCCCTTCATGCCCGGCAAAAGGACGGGAGGGGCCTCCTGCCCGTTGACCAGGCACCGCGCTATCCGGTGCCCGCAGCCCTGCAGAAACACATCTACCGTCATGCCGCGGTATTCCAGCCCGGACAACTCATGAACGCCTTCAAAAGACTTTGGAACGCAAGGGCGGAATTCCAGAGAATCCGGAGACAGACGGATGCCGAACAATCCCTTGTAAAAACAGCCCAGCATGCCGGCAATACTCCAGAGCTGGCTATCCGAACTGAGCAGCAGCCCCTCATCCAGCCCCGTTTCCAGAAGGACATTTTCCTTGTTCGTGCCGCACAACAGGGCGGCGCGGACCATGCAGGCGACCGCCAGCGCCAGGGCGGATTCATTCTCCACCGCCGCTGCGGCCTGCGCATAATAGCCCTCCAGGAAAGGCCACATGGCGCGGTTGTGGTAGGCGGGCACGCTATCAGGCATCTGGGGATGGATGCAGGGAATGCCATAAACGCCATGAGGAAGGGAGGCAACCATCCCGGCGGCATGGGAACCGCCAGCCTGTCCCAGAAGGACGCAAAGCAGATTGCCCAGGGAATCCACCTTCTCCGACAGTACGGGATACCCGCGCCCGTACAGGTACTGCCCGTACAGGACATGTTCCGGAATCCTGAAAAAACGCTCAATAACCGCGGCTAGGGAAACGCTCTTCTCCTCCCACTCCCGGGCCTTCTCCTCCAGCCCCAGCTCCCGGAACATCCGCGCCAGAATCTTGCGGGCCTCCGCATGCAGGAGCATGGTGGACAGGCTGCAAGAATCCCCAATATCGGCAGAAGTCATCCACGCAGGGTAGCTCTGATCCCTCCAGTCCAGCACGGACGATTCCCCCTTCATCAAGCCGCCCGTGGCCGCAAGCACCTGTTCATCCCTCATGCATGTCTTTTCCATCACTCGGCAGGAAAGGGACAGCCAGTCGGCATCCCCCGTCAGGCAGTAAACTTCCCACGCAGCCATCCCCCACACCACACGGTCGGAAGAAATGGGCCAGGAACCGCCCGTGCCGGTATCCTGCTCCACCTCCCCGTTCCGGACCCGTGCATTCAGACTGTTCATACAGGCACGGACATTCCACAACCCCAATCCCAGATGGGTGGAATAGGAAATATCCCGGGTCCACACAGTAGGCCAGTTGGCTCCCGTCCGGAACGTTCCTTCTTCATTAAGCAGGGCTCCAGCCTCATGCAACGCCAGGCCGTAAGCCTGATTAAGCACTTCAAAATTTCCCCGGTAATGCGGGGCGTTCCCGGCTTCCGGAACAATGCTCCACTCGGAATAGCGGCCGTTTTTCATGGTTTTCACCTGACCGTCCGGCTGTACCTCCGCCCAATGCGCGGCATCCTGGCGCAAGGAATTTCCGGTCAGCGTAAAAGCCTCTCCTCTGTATAATATGCGGTCCTGATCCATAAACTAGCGGATGCTGCATCCATCGTTTTTTTTAACACGGAAGAAAACTTCTGTCCCGCAGAAAATGAGGTTTATGGAATCTTCAGGACATAAAAAACCGGGCTTCCCGAAAACGGGAAACCCGGCGCAAGAGCAAATCAACATTAATGCTTCAACAAAGAGGAAACAGCGTCACGTTCTTCCTTCAGTTCATTAACGGTAGCGTCAATTTTTTCACGGGAGAACGCATCAACCGGCAGCCCCTGCACGATTTCCCAGCCGCCATCCTTGGTGGTGCGGACCGGGAAGGAGCAGATAAGACCTTTTTCAATGCCGTAGGAACCGTCGGAGCAAACGGCCACGGAATACCAGTCGCCTTCCGGAGTCTGGGTAGCCAGGCTGCGGACGGTATCCACGGCTGCGGAAGCGGCGGAAGCGGCGGAAGAAGCGCCGCGTGCCTTGATAATGGCGGCACCGCGCTGCTGCACGGTGGTAATGAAATCGCCCTTAAGCCATTCCGTATCCTTGATGACTTCCGTCACAGGCTTTCCGCCAATCCTGGCGTTGGTGAAATCAGGGTACTGGGTGGAGGAATGATTGCCCCAGATGGCCATGTTGGTCACTTCCGTCACATGGACGCCGGCCTTTTCCGCAAGCTGGCTCTTGGCACGGTTTTCATCCAGGCGAGTCATGGCAAAAAAGCGGTCGGAGGGAACGCCGCTCGCATTGTGCATGGCAATAAGGGCATTCGTATTGCAGGGGTTGCCGACCACCAGCACGCGCACATCCTTGGCGGCGCTGCGGGCAATGGCCTGCCCCTGGCCGATGAACACCTTGCCGTTGATATCCAGCAGGTCCTTGCGTTCCATACCGGCCTTGCGGGGAACGGAGCCTACCAGCAGGCACCAGTTGGCGCCGGCGAACGCTTCATCAGGATCGCTGGTCGGGACAATTTCATTAACCAGCGGGAACGCGGCGTCACGCAACTCCATCACCACCCCTTCCAGAGCATTCATGGCCGGGGGAATTTCCAGCAGGCGCAGGTTGATCGGCTGATCCGGCCCCAGCATGCTGCCGGAGGCAATACGGAACAGAAGGGAATAGGCAATTTGGCCGGCGGCTCCTGTAACGGTAACGGTGATAGGTGTTTTCATAACGTTCAAATTAAAATAAACAGATATTTTCCTGTCTGGTCACGGTTATACCACAAGGAAAGGAGGCGCTCAATCAGGAACTTTTTATTTTGACAGAAAAAATTCCCTATCCCATAATGCTCAGGGGTTGACTGCTCTTACTTTTCCATACAGTTAAGTTTTTACCAATATTTACGCTAACACTATGAATTTAACAATTATCGGCAGTGGTTACGTGGGGCTGACCACAGGCACCTGTTTTGCCGAAATGGGCCATCACGTCATTTGCGTGGATAATAATACGGAAAAAATACGTACTCTTCAATCCGGGGCCATCCCCATTTACGAGCCCAAGCTGGAAGAGCTCGTGAAAAAAAACGTAGCCGTGGGGCGGCTGGAATTTTCCCCTTCCATCGCCGCTTCCATTGCGGAAAGCGAAGTCATCTTCATCGCCGTGCCCACGCCGCCCAATACGGATGGTTCCGTGGACCTGACCTACATTGAAAAAGTGGCCAGGGAAATCGCCCAGGCGCTCCAACCAGAAATGGGATACAAGGTCATTGTGGACAAATCCACCGTACCCGTCAAAACCGGGGAAAAAGTCAGCCAGACCATCAAGCACTATGCGGGGCCGAATGTTCAGTTCGACATTGTCTCCAATCCAGAATTCCTGAGGGAAGGATGCGCCGTGGACGACCTGCTGCACCCCGACCGCATTGTCATTGGAGCCAACTCGGAACAGGCCATGAACGTCATCAAGCGCGTTTACCAGCCCATTCATGCCCCCATTCTGGAAACGGACGTCAACTCCGCGGAACTCATCAAGCACGCAGCCAACTCCTTCCTGGCTCTGAAAATTTCCTACATTAACGCTGTCGCCAAGGTCTGTGAAAAAACGGGCGCAGACGTGGAACTGGTGGCGGAAGGCATCGGCATGGACAAACGCATCTCACGCCACTTTCTCAACGCGGGGCTGGGCTACGGCGGGTCCTGCTTCCCGAAAGACGTCAAAGCCTTCATCAACATCAGCCGCACGCTGGGCATTCCCTTCACCCTGTTGGAGGAAGTGGAACACATCAATGATACCCAGCATATCCACTTCCTGGACAGAATTCGGGACCGCCTGTGGGTCCTCAAGGACAAAAAGATAGCCGTTTGGGGCCTTGCCTTCAAACAGAACACGGACGACGTCCGGGAATCCATCGCCCTGAAACTATGTGAAAAACTCTGCGGGGAAGGAGCCATTGTCACCGCTACGGACCCCAAAGCCATGCACACGGCGGCCCCCATTCTGAACCCTATGGGGGTCAAACTGGTGGAAGACATGTACGAATGCGCCCGGGATGCGGAAGTTCTGGTCATCGCCACGGAATGGAGCGAATATGCGAATGCGGATCTGCAGAAACTCGCCGGAGTCATGCGCAACCGCATCATCTTTGACGGAAGAAACATCCTCTCCCCGGCAAACCTCCGGGCCGTAGGATTTGAATACCACTCCGTGGGCAGACCCTCCGTTGAAGAAGCCTGACTGCCTCCGGGAACCGTCCCGGCTTCAAACGTCCCCATATGTAAAAGGCCTCCGGCACATTCAACGCACCGGAGGCCTTTGTCATGTATTCGCTAATCCTGTTGGCCGGTCAAAACTCAAATAGCAGCCCCGCACGCAAATAAAAACCGGGGTCATAATGGTATTTTTCCAAATCATGGCTTCCGTTGCTTGTCTTGATAGTGCCGGAATTCCCGAAGGAAAAACCGACATCCGCCACCAGCCTGGGGCGCACGCTGCCCCAGTGACCCAACCCCACATCGGCGCCTATGCCGGCGACGCCGGAAATCCATGCAAACTGGCGGACGCGGCGGTCATGGTGAATCGTCCATGTGCCGGACACCACGGAAACGAAGGGTCCCCACTTCAACCCATCGCTCACCTTGTTGATATAGGAAAGGCGGGCCCCTTCCAGCTGAAGCGTCCAATTGCGGGAAGCTTCCCATTTAAACTGGATAAGGGGCAGGAAAGGATAATCCCCAAGCTGCGGATAACAGCCGATGCCGATTCCATAGCTGAACCGGTCGTTCAAGGGGCCTGCCAGAAGAACATGGCCTCCCAAGAAAATATTATGGCTCGTCCATGTATCGAAATCCGTGGAAATCTGGGGCGTCACACCGAAAACCAGGCGCGTCTTCCCCGTGATGGCATAGGAGGCGTTCACATTCAGCCAAATCGTGTACAGCCGGTCCACATCCATCTCATCCGCTCCTTTTCCATTAAACCAGCTCAGACGCAAGGCCGCCGTAGAAGAAAAATTCCAGGAACCGCTGGACATCCTGCACAAATTCAAATCCGTCATCCAATTCTGGATATCCACGCTTCCGCGCCCGTTTCTGGAATCCATGGGGCCAAGCAATTCAAAATAGGACTGCGTGGGGAAAACAGGCCTGGAGGCGGATTCCCCCGCCGGAGCCGGAGCGCTGTCGTAGCCGCCGGAATAAGCCTCTGCATAAAAACCGGTATCGTATCCGTCAGAAGAATCGGAATCCGGATAAGGCTGGGTATTCGCCTGAGCGGTCAAAACAATGCCGGACGCAAAAAAGAGACTCGATAAGAATCGAAGGAGCATGACCGGAAAGTATACATACGCGCGCACGCGGTCAATCAAAAGATATACAAATGACTAATTAACCGCCTCCATTCCCAAACAGAACCGCAACCATAATCATCACGAGGACAAGAAGCAAGTACCACCGGGCAATCTTGCTGCCCCGGAAACACGCTCCCGCACAAACAAGAGAGGCGGCAAAACAAACCGCCGCGGCCAAAAGCATCACCTGCGCCAGCAAGGGAAAATCCAGCGCCCCCGCACCCACCGCCAGAAGTGTTCCCGTTACATACCCGCCAAACGACCACCTCAACCCCGCCAGCCAGGAAACGGAAAATGTCTTTTGTCGGCCGGGCCTCATCAAGCCACTCTGCAATCCTTCTTCCTAATCTCAAGCAAAAAAATCCAGCCTTCTCGGCAATATCTGCAAAGAGGGGGCTTCCCCAGACACTCGGCTCCCCTCAAAAAAAACAACATCTTCGCAAAACGGACTGCAAAACACTCAATCCCGGTTAGAAAACTCTTCTTCCGGCAAAGTTGAATAAAAACGGGATAAATTACTTAATCCGGCATTCATCAATACTCGCGGGCTCCATGAAAAGAAAATATCTTGACCCTTCCATAGACTTTCATCATATTACGGCAAAACCGGAAAAACAGGAAACGAACGTACTCCCTTCCCTGCCCCATTGGATCAAGCATCGCACGTTACAAACCACCAGCTGAAAAAAACTTGTCATGAAAATAAATTTTTTATGGACCGCATGTTTAATTGCCATAACCGGCTGTGATTCCCCCCAAAATCATCATTCTCGAATTGAGAGCGGCGAAACAAAAACAGAAAAACAGTTGGAGAATTTAAATTTTTACGGCACTTATGAAGGAATTCTTCCTGCTGCCGATTGTGAAGGAATCAGGACGGCGTTAACATTAAACAACGATAACACTTATGTGTTGAGAAGCGAATACATAGGAGAAAAAGACGCTATTTTCGAATCAAAAGGCTCTTATCATTTCATCAATGGCCGCCTGATGGAACTGGCCCAATCCTCTTCCAATGAAAAATCTTATTATAAAATACTTGATGGAAGCAAAGTAATGCTGTCAGACAAAGAAGGCACAGTCAATCAGGGCGTCCTGGCCGAATATTATATACTAAAAAAGAAATAAAACTATTTCTATCATCTATCATTTTCTCCATTCCGCCGCACCTCCCACCCCGCGGCGGTTTTCTTTACACCGTTTTTCAGCCCGGCACATTAACAAATCTTATTCATCCGCCCCGCCGTCAGAAAAAATCCGGGCCGCCGGGACCAGGCTTTCGTCAGCACACGGGTGTTACAAGAACTTTGCATCGCCTTTCTGTCCGCGTTGTTTCGGACACAAAAGATTTCCGGCTTTTTTAACTGGCTGCAGGTTCGGCCGCCCCGCCGCAACAGGGGTGTTTTTCATCTTTCCAGGCATGCCCCGCTTCCACTCCATCTATTTTACGGACAACCACCAGAGAACAGCTCAAAAAACAAAACCCGTAAATCATTTGATCCACAGGCTTTAAAATGGTCGGGAAGACAGGATTCGAACCTGCGACATCCTGCTCCCAAAGCAGGCGCTCCACCAGGCTGAGCTACTTCCCGTATAAAAAGGAGGGATTAGAAATTGGGAGAAAAAATGGTGGCTCGGGACGGGATCGAACCGCCGACACGGGGATTTTCAATCCCCTGCTCTACCGACTGAGCTACCGAGCCACTTGCCTGCACGCAGAACGTGCTTGCGGGGCAGAATTTATCATCCTCTTCCCAATATTGCAACCACAAAATATTATTTTTTCAACTTCCCTGTATTTTGCCGCGCTCCATAGCAGGAATCCGCCCAGCCAATCAGGAGGAAGCCTGCGCCAGAATACCGCTCAACAGCAATGGGAAAATCAGTGCCGCCCAGGATAGCGTGTGCAGGAGGAGGGGAGGCATGTTCATCTTCAGCCTGTCCAGCACAAACATGAATGCCCCCGCCATTGCCAGCCCATAATAAATCCACGCATCCCCGGTATATTCCCTGGCGGCGGCGGCCAGACAGAATACAACGTAAATGACTATCACCCCCATCCATACCAGGGATACCATGTCGCGGTCGGCGGAATCCTGCCCGTCCTCATCCTCTTCTTCACTCCACCGTTTGCGGCTGAACATGCAGAGGATGACCAGCGCTACCAGATACCAGGTGGGTTCGGAAAGCTGGCCTCCCCAGCCGCCGCCTACCGTCCCGTAAAAGTAGGCCGGTATTCCGGCACCCGTAGCGAAGGAAACGGCGGCAAAAAACGCCCCCATGACGAATCCGGAAGACAGGCTCCCTTTCTGATGAGGGTTGGAAGAGAAATAGAGAAAGAGCAGACTGCAGACGCCAGGCAGAAAGGCAAATTGAAAAATAACCACACCCAATTGGAAAAACATGATCCAAAGCCCCGTCACGGCCGCCACCATAATGAGCAGGGAGATAACGAAACAATGCTTTTTGGCAAAAAGCAGGCATTCATCCGTGTAGACAGCGGAACCGCCCCGGAATATTTTCAGCACCCGGTCCAGCATATTGACGCACCAGACAGCCACAAACAGGAATTGATACAGCCAGGGGGAGGAAACTACCACCAGATGGGACTGGCTGACGGCAAAAGCCCAGGCAATGGCGGCAGAAGGGATTTCCAATCCCATCAGGGAAAACCACGCCCACCAGGGGGGCCTCTTCAACACCTGCTCCATTTTTCCGTCATATCATCTCCACAACCGTTCCTTCCGCAAGCTCCCGAACCGTCATCCACAAACTTCCTTATTTTTACGCGGGGATGCTTGACATGCAATGAAACATATTTATACTTGCGTTCCCCTTGCGTCGGAAACGCAATACATCACCATGAAGAAAGATATTCACCCCCAGTATAATCCGGTCGTTTTTGTTGACATCACCACCGGACGCCGCTTCATCACCCGTTCCACTGTTCGTTCTCCCAAGACGGAAGTTATTGACGGGGTTGAACATTTCGTGGTTTCCTGCGGTATCACCTCTGATTCCCACCCGTTCTTCACCGGCAAGAACCAGTTTGTGGACACGGAAGGCCGCATCGACAAATTCCAGAAGCGCTTCGGCACCGTCCGCCGCAGCGGAGGCAAGCCCAAGCTCAACAAGTAAGAACTGCCTTCAGCAATTTTCCAACCCCGTTTCCTTCCCGGAAAACGGGGTTTTTATTTGCAGGCTTCCTTTGATCTCTTTTTCCTGATTCACTCGCAGCAGCACCATGTTGACACCGGACCATTTTGACAGCCAGTCCGCGGAACTCCTCCGCTCCGGCCGCCCCGTCCTTGCCGGAATCAGCGGGGGGAGGGACTCCATGGCTTTGCTTTCCCTGCTGTCCGGCATGCCGGGATGCAATCTGGTTGCATGCCATGTAAATCACCAGCTGCGTCCGGAAGCGGAGGAAGAGGAAATGTTTGTGCTCCGTTACGCCGCCTCCCTGGGTATTCCCTGTGTCCGGGAACGCGTCAATGTCCGCAGTATGGCCCATACCCGCGGAATAGCCATTGAAGAAGCAGCCAGGGAAGCCAGGCAGGCCTCGTTTCTGAAATGGGCCGCCGGTTATCCGGGGGCTCTCGTGGCTCTGGCCCACCACCGGAACGACCAGCAGGAAACGGCCCTTCTTCACCTCTGCCGCGGAGCCTCCGGCATTCACGGCATGTTCCCCGTCTCCACCTGGGCCAACGGATTGACCGTCGTACGCCCCATGCTGGATTTTTCCCGGGAGGATATCACCTCCTATCTGGAGCATCGCCATATTCCATGGAGGGAAGATTCCAGCAACCAGTCTGCCGAATATACCAGGAACGCCCTGCGCCATGAGATTATTCCCAAATTGAATGCGCTGTTCCAAAGGGACACCAGCCTTCCCTTTTCACGTGCCTGCCGCCTGGAAAATCAAATCCGCACGGCGCTTTCCCAGGCGCTGGACTCCATGAACCTGACAGATCCCCAGGGGCGCCTGTTCCTGCCGAAAATCAACCTGCTTCCTGCGGAGCTGAGACAATGCGCCGTGCATGATTACCTGCGCCGGCAACATATTCCGGACCTGACGGAAGACGCCGTACTCCGGGTAATGGACATCCTGAATACGGACGGCCCTTCCCGAACTTCCCTGCCCGGAGGGAAACTGGCCGTACGCAAGGAAAAGCGCCTGCTGGTCACGGACACGCCGCGCCCGGTCAATAAAGCGGAGCAACCCCCTGCGGATACAACAGGTGGAATTTAATGGCTTCATTCCCCACCACCAGCGCAGTACCGAACATCCTGTCTTCATCCGTCAGCCGCGGCAGCTGGGCAATCGGGAAGAGCAGACCGCCCAGAATAAGGCCATAGTTATATACGGACGGCATCATGCACAACAGTTTTTTGGAGATATCCGCAGCATCCAGAGTCGGGAAGACCCAAACCTCACTTGGCTGAAGCATGGAGTTGCGGTGCACGCGCACGCTGTAGGAATCTGACGACAGAGCGGCATCAATCTGGATTTCCCCCTCTATGGAGATTTCATTGTTCAGGCAATCCTTCTGCACCATGCTCTTCGCCAGCGCCGCAGCGGCCCTGGTGCGGTCCGCAGCCAGTTCCGGAACGGAGCCCGAAGTGGACGCGCTCAGCATGGCGACGCGAACGCTTTTACCCAGCATGTGGCGGGCCATTTTGGCCGTCTCTACGGCAAAATAGGCCATATTTTCCACCGTGGGTTCAGGGTTTACCCCGGTATCCGCCAGAAAATAGACGCCGCGGCCGCCGAATTTCTTGGAAAATTCGGGGACGAGCACAATGGAAATGGCAAACAGGGGCTTGGTGGGAACGGGATCCTGCCTGTACTTGTTTACTGCGCGGAAAACGGAAGCCACCCTTTTCATGTTCCCGGCCACAATGGCGTCCGCCTGGCCGTAGAGCACCATCATGGCGGCAAAATGAACCGGTTCGGAAACAATCTCACGGGTGTTCATAGGCAACCCGTTGCCGAACATCTGCTCCGCCCGTTCATAACGGTCGCAGAACATCTGAAGATCCGAGCTTTTTCCCGGTTCAATGATACGGACGAATTTCAGGGAAATTCCGTTCATTTCCGCCATTCTCGTGATGACTTCCCTCCTCCCCAGCAGGATAGGCGCGCCGGCCTGCTCCTCCACAAAGCGCTGGGACACGCGCAGCACGCGGACATCCTCCCCTTCCGGAAAAACAATGCGCTTGGGGTGGCGCTTCAGGTTATCCAGGAGCGGCCCTGTAAAATCATTCAGCGGGGAAAAGCCTTGCCAATCACTCATATGTCACGTGTCCTATTTAACGCAACTCTAAAAAATCCTGTCCATAAAATCAACTCATAAAGTCAAAGACGGCAAATAATGAACAAAGACATCCCTCCGGGTTGAACCGTCCGCTCCGCCATGCTAGCATGGGCATTCCCCTCCATGTACTGCGATTACCATACCCATACCCCCCTGTGCCTGCACGCCTCCGGCACTCCGCAGGAATATGTGCAGGCAGCCGTCCGAGCCGGACTCCGGGAATACGGCATTTCAGACCATGCCCCGATGCCTGGGGAACCTTTTGACGACTGGCGCATGAAGCAGACGGACATGCCGGCCTACCTGGACTGGCTCACGGAAGCCCGTGAATGCGCCGCGCTGCACGGACTGACGGTCCGTTCCGCTCTGGAATGCGACTGGTTTCCCGGCATCGAACCATGGATAGAGCACCTGCAGGGCCTGCACGCATGGGATTACCTGATCGGTTCCGTCCATTATCTTGGGGAAAAGGAGGAATTCGACAATCCCCACAGGATGGATTTCTGGCACCGGACGGATGTGGAGGACGCATGGGAACAGTATTGGGAACGCTTCCGGAACATGGCCGCCTCCGGAATGTTCCACATCATGGGGCACGCGGACCTGATTAAAAAATTCGGCTTCCGCCCTTCTGGAGACCTGCGCCGTTATTATGAACCGTTGCTGGAAGCCATGCGGGAAACCGGAGCCTGCCTGGAACTTAACACAGCCGGTTGGCACAACAAGTGCGGGGAACAATATCCGGACGGGCAATTCCTGAAAATGGCGGCGGAGGCGGGAATTCCCCTCACCATCAGTTCAGACGCCCACAGGCCGGAGGATGTAGGGCGGGATTTCAAGCGGGCCGGGAAACTGGCCCGGCAAGCAGGGTTCAGGCATCTGGCCTCCTTCCAGGGGGGCCGCATGAAACTGTTCCCCCTGCCCGGAATCTGATGCTTTCCCTCCGCGGCAAAGGAATGTTCCGGCAGGCCATAGCGGCAGCCGCAAGGGCAGCCTGTTTCCCGTATTCCCTTCCGTCCGTCCCTTTTTCCAGTAAACGGCACAGGCCCATGGACAGAAAAGGGAACGCTCCGGAGCATCTTCAACTTCTGTACAAACTCGGCTTTACGGGCAAAGGCATCGGACGCGGAGGCACGGGACGGGGAGGGGGCGGCTGGGGCCGGATAATGACAGGCGGCGGGTAATTCCACGTCCTGATAATCGGAGGGACAATGATGCGTTCCGTTCTCGGCTGGCTGGCCACCTCCCTCACTTCCCCCTGCAATTGGGAAACCTGCTTATTCAAATCCGCAATCTTCTTCTGGGTACCGTCTTTCAAGGCCAGGTATTTCTTCTCCAAATCCTGCCAATACTGTTCCGCGGTTTCCCTTTTTTTACGGATGGCGCTTATCTGCTCCTGATAGGCTGCCGCCCTTGCGCGGAAAACGCGGGCGTCTTCCGGCAAACCCACACGGTCCGCTTCCAGGGCATTCCACTGCAGAGCCATAACCTCCGCCTCCACCTTGGTAAGTTCCCCCATCAGCAAAAACATGCGGGAAATATCCGCCCCTTCCAGATAGCGGGGATGCCGCTCCGCCTCAGACAGGGATTCCCGTATCTTCCTGGCTTCTTCATCGGCCGCCTTCCTGGCTTCTTCCGCCTTCTTTCTGCGCGCCGCTTCCTCCATCCTTCGCTGGTCCAGCCTGGCCTTCACTTCATCCGGCGTCATCCTGTAATCCCTTTGCTGGGCATCCGTCAAATCTTTATAGGAAACCTTGGCCACCCCGTCCGTGTACTGGATATTGACAAAATCATCTCCGGAAGACACCACAACGGCGTCTTTCAGCACCCTGCCGGACCGCAGGGACATATTTTCCGCCAGAGCGGCAGGAGCCAGGAGGCATAAAATCAACAAACGGGTTCCTGTTTTCATATGATTAACCTCTTCTACGTTGGTAAGAGGCGCAAGGAAAGGAATTTATTCAAAAAAATAGGACCAGAGGTTAATACTGGCGCAGCCGCCGGTTTTTAGCTAGTATATGGCGAGTCATTTACACGTATTATGAGCCGCTATTCTTCATCCTGGACACCTTTACCCGCCCTTCCCGATCCGGAAGGCTTCGCCGGCATGTACGCAGGGACCTGCGGAGAAATAATGATTTGTGCAGGAGGTACCAATTTCCCGGAAAAGCCCATGCTTGAGGGGGGGGCCAAAACGTGGACGGACCGTATCTTTACGCTCTCTCCGGGGGAAAACGAATGGAAAGAGGCCGGCACATTGCCCGTGCCTTATGCATACGGCGCCTCCGCCAGCATCAGGGAAGGCCTGCTGTGCATCGGCGGCTGCGGCAAGGAAGGGCACCGGAAAGACGTTTACCTGCTGAACCTCGCGGAGGGAACTGTCACCACGCATCCTTTCCCTTCCCTCCCCATCGCCCTGGCATATACGGCGGCTGCCGTCCTGGACGGGAAAGTCTATCTTACAGGAGGGTGCGAACGCCCCGGCGAGCAGGACTGCACCAACCGGGTCTTCATGCTGGACACACGCCGGACGGAACAGGGATGGCTGGAACAGGCCCCGCTGCCGGGCCGCGGCCGCTTCCTGCATCAGATGGCCGCAACAGACGGAGCCCTGTACGTGCTCGGCGGCATCGGCCTGCGGGAACAGGACGGCCAACAGGTCCGGGAACTGCTGAAGGAAGCCTGGAGCTATACTCCGGAACACGGATGGACGCGCCTGCCGGACATGCCTTACGCCATCGCCGCAGCCCCCACCCCGGCCCCGGTTTCCGGAAACGGCGTCATTTACCTGCTTGGGGGGGATGACGGCTCCGGGAAAAAATACACTCCCCAAACTAATCCCGGCTTCAATAACCAATCCCTGTGCCTGGACACGGCAGACATGACATGGCACGACGCAGGCCCCATCGCCGCGCCCAGGGCTGTCCTTCCGTGTTGCGCGTGGCAGGGCCGTTTCGCGGCCGTGAACGGAGAGCTCAAACCCGGCAGGCGCTCTCCTGAAGTGTGGAGCATCTCCCTCCCCTGATTTGACCGGAATCCAATTAAACCTCTCAACATACGCACATGACACGCACCCTTACCCGAATTTCCAAGGCTTGTGGCTCCGCTCTGGCAGCCCTGCTTCTCATCGCGGCTCCGTCCGCTGACGCCTCCTTTTCCGTGGATGTCCGGACGTCCGGAACTGTTCCCGACCTTCCGGACCCGGCAGGCCGCGCCGGCATGGTTGCCGGAACCGTCACGGAAGACGACGGCAGCCAGTCCGTCATCGCCGCAGGGGGCGCCAACTTCCCCCAGGCCGCGCCGGGCGCCTCAACTCCGGAGGAACGCGGCCCCAAAACCTACTACCAGGATATTTTCAAGCTTCGCAACGGCCAGTGGAGCAAGGCGGGAACATTGCCCGTCCCGCTGGGTTACGCCGCCTTTGCCAGCGTGGGCAAGGGGCTGGCTGTGGCCGGAGGCCACAATGCTCAGGGCATCCTGAAAGACGCCCTGCTGATTAAAACGGACGGCTCCGTAGAAAAGCTTCCTCCCCTTCCCGTCCCCGTAACGGAAGCCTCCTGCGCCGCCCACGGGAACAAATTGTTCGTCATCGGCGGCAGAGACCGGGAGCAGCCGGAAACCGCACTCAATACCATCTACATGCTGGACACCACGCCGGACACGGATAAAATGAAATGGGTTTCCCTTCCCCCTTTTCCCGGAGAGGGGCGCATTCTCTCCACCGCCGCCGTCTGCGACAGCACCCTGTTCATCATAGGCGGCTGTTCCCTGTCCAGGGATAACTCCGGAGAAACCTCCAGGACGTATCTTTCCGACATGATCGGCTACGACATGACGTCCAAGGACCCTTCCAAATGGGGCTCCTCCGGCAGGCAGCAGCTTGCCGGACCGGGAATGCCCGTAGCCGCCGCCGCGGGTCCCGCCCCGGTGCGGGAAAACTCCATTCTCCTGATCGGAGGAGACAAGCGCGGCAACTCGCCGGACCCGTCCAGGCCCGTGGTGCAGTCCCGGGATATCCTGGTCTATGACGTCATCGGAAACACATGGACGCGCCAAGGGGAATGGCCCGTGGGCATCGCCACGGTTCCCGCCGTTGTCAGGGGCTCTGAAATCATGACCATCAGCGGGGAAACGGCCCCGGGCGTCCGGACTCCCGTAAACGCCTCCGCCTCCGCAGGTTACCACTTTGAAATGAGCACGGTTGATTACGCCGTTCTCATTCTGACCATCATCGTCCTGGCGATCATCATCGTCTCCGCCGTGCGCAACGGCGTTAAAAATGTTGCCTCTGTCACGGACCCGAACACCAAGCCGGGCCTGTGGGCCTGGGTAGCCGTCATTGTCCTGTGGTTTGTGGTCATGCTGAACTATTTTGACCGCCAGCTCCTTTCCGCCCTGCATGAACCCATCGTACGGGACATTCCGCAGACGGAAGCCCAGTTCGGCATGGTCACCTCCGTTTTCCTGCTGATTTACGCCCTGCTCAGCCCGGTGGGCGGCTTTCTGGCGGACCGTTACAGCCGCCGGCTGATGATCCTCTGCTCTCTCGTCGTCTGGTCCGTGGTCACATGGTGGACCGGCCATGCGGAAGATTACACTTCCCTGCTCATTGCGCGCGGAGCCATGGGCATCAGCGAGGCATTCTACATCCCCGCCGCCCTGGCCCTGATTACGGACTACCACCGCGGCAGCACGCGCTCCATCGCTACGGGCCTGCACATGAGCGGCATCTATGTAGGCATGGCCGTAGCCGGCTTCGGTGCCACCATGGCTTCATGGACGGGATGGCGCATGACGTTCGCCCTGTTCGGCCTCATCGGCGTGGCGTACGCCGTCATCCTCATCCTGTTCCTGAAAGATCCGTCCAAAGCCCCGGCGGATACGGCCCAGGCAAAAAAACCGTCCGTACCGGAGGAAAAAACGGTGCTGCTCAATGTGGACAATGACGAACAGGCCATCAAGGAACCCTCTTCCAAACTTTCCACCGGAGCCGTCCTTTCCAGCCTGCTGAGCGGACGCCCCATGTGGATGCTGCTGGCCGTAGTGGCCTTTGCCGGAGCCGGGAACTGGTTCCTTCTCACCTGGTATCCCACCCTGCTTCAGGACAAATACCAGCTCTCCTCCGCGGAAGCGGGCCCCGCCGCCACCCTGTGGAGCTCCGTGGCCAAATACGTCGCCGTGCTGGGAGGTGCCATCCTGGCGGACATGTGGTACAGGCGCAACGCCCGCGCCCGCGCCCTGGTGCCGGGCATCACCTTCACCATATCCGGCCCATTAGTGGTTCTGGCGCTGCTGCCCGGCATCTTCGGCTGGGACATCACCGTCCCGCTCGTGCTCATGCTGGGTCTGGTCGCCACGCAGGGGCTGGCGCAGGGATCACTGGACGCCACCCTCATGCCTGTGCTACGCTCCCATATCGACGAGCGTTATTCCGCAACCGGCTATGGCCTCCTCAACCTCACATCCGCCGGCGTGGGCGCCCTCATCTCCTTCTTTGGGGGATGGTTCAAGGATCAGGGCGTTCCGCTGACCACCACCCTGGCGGCGGCAGGATGCCTGATGCTGTTCTGCGGGCTGCTGCTCCTGATGCTGCCGCGTCCCAAACATTAAACGCAATTATGTTCATGCCTCCCGTCTTACCCCTGATGAAAAAGCCCGCACGCCTCTGCCTGGCGGCGGGAACTCTGTTCACCCTTTTCCTTACCCCCCTTGCACAGGGGCGCACCTGGACCAACCTCCAAGGGAAAAAACTGGAAGCAGAATTCATCAGGCTGGACGGCCAGAAAGCCGTGCTGAAACGTTCCGGCGGCCAAACCGTCTCCATTCCCCTCACCCAGCTCTCCCGGGAAGACAGGGATTTCATTGCGGAACAGGAAAAAGGAGGGGCACTCCCCTCCAATACGGCGGACAATTACCACCTGCCGTGGCCCAGGAGCGTCAAATGCCCGGACAATTTCAAGGTGGAAACCATCAAGGAGGAACCGGGAGAATATATTTATGAAACACCCCATTTCCGCTTCATCTGCGACGCCAAGCTGGGCACCGGCATGATCAAGCGCCTGGGCCTCCTCTTTGAGGCCACCCACTTGGCCAACAAAACCCTTCCTATAGGAAACTCCCCTGCCCATGACGATTCCGCCAAATTCCCCGCCTACCTGTATGAAAAATTCAGCACCTATCTGGAAAACGGCGGACGCGAAGGCACGGCGGGCATCTTCCTGGGAACAACGCGGCCAGGGGACCGCGGAAGAATTCTGGTTCCGTTCGATTCCCTGGGAGTCAAAACCATGGGAAGCACATACGTCATTGACCGTGACAAGGACGCTTCCACACTCATCCATGAACTGACGCACCAGCTCATGTCTTCGCAGGCCAAGCAGGCCAGCTGGTTTTGTGAAGGCTCCGCGGAATACATGGGCATGACGCCCTATGCCGGAGGCCGCTTCAACTTCGGAGCCAACCGGTCCCACATTGTCTCCCGCGTGACGGAATACGGCAAAAAAAATACGGGGGGACGGGCCCTTGGGGATGACTTTGAGGCACCCGGCCTGGAAGCTTACATGAACATGCCCTATTCCCAGTTCACGGGAGAAAACGCCAACCTGAACTACGGCCTGGCCGCCCTGATGGCCTACTATTTTTACCACATGGACGGCAAGGGCGATGCCCGGCGCATCAAGAATTACATGAAAGCTATTCAATCCGGAACCAGTGAAAAGGAAGCTCAGAAACTCCTCCTTGACGGACGGAGCTATGAAGAACTGGCCAAAGAAATTGAACAGAAATGGCGCAAGGCCGGCGTTAAAATCCGCTTCCGTTCCTCTTCCTGAACTATGCCGCGGCGTGCCGTGGAAACAGTCCCCCGACGGAAAACGAAGGGCGGTTTGTGCCCTGAAAAACCGTTGACACGGGAGGGAAAGGCGGCACACTTCCCTCAACAGGGATTCACAGACACGCATGGCAGAAGAAGCTTCCATATCCGCCCTGATGGACAGGGTAGCCCGTACCGCCCCCTTTCACCGGGAACTGGCGAAACTGGGCACAGAGGAACAGGCGGTTTTCGACCATACTTCCCTGCCCGGGGTGCCGTTTGTAGCGGCCCTGTGTATCAGAACCCTTCCGGATACCGCACGGGCCTGGGTGGTCGCGCCCCATTTGCGGGCTCAGGAAGCCCTTGCAGCCCAACTGGAAACCTGGGGAGTGCGCCACCTCCTCTTCATTCCGGAAAAAGAGGTGGCCCTGGGGGAGGAAATGGGGGACCCGGAGCTCGCTGCGGAACGTCTGAATATCCTTCACCGCATCTCTTCCAGCCGCACGGGCGGGCAAACCATCATTTTAACGGAAGGCAGCCTGAACGATGAGGTTCCGTCCCCCGACGGCATGCAAAACCAGGGGATCACCCTGAAAACGGGGGAGACGCACGCACCGGACGACTTGATACGGCAGTTTGGGGAAGCGGGATTTGAAGGTGTTCCACAGGTCATTTCCCGCGGGCAATGGTCCCGACGCGGCGGCATCCTGGATGTCTTTCCTCTCCAGTCCTCCCACCCCGTGCGCCTGGAGTTTTTTGACGACGAAATTGAATCCATCCGGGAATTTGATGTGGATTCCCAGATTTCCTTCCGCAAGGCGGAACACGTCAACCTCATACTGACGGAAGCCGAGGGCGCGGAAACCCTGCGGGACTGGATCAAACCGGGCGACCTGGTTATTACCGCCCCTTTCTGCAAGGAACGGGGGAACGTATGCATCCTCACCTCTCCCCCGGAAAATGCGGCGGGGGAAGAAGACTTCTCCCTTGCCATCCATGACAATCCCCTGGGCAGCTTTGAGGCGGGGGACTTCGTGATGCAGGAAATGCGCCGTGAACTGGCGGAACGCCAAATCCGGGAATGGCTGGACCGGAAATGGAATGTCAGCATGTTCTTCCCCAATGAAGGGGAGGAAGAACGCTTCCGGGACATCTGCGCCGGAACGCCCGCTCTGCTGTCCATCACCCCTCTTCGCGGAGAACTTCCGGCAGGGTTCAGCATCCCGGAAGCGAAAACGGCCGTCCTCTCTTCCTCGGAACTGTTCGGCAGGTACCAGCCCGCTACGGCGCGCCGCCGCGCCAGCCGGGAAGACAAGGCGCGCAAGGCACGCGCGCAGGCATCCCTGAAAGACATCAATCCCGGTGATCTGGTGGTGCATACCAGCTACGGCATCGGCAAATTCATCAACATTTCCGCCGCCCCTGACTCCGGAGACGAGGAAATGAACATCCTCTACCGGGACAACACGGTCCTGCACGTCCCCCTCAGCCAGGCTCACCTGGTTTCACGATACATAGGCCTGGGAAGCAAAACGCCGGAACTCAACAAACTGGGGGACTCCAAATGGCAGCGCGCCAAAAAATCCGCAGAACGATCCGTGGCGGATTACGCCGCCCAGCTCCTCAACGTCCAGGCGGAACGCCAGACAGGAAAAGGCTACAGCCACCCCCCGGACAGCAAATGGATGTGGGAATTTGAAAGCTCCTTTCCCTTCCGGGAAACCCAGGACCAGCTCCGCGCCATCGCCCAGACGAAAGCGGACATGGAATCCACCCGCCCCATGGACCGCCTGATCTGCGGGGACGTGGGCTTCGGAAAAACGGAAGTTGCCATCCGCGCCGCCTTCAAATGCGTGACGGGAGGCCGCCAGGCGGCCGTGCTGGTCCCCACCACCGTATTGGCGGAACAGCATTTCCGCACGTTCAAGGAACGCATGAGCGAATACCCCGTACGTATTGAAATGCTCAGCCGCTTCAGCAGCGCGGCGGACATCCGCTCCACGCTGGAAGGGCTCAGAACGGGAGCCGTGGACATCGTCATAGGCACGCACCGGCTCATTTCCGATGACGTATCCATGAAAAATCTGGGCCTGGTAGTCATTGACGAGGAACAGCGCTTCGGCGTCAGACACAAGGAAAAATTCAAGGAACGCTTCAAGGGAATTGACGTGCTGACACTGTCCGCCACGCCCATTCCCCGCACCCTGTACATTGCCCTGATGGGAGCACGTGACATGAGCTCCATTGAAACCCCGCCCGTCAACCGGCAGCCCGTCCAGACAAGCGTGTGCCCTTACGACGAACGCATCATGAAAAAGGCCATGGAACGCGAGCTGGAGCGCGGAGGACAGATTTTCCTGCTGCACAACCGCGTGAAAACCATCGAACTGTTCCGGGACCGCATCCAGGCCCTGGTGCCCAAGGCCCGCATTGTCATCGGCCACGGCCAAATGCCTAAAGAAGAACTGGAAAAGGTCATGCGCACCTTCGTGCAGGGAAAAGCGGACATCCTGCTGGCCACCACCATCATCGAATCCGGCATCGACATTCCGAACGCCAACACCATCATCATTGACCGCGCGGACCGCTTCGGCCTGGCGGACCTTTACCAGCTCCGCGGCCGCGTGGGCCGTGCGGGTCACCGGGCCTACGCCTACCTCATGCTCCCCAGATCCGCCGCCACCACGGGAGACGCCCGCAAACGCGTCTCCGCCATCAAACAGTATACGGAACTGGGTTCCGGCTTCAAAATTGCCATGAGGGACCTGGAAATACGCGGTGCGGGCAACCTGTTGGGAACCCAGCAGAGCGGCCACATCGCCGCCATAGGCTTTGACCTGTATTGCCAGCTTCTCCAGCAATCCATCGCCCAGATGCAGGGCAAACGCACGGCCCCCCGTCCGGATGCGGCTCTAAGAACGGACTTCATCATCAACAGCGAAACGCAGTTCGCCGCAAAATCCCACAAGGACTATCTGGGAGCCTTCCTTCCCAGGGAATACATCAATGACGCGGCCCTGCGCATCTCCGCCTACAAGGATCTGGCCGCCGTCCGAACCCTTAAGGAAGCGGACAATCTGCTCCGCGCCTGGGAAGACCGCTTCGGCCCCGCGCCGGAAACGGTGCGCCACCTGCTGGACTCCCACAAAATCAAAATCCTGGCATCCCATGCCAACATCTCCATGGTGGAAATCAGCGGACAGCGCCTGATGCTCACCAGAAACGGGGATTTTATCCTGTTGTCCAACAAATTCCCGCGGCTGGCAAGTGCCGCTCCCGCGGACAAACTCCGGGAAACGCTGGACATGCTGAAAAACATTTAAATCCGCTGCGGTCATCCCGTGGCTGAATTCACCCATGGGAAAACAGTTCTTGCCCCTTTCCATTGCCGGGAACGGGGTTGCGGCAGGAATACGAAACCGCGTATCCGCCAGACCGCTCCGGCAGCTTTCCATCAAATCCGCTTCTCTTTATCGTTGGAAAGCTCCTTTTTTTCCATCATTTCCATGATGCCGCATGTGTTGGCCGGAGCCATGATCACTTCTATTGACCACTCGAAATTCTCCACATTCTCTGCGTAATCCTCCATATTCATGGACACCTCCAGAACGGGAGATTCCTGGGTAAGAGCCGAACGGAAAGAACGGGACATAACTTCCTGCCCGTCCCTGAACAGAATTACCTTGTCAATAAAAAGACTTCCCCCCTCTTTGGAAGTCCGCACCAGACGAACACCTGAAAATTGCTTCATCTTCCTGTCCGGAATGGAACAGCACATCCGCGTATAAGCGCCATCCTGCTGCCCCAGAAGCTCCCAATGGGCTAAAATGGGGGCGGACAAAGTGAGCCGCGACAAATCATAACCGGAACCGGCCAACAGTTTGGACAGCCTCATGACCATCTCTGCGGAATAATCCACCCCCCACCCCTGGGAATACAAAATGCCCAGCATGTACAGGGCGGAAGGATCCTGCGCCGTAAAAGACATCAACAGCAAATCAACCGCCTGGGAATAGTTCTGGGACAGGCTGACCGGACACTGAAGAATATCCGGGAAAAACTCCTTGCCGCCTACAAGAAGAAACGCCAAATCCCTCTGGGCGACAATAAAGCCGCCCATGGCCGCCTTATAAAGCCAGGCGCCACCTTCTTCCCCGTATCTTCCATCCCGTTCGAAAATAAGACGGGCTATTTTATACTGCGCGGAAGGATACCCCGCCCTGGCGAATTTCCGCAACTGAACCTTCTCCCGCTCCGTCAGCACGATGGAATCAATTTCCGTACGGTTCCTTTTCCGGGAAGCGATAAGCAGTTCCCGGAGTTTGCTGTTCTCCGGGCTGTCCAGAGAAGCTTTCACACCGGGATCATACGCCGCGCAGATGAATTTGAAATGGGGCTTCAGGACTTTCCCGCTCTCCAACGTCGTAATCTGGGAAGAAACCACCTTCAAAGGATGGGGAACATTATCCTTGGTCTCAAAACTGAATCTGTAAGGGGCATCTACTTTCAGAGCAGGAAGATCCACAAAACGGAATCCTGTAAGCACCGGACTTTCAATCAAGGTGAAGGAAAAACCGTTAAATGACCGGGAAACCAGCTTCCCCTGCTCATCACGTATGGTCAGATACAGGGGCGGGCACATCTTGTCTTCCTGAAGCACCCTTAAATGAACGCATGCAAGTGAAAAACGGTCGGGCAGCACGGACGGCAGAGCATGACGCGATAAAGACGGGCTATCCAGCCTGACGTCAAAATAATCCATGGAACTTAACAATGACACATCCCTTGAATCTGAAATAATCTGGGGAATGGGAGTGGACATCACACTGGGAAAACGCAGCCCTAACGCATCTTCATTCTCCGTTCTGTTCCCCCCGTGAATAGAATATCCCAGAAGCGCGCCTATAATTCCCAGGACAATAATCATCCCAAACACTATCTTCCGACTCGTCCTCAAATGTTCCTGCCCTTCCGACATAATGCGGGAAGAGGATAAGGCAAACAAATTGAAAAAACGCTTACGGGCTGATTTGAACTCCTCGGGGGAGAACTGAATGGTTGAAACGGCGCCTCCCTCAACCCTCAGATCCTTCATCCACGCTTCTGCGGAAGCATAACGGTCTTCCACACGCGGAGAAAGGGCCTTGTCGATGGTTTTCAGAAAATTTTTCGAATAATGGGAAGACAACGAAGAGGATGCGGCCAGCGGCTGTATGGTGTCGTTGATCAGCCGTTCCTCCCCTCTGGGCGGCGCAAAGCCCTTCAGCAGGGAATAAAATGTAGCACCCAGGGAATAAAGGTCGCTCCAGGGCCCCATATCTTTTCTGCCCAGCGCCTGCTCCGGAGAAGAAAAACCACGTGTCGCCAGAACGGTCTGGGTGTGGTTGCTCTCGATACGGCGCGACGCGCCGAAATCAATGAGGACGGGAGCCCCTTCCTGTGTAAGCAGGATATTTCCCGGTTTGATATCCCTGTGGCAGATGCCTTTTTTATGAAGGTAATCCAAAATCTGGAGGATGTGCACCAGCAGCCCCTTCAACTTGGCCTCGGAATAACAGTTCCCCGCAAGAAGCTGCTGCTCTCCCAGATAATCCATGGGAAGACCCTGAACGTAATCCATGGAAAAATAAGCCGTTCCGTTACACTCAAACACGGAAAGAACCCGCACGATACCGGGCGAATCCAGTTGTGCAAGAACACGGGCCTCATTTAAAAAGTTGGAAAGGGTCCACTGGAAAGACTCGGCATCGTGTTCATTGTTGGGTATCACGCGCCCTGTAAACGGATCCCGGTAAGCATAAGAAGAAGGAAAGTTTTCTTTAAGAACTACTTTTCTCTTCAGCATGGTGTCCCGCACCAGGTAGGTAATGCCAAACCCTCCGCTGCCCAGCACCTTCAGGATTTTATAATGTTCCAAAGTTGCTCCCGCCGGGAGTTCCTTGGAATAAACGGAAGACTCGTTCCAGGAAGGGGGAGGAAGTAATTTGGAGGAGCTGCGTACAGAAACATTATCGGAATGCTCATCCTGGTCCGAAAAAACAGGATCACTATTTAAACCGCTACGCTCCATCCTTATATTTGCAATGCGCTTTATTCTATTGCTTCCTATTATTTTGTAAAGATTATTCTTTTGCTCCCTGCCAATCCGGTATTTTCCTGCAACTATCTGCACAGGAACATAAGATATCTATTATTTTTTCTTCATAAATGATCCCCGGCCTTCACGAAAAAACGGCATACCGCTACAAATTCATGTGGGAAGAAAAAAGGCTTTCCCTTTTTATTCCGGAAATTGCCCGGACGCCTCCAATGGAACGGCATTTTCCCTCCTTCGGAACATGGATGTTCCAATTTCCGCTTCGCTGTTTTGCAATAAATGAACAAAGACGGACGTATTCTGATAAAGATATGCTTGTAAAATCACTCATTATGCTCAGCAGTACGGCAGGATGCCTCCTGACCGGTGCCGGACAGGCGGCGGAAACGCACGCATCCCTGCAATCTCCGGACGGGCGGCTGTCCTGGAGGCTCCACGCGGGCAGCCAGGCCGCCCATTCTCTGAAAAAAGGCGGCAAAACGATTCTGGAACCATCCGGGCTGGGCATCGTCGTGAATGGAAAAAACCTCGCCGGAGGCATCACGGGATGGAATGTGGAAAAAGTGAAGGATAACGTTCGCGACACCTTCGAGACGCGGGGCAAATACCCCACCTCTTCCGTCTGCTTCAATGAATACGTGGTTTCCGGGAATAACTCCTCCCTCCGGCTCCGGGCCCGTGTCTTCAACAACGGGGTCGCCTTCCGCTATGAGTGGACGGAAGAGGTGAAGAAAGCACCCTCGCTGAATATCAGTGAAGAAAAAACCTCCTTCGCCTTTCCGGAAAAAACCGTTCTGTGGACCCAGGACGCCTCCTCCGCCCTGGGCCCCTGCGAGGGGGTCTGGTCTCCTTCCAGAATAACGGATTTCAAAAAAGATCCCGGCAATCCCCGCAGCTGTGTCCGCACCATGCCGATTACGGCGGAACTGCCGGGCGGAGGCGTCGCGCTCATACAGGAAGCAGCCAACTTCAACAGGAAATGGAGCGGCATTAAATTTTCCCTCCAGGATGGAGCATGCCGTGCGGTATATTTTCAGGATCCCGGCGGCTTTTCCGCCCCCTCATCCTCGGAAATGCCCTGGCGCGTCATCCTGGTGAATGACGACCTGAACGGACTGGTCCGGAACGACGTCATCCCTTCCCTGGCTCCGGAACCGGACAGGAATCTTTTTCCGGAAGGCTCCAAAGCCCCTTGGATCAAGCCGGGCCGCTCCACCTGGACCTGGTGGGACCGCGGGAATGTCCTGGAAAACGACCAATATGCCTTTGTCGATATGGCTGCCGAATTCGGATGGGAATACCACCTCGTTGACGAAGGGTGGAAAAAATGGGGCCGATCACTTCCGGAAAGCATGGACAAGCTGGCCAAACTGGCCAGCTACGCCGCCGGCAAAAACGTAGGCATCTGGGTATGGGTGCGATGGTCAGACGTCAACAACCCCGCCAATGACTGGGAAAATATGCGCCGCTTTTTCAGCTCACTCTCCAAAACGGGAATCAGGGGAATCAAGATAGACTTCATGGACTCCGCCTCTCAGGAACGCCTGGACTTCTACGACGCCGTAGCGGAAAACCTGGCGAAAAACAAGCTTATGGTCAACTTCCACGGAGCCAATACCCCCACGGGGGAGGAACGTTCCTGGCCGCACGAAATGAGCCGGGAAGGCATTTACGGCGGAGAACAGAACATCTGGGCCGCCATTGGCGGGCAGCACTACTGCGCGCTGCCCTTTACTCGCCTGGTCTCCGGCCACGCCGATTTCACGGGAGGCTATTTTGGCCACGGCCCCAAGCTGCGCGGCTCTTCCTGGACCCTCCAAATGGCGGCCAATATCATTTATACGTCCCCCATTCTTCACTGGGTCTCCAACCCTGCGGACATGGAAGCTGCTTTCCCGAAGGATTCCCCTGAACGGGAAGTTGTCCGGAACATCCCTTCCGTATGGGAGGAAACCATCGTCCTTCCGCCGTCTGCCATTGGGGAATGCGCCGCCTTCGCCCGGCGGTCAGGAAACCAGTGGTACATTGCTCTGATGAACGGAGACGGCAGGGAACGCACCGTTTCCATTCCTTTGAATTTCCTGGACAAAAACACGGCATACCAGGCCACCATTCTCCGGGATCTGGCAGAAAAAAATAACGGATGGAACGTGGAAACCCGGAAAGTCACTTCCGAAAATGCACTTTCCTTCACCATGCGCATCAAAGGCGGAGGAATCGTCCGCATGGTTCCCTCCGGAACGCGGCATCCTGCCCCCTAGAGAGCGGCATCCTGCCCCAGGCAGGGAAAAAACGCCCCCCTCTTCTTCCCTCTTTAAAGGCGGAGCGGCGGAAAACCATGTTCATCCGCCGCTACACCGCCCGTCTCGAAAAAAGAGTAAAAAACTCAGCCCTCTCCGCGCTGCCCGTCCGCACCCTTCTCCCTGGTGCTCCACGCCGGAAGCCAGCGCACCTCCCTGAGACGGTAGCCGCGTTCCAAAAGAGCACCGTGCAGGCCGGGAAGATGCGCCGCTCCGTAAAAGACGCCTATTCTGCGCACACCCTTGCCGCTCCAACGGTCAAACACTTCCATGCACTTAGCGTTCCGGCCTTCCAGAATCACGGTATTCTCCAGACCATTAGGAGCATTGGCCATCATGCCCATCAGCTTATTCTTCAACCCCGTTTTATTGCCGGCCAGGAAATCCGCCATCAATCCAAATTCACCGGCCCGGTTCGTCCCGGTTTTCTCAACCAGGGAGGACAAGACGGATTTAAGCATCAGGCCGGCAATGCTTTCACCCTTTCTGGCCTGCGCCTTGCGGAATTCATCCAGCGTCATGTCCGCATGGACGAAATGGGCTGCGGAATAATCAATGCCCTGATGCTGGGTCTGGAGTCCCAGCATGTCGCTCAACTCCTTGTAGGCGCCTCCCAGCAGCCCCATTAAAAAAGACTTTTCCTCCTGCCCGCATTTCTTCCTCCATTCCACTATCCGGTTCCATTCCCGCGCCTCTTCCAAAGTCAGCCCCCCCAGCGGCTTGCTGCGGTCTATCTTGCGGCGCAATTCCTCTTCCCGCCGGAGGCCCTCGCCTCCAATCATTTCAAAAAGCAGCACATCGTACCTGCGGAACAGCTTATTCAGCCGGTCGTAATATTCCGGTTCCGCCACATGAATAGCACCAATGAGAGCTACTTCCATCCCATTGTCATGGACATAGGCAGCTACGGGAGTGGACAGGCTCTGCCGGTCGGGCGAGGAAGAATCCAAAAGCATGTACCGCCCGGGATACCCGCCATATTCCGCATTCTCCGCATCGGGAATATCCGCAGCCGGAGCGGGAGAACACCACCAAAGGACAGCCAGGAAACAATGCAGCAGTTTCATCATGCTCAGACTACCGGGGACCATATTAAGAGCAAGCCCAAAAAAAGACTGCCTTCCTTTCCGGAACGGAAAGACGGCATGAGCATGGATTCCCACCTTCTTCAAAAAGCCGGAACCGCAAAGCTCCCGCGCTTTTTCAACGGAAGTCGGCAAATCAAAAATCCCGCACCCGAAAACGGGTGCGGGTAATAAAAAAGCCCATTCTGAACGCCGGGCGAAAACAATCCGCCCGGCCATGAACGGTTACTTGCCGCAGCAGCACTTGTCGGTCAAGGCCCCCACACCGGGAAGAACTTTGCCTTCCAGCAGTTCCAGGGAAGCGCCGCCGCCCGTGGAACAGAAGGAAAGCTTATCCTGCACCTTGAACTTCTTGGCCGCCGTCACGGAATCGCCGCCGCCTACGATGGAAATGGCGGTGGAATCCGCCAGGGCTTCCGCGACTTCCTTGGTTCCCTTGGCAAAGCAGTCCATTTCAAACACGCCCATCGGGCCGTTCCACAGAACGGTCTTGGCATCCTTGATGATGGCGGAGAACTCTTCAATGGCTTTATCGCCGATGTCGATGGCCATGCCGCCTTCCGGCACCTTGCCGCCTTCAGCGAAAGGAGCCGTGCAGAAGGTTTCGGCGCCGTCTTCAAATTTCATGGCTACGCGCACATCTGCAGGAAGCAGGAATTTCACGCCCTTGGCCTTGGCCGCCGCCAGAATTTCCCGGGCCAGATCCAGCTTGTCCCCTTCAATCTTGGAAGCGCCCAGGTCATACCCTTCAGCCGCCAGAAACGTATTGGCCATGGCGCCGCCAATCAGGAACGTATCAGCCTTCTCCATCAGTTTGGAAAGCACTTCAATCTTGTCGGACACCTTGGCGCCGCCCATAATCACCACAAAGGGTTTTTCCGGGTTTTCCAGCTTACCTTCCAGGTATTCCAGTTCACGTTCAATCAGGAAGCCCATGGCGCTCTTTTCCGCAAAATGCGTCACGCCTTCCGTGGAAGCGTGGGCACGGTGGGCCGTGCCGAATGCGTCGTTCACGAACAGCGTGGCATTGCCCAGCAGGGACTTGGCGAACTCCGGATCGTTCTTCTTTTCTCCGGGATAAAAACGGACATTTTCCAGCAGAACCACATCACCGTCCTTCATGGCGGCTCGGGCGGCTTCCGCTTCCGGGCCAATGGCGGCGGGAACGAATTTAACGTCCTTGCCGAGCAATTCGGAAAGGCGGGCGGCAACGGGCTTCAGGGAAAAAGCGGGATCGGGTTCGTTTTTGGGACGGCCCAGATGAGAGGTGAGGACGAGGCGTGCGCCCTGGTCCAGCAAGAACTTGATGGTGGGGAGAGCAGCCACAATGCGGGCGTCATTGGTAATTTCCCCATCCTTGAGAGGGACGTTGAAATCCACGCGCATGAGGACTTCCTTTCCCTTGGCGTCAAGGTCGCGAACAGTAAGTTTAGCCATATCGGTTTATATTGTCTGGTTCAATGAATAAAAAAGGGAGGGCATTTCTGCCCTCCCGGATAAATCCCCGCCCGCCCGGCAAACCCGGCCAGGAAAGCCGGAAAGTTGAAACAGGCGGACGGCAAGACTTGTCGTGCAACTGAAGAGCAAGCGTTGTCCGAAAGAACTTACTTGCCGCAGGAGCAGCCACAGCCCAGGCTGTCGCCCAGTTTCTTCATGGCCTGGGCGGCGCGGTTGGAGTAACCCCATTCGTTATCGTACCAGCCGCAGACCTTCACCAGGTTGCCGCCGACCACATACGTGAAGCCGGAGTCAAAGATGCAGGAGTGGGGGTCGGAAACGATGTCCTGAAGAACGAGCGCTTCTTCGGAGTAAGCCAGAATGCCCTTCAGCGGGCCTTCAGCGGCTTCCTTCATGGCGGCGTTTACTTCTTCCACGGTCACATCCTTCTTGAGCACGGCCACAAAGTCGGTCAGGGAACCGGTCGGAGTCGGAACGCGGAAGGAAGCGCCGTTCAGGGAGCCCTTCAGGTTCGGCATTACTTCACCAATGGCCTTGGCGGCGCCGGTGGTCGTCGGAATGATGTTGATCGCGGCGGCGCGGGCACGGCGGGGATCCTTATGCGGAAGGTCCAGAATGCGCTGGTCGTTCGTGTAGGAGTGAATCGTGCTCATCATGCCCTTTTCAACGCCGAACTTGTCGTCCAGCACCTTCACCATCGGAGCAAGGCAGTTGGTGGTGCAGGAAGCGTTGGAAACGATGTCGTGCTTGGCAGGATCGTATTCGCTGTCGTTGATGCCCAGAACGAAAGTCAGGTCCGGATCCGGGGAGGGAGCGGAAATAAGAACCTTCTTGGCGCCGGCGTCAAGGTGCTTCTTGGCGGCGTCGCGCTTGGTGAACAGGCCGGTGGATTCCAGAACGACGTCCACGCCCAGATCCTTCCAAGGAAGGTTGGCGGGATCACGTTCCACGGTGATGAGGATCTTGTGACCGTCAACGACCAGATAATCACCCTCGATGGAAATTTCACCGTCAAACTTGCCCTGCGTGGAGTCATACTTGAGCAGGTGGGCGATCGTTTCGATAGGAGTCAGGTCATTGATGGCAACAACCTTGTTGCGTTCTTCCTTGGACATGGCGCGCAGTACGTTGCGACCAATGCGTCCAAAACCGTTAATAGCGTATTTGGCCATAAGATTGAGGGCTTCAGATTTGATTAATTACTAGTCCCGGACTTATTCAAGTACCATGGACGCTGCAAGTTTAAAAACGTTTCAACCAGCCGTCAACACTATTGTTCCCCCATCATGGCAGTATGTTCCCCAGCTTCCGCAAACAGGGAACAGTCCGCTAGGCGGACATGTTCTCTCATGAAAATCAAAAACTTGCAAAAATGAGCACCTTCCTCCGGAAGCTCCTTCAATTCATGGAGCGCAAAGCGGCGCGTATCAGCTCGTCCACGTCCGCATCCGGATGGTCCTTCAGATGGGCGGCTATCGCCTTGCGGGATTCCACCTGCTTGAACCCGAGCGCAATCAGCGCCAATTCCGCGTCCCCGGCGGCCTGGGAAGTAGCGCCCTGAGCCTGTGCTTCCCACGTGGCGGCCAGGCCCACTTTATCCTTCAGTTCCAGGACGATGCGTTCCGCTGTCTTTTTGCCCACCCCCTTGGCCCGCGCAATGCCGGAAACGTCTCCGCCCACAACCGCCTGCTTGAACTGCTCCACGGACAGGGAACCCAAAATGGCAATCGCCGTTGCCGGGCCGATTCCGGAAACACGTTCAATCAGCAGCAGGAAAATATCCCTTTCCGCATCCGTGGCAAAACCATACAGCACCTGCATGTTCTCCCGGACATGCAGGTAGGTTTTCAGCGTCAGCTCCCTGCCGGGAAGGGGATTCAGCCTGTCAAACGTGGACAGGGGCACAATCACTTCATACCCCACCCCATGAACATCCAGGATCAACCGCTGGGGATATGATTCCGCCACCGTGCCGCGCAGAAAAGCTATCATACCCTTAACGTGACACAATCCGGCCCGCGCGCAAGCCAAAAACGCATCCTCCGGAACCGCTTCCGTCATCTTTTCTGGAGCACGTGCAGCCTAACATGTTCCAGATCCTCCCGGTGGTAAAAGCAGCGCACGCGCAGTCCACGGGCTGTTTTCATCCTGCACCTGTATTCACGCAGCAGCCCTTTTTTCACCAGCCTGTAAACATAGCTGCGCACTACTCCCAGCATGCTGACAGCCCCGGCCATATCCATATAACACGGAGGCACGCGGCGGCGCACGGGCTCCCGTCCAGCAAGAACCCGCTCCACATCCAGCCGCCGCCAGTACAGGGCCAGGGGCCCCGTACCCTTGCGCACCACCCGGAAACGGACACCGTGGCGGTGCAGATACTGGCGCGCGGCGGAAGCGCTGCAGCAGAGCCGTGCCGCGACGGCGGATGTCTCCACAAATGCGCTACCCGCCTCCGTATAAGGCTGGCCGGACCTGGGATTCGTTCCGCGGCGGCGGATTTTGACATGTTCCGGGAAGCTCAATTTGGGATTGCTAATGTATTCACGCCCTCCCACGCCGATGAATGTTTTCTTAAAACGGTATATCATGATTAACGAGTTTTCACATTGGATTTACGAAGCCTCATGCAGCCGTTCCGCACGAAACTCTAACATATTTTGGAGATTCCAAAAATGCATTGAGTTTAAGAATGTTCAACATTTTTCTTTGTTTTTCTGTTTTTTACATTCATACTAAACTCATTTCACCGCAATATATGCCCGGAGACCATGCCGGCCAATCATGTGAAAAGGGCCTACGCGCCCATCGGGAAACTTACCCCCCTTAATCTTTTCCGGATCTCAAGCCTTCCATTCCCATAAACAAGAGGGTCTGGAAACAAATTTTCCCTCTTTTCCAGGCGTTCCTTTCCGACGCCGCAAGCTTTCAGGAAACAACTTCCTTCCCTCCGCGATTCCACCATACGGCCTCCCCGAAAACATCCATTTCCGGCAAGAATCCTGAAGAAGGGAGCATGAGAAGACCTTCCGGTTTCATCAACCGCTGACGACACGCCCCTTCACTCCGCCCCCCGTTTCCCCATCCGCGTTTTTTCCGATATTTCCCCCATCATGAAAACCGGCCCAATAAAAAAACCCGGCTTCCTTGCGGAAAGCCGGGTATGGGAAAAATGCCTCAGGGAAGAAGTTTTGCCGGGCGCCCTTCAAAAATCCCGCGCTGAGGAACGAAAATGCGGTCATTGGGCTGGATGGGAATCGCCCTGTCCTTAATGGAAAAATAATCATACGTCACGGTTTTTCCACCGCGCGTCACCTGCACGTAGCGGGATCCCCAGTCCGTGATGTCGCCGGCGCCCACAATCGCCTCCAGAAGCGTCATGCCGCGCCGCCACAAAACATTCTTCTTCATAGCCACACCGCCGCTTACTAGAACGATGTGTTCCGTCAGCCGCGCATCCGAACTCTGCACCTTCACCAAAAACGTAGGGGCCGTGTACAGCTCCGCCTTCTTGTAGGCGGCCATCAGCATGTCTTCAATCTGGCGGGCCGTTTTGCCTACCACGCGCAGCACATCCTGCCCCGGAGGGAGCTGGGGCATGCGTATCGTTCCGTTCCCGTCCAACAGATACTGCCCGGAAATAGCGGTAGCGTCGTCGGCGGGAATGCCGCGCACCTGGATTTCAATGGTGCCCTGGGGTGGCACGGCATCCGGAGACTGGGCGGAGCCCAGCCCCGCCGGGCCCAGCATAAGACAAAGGATGGAACAAATATATTTTTTCATGGAGCAATGGGTTAATACAAATCTTCACTATCATGGGACTGGGTGGCTGCCAGCTCCTTGGCCTTTCCAGAACGTTCCACCTTCTTCATGGAAGAGGCATCCGCGTTCTCTCCGGAGGAAGCGCCATCCGCAGAATAATAGGAATAGTAAGTTGTGTAATACTGATATTGGTGATCGGACGTAATGTCCACATTATTCATCACCACGCCGGCCAGGTTGCCGCCCACGGACTCGATTACCTGCTTCTGCCTCAACAGGGCTTTCAGCGGCAGCTTGCGGGGCTGGACAACCATAAGAGTCATGTCCACCTCGCTTACAATGACGGCGGAGTCACTGACCCCCAGGATGGGAGGGGAATCCACCAGCACAATGTCAAAACGTTGCTTCACTTCCTGCAGCAATTCATTAAACTTGCGGGAATTCAAGGCGCCCGAAGGGTCAAAGGGAGTGGGTCCCGCAGGCATGACGTACAGGTTTTCAATGGGCGTCTGAAAAATGACTTCCTCCAGAGGATAATCTTCCAGCAGGTAGGAAGTCAGCCCTACCTCATTATCCAGCTCATAATACCGGTGAAGCTTGGAACGGCGCAGGTCGGCGTCAATCATCAGGGTGGCATACCCCCCCTGGGCACAAATATAGGCCAGATTGCACAGGGTGGTGGTCTTCCCTTCCCCGGCGCTCCCGGAAACAAAGGTCAGGGAAATTTCTTCCAGCCCTTTCTTATTGAATTCTATGTTCGTCCGCAAAATGCGGTAGGCTTCCGCATCCGGCCCCATGACATCGGAAGAATGCAGAATAGGCACATTCTTGGGAATAATGCCCAAGACGGGAACCTGAAGAGCCCGTTCCACATCTTCCATGGTCTTCACGGAGGTATCCATGAATTCCAGAAGCAAGGCCAATCCGATGCCCAGCAACAGACCGGCACCCGCTCCCACCGCCAGGTTAATGGTCACATTCGGCTTGTAGGGCGCAGCAGGATAGGTCGGCAGCTGATACATTTCAATTGCCTCACGGGGTACGCGCAAACGGGCAATCTCATCTTTGTACCGGGAATCCAGTTCCTTAAGCTGGTCCAGCGCAGCGTCATAATCACGGCTGGCCTGTTCATACATGGGAACCTGCAGGACGTGCTTCTGAAGATCCTCTTCCTTTTGGGCAACGGTCGCCTCCCAGTGCTTCCGGCTTGCGGCAACCATTTCCAGCTTGCTCTTCAGGGAAGAACGCAGGCCTATCAATTCCTTGTTCAGCTTATCCCCCAGAATCCTTTCCGTTTCCAGCAGCGCCAGCATTTTGGGATGCCTGGCGCCGATATTCTGGGATTTCAGATTTTCCTTTTCCTTGAGCTTGTCGGAAAATTCAGCATAGGTCTTACGGAGAGCGTCCGCCCCTACAGTCTCCGCATTCAGCAGGTCGGAACTGATCACGTAATCCAGCAACTTGTCGTCGGGCAGACGCTGCAATTCCTGCACATAGGAAGCCAGTTCCTTTTCCCTCCTTTCAAAATCCATGGCCTGCGCTTTGGCATTCCGGAATTCCTCTTCTTCCATACCGGCCGTCAGGGTGCTGCGGTGTTCACCGTTTCTCCAGGACGTAGGCAGGTAGGAGCTCTCCGCAATCAGCTTTTTGAGAGCCATCATTTTTTCATTGACGGCATCCTCCTGTTCCCGGAGGACATCCTTCAGGCTCTTGATGGCGGTTTCCACCAGACGGTTTTCGCGCATTTCACGGTCCTGCTTGTACGCCTCAGGCACCGCCTTGGCAATATTCTGCACCAGTTTGGGATCCGGACCGGAAACAATGACATCCACAAGGTCCGTGGCACGCACAGGGGCCACCTTAATCATGCCGGCCAGATTAGTCGCCGCCATTTCATCCGTCATCCCCCATTCCGCGGCAAGGTTCAGTTTTCTGGATACCACTTTAAGCACTTCGGCGGAAGTCAGCACGGAATACTGCATGGGAATGTAGTTGGCCGTCACGTTGGAAGTGGCAACCACGTCCCCCCCCCTGCCTATATCCATCACAGGCTTGGGCAGTTTAATCTGAAACTGGCTGGTCGCCCGGTAGGAGAGCGGCATCAAGAAAGTCACTACCACGGAAATGACCAGCACCAGAAGGAAAACAAGAAAGACTTCCTTCCAGCGATTTTTTAAAACTTGCAAATAGTCAATATTGCGTACGATGCGATCACTGTTCTGCTGATCCTGGGCACTCATGGAATATAGTAAGGCAGTAAGATAAAAACTCCTCTAATTGTGAATGAAAATTCGCAATTAGAGGAGTAAAGGCATTAATGGTCAGTCAAGACTTAGAAGCTGTAATTCACGCCGAAGGAGAACACGTTGCGGTTGTAGGAAGGCATCGGGTAGTTATAGCCGCTGTAGGAACCGTTCGTGTAGGAATATTGGGCCGTAAGGGCCAAGGCATTCGTCAGCAGAAGCTTGATACCGGCGGTAGCATTGAAAGTCAGGTTGGACGTGTCACTGTTGCTGATGGAACTCGGACGCGTATAATCGCTGGCAATCAGGTTTACTCCACAATTCAGACTGACGCGGTGCGTCAGCTTCAGCGTGCTGTGTACCCCGAAACGCCACGTTTCATTGGAGTAATAGCTGGCGCCGTTGTAAGGGATGTAGGTATTCACCGCTTCGTTGGAATAACGGACGAACGTTCCGAGCATGAACCGGTCGCTCAAGCGGTGGTTTAAGCCGAATTCCGCGGAGGGATAGGTTTTTGTTCCGTAGTTCTCGACATACTTGAACTGAGGACCTACGCGCAGCGTAGCAGAAGTATTTTCGCTCACCGCATATTCAGCGCCGGCCATGACGAAGTTGGAAAATTCGTTATTGCCGTATTCGCGGTTACAGTAGGAACCCGTCCAGCCCAGGGAAACAGCCAGACGTTCCGTCCATTTGTACCGGTTGGTGAAATTCATGCCAACATAATCGCGGTTATCCGTCTTGGCGGAATCTTCCTGATAGTCGATCATGGAGAAATTGGCACCCAGCGTCGTGGAATAGCGGGAAGTCCACGCCTTGCTCACGGAATTGGAAACATACACGTAAATGTAGTCGCCGTCCCGGCGGGCATTGGCAATACCGTTGGAATAGTTGGGTTCCGGCTGCCATGCAAAGGAGACGCTGCCGTTATAACGCAAAGTCTGGTCAAAACTATGGGAAAGTTTGGCGGACAGCGTGGAATTGGAAAGGGCTTCATTCGTTCCGCCATCAAGGTCTTTCAGGTAAAAAATACCCCCCAGCTTGGCGGAGAAAGAATATTGGGTCACGGCATCGTAGTTGGCCAGGGAGCACCCTATGTCCGTACTGATGAATGCGGATTCCTGCTTGTTATAATTGGAGGCGTTGACATTGTCGTCATACCCTCCCGCCAGGTTGAAGAACCACTTGAGAGGAAGGGACTCTTCCAGACCAACCGGACCCGCCAGCGTGTACAGAGACTGCCCGTTGGCATGGACGGCAAACATGCCGGCGGCCACCAGGGAGAGATAAAAAAGACTCTTCATGCTATTTTATTAAATAAGAATCAGGTTAATTGCCAGCAGCATTGGACACAGGAGCGGGACTGGTGGGCGTGCCGCCCACAGGAAGACCGCCCGGCAGAACCAGGGAGCCCCCGGCAACATCTTCAACAGGCTTTACCAGGCCATGTTCCTGGACAGTTACCCCTGAGAGGGGGTTATCAGGAGTCTGGGCAGCCACGGCCACAGCAATGGAAGGAACAGTACCGGCTACCGGAGAATTGCCCAAAGCTTTTTCAACCGCTTCCGAAATGGGAGCCACGGATGCATACGGGTGGGGCTGGGAGGAAACAGCGGAAGCGATCACATTGCGCACCTGTTCTTCCTTCACCCCGGGCCCGTAGCTCCGGACAGCGGCGGAAGCAACGGCAGGAGCGTTGGACGGGAAAGCGCCCGCAGCCATGGATACCATCGCACCCATCACATGATCGGACACACCAGCCTTAGCGGCATCGTTCAAAACTCCGGACACCGCTTTCATATCCAGAGCACCGGCTTTCAATCCGGCCTGAACAATATCTGCCATTTTCTTCATAAAAGCCTTTTCAACAGCGGAGGCTTTAACCTGATCAACAGCCGGAGCGGCTGG
>ENA-ORNG01000183-ORNG01000183.1-human-gut-metagenome-genome-assembly--contig:-NODE-183-length-61313-cov-14.518300_pt1 | contig 61313 bp, 80 predicted proteins | sample MGYA00242113_ERZ509018 | MGnify/ENA primary metagenome ERZ509018 (study PRJEB26280, sample SAMEA2338711) | human gut metagenome | biome: human gut; feature: human-associated habitat; material: faeces... | reverse complement strand
AGGATGTCAAGCCCTGGTAAGGTTCTTCGCGTTGCTTCGAATTAAACCACATAATCCACCGCTTGTGCGGGCCCCCGTCAATTCCTTTGAGTTTCAACCTTGCGATCGTACTCCCCAGGTGGGATACTTATTGTGTTAACTGCGGCACGCAGGGGGTCAGTCCCCGCACACCTAGTATCCATCGTTTACAGCGTGGACTACCAGGGTATCTAATCCTGTTTGCTCCCCACGCTTTCGCGCCTCACCGTCAGTTGCCGTCCAGTTATCCGCCTTCGCCACTGGTGTTCTTCCTTATATCTACGCATTTCACCGCTACACAAGGAATTCCGATAACCTCTCCGGTACTCAAGACCAGCAGTTTCAAATGCAGTTTGGAGGTTGAGCCTCCAGATTTCACATCTGACTTACCAGCCCGGCTGCACGCCCTTTACACCCAGTAAATCCGGACAACGCTTGCCACCTACGTATTACCGCGGCTGCTGGCACGTAGTTAGCCGTGGCTTATTCGTCAGGTACCCTCTTCTACTGTTCCCTGACAAAAGAAGTTTACAACCCGAAAGCCTTCTTCCTTCACGCGGCGTTGCTGGGTCAGGCTTGCGCCCATTGCCCAATATTCCCCACTGCTGCCTCCCGTAGGAGTCTGGGCCGTATCTCAGTCCCAATGTGGCCGGTCAACCTCTCAGTCCGGCTACTGATCGTCGCCTAGGTGGGCCGTTACCCCGCCTACTAGCTAATCAGACGCGAGGCCATCTTCCAGCGATATAATCTTTGATATCCAAGGGATGCCCCTCAAATATATCATGCGGTATTAGCAGTCGTTTCCAACTGTTGTCCCCCTCTGGAAGGCAGGTTCCTCACGCGTTACTCACCAGTCCGCCACTAAGCATTCCTATCATTTGGCCGAAACCTCAGTCAAGGGTGCTCCGTTCGACTTGCATGTGTTAAGCACGCCGCCAGCGTTCGTCCTGAGCCAGGATCAAACTCTCTATAAAATGGTATCTAAACGAACCGTGGTCCGTTCAAACCTTCATAGAGCTATTTTCCATAGCTTCATTTTCCCATCCCGCCGGTAATTGACTCAACCCGGCAGAACGGCTTTGTCCTTTGGTCATACCACCTAAATGGTATCACCTTCTGGTGCTTTCTTTTCGTTACGTTGTTTAATTTACAAGGTGCACGCCGCTCCCGGCGGAACATTGCTATTATACTTGATTTCATCCCGCTTGTCAAGAACTTTTTTCAGAAGTTTTTGACGCCCGGTCCATCTCGTATTCGCAGCAACCCGTTTAGGTTACCACATTTTAGCTTCGCTGTCAAGAGCTTTTTTCTTTTGCCCTCCGCCGCGGCTCACCACCGCGCCGACAGCTTTGTTAGGATACCAAATCCTTCCCTCTTTGTCAATACCTTTTTTCACCTTTTTTCGCTCCCTTTTTGAGGGCGCATTTCCGCTCCTCAAATCAGGCTGGGCAAACCGGGGTTCCAGTGCTATAATGTCCTGTGAACATGGAACTATACATTAGATTAGGAGGGATCTCTCTGCGAATCCATCGCATGACCGCCACCTTCGGAAAGCTGCGGGGCAGCGCACTGGAGCTGCAGGACGGTCTGAATATCCTGCAGGCGCCCAATGAAACAGGGAAGTCCACCTGGTGCGCGTTTCTGCTGGCGATCCTCTATGGCATCAACAGCCGAGAGCGGGACCGGGCGGGCTTCATCGCGGACAAGAACCGCTTCGCCCCCTGGTCCGGCGTCTCCATGTCCGGCCGGATGGACTGCTCCACGGACCTGGGGGAACTGACGCTGACCCGCGCCACCCGCCGTCAGGCCAGCCCCATGGGGGAATTCGCCGCCGTCTACACGGGCACCAACGAGCCGGTGCCGGGCCTGACCGGCACCGGCTGCGGAGAGTCGCTGCTGGGCATCAGCCGGGAGGTCTTCGAGCGCAGCGCCTTCATCCGGCAGAACGGCCTGTCCATCAGCCAGGACGCCGAACTGGAGCGGCGCATCGCCGCCCTGATCTCCTCAGGGGAGGAGGGCACCTCTTATACAGAGGCCGCGGAAGCCCTGAAAAAGCAGCTGAACCGCCGCCGGCACAACAGGACCGGCCAGCTCCCGGCGCTGGAGGCGGAGCTGGCGGACCTGGAGCGGCAGCTGGCTGACAGCAGTGCGCTGGCCCGGCAGCTGGCTGACGCCCGCGCTCAGGCGGATGCCCTGGCCGCGCGGGTGGAGACCGTTCAGGGCGAGCTGGCCGCCTGTGACCGCTGGGAGGCCGCCCAGCGCCGCCGGGTGCTCTCGGATGCGGCAGAAGCCGCCCGGCAGGCAGAGGACCGTGCCGCCCAGGTGCGGGAACAGCTCCAAAGGGATCAGATCCCGGAGAACGAGACCATCGCCCGGCTGCGGGGCGCCATCGTCAATCTGGAGACCACCCGAAAGGCCGTGGACAAGGCCCGGTCGGAGCGGGACGAGACCATGAAGGCATTGCTGCGGGCGGAGGCCGCCGTTAATGAGAGCCCCTTTGCCGGGCAGACGGCAGAGGAGGCTCGGAAATCCGCCGCCTCCGTTCCCGATTCCGCCCCCTGGCCGCTCAGTGAGCTGCTGCCCTCTATTTTTCTGGGGGCCCTTGCCTTAATTTTAAGCATCATCAGTATTCTTGGCATGAATGATGCCTTTGCGGATGCTATTTTCTATGGCATTCCCTGCGCCATCGGCGCCCTGGTTATTCCCATCTATAAGAATCACAAGTGGCAGAAAGAGACCTCCGCGTTTTTGAAAAAGCATGGTGTTTCCTCCGCTGCCGAACTGCGGATGCAGGCCGCCGCTTACGCCAAGCTGTGGGAGGCCCGGGACGCCGCCCAGGCCAACGCCAACGCCAAGTCCGCCGCCGCGGATACCTTATATAATACGCTGACCTCCAACGAGCAGGGCATCCTGCTGGAGGTCCGGCGCTTTGCCCCGGGAGCCTTTGACATCCCAACGGCAGATCAGCTGCTGCGGTCCTGCGCCGTCCGCCGGAAGGAGCTGGCGGAGGCGGAGTCCGCCGCCCGGGAGGCCCGGCTGCGCTGTGACCTCCAGGCCCAGCAGACGCCGGAGGCGGACGTCCCCGCCGACGAGCCCCCCGCCCCGGTCCGGAGCCGGGAGGCCGTCTCCGCTGATCTGGAGGCGGCCCGGGCCGCTCTGGCCCAGGCCCGGTCGGCGGCGGACCATCTCACCGGCCAGCTCCAAGCCCTGAAAAATCCTGAGGACCTGCGGGCCCGCCGGGCGGCGCTGGAGGAACAGCGGGCCGGGCTGGAGACGGAGTACAGCGCCATCCGCCTGGCCATGGAGACGCTGGAGCGGGCCAACACCGCCCTGCAGAACCGGTTCTCCCCGGAATTGGGCCGCCGGGCCGCCGAGATCTTCGCCCAGCTCACCGGCAGCCGTTACAGCGGCGTGGTGCTGGACCGGAGCTTCCGCCTCTCCGCCGAGCCGGCGGGGGATCCGGTATTCCGGGACGCGGCGCTGCTCTCCGCCGGGACGCTGGACCAGCTGTATCTGGCGGTGCGGCTGGCCATCTGCGACCTGGTGCTGCCGCCGGAAAAGCAGGTGCCCATCGTGCTGGACGATGCCCTGGCCAATTTCGACGACCGGCGCTGCGCCGCCGCCCTGCGGTTTTTGAAGGAAGCTGCCGGGAACCGGCAGATCCTGCTCTTCACCTGCCACAGCCGGGAGGCGGAATTTTTTGCCGGAGACGGCGAAGTTTCCATCCAGCGGTTGACGGATGCGGGGGAAGAGGTATAAGATATGGATTGCGCCGGTACACATTTAAAATAGAATGGTGCCCGGGCGCCTGAGACCTTGTTAGATCACGCGGAAGCGAAAAAAGGAGATATCCGTATTATGAGCGAATGCACCCATGACTGCTCCACCTGCGGCGAGAGCTGCAGCGAGCGGCAGGAGCCCCAGTCCCTGCTGAAGGAGCACCATCCCGAGGCCCACATCGGCAAAGTGTTCGGCGTCGTGTCCGGCAAGGGCGGCGTGGGCAAATCCATGGTCACCAGCCAGCTGGCGGTCACCATGCGCCGCCGGGGCTACCAGGTGGGCGTCCTGGACGCCGACGTCACCGGCCCCTCCATCCCCAAGGCCTTCGGCATCCACGGCCAGGCCATGGGCAGCGAGGCGGGGCTGTATCCCATGGTGTCCAAAACCGGCATCCAGGTGATGAGCACCAACCTGCTGCTGCCCAATGAGACGGACCCGGTCATCTGGCGGGGCCCGGTCATCTCCGGCGTGGTCCAGCAGTTCTGGACCGACGTGCTGTGGAACTGCGACTACCTGTTCGTGGATATGCCGCCGGGAACCGGCGATGTGTCCCTCAGTGTGTTCCAGTCCATTCCCCTGGACGGCATCGTGATCGTGGCCTCTCCCCAGGAGCTGGTGAGCATGGTGGTGGAGAAAGCCGTGAAGATGGCAGAGATGATGGAGGTCCCCATCGTGGGCCTGGTGGAGAACATGAGCTATGTCACCTGCCCGGACTGCGGGAAGCAGATCCATCTCTTCGGCCAGGGCAAAACTGCCGAAGCTGCGGAGCGCCACCATCTGCCCGTGCTGGCGGAGATGCCCATCGACCCGGCCCTGGCCGCCCTTACCGACGCCGGAGACATCGAGTCCTTCCAGGGCAGCTGGCTGGAGGCTGCCGCCGACAAGCTGGAGGGGAAATAATGCCCAACGCCGCGCCGTGTCCTTCCACGGCGCGGCGTTTGCCGCGTTTTGTCCGTCCTATGCAAATCCACCGGAGGAAGCACCTTCTTTTTGTGGGCAAAAACAGTTGCAAAATCCGGCAGGATTCGAGATAATAGAAAAAGATCAAATTTGGCATAAAACCATGCAAAATACAGACAGATCGAGGGGGAATCACCCATGCAGGAACTGAAAGACCGCATCGTGAAAGAGGGCAAGGTGCTGCCCGGCAACATCATCAAGGTGGATGGTTTTCTGAACCACCGCATCGACACGGAGCTGATGGACCATATCGCAGAGGAGTTCGGCAAACACTTCAATATGGACGAGGTCACCATGATCCTCACCGCCGAGGCCAGCGGCATCGCCCTGTCCGCCATCGTGGCCCACCACTTCCACAAGCCCATGATCTTCGCCAAGAAGGCCAAGAGCGACAACATCGAGGGCGGCCTGTACCAGAGCGACATCTTCTCCTACACCTATAAGAAAAAGGTGACGCTGCTGGTTTCCAAGGAGTGGCTCTCCGCCGATGACAAGGTCCTGATTATCGACGACTTCATGGCCAACGGCGAAGCCATGCGGGGCCTGTGCGACATCGTCAACGCCGCCGGTGCCACGCTGGTGGGCATCGGCTGCGCGGTAGAGAAGGGATTCCAGGGCGGCGGCGACCGGCTGCGGGCCGCGGGTGTGAACCTGAAGTCCCTGGCCATCATCGAGTCCGCCGAGCCCGGCAACATCGTCTTCCGGGACGAGGACTGAGCCCTTCGCCTGAACCGAATTTACACAAAGGAGGAATCCCCTTGTCTCACCAGACTGTCATCGTGCTGGACTTCGGCGGGCAGTACAACCAGCTGATCGCCCGCCGGGTCCGGGAGTGCGGCGTCTACTGCGAGGTGAAGCCCTACACCACCCCGCTGGAGCAGATCCGCGCCATGGAGCCCATCGGCATCATCTTCACCGGCGGCCCCAACAGCGTGTATGATCCCAAGTCCCCCCAGGTGGACCCGGCCATCTTCACCTGGGGCGTGCCCATCCTGGGCATCTGCTACGGCTGCCAGCTGATGGCCCACAACCTGGGCGGCCGGGTCACCGAGGCCCAGGATGACTCCGCCCGGGAGTACGGCAAGACCGAGACGTATTTCGACACATCCTGCAGGCTCTTCAAGGGCCTGCCCGCCCAGGGCATCACCTGGATGAGCCACGGTGACTACATGGAGAAGGTGCCGGAGGGCTTCGCCCTGGTGGCCCACTCCGGCGCCTGCCCCAACGTGGCCATCTGTGACGAGAGCCGGGGCTTCTACGGCGTCCAGTACCATCCCGAGGTCAACCACACGGAGCACGGCACCGACATGATCCGCAACTTCCTGTACGAGGTCTGCGGCGCGGCGGGCGACTGGACCATGGGCGACTACAAGGAGACCGCCATCCGCCAGATCCGGGAGAAGGTCGGGGACGGCAAGGTCCTGCTGGCCCTGTCCGGCGGCGTGGACTCCTCCGTAGCGGCGGCCCTGGTGGCCGAGGCCGTGGGCAGCCAGCTGACCTGCGTGTTCGTGGACCACGGTCTCATGCGCCTGAACGAGGGCGACGAGGTGGAGGCCGCCTTCAAAAAGTGGGACATCAACTTCGTCCGGGCCAACGCCGAGGACCTGTTCCTGGGCAAGCTGGCCGGGGTCACGGAGCCGGAGCGCAAGCGGAAGATCATCGGCGAGGAGTTCATCCGGGTCTTTGAGGCGGAGGCCAAGAAGATCGGCCAGGTGGACTATCTGGTCCAGGGCACCATCTATCCCGACGTGATCGAGTCCGGCACCGGCGACGCCGCCGTCATCAAGAGCCACCACAACGTGGGCGGCCTGCCGGACTATGTGGACTTCAAGGAGATCATCGAACCCCTGCGGATGCTCTTCAAGGACGAGGTCCGTCAGCTTGGTCGGGAGCTGGGCCTGCCGGAGTATCTGGTCATGCGCCAGCCTTTCCCGGGCCCGGGCCTTGCCATCCGGGTCATCGGCGAGGTGACGAAGGACAAACTGGACACTCTGCGCCTGGCAGACTTCATTTTCCGGGACGAGATCGCTAAGGCCCATCTGGAGGGCACCATGAACCAGTATTTCGCGGTGCTCACCAACATGCGTTCCGTGGGCGTTATGGGTGACGGCCGGACCTATGACTACACTCTGGCTCTCCGCTCTGTCACCACCACAGACTTCATGACCGCCGACTGGACCCGTATTCCCTACGAGGTGCTGGACCGGATCAGCGTGCGGATTGTCAACGAAGTGCCCCATATCAACCGGATTGTGTACGATATCACGTCCAAGCCGCCCGCTACGATCGAGTGGGAATAAAGTACAAAAGCCCCGCAAGCCCTGATAAATCAAGGGTTTGCGGGGCTTTTTCTGTTTCCGTGGCATTACTTTGGCATTAACGCATCAAATCATCCATCTTTTTGACTGCTTCATCGCTGGTGGTGGGGTACAGGTGTCCATAGGTCCGCAGCGTCGTTTGTATGTCCTCATGGCCCAGGCGCTCTTTCACCAGCAGGATAGGCGTCCCCAGGTGGATGAGCAGGGCTGCGTGGGAATGACGCAGATCATGGAGCCTGATAGGGTCCATACCGGCCTCCGCGCATCCCTTGAGCATCGCCCGCCGGAAGTAGTGCTTCGTGAACGGAAAGAGCCGGTCATCCGGCTGGGGGTCGTATAGGGCGTTCTCATAGGCCCGTATCTCATCGCACAGCTTTTCCGGCAGCGGTATCACCCGGCGGCCTCGCTGGGTCTTTGGGTCCGTTATGACCTCTTCGCCCTCTACGCTCTGGAAGTTCCGGCGGACGGTAAGGGTCCGGGCCTCCAGGTCTATGTCCTCCGGGCAGAGCGCCAGCAACTCCCCTATCCGCAGGCCGGTCCAGAACAGAACCGATAGGCCGGTCCGGGCGGGCAGCTTCTTGACGTGGGGTATGAATTGGTTGAACTGCTCCACCGTCCAGAATGACATCTCCTGGGCGTCTTTCTTGCCCACACTACCGGCGAGGCGGGCCGGATTGATACCCAGGCCGTAGTATTTGCAGGCGTAGTTGAATATGGCCGAAAGCTGGTTGTTGATGGTCTTTGCATAGGTCGGGGCCACCTTGTCCGCGAGAAGCTGCGATTGCCACTTGCGGACGTGGGCCGGGGTGATCTCATTGAGCGGGAGGTCCCCGAAGAACGGGAGGACCCGGTGCTCGATGAGATACCGCTTGTTCTGCATGGTGGTCCGCTTAAGGCGCGGCTCCATGTCCCCCAGGTAGATTTCTGCGAAAGAGCGAAAGGTCATGTCACAGCTCCGGGCGCGGGTCCGCAAGAACTCTTCCTCAAACGCCTGGGCGTCCTTCTTGCGCTGGAAGCCCCGCTTCTTTTTGAGGCGTCGCTTGCCCTGCCAGTCGGTGTAGTAAAACGACGCGTACCATGTGTTCCTCAGTTCGTCTTTGTATGCTGGAATTTCAATCACCCTTTCGGAAGTCTCCCAAATTCATGCCAGAGCGGGCGCAGGACGGCCCAGGAGCCACGATAGGGGGTCTATGAATATACCAGGACCCCCGGAGCGGAGAAACGCTTATAGGGCCTCCCACGGGCCAAATACGCACAAGCCCCTTTTCAGGAGACCCGGTAGGCCCCTGGCACGTTCTTGAGCCGGACGCCCTCGGACTGCTGGTAGTCCCGGATGAGCTGGGCGATCTCCACAGAGGCGGCGGGGTCCCCGGCTTGCAGCGCCTCCTGGTAGTCGCTCTGGAGCTGGGCAAGGTGGGCCGCCCTCCCCCTCCGGCATACAGGGCAGAGGCCGGAGACCAGGTCCGCGCAGTTTTCGATGGAGCCGCAGCTCCGGCAGCTCAGATAGCCGACAGGCAAGTTTTCCACAGTTCACAACCTCCAATACCGATGTACGCTCTATTCGCGCACGCGCACGCGCATAGAGGAATATTATTATTACTAAGTCTTATATACATACTGTCTTATTATGGGTCCTGATTAAGACCTCATTTTTTGGGTATTCAGTCCTGATTAGGACCCTATTTTTCAAAATAAGGTCCTAATTAAGACCTCATTTTTTGGGTGCCTGTTTTGGCAGGTTGGTTTTCAACAGCTTTTTCACAGAGTTTTCAACAATCAATCTGCAACGACTAAGGCCCTGCACTCAAGGGAGAATGGTGGAAGCGTCACGCCGACCTTTGCATCGGCCAGAGAAAACGTCTTCCCGTCCATGTGCTGGCAGCACGGGCAGGCGCAGACCTTGTACTTGCTCCCGTGGCGGTCTGCGCATAAGGCGGAGGCATAGGACGCGCATCCGAGGCAAGCGCTGTTTAGCTTGTCCTCGTCAATCTCGACACCGATAGAGGCCATGTCGGGAATGACAACGCGGGGATAGTGGCCCATGATGGCGCTCTCTACGACGGCTGCAATAAAGCCCTTGTCGGTGCTCCCGACGTCCGCAAAGTAACGGAAGATTGCTTCGGGGAGAACGTCGGACCCTGCGATAGTGGCTTCGGCTGGCCGTATCTCTGCGGCGGCAGCGGCGAAAGCCTGGGATGAAATCAGGTCCGCCAGGTGGAGGGCCTGCTCTATGCGCTTTTTCTGAGCGGCGGTCTCGTACTGCTCCACCGCGGCCTCCCCTAATTCCGTGAGCAAAAGGCGCGGCTCCAGGGGCAGAGCGCTTATCTCACTCTCCGCGAACTCCGCCAGGATGCGATCTACCAAAGCGCCTTTGTTTCCGCTTGTGGGTAGCCCCTTTCCTTTTAGGGCCTCTTTGAGCCGCTGGACACCCAAGCGAGATAGGTCATCCTCGATGGAGGATTGCACAAGATACCCGTGCTCTACATGAGCATCAACGACGGCAGCGGAGTTGTACTGCAAGACCTTGCCCTTATATCCGTTTCCCGACCGCTTGAGAAAGAGGCCGTCCGGCTGAAATGCTGACATAGAAAAACCTCCTAAGTGAAATCGACGTAAATCACCCGGCCCTCCCGCCGGATGACGCGGCCTCGGCCTGGTCTCTCTTTTTGGTCTCGCCAAGCAGGGGCGCGGTCATCTCCTGGAGACGGCCCAGCAAGAGCACCTGCTCCCGTTCCGGCAGCTTCTCATAAAGCGCCAGCATCTCCCGCCCGTTCTCGGATATTTCGAGAGCGGGCGCTCTTTTTGTTTCCGGCTCGGTGTCGCTGCCGGTCAAGAAGTAGCTCACAGAGCATCCGAGAAATTCACAAATGGGAGCGATGTACTTCGCCGGTGGGTCGGTGCCTCGGTTCTTCCAGTTTGTCGTTGTGGTCGTATTAACGCCGATGAACTTGGAAAGCGCGTATGCAGTCAAGTCTCTGGCCTCAAGCTCATGGAAAAGTCGCTCGCAAATTGTCATTGGAACACCTCACAAGTGGTATACAGAATACCCAAAAAATAAGGGAAATATTTTTCATTCGTTAGCTCCCAAAGTCTTGACTTACATCCCATTTGTGATATAATATAATCAAGCCAAAGGAATAAGGTAAAAACCTAAAACGAATGGCTCAGGGACCGGGCCAGAGGATAAAACAGGAAGCGGCAGTGAAAGCCGGGTCGGAAGCGGGCATAGCTCCGGGGATGACCGGCAGGCGGTAACGGCGGTACGAACGGCAACCTCTGGACCACCCCGAAGCCACAAGGCCGGGTGCAACCGGCGGAAAGGAAAACCATGACTAACCGAGAAGCCTACCTGGATGACCTGGATGAGCTGCTGAAAGAAATCGACCAGCTTTTGAGTGCGGTTCCTATCGGCAAGACCAAGCTGGAGCATCAGGCGCGGGAACAGGCAGAAGATGTGGCCGGAAGAGCCAGGGCCACTATCAACTGCATGAAGCGCGATTACATCATCGCTGAGTGATGACCGCCCGCCCCGGAGGTTACGAGGGCAGAAAGGATAACTAACCTATGGAACGCAACAAGTATGAATTGCAGCGCGGGGTCCTCGCTCGCAAGTACACGACCATCCTCCAGGGCTTCGAGGAAGCCAAGGATGACCGGCGCATCGCCTGGAACTGCTACCAGCAGATCATCGCCGCCTGCGAAGCCATGCGGGACAGCGGTATGGACAACAACTTCATCTGCTGCGCGGTCAACAAAAGCATCCGGGAGCAGGAAAGTGAGATTGACGAAATCATCACCCGGTTTACCGGCAAAGTCTACAAGGGCGTTGGGTGGCTGGACGTCCGGGAAGAGCTGAAATGCGATAGGTTCACCTGCGGCTATGTGGACTGCGTGATCTCAATGATGGTCTCGAAAGGAGCGGCTCGCAGGTTCCTCCGGGAACAGCTCTACGATATGCGAAACGAACTCACCAAAGAGCACTACTTGTCGATGTATGAGTACATCGACAAGGCAACAGGACAAGGAGGCGGCGATGGAACCGAGGACGATTACTCAAGCTGAGGCCGCCGATCTGCTGGCTTCCGGCTATGAGACCGGGCGGTATGAGCCGCTGGGCCTCTTCCTGGTGGGAGAGGCCGGCGGCACCTGGACCGGGATTGACAACAGCACCGGCAACGCCTGGACGGAAGAGTTTGGGACCCAGGCCGAGTGCCTGAAATGGCTGAAAGGAGAGAATGCGGTGTTTACTTTGGATGAAGCGGTCAGCCGGATTTATGAGCTGTCCGCAGAGGCTCACATGAACATGGCCCGCAACCTCAAGGAGCGCCGGACCTGGTGTGAGAAGAACCTTAAGAACTACCAGACCATCAAGCGGGCCTTTGAGAAAGTGCTTGACATCCGGTACGCGGAGCGCCTGGAGGTCTACCGCTACTACTACGGCGAGGGGGCGGCGATGCGCCACTCCCCCCACCTGAGAGAAGCTGCCCACACAACTATAACCCCTTAACCGCCGGTGCAACGGCGGCCAAGTGCGAAAGGAGCTAACCAAATGTTTATTTTCAGAACCTCCAACCGAACCCGCTATGCAAGGGCTGTCCGCCACATGATGGACCACCCGGAGCGGTACGAGGTGATCTCAAGAGGGCGAGACTACTCGGCGGACATCAAAGGCCCCGCCGGGTGTGGATGGTACATCCACTACCTGAAAGTTTGAGAGGGAGGCAAGAGCATGGCAACCAACATCAAGGACAAAATCGCTAAGCTGCTGGCCCTGGCAGAAAGCCCGAATGAGAACGAGGCCAAGGCCGCGCTGCTCAAGGCCCGTGAACTCATGGCCGAGCACAAGCTCAGACCCGAGGACGTCAAAAAGGCCAAAAAGGAAAAGGTCATCCGCAAGGTCCTGGACATCACTTGCACCGCCATGACCAATCCCTGGGCCGCGTCCCTCTCCGCTGTTGTTGCGGAGCATTACTGCTGCCGAGCCTACCGCTACCGGAGCGCCGGTAGCAAGAAGAACAAGATTGGCCTGGTGGGGCTGGAAGAGGACTTCGAGATTGCCCAGCGAATTGTGATATACGCCCATGAGTGTGTCATGGCCGGTATCAAGGCCCAATTCGTCAGGGACCCCAAGGACCCTCCAGGAACCTACCGCGAGAAGTGCAACGCCTATGGCTGGGGGTTTGCCCGGGGAGTGAACAAGGCTTTTCGGGAGCAGGAAGAGCAGCACCAGGAATGGGGCCTTGTGATGGTAGTCCCTCAAGCTGTGGATGACAGCATGGCCGACATGGGGAAAAAGACGCAGTTTGGCACTGAGCAGACCGGCGGCTGGCGCGACGCCTACCGCGCCCTGGGCTTTCAGGACGGCAGACGGTTTGACCCCGCATCCCGCCTGTCTGATGGTGTTCCTGGACAGCTTATGATTGGAGGTTGATACCGATGAAGTGCAAGAACTGTGGCTGCGAAGTCATCCGCATCCGGTCGGGAGGGCGAAGCGTCGTTTGCGACGCCGCTCCGATCACCTACTGGAGCGTCCGGGATGGAGCCTCGATGTCAGAGATGTTATCCCTGCTGACCCCGAACGGGGAAAGCATCTACGGGACGCCTGCTGGAAAGCTGGAGAACGCCGTGGGTGTGGCCTACCACCCCCACACTTGCGGACTGCTGCCCATCTTCCACCGTGGCCGGGATAGCTGGAGCCGCCCGGTCTACGATGACGGAACGGGCCGCCTCCTGGTGGACGTGGACCCGCGAGCTGGCCGGAAACCGGACATCTGCACGAAGCAGGGCAACGCCTTTGACGGTGAACCCTGCGACCCGGTAGATGGAGATTTTATCTTCATTCCGCGCCGGGACACCTGGTAACAGTATATACCAGAACGACCCAAAAAACAAGCCGTATAAATTAGATACAAGGAGGAACCAAGCATGAGAACGGCAAACCGAGTTAAGCCGAAGACCGACTTCGGCATTGAGGTCCGGCTCTTCACCGCACAGACCGGAATGACGGTGAAAGAGCTGGCCGAGCGGTCCGGCGTCAAGTACACGACGCTGATTGAGACCACCACGGGCCGCTGTGCAGGCCACCAGCTCATCCCCATTGTCCGGGAGTACATGGCGAACTACGAGCAAAAGGAGGCGTGACCCATGGCGATGAAGCCCCTCAAGACCGCCCACGATATGTTCTACTTCGTGGAGGACGTGATGCAGATTTTGGGCTATTCCAAGTCTAAGAGCTACAAGGTCATCAAGAGCCTCAACCGCGAGCTGGAGAACCAGGGCAAATGCACCTGTGATGGGCGCGTCATCAAGCGGTATTTCCATGAGCGCTACGGCCTGGATGAGCTGAACGCGTCCGCGAGACGGGGGGCGTAGCCATGGAGAAGAGCAAGAGACGCCGGGCCTACGCCCGGAGCTACTACCGGCTATCCGTCCTCTGCCTTGCGGCCATGGTGACGGCCCGCCTCATTCTGCTGATGATTGATGTCATCCAGCTTCAAATCCAGACCGTAGGGGCCTTTTCAATCCCTGCGAGTGCTGCAATCTTAGTATTCACCGGCTGGGAGCTGAGAACCTGGACCGGTCAAGGAAAGGAGAAAAAATCATGTGGACCTACAAGTGTGACCGCTGCGGAGCGGCGCTTGACCCCGGAGAGCGGTGCGACTGCCAGGACCGCCCGGCCAAGTACAACGGCAAGCCGATCTTCACCCAGGAGAACTTCAACTACTCCGAGGCCAAGATAGGCGACTATGTGGAGCAGGCCGTTGTGGATGACGCCATGGACTGTCTGCCTCCGGCCTCGATGAGCGCCCGGTGCGCTCAGATGGGCGAACCGTACTCCCACCGGGAGGACCCGGAGACCGGACGGCTCCGGCCTACTTACTACACGTTCAAGCGTGTGGCCGGAGAGTGGCCTAACGGTATCTGGCAATTCTGCGGCTGCTGCTTCCAGGGCGAGACCGTCCCCCGTGGCAAGGACCCGATCTACTGCTGAGAGGGGGCCGAAACGATGAAGCGAAGCTGCGGGGGGGGGGACTATGTGCAGGCGTCAGACCCTCACGCCCCTGTCTCCGGCGGAACGGAGCGTAGCCGAGCAGCATTACCGGCTTGTGGAGTGGTACGTCAGACATCGGGGTCTCCCGGTGGATGAATACCTCGACGTTGCCGTGTTCGGCTATCTGCTGGCTGTGAAGCGGTGGTTTGCCCGCCCGGACCTTTACCGTTATGAGTTTACCACCATCGCCTGTGCTGCCATGCGGAGTGCAATCGGCAACGAGCAGCGCAAGCAATCCAGGCGCATTAAGACCGTGAGCCTGGATGACCCCATCCCAGGCACGGACGGCATGACCTGGGAAGACATCATCACCGAGGACCATCTTGTGTACTCGGCATAGGAGGAATAAGCGTGAAAATAACCTACAATCTGCAAGTGCTTCCCCAGCGGAAGAATAGCCGCAAGGACAGCGAAGAGACAACCGCGCTCAAGGCATTCCTCGCGGACAGCGAGAAAAAGAACATGGTCTTTGAGTACGATACCCCGCAAGAGGCTAAGAAGCGCTATGACAGTATGCGGAACTACCGCAACGCCAACAAGCTCCAGGACATCTACGATATGTGGCGCTCGGACGCCCTGATCTGCATTGTGAAGACCAAGAAAGGAGCCGCGAAGAAATGAGCTACCATACCATCAACGAAGAGGCCGCCCGCCGCGCCAATGACATGAACAGCTTTCGGGACTACAAGGCCGGGAGCGCGACCGCCGAGTACCGTCGTATGGTGGACGCGGCTACCGAGCTGGCCGAGCGCCAGAAGCAGCGCGTGGACCCCATGTACCATGAGAAAATCGACCGGCTGCTGGAAATCTACTGCCGCAAGCTGGCCGAGAACATGAACGCCAGTTACTCCATCGAGGCCCGCTGCCCCTCCATCCTGATCTCCGGCGGCGGTAACTTCCCGGTCCGCAAGAAAGAGAGGCAGAACGCGGCCAGAGACCGCAACCTGGAAGAGTGGAACTACATCCAGGGCTTGCTTGATAAAATCCGCAGCGTCGGCACCGGCGGTATCAGCTCCGATGACCCGCAGGCCGTAGAGAAGCTGGAGGCGAAGCTCGCCGCCCTGGAGAAGCACCAGGAGCTGATGAAAGCCGCCAACGTCGCCATCCGCATGAAAGACCCTACCGAGGGAGACGCCAAGCTCGCGGAGCTGGGCTACACCCCGGAGGACATCGCCAAGCTCAGAGAGCCGGACTTCTGCGGGCGCATTGGCTACCCTGCCTACTTGCTCCAGAATAACAACGCCAATATCCGGCGCATCCGTGGCCGGATTGAAGAACTCAAGAAGCGAACCGAGAACACCCCTGAGGGCTGGGAGTTCGACGGGGGCCGGGTCGTGGTGAACACCACGGAGAACCGCCTCCAGATCATCTTCGATGGGAAACCCGACGCGGACATCCGAACCGAACTCAAGGGAGAGGGCTTCCGGTGGGCGCCGTCGCAAGGCACATGGCAGCGGCAGTTGACCGACAACGCCATGAGAGCCGCCCGCCGGTTGAAGTGCATCGCGCCCCAGGTCTGAACCATCTACCAAAATCATACCAGAAAGTGGGTGAATAAGAGTGGCTATCGCAGCAACAAAAAAGCCTCCCGCATATCTGAGGGAGGCAAGGATGAGGGCTGGATTTGTCAGCCGGGGAACGGCGTCAACCGTTGTTCCGTATTCGCCGGAGACCATAGGACGCCATGAGCGCGGCGACGTGGAGATGGAGCCGGAAGACGCCCTGGTCTATGCGGAGTGCTACCAAAGCCCGGACATCCTACCCAGGTATTGCGCTACCTGTCCGGTAGGACGGGCAATCGGGAGAACGGCCACCGACCGCCCCCTTGCCCATGCGACGCTCAGGGTCCGGCGGCTCATCGAGGACGGTCAAGACGTGGCCGACCGCCTGGAGGAAATCGCCTTTGACGGCGTGATAGATGCCTCCGAGCGGACCGACTTCATGGAGGCCCTGGACTTCCTGCGGAAGCTGGAAGAGAGTATCAACGACATCATCTTGATTGGCTTAGGAAAGGAAAAGGCCGCCCCCGGTGCAACGGGAAGCGGCCAAGCGCGAAAATAACTAACCTGGAATTATTGTAGCACATTCCTACCGGCCCTGTCAAGCCGAAAGGAGATTACCCAATATGGAAAATGCCATCGTCCAACTCAACAAGTACCCCAAGGACAAGTACAACGTCCTGGTCCCCGTCACCACCATGCAGGTAGCGAGCAACCTCCAGCGGATCACCGTCTCCGAGGTCCAGCTCGACGTCCGGCAGGACAGCTCCAACCGGGGGCCGAGCAAGGACATCTACTACGAGAAGTCCAGCAGCGCCTTTGCCATCACCAAGGTAGGCGGCATGAAGCTGGCTGCGGCGGCCAATATCAGCATCGTGGACACCGCCACCGAGCGGACCGAGGGCTGCCAGCGGTGCATTGAAATGGCGCGGGCCACCGGAAAGCCCAGGGTATGCGGCACCTGTGAGCACGTCCACGACGTAGCCGTCACCGTGACTATCCGGGTCCCGGAGCCGTCCGGCGGCTTCCGGCTGATGAAAGCCACCAAGGAGATTGACTGCACCCTGGAGGCCGCCGGGATGAAAGACGGAGCCAACGGTCAGCAGTTCCGGCGCTTCCTCCCCCACCGCACCGCCATGGCTGAGAGCAAAGCCTTTATGCGGGCTATCCGGGCCGCCCTGGGCCTGGCCGGGACCTACGCCTATGAGGAATTGAAAAAGCCCTTTATCGTGGCCCGCGTGGTCCCCAACCTGGACGCCCCGGAAATCAAGCAGGCCGTGGCGAGCAACTACCTCCAGTCGATGGGTATGCTCTTTGAGATGCCCACCCAGGCGTCCAGGGCGAGCCTCCCGGCGGCGCAGGCCGCCGAGACCGTCACCCCCTACGAGGATGAGGGGCCTATGCCCTGGGATGAGGCACCGGAAGAGCCGGAGGATAGCTGGAGCAGATCGCCGGAGTACGGAGCTGTCCCGGATTGGGCGGACCCGGAGCCGCAGGGCGTGTTCTGTTCGGAGTGCCGCCGGGAGATTACCGGCGGGCAGAGCAGGAATGGCCGCAAGTGGAGCGCGGAGGACATCGTAGGGTACAGTCAGCGCACCTTTGGGCGGGTCCTCTGCCCTGAGTGCCAAGAGAAGATGAAAGGAGCGCAGAGGAGATGAGCGTGATTGAATTTGCCCGGCAGCGCATGGAAGAGGAAAGCCGGGAGCCGGACGGCGGGGATTGCCGCTATTGGCGGGCCTACCTGGATGGAGCCTTAGCTCAGGCCAAGGAAGACGCGAGAAAGGAGGCGGACCGTGATTAAGATACTGCACACCGGCGACATTCACCTGGGGGACCTGGCAGGCCCCACCAAGGACGGCGCAAATCTGCGCCGCCAAGACACCTTGCGGTGCATGGACGCCATCGTGAACAAGGCCCGGACGGAGGGGCCGACCGTGACTATCATCGCGGGCGATCTCTTCAATCGGTCCCGCGTGTGGGCCGATACCGCCCTGGATGACGTCAACGACGCCATTTCCCGCTTCATCGTCCCTCTGTGCGAGTACAGCGACGCGGTGGTGCTGCTGTTCGGCACGATGAACCATGATAACCCCCGCGCCTTTGAGGTCATCCGCAAGGCGACGCCGGACCTCAAGAACCTACACATTTACACCGAGCCGAGGGTGGAACGCCTGGTGACATCGGAGGGGCCGGTCCAGATCATGGCCGTCCCCGGCTTCGACAAGGCGCGGCTGCGCCTCTTCTGCCCCGGCGCCGACAAGGAGACGGAGAACCGGAACGCCACCGCCCTTGTCAACGACATCATCCTGGGGCTGGCTACGGAGCTGGACAGGAGCCTCCCCTCCATCCTCACGGCCCACTACACGGTAAGCGGGAGCGAGGCCGACAATGGCAGCACGTTCCTTGCCGGACAGGACGTGGTGGTCCTCCCGGCCACCATCGACGCGGCGGGCGTGGACCTGGCCTGCTTCGGCCACATCCACAAGCCCCAGCGCCTCAGCTCTACCACACCGGCCTACTACTGCGGAAGCGTGAACCAGCTCACTTTCAACGATGAGGGGACCACTCATGGCTTCTGGCTGCACCAGCTTTCAGACGGAGACCGGAGCGTGGCCTCGGAGTTCCAGCGCACCCCGGAGCGAGTACACCGGACGGTGACGATGAAGCAGCAGGACGTGGCCGACTTCATCTCCAGCGGTACCCTCAATCCTGGGGACGTGGAGGGGCGCGTGGTCCGGGTCCGGTATTCCTGCACGCTGGAGCAGGAAAAAGCCTTTAACCGGGCCGAGCTGCAAAAGCGCCTGATGGACGCCGGCGCGTTTTATGTGGCCGAGATTATCCCGGATGACGTGGAGGCCCTGGACGCCAAGGACCAGCTCACGGAGCACGACGGCCCCGCCGAGTGCCTGTCACGCTGGCTGGAGACCAACGACATCACCGGCGAGAAAGCGGCCCGCCTCATGGAGCTGGCCGCGCCGATCATCAAGCAGGCCGACGATGGACGCGAGGACAGCAAACACGCCGGAGCCTTTATGCCCCGGACGATTGAGGTCAAGAACTACCGGAGCTACACGGAGGCGGCCTTTGACTTCTCCCCGGTACACATGGCGATGGTGAACGGCCAGAACGGTGTCGGCAAGTCCTCTCTCTTCATGGACGCAATCGCGGACTGCCTCTACGAGCAGACCCGGAAAGAGGACATCGGCGGCTGGGTCCGCGACGGGACAAAAAGCGGCAGCATCACCTTTTCCTTTGCCCTGGGCGGGCAGGACTACCGGGTCATCCGCACCAGGACCAAGAGCGGGCGCGGCACCCTGGCCCTCCAGCGGTGGAACCCGGAGGGGGACGCCTGGGCAGATGAGAGCGACACTACCATGAAGCTGACCCAGGCCCGCATTGAGCGGCTGCTCGGTATGGACTGCAACACCTTTTGTAGCATCGCCCTCATCCGGCAGGACGCCTACGGCCTCTTCCTGGACGCTGACAGCGACCGGCGCATGGAGGTCCTATCTGCCCTCCTGGGCCTGGACATCTACGGCAGGATGGAGGACATCGCCAAGGCATCCGCTACGGAGCAGCGCCGTACCATCGCCGCCCTCAAGGAGCGTATCAACGTCCTGGGCGAGCAGATCAGCGAAAAGGATGAGCTACTGGATGAGGACATGGTGCTGTCCGAAGAGATGGACGAAGCTGTCCATGACGTAGCATCCGGCGAGGCGGACCTCCGGGCGCTGGAGAGTGCCGAGGCTCTGCTTGCCGAAGTGATACGGCAGGCCGAGGATAAGGACGCCCAGGCCAAGGAATATGACCGGGAGCGCGACGGGAAAGCCCTGGAGCTGGAGAAACTGGAGAGCCAATACCAGGACGCCCGCCATCGTGCAAACGGCCTCAGAGACGCCCAGGACGCCGCTGAGAGGGTCAAGGCGGCGCGGGACAAGTTCCAGGAACTCTCTCCCAAGGTGGACCGGGACAAGGAGCTGCTGAAAGAGCTGTCCCGCCTGCGCGAGGAAATAAGAAAAGCGGACCTTGATGCAGCGGAGGGCCGCCGGAAGCTCCAGCAATACCAGGACATCCTTGCCAAGAAGCCGGACGTGGAGGCGGCTCAGGCCGCGCTTGACGCCCTGGTACCCTTGAAAGAGAACGCCCAGGGGCGGCTTGCCAAGTCCCAGGAGACCGCAGCGGCGCTCAGGGACGCGAGGGAGGCCAAGGACAAGCACCTGGCAGACAGCCGGGTCCGTATTGGGGAGCTGCAAGCCCGCCTTGCGGCGGCCCAGGCCGAGGCCGGGAAACTGGCCGACAGCGGTTGCCCTATGCCGGAGACTGCTACTTGCAAGTTCCTGGTGTCCGCTGTGGCGGCTCAGGCCGCCATCCCGGAGCTGTCTTGCTCCCTGGAGACTATGAAAGCGGAGGACCGCGCCCGGTATGAAGAGCTGACGAAAGCCTATGAAGAGGCCCTGGCAGCGCATGAGGCCCTGGGCAATCCAGCGGAAGACCTGTCCGAGCTGGAGAGCAAGGAACACACCTACCGGACTATAACCGTCATCGCGCCGCAGATCGCGGCAGCGGAAGCGAAGCTGGAGGAAATCACCGCATCCATCCAGGCGGCAGAGGCGCGGGGCGCGGAAGCCATGAGGGCAGCGGATAAGGTCAATGCGGAACGGTACGAGCTGACCCAGGCCGTCACCGAATACCAGGCCGCACAGAAGAGCATCGAAGACAATGAACCCATCGCCGGACATCTGGCCGACTGCCAAGCGGCCAACGCGACCGCCGACGCCCTGGAGCCGCAGATTGAGCGCCTGCGTCGGGAGGTTGCGGAGCTGACCGGGAAAGTCATCACCGCGCACCAGGAGGCCGAGGACATCCGGCAGCGAGCGCCGAAAGCGCCTGGGGACGCCAAGGGCCTGCGGGCCGTCCTGGAGAGCCGCCGGAAGAGCCTCACCGACTTTGCTACCCAGCGCGGGGTCATCAAGGCCAAGCTGGAGGCGATCTCCGAGGCCGAAGCGCAGACGGCGAAGCTCCGACGGGACATCGAGGACGCAGCGGCCACCCTGAATGATTACACGGTGCTCACTCAAGCCTTTGGTCTGGATGGTATTCAGTACATGATTATCCGGGGCGTAGTCCCGGAGATTATGAGGCAGAGCAACGACATCCTGGCCGCCATGACAGGCGGGCGAATGGCCGTTGACATCCGTACCGAGCGCGAGCAGAAGAGCACGAAAACGGTAGTCAACAGCCTGGAAGTCTGGATTAACACCATCACCGGCGGGAACCGGCCCTATCAGTCCCACAGCGGCGGCGAAAAGGTGAAGATAGCCCTGGCCGTCACCCTTGGCCTGGCCGACGTCAAGGCACGGAGGGCAGGCGTCCAGCTCGGTATGCTCTTCATTGATGAACCGCCCTTCCTGGACGCAGACGGGACGGAGGCTTACGCGGACGCGCTGGTGAACATGGCGGCCAGAAACCCCAAGATGCGGATTTTGGCTATCTCCCATGACCCGACCATGAAAGCGCGGTTCAGTCAAAATATCATCGTGACCGGCGGCGAAGACGGTAGCTCTGTAACGATGGAGTGAAACCCATGAGGCCGGGCGGCCTCAAATCCACGGAAAGGAGGGGTCCGCCTGAGGTACATCATGGAGCACCGAGCTTTCGCCAACCGCATGAGGCGGACCCCTCTATCCATGGCCGCGCAGCTCCTATGGTACAAGCTGATGGATTTAGCCAATAGCCTGCGCTGGCCAGAGCACTTCTCCCTGGACAACAGTAGGCTATGCACGATGATAAACACCAAATCAAGGACTACCACCATAGCGGCCCGACAGGAGCTTATAGACGGCGGTTATCTGGACTTCACCCCAGGCATCAAGGGGCGGCCCAGCACCTACCATCTCCGCTCAGTGGAAGAGATGGAGGGCTGGCAGCCGCCCCCGGATGACCTGGAGGGAGACTTCCTGGCAGAGTTCAAAGAGGACCCGACAAGCTATTTCGGCTACACGGAGGCCCTGGGGGTGGAGCTTGCGGAGACCACCGCCCACCTGTGGGCAGAGTTCTTCCCAGGCAAGACCCCTGGGCCATACGATGAGAAGCGGACGTTCTTTCAGATCATGGTCCAGTCTCAGAATGAGGATGGAGAGTGGTCCATGTCATTCCCGGAGGAAAACAAGGAGCTGCTGGGCTACGCCTTTGAACAGGGCCGGAAGCGCGGGAAGCTCTTTTGGGGGTACATTGAGAGCGTCATGCGAAATCTTAGGGACTGTGGCATTAAAACCGTAGAGGAAGCCTACGAAAACGAAGAAAAATTCTATGAACGGAGAGGATGGAACAAGTGAAAGAACGGACGATGACCCTTGCTTGCGGCGCCCTGTGCGCCCTGGTGTTTGTGAGCGCCCTGTTTACGCCGGGGCAGGCCAGAGGCGCGGCCTTTGCTGAGCCTGCGGACGCGACGGAGCTTCCGGTCCTGATGGTGGACCCGACGCCTACCCTCACCGCATCGCCGGTCCCCACCGTCTCGCCCTATCCCGGTTGGACCGAGGAAGAGGTTGAGATGCTGGCCTGCGCGATCTACCAGGAGGCGGGCGGGGACGCCTGCTGCGACCTGTGCCGCCATCGTGTGGGCGATGTCATCCTGAACCGGATGGAGGATGACCGTTTCCCGGACACCGTGGAGGAAGTGCTCACGGCCTACCGGCAGTATGGGCGCTTTTACTGGACCGGCGTAGTGTGGCCGGACCGGGCCGTCAAGCCCGGAGAGGCCCACGCCGTTGCGCGGGCCTGGGAGACCGCACGGGACGTCCTGAGCGGTGAGCACTCGGACCTTTACGGGCAGGGGTACATCTACCAGGCCGAATTTGAACAGGGAGCCGACGTCATCTACTGCGAGGACTGCGGTATCTACTTTGGGAGGTAAGCCGAGGATGGAAAAAGATACGCCTGTATGCTCGGAGTGCCATTACATGGAACTGATGGGACGGGCAAAGCTCACGGCAAATAGCTGGCACAGAAAAGGCCCTCGGGGTGAATGTGTATGCAGACACCCGGACGCGCTGGAGACGTTCAAGAGGACGTGCCCGCGCAGTCCACGTATGCCGGGTTTTATCGCCTTTACTGCACCGGGAGAAAGTGCTCCGCAAATCAAGACATCTCCCCGGTGGTGTCCGAGGCGCATCCGCTAAGGAGGTGAGGCCCCGTGAGTAAGACAGCACCACGCCGATGTAAGCTCTTCAACTGTGACCGGCGGCACGGAAACATCTGCTGCGCCGATTGCGGCTACCGGGATAAGAATTGCAAGAACCCCTGCTTGAACCACCCGACCCGGTGCGGACAGGTCAAGCCACCACAGATAAACCACGGCCAGAAGCCGGGGAAATAAAAATCAGGAGGAATTTACCATGCAAGAGCAAAAGAGGACTTTCAAGTACGGAGACGTGTTCCACGTGGCCGGTCTGGACTGGATTGTGCTGCGGACCACTCCGGCGCCGATGCCGGGCTGCTCCGATCTCTACTTCTGCGAGGCCACCGAAGACGTCTTCCAGGCCCCCTTTGATGAGAATGACTGCAACGACTGGAACAAGGCGAGCCTGCGGAAGCGGCTCAACGGCGAGTTCCTGGATAACCTCATCGCTGAATGCCCCGGCCTGAAAGACGCCATTGTCCCCACCTACCGCGACCTGACCGCCGATGACGGCCTCCGGGACTACGGAAACTGTCTGGACAAGGTAACGATGCTCACCGCCGATGAGTACCGGCAGACCCGCGATCTGCACCCCGCGCCGGAGCATTGGCGCTGGCTCATCACGCCGGACGGGACCCCGAAGAGTTCCGGGACCTCTTTCGTGCGCTGCGCGTACTCGGACGGGAGCCTCTACAACTACTACGCGTGCATCGGCCACGGGGGTGTGCGCCCGGCTTTAACTCTGAAATCTGACATCTTGGCATCTATCCTTGACGCCGAGGACAAGAAGAGAGCGGCAGAAATCCGGCCCGCCGACGGTCCGCAGCCTGGAGTGGATGAGACCCCGGAGCAAGCGGAAATGGCCCTCTATGAGCAGGCCGTGGAGCAGTTCGGGGAGAGCGCTCAAATCCTCATGGCGGTAGAAGAGATGAGCGAGCTGCAAAAGGCCCTACTCAAGTATCTGCGCTTCAAGGACCATGAGCAGGGCGATGAGGCGGAAATCCTGGCGGCGATCTCCGAAGAGAGGGCCGATGTGGAAATCATGCTGAACCAGCTCCACGTCATCTTCGGTGACAACACCGACATGGAGATTGCCAAGCTGGAGCACCTTTGCGAGCTGCTGGGTGAATGACGATGCTGCTGTTTACGTGGACCCTCTTCATCCTGATTACATTCGCCGGCTTTTGCTACACCTTTGGGGGCAAGACCATGAATGACCGGAGCAACGGCGCAAAGGTTACATCTGCGGGCCTGCTGGCCCTGTCTATTCTAATCGCGTTTGGAGTGTAGCCTATGCACGATGAAGTGTTCACCATCCCGGCCCGCCGGTGCAAGCGGTGTGGAGGTCTGCTGACATCCTCCCAGGGCTTGCGGGATGGGTACGGTCCCTGCTGCCTGCGGAAGATAAAGCAGGAAGAGGCCGACCGGAAGATGATGGAGAACCAATGCAGCTTATTTGACATGGGGGCCACCGCCCCCAAGCGCGAGGGAGACTGACCTATGAATATTCACAAAACCGACATTGAGTGGTGCAGCCACACATGGAACCCCGTAACGGGGTGCAAGCACGGGTGCGAATACTGCTACGCCCGGCGCATGGTGTCCAGGTTTGGCCCGCACCCCTGCGAGCGGCCCATCATTGAGCCACTGGAGGTACTACCCAAGGGGACCGGGTGCTACTACGTGGAGCAGCCTACCAAGCTCTGCGACGAAAACGGGGAGCCTGTGCGCTCTACCCCGTACCCCAAGGGCTTTGCCCCCACCTATCACGCCTACACCATGGACTATCCTGAGAAGCGGAAGACACCTGCGCGGATCTTCGTCTCCAGCATGGGAGACCTGTTCGGGGAGTGGGTGCCGGACATCTGGATTGAGGATGTCTTCGCCGCCTGCAAGCGAGCGCCGCAGCATACTTACCTGTTCCTTACCAAGAACCCGCAGAGGTATCTTGACATGGGCCACGCCGGGAAGCTTCCTATGGAGCGGAACTTCTGGTACGGGACCACGATCACCAGCCCCGAAACGGAATACTTTGGAGCTTCCTGCGTCAACACGTTCTTGAGCATTGAGCCGCTGCTGGAGCCGTTCAGCGCGGATGACTGCGCCGGTTTCCGGCGGTTGGGCGAGCCTCTTTGGGTCATCATCGGAGCCATGACCGGGCCGGGAAGCAAGCGAAAGCAGCCGAAGCGGGAATGGGTAGAGGCCATCGCGGAAGTTGCTCAGTCTGCCGGGGTCCCCGTCTTTATGAAAAACAGTCTGAAAGAACTGTGGGGCGGCCCTCTCATTCAGGAGTACCCGGAGGGCATGGTACGGGTAGACGGAGAATAACTGGAGGGAGAACTATTGAAGAAGCGAAGCTGCCGGAGGACCGGCTTTGAACAGGAACAGCACGACCGGGCAATCCGGGTGCGGAAGATGACCGACGCTCAGCTCTGTGCCTACCTGGATGAGCTGGAGGCCCACAATCAGCCTATCGTCATCTCGCAGGATGAGCTTGAGAAAGTCATCAACGGCTTTATTGACAGCCTGGCTACCAGGAGCGGCACCGGCCTGCGGGTCAGCGACGCCACCATCCGCAAAATCCGGGCCATGGCCGTTGAAAATGGCTACCTCCGGCCTACTGGCGGAGGCGAGGCATGAGCGAGCACCGAAAGAAAATCACCATCCGCGTATCGTCGCAGACAGCCTACCACCTGGAGGCTGAGGCCGAGCGCCTGGGCATATCCCCTGGGCGTGTGGTGGATGAGCTAATGAGGGCGGCCAAATCCTGTGGAGAAGTGTGTGGAATTTGTGGAAAACACCACAAAAAACAACCAAATAAGCCTTAAAAGTTAGGAGAGTAAACAATGAGCATCTACGGTGCGGCGCTGAGAGAGCTTGAGCAATACCGGAGGGATGAAGCGGCGGGCCTGCTGCTTCGTCTGCCGGTCCCCCTGGGGGCTACGGTATGGCGGGTACGGGACAACCCAGCCTGTCACTACGGGGTCCGGGAGGCCGAGAAATTCCTCTTTGGCCGAGTAGTCACCCCGCGCCGCATCGTGGAGCCTACCCCCTTTACCCTGGCTCTGCTGGACGCCTGGGGAAAGACAGTATTCTCCACCGAGGCTGAGGGGAGGACGATGTTAGAGCATGACACCAAGCGAGAGGGCGAAAGCAGCCCTTAGATACCAAAACCGGAAGAACCGCGCCCAGGGAGCCTTTTTTGAGCAGATGATAAACGGGGCCTGCGACTTCTACCGGAGCCGCCAGATTGCGGACATTGAGAAGACGCCGGAGCCGATGCAACCGACTAAGGACCTGGGCGGCGGGAAGTTCATCGCGCACTACACCAGCACGGCCCAGGCCGACTACAAGGGCTTTTTGTTCGGAGGCCGAGCGGTCAACTTCGAGGCCAAGTACACCGACGTTGAGAAGATGACCCAGGACCGTGTGACAGCGGACCAGACGGAGCGCCTGGAGCGGGCGCATCAATTCGGAGCCGTGGCCTTTGTCCTGTGTTCCTTTGGGTCCGTGGGATTTTACCGCGTCCCCTGGACAGTCTGGCGGGACATGAAAGGCCAGTTTGGGCATAAGTACATCACGCCCCAGGAGGCAGCGCCCTATGAGGTCCGCATCGGCGGCCCCGGTGTGCTGCTGTTCCTGGAGGGATTGGAGGACAGACCATGAGTAATTTCCAGAAAGACGTCCAGCTTCTTGCGGACCTCCAGGGCCTCATTGAGAAGCGGGAGAAGCAAGTCAACCCGCCGGAGGGCAGCACCGCCATCATGGGCGCGATCTCGCCGGTGCTGCGGGCCGCTATGCCGGCCGCACAGAAAGCGGCCCAGCGTGAGCTTGACATCCTGGTCCGGGTGAAAAACCGCCTGGGCGAGCTGATGGAGGGTCAGAGATGAGCGCCCGCCGGGAGAAGCGCCTCCGGGCGCTGGAACGCCGGGTGGAGGCGCTGGAGACCATCGCCGCTACTCCGGTGTTCATCCACACCCAGGGAGACGGCAAGGAGGACTACGTTTTGGAAGCCGTGTGGAGCAAAGAGACAGCCGACACCTACCCCGACAAACGGCTGAGCCTGCTGGACCGGCTCAAGAATATTTTTACTGGAGGGCATGAAAAATGAAACAGTACATCGGGACCAAGATTATTGAGGCTGAGCCTGCCTACCGCTGCATGGACGGCCAGGGGCACATTACCATCACTGATGACCCGTCCGAGGCGTTCCCCAACTTCCCCAGCGTGGAGGACGGCTACCGCGTCCGGTACGCGGACGGGTATGTGAGCTGGTCCCCCAAGGACACGTTTGAGCGGGCCTATCTTCCCCTGGAGGTCAACACGGAGCTGCGGACCAGCAAGCCCAGCATCAGTCAGGAGATGGTGGATAACTTCATCCTGGAGACCTGGACGCAGACCGCTGGGGAGAAAACCACCATCGTCCGGGCCATGCTGCGGAATGGTTTTGAGCTGGTAGAGGCGTCTTCCTGCGTAAGCCCTGAAAACTACGACGAGAAGCTGGGCCGGGAAATCTGCATGAAGAAAATCAAGGACCGCGTTTGGATGCTCCTGGGCTTTCTGCTCCAGACGGCGGTTAATGGCGTCAAGTGAGCTGCGGAGGGTGAGATATGGACAAGTATATTGCCGATCTGCTGGAGCTGATTAAGGCCCACCCGGAGCTTCCTATCGTCCCGATGGTGGACAGTGAGATTGTATGCGATGATGGGTACGCTCGCTGGAAAGGAGCCTGGGGCGCGGCCAGCGTCACAAAATACCTGGTGTCGGAAGAGCACATCTTTTTCTTTGACGATGAAGATGTTGAGGCCGTCCTCATCGAAGTAAAGGGGTACGATGAATTTCTCTCCATGACGGATAAGGAGGCCCAGGAAGCCTACAACGCCCTCCCCTGGGTGGAGTGCATCGCCGTAGACATCAATCTGCCATGAGCTGCTATGGGTGCGCCTGCGATCACTGTCTCTACAATGCGGAGCTTGAGGCGTGGTACATGACGCCGGGTGAGGTCCAGAACGCCGAGGACATCTGCTTCTGCTGCGATGAGTGCAAGCACTACGACGGCGACTTCTCCAAGCGTAGCCAGTGGCGCCCGGACTGCCCAAGGCACAAGTTCCCGGAAAAGTACCTTGAGATGCAGAGGATAGTTGAGCAGCGGAGGGCGAGGGCCGCAGAGACGCGCCGAAGAAACTTCCAGATCATAAAGGGCGGGAAGCTCTGAGCAAATAAAAAAAGCCGCCTCCCCCGGAGGGAAGACAGCCCGTGACAAAGCTATTTTACCACATGGGAGGCGACAAAATCAATGGGCAAATCACAGGAGAACATCAGGGACATCATCATGCAGGCCGTTGAAGCCGGACGCATCTCTGCCGAGCGCACCGCCAAAGATGCTTTCAAGGCTACCGAGCGCCGTCTCTACGGCCTGCCCACCCTGAAAATCAAGCTGGAGGATGACCTTGAACGGCTGGAAGAGTTCAAGCTCTACGGGCCGCGAGAGCGGAGCAAAAGCATCACCCGGTTTATCAAGAACGGGAACCGGCTTTCCCCGGATGAGATATGGGAGGCCGTTCTCATGGACATGGAGGCCACCATCGCGGCGGACCGCTATGAGATTGAGACCCTGGAGCGGGCGCTCGCCACGGTCCGGGATGACCCCTATTACCGGGCGCTGTCCGGGAAGTACCTGGATGACGTGGATGATAGGGACATAGCTGAGGACCTGGAGTGCGATACCTCCACCGTCTGGCGGCATCGAAAGAGGCTTGTGCAGCGCGTCGCAGTCTGGCTATACGGCGCGGAAGCCTTGAGATAAGGGCTTGCAATTTTGCCGTGCAATTTTACAATTTGACGGTGCAATTTATCTGTGTTATACTCATCCACAATGAAAGAGTGTGGGTAGAGAAAACCGTCATAAACACTAAATTTCGGGCATCTTTTTTGTGAAAACCTGTGACAGAAGCCCCAAAATGTGGTATAATAACGGTAGGAAAAAGCAAAGGAGTAACTAACCTATGAAAAACATCTGCCTACTCGATCTAAACTACACCCTGGTAGGAAACCAGGCGGACACGCGAATGCTCCGGCCATTCTCCCGGCGCATGGAGGCCGAAGAGTACCGGGCCGATCTGATTGAGGCCATCCGGGATGACTATGTTATCATCGTGACGGCCAGACCGGACTACCAGATGAAGCAGACCATGGCGAACATCAAGCGGAAGACCGGCTGGCAGCCCCAGGAGTGGTACTTCAACGACATCAACGCGGAGCCTCCGGCCTTCAAGGAGAGCGCCCTCCGGCGCTTCATCCTGCCCCGGCACGGCGCACAGAATGGCCCGGAGGGGGCGCACTACTACGCGGTGGAGAGCAATCCGAAGACGCGGGCCATGTATGCGCGGTTCGGTATCGAGGCCGCCCCCTATGACCGCTTCATCAAATCGGCGGGCATGGCGAGAGTTCCGGCTTTCGACCAATGTAGCTTATTCGGATAACTGAATATCAGCCACCAGGCGGGACGCGAGAGCGCCCCGCTTTTTTATTGTCCAAATCTGAAAGGAGTGGAAGCGTGGAAACCAGAGTAATCAAGCTGGCCGACATCAAACCGGCCCCCTATAACCCCAGGGTGCAGCTCACGCCCAAGGACCAGGAGTATAAAGCCCTGGACGCGAGCATTGAGGAAAACGGCCTGGTCCTGCCCCTCATCGTGAACATCCGGGACAACTGCCTGATCGGAGGACACCAGCGGCTTTCCGTCCTGCTGGCCGCCGGGGAGACGGAGACAAACGCTGTCGTGGTGGATATGCCGGAGGCCCAGGCCAAGGCGCTGTGCATCGCCCTGAACAAGCTGGACGGCGAATGGGACTACGGCCAACTGGCAGACATCATCCAGCAGCTCATCGACGATGGAGAGAACCTACTCGCCACCGGCTTTACCCAGGCAGACATTGACGATCTCCTGGGTGAAATCGGCGGCGAGCTGGGCGAGGATGAGGAACCGCCCTCCCTGGGCAAGAAAGAGGACACCGCCGACGGCATTAAGTGTATCGTGGGTGACTTCTCTTTCCGTCTGGAGGAAGCGGAGTTTGAGGACCTTATGGCAGACGTCCGGGAAAAGGTGGGCTTTACCCAGGAGCTTGTCTGCGCGGAGCTGAAAGGGAGGCTTTTCGATGAAGTATGAAACCAGACTGGAAATGCTGAAGCTCTCCGACATCGTGGCCGCCCCATATAATCCCCGCGAGGACATTGAGCGCGGAAGCGATGAGTACAAGGCCCTGCGCCGGAGCATTGAGCTTAACGGCATGGTGGAGCCGCCGGTCGTGAACCTCCACAATATGCGCTGCATTGGTGGTAATCAGCGCCTTGTGGTTCTGCGGGACCTGGGGTGGAAAGAAGTGCTCTGCTCCGTCATCGACCAGCCGGACGAAAGCAAGGAGATGAAGCTCTGTCTTGCCCTGAACCGCATTGAGGGCCGCTGGGACACCGACCGCCTGGGCGATCTGCTGCGGGATGATGAAGTCCTGGAGTTCGAGACCGGCTTTGACCGCGATGAGGTCCTGGTCTACCGGCAGCTCGGCGGGGACGGCGAAGGTGAAGACGCTGACGATGACCCGGATTGGGACCAGGACGAAGACCCGGACGGCGGGGACACCGACGGCGAGGAAGAGGACGAACCCGCCGGCGGCGACGATGAGCCTACTATGGGGACTACGGTTGTCCGAATTGGACACCTACACTTCAAGGTGGAGGTCCCGCGCTACAAGCACCTGGTCGAGAGCATCCGGGACGCCGGTATCTTCGACCAGGGAGAAATCGCCCAAGAAATGAAACGGAGGTTGCTGCGCCATGATTAAACTTGTCCCTATCGACGCCGTGCAAGCGTCTGAATATAACCCCCGGCGCAACGATGAAAAGCGGCTGGCCCTCACGGAGCTGTCCCTCCGCAAGCTGGGCTTCCTGCTCCCGATCTACGCCGATGAGAGCGGCGAAATCCTGAGCGGCCACCAGCGGCATCTTGTGGCCTCCCGCATGGGCTTCCAGCAGATACCCGTGGAGTATGTGAGCGGAAAGACCCCGGGTGAGCGGCGGGCCGTGAACGTCCTGTTCAACCGGGCCACGAATGACCTCCAGAAGCAGGACACTTGCGCCATCATCCGACGCCGCCTCTATGAAACGGACATCGAGGCCATGACCGGGGAGCTGCCGGACATTGAACCTGGGAGCGAAGCGTCGTTCCCCTGCGTCTATGCGTTGCGCCGGATGGACGTCGTGAAGCTGGCAAAGCTCAATCACCGGAGCTTCGACACCCACATCAAGCAGCTTGCAAAATCCCTGGAGCGCCGCATTGGGAGCGCCATGCCGGTAGTCATCGGGGAGGCCGGGAACGTCATCAACGGGATAGGCCGCCTGCAAGTGGCAGCGGAGGCCGGAAGAAAGGTCATCGCCTGCGTCAAGGTGAGGCCGGAGCAAGAGGCGTTCGCGTCCTCCATGCTCAACCTGTTATCCATGGACTTTGACATGGAGAGCACCTACGCCGACGATCTGCGCTTCAATAGCTTCATGCGGGAGCGAAACACCAGGGAGACCGACGCCGAGGGCAACGCCGCCCTGGGGGACGGATTTTTCAAGGGAGTGTTCCCGAAGAATTGCGGGCGGGACTTCTGCAAGCTGGAGGGCGCGGCCCTGGAGACCTGGCGCCGACACTACGGGTCCAGCGTGGTAGACTTTGGGGCCGGGAAGCTCAACAACACCCGGACGCTCCGCAAGGCCGGTATTCAGGTATCGGCCTTTGAGCCGTACTTCGTGACCGTGGGCGAGAAAATCCACAAGGAAAAGAGCCTGGAGATTGCCGCCCGTTTCCTGGATGAAGTGGAGGCCGGGACGCCGTATAGCAGCGTCTTTATCTCCAGCGTGTTCAACAGCGTCCCCTTTATGGCTGACCGGAAGCAGATCGCGGTCATCGCGGCGGCCCTATGCGCCCCGGACGGGATGGTAGTCTGCTGGTGCCAGAGCAATAAGGCCCCGCAGTTTGTGAACACGAAAAAGAAGTTCCTGGCCGCAGAAAAGGTGCTGACCTTTGACCTGGACTATGAACCTAACACCATCCTGGGGGACATCGGAGCACACCCCAAGGTCCAAAAGGGCCACACCGAGGAAGAGATGCGGGCAATTTTCGCCCCGTGCTTCCGTACCGTGAAGCGCCTGGAGATGATAACAAAATTCTGGTACATGGAGGCGGCAGACCCGATAGTGGACCCTGCGGCCCTGGCCGCTGCGCTGGACTTTGAATTTGAGCTCCCCTACCCGGACGGCTCACGCATGGGACTGTCTCAGCGAGCGCGGGAAGCGTTTGAGCACCGGCTCGGTATTCGCCTGCCCCCTCCGACGAAAGGAGAGGCAAAATGAGAGACAACGTACACCCTGGGGAGAAATGGGAGTTCAACGGAGAAGTGGCCGCCTGCTTCGCCAATATGCTTGAGCGCAGCATCCCGGACTACCGATCTATGCGGGCGCTTACCTATAAGCTGGGCGAGCGCTTCATCCAGCCGGAGACCCTGATTGTGGACGTGGGGTGCAGCACCGGCCTGGCCGTGGAGCCATTCGTGGTGAAGTACGGCCAGAGCAACAATTTTCTGCTGGTGGATAACGCACCGGCCATGGTGGAAGCCTGCGAGAAGCGCTTCCAGGCGGACGTCAACGTCACGGTCCGGCAAGGGAATATTTGGGAGTATTTGCCATTTGAGCAAAAGAGTAGCCTGGTCCTCTCCGTCCTGTCCATGCAGTTCATGCCGACGTCTTACCGGCCCTGGATGCTCAAGCAGATTTACGACGGCCTGACCGACGGCGGGGCGCTCATCTTTGTAGAGAAAATCCTCAGCGAAAACATGGATGACCTGATGGTGGACCTCTACTACGAGATGAAGCGGGAGAACGGCTATACCGATGAGCAGATCATGTCCAAGCGGCGCAGCCTGGAAAACGTGCTGTCTCCGCTCAAGGCCGAGTGGAGCGTGGACATGATGCGGACCGCCGGTTTTCGGCAAGTCGATATGTTTTGGCGCTGCCTGAATTTCTGTGGCTGGATAGCCGTTAAGTGACGGCTGCCGGCCCCGAAAGGAGGGTAGATCGGAATGCCGAAGCACAGAGACACCGAGCCGTGGGAGCGTCTGGAGGGCGAGGGTGTCAAAGCGTATGAGGCGTTTTCGGTCTACCTGGAGCTGGGGGAAGAGCGCAGCATCCGGGCGGTTGCTAAGCAGTTAAACAAAAGTACCACGCTCATAGGCCGATGGAGCCGCACCTATCAGTGGGTAGAGCGGACCGCCGCATACGACGTTGACGTCCAGAGGAAAGCCCATGCCCAGGCCGTCAAGAAGCGTCGGAAAATGGCTGACCGTCATATCAGCATCGCCCTGAAATTGCAGGAAAAGGCGTTGCAGGCCCTCAAGGACATGGACCCCAGCGAGATAGACCCGAAGAACCTTGTAGCGTTCATCCGGGAGGCTACCAAGCTGGAGCGTGAGAACCGCATGGAGCTGGAGGCCGACACCGCACCGGGCAAGGCGAATGAGCAGGCCGACAGCAGCCTTGCCGCCGTCATCTCTGAGGCGTGGGAACGGAGGAAGCAGCAGAATGAACCTGACAAGTGACGCCATCCTCTACTACGCCGACAATCCGGTGGACTTCGTGGAGGACATTATACGGGCCAAGCCGGACAGCAATCAAAAGGCTATCCTGAACAGTGTAGCGCAATACCCCATGACTTCTGTTCGCTCCGGCCATGGCATCGGCAAGAGCGCGGTGGAGAGCTGGCTTGCCATCTGGTTTCTGACTACCAGGCCATTCCCGAAGATACCCTGCACCGCCCCTACCCAGCACCAGCTATGGGACATCCTGTGGGCCGAGATTGCGAAATGGCTCCGCAGTAACCCAGCCCTGTCTCAAGAGCTGATATGGACCAAGGAAAAGGTCTACATGAGAGGTCACCCGGAAGAGTGGTTCGCGGTAGGCCGGACGGCCAGTAAGCCCGACGCCCTCCAGGGCTTTCACGCCGAACACGTGCTTTACATCATCGACGAAGCCTCCGGTGTCCGAGATGAGATATTTGAGCCGGTCCTCGGCGCACTATCTACGGAGGGCGCAAAGCTGGTAATGTGTGGGAACCCCACGAAGATTACCGGCTTTTTCTATGACAGCCACCACAAGTCCCGCGAGCTTTACAACGCCATGCACATTGACGGGCGGGACAGCAGCCGCGTAGATCAGCAGTTCATCGACACCATCATTGATATGTTTGGTGAGGACAGCGACGTTTTTCGGGTCCGTGTGGCCGGGGAGTTCCCCAAGGCCCTGCCTGACAGCTTCATACCGATGGAGTGGGCAGAGCGGGCAAGCGAGGCCGAGGCCCCGGAGATTGACCGGGCGGCCCGTGTGGACATCGGGATTGACGTCGCCCGCTACGGCGATGACAGCAGCGTCCTATCCCCTGTCTTGGACAAGAAGCTCCAGGAAAAGCCGGAGATATACCACCACAACGACACCATGGAGCTGAGCGGCAAGGCCGTCCAGCTCATCAAGCGCTATGCCCTGGAGCAGCCCTGGGCAGAGATACACGTCAAAATCGACTGTGACGGCCTGGGCGTCGGCGTCTTTGACCGCCTCATGGAGCTGCGGGAGCAGATCGTGGAGGAAGTTCAGGCCCAGCGAGACCGCCGGTATGCAGACGATGAGGACGCCCCGCCCCCGTTCTCCCTGGACATCGTGGAGTGTCACTTTGGCGGCGAGGGCGGCACCATCAGCGACGATGACCCTATCGACTACCAGAACAGCACCGGCCTTATGTGGGGTGCGGTCCGGGAGGCCCTGCGGACGCAGAGCATCAAGCTATATCCCGATGATAAGCAGATAAGCCAACTTTCCAACCGAAAGTACGTGGTGAACAGCGCGGGCAAGATTGAGCTGGAGAAGAAAGAGGCCATGAAAAAGCGCGGCCTGTCCTCCCCGGATATGGGAGACGCGCTGGCCCTGGCCCTGCATGACCCGCTGGTAAGCGACTGGAGCATTGACTAAGGAGGACACCATGAAAGCGAAATGCAGTTACCTTGTATCGGCTGACGGCTGGCCGATGAAGTATATCCGGGCAAACACGGCGGCAGAGGCCCGGCGCCGCTGGCAGAAGATGACCGGCGGCCCCAAAAACCCCGCTGTCTCCCAGGTGCTCGGTAAAAAGCCGAAGCGCGAGGGAGGCGAATAACCGTGCCATTCTGGAACCGATTTAGAGGGGGTGGTGCGGGGAGGGCGAGCCAGACCTACCGGAGCGACAGCGTTATGCTGCCCAGGTGGACCAACCCGCCGGAGCGCAACACTCAGGAGTGGATAGACGCGTTTCACACCAACCCCCGCCTGTCCGTCGTGGAGCGCATCGCCTCCGATCTGTCTTTTGCGGAGGGAAAGCTCTACCGGGTGGATGAGAACGGAGACGAACAGGAGCTTACTCATCACCCGTTCCTGGACTTTTGGGCGAACCCAAACCCGCTGCATGAGATGAGCAACGCGGCCCTGTGGCGGCTCCTGGAGATTTACCTCAAGCTCAAGGGCGAGGGGTACTTCATCATGGAGAAATCGCCCCTGGGCGTCCCTGTGGAGCTGTGGCCGGTCCCTGTCCATTGGGTACAGATGACCCCGTACCTGGACCACCCGTACTACACCGTCCGGCTCACCAACGGTCTGCTGATGAACGTGTCCGTAGATGATATGTTCGTGATGAAAGACCTGAACCCGATAGACCCATTCAAGCGCGGCCTGGGGCAAGCTGAGGCCCTGGCAGATGAGATTGAGACCGACGAATACGCGGCCAAGTTCCAAAAGCGCTTTTTCTTCAACGACGCCACGCCGAACCTCATCATCGGTATGCCCAAGTCCACCCCGGAGCAGCGACAGCGCTTCCGGTCTGAATGGCTTGAGCGCTTCCGGGGAGTGTTCCAGAGCCACGGCGTCGCTACTGTCAACGGCGAGGTCACGGTAAACAAGGTCGGAGACAGCATGAAAGACATGGACATGGTGAACGGGCGTACATTCCTGCGGAATGCCGTCCTTGAGCACTTCGGCGTCCCCCGTGAGATTATGGGTATCACAGAGAGCAGCAACCGGGCCACGTCGGAGGCGGCTCAGTTCATCTATGCCCAAAACGTCCTCATGCCCAACCTACGCCGCCGGGAAGAGGCCATCAACAACCAGATCATCCCGTATTTCGGAAACGACCTGGTTTGGCGCTTCGATGACATCATTCCCCGGAACCAGGAGTTTGACAAGGCCCTGGGCATAGACGGCTGGAATGCTGGCCTACTCACCAAGGATGAGGCCCGCGAGAAGTTGGGTATGCCTCCGGCCCTGGTGGGCGGCGATGTCTACAAGACGCAGTTCTCCGACGTCTACATCCGGGAAGACGATGACCCCGTGGCGATCTCCACGGCGGCGGCCAACCTCCAGTATGCAGAGAGCGCACCACCGCTTGAGACGGGCGGAGAGCAGGACATTGAGATAACAGATAACGGAATACCCCTGGACGCTGAAAACGGCGCAGAGGGCACGGGAGACGGCGCGGAGGGCATAGAAATCGTGTCCTCTAAGGGTACGTCCCCGGAAGAGCGTAAAAACCTCCAGGTGCAGGCCGCACAACGCGCCCTGTTGCAAGCCGAAAGGGAACAGACCCAGCGCTTTGAGATTGCCACCCTCAAGTATCTGCGGGAGCAGGGCCGCCGGGTGAGTGACGCCATGGGCGGCACCACCAAGGATGAGCGGAGCGTTTGGGACATTCTCATGGGGGCCATCCCCGGCTATGACCCGAACAGCGAGGACGCGGCGGAGCAGAGCGCGGCGGCGTGGTCCTCTTTGAGCGAGGCAGACCGCACCCGCCTTGTGAGCGCCTTTACCCTGGGCCTCATCGACTGGCCCCAGGAGGAAACGGCCCTGCTGAATATCTTTGAGCCGCTGTGGAAAGAGAGCTACGACAAGGGCGCTGGGGTGTCTGCCAAGCTCTACAACCTCCAGGCGGTCCAGAGGCCGGAGCTTATCAGCACGGCGAAGCTGCGGGGCGGCGTCCGGGTCAAAGGCATCACGGAGACCACCCAGCAGTCCATCGCCCGTATCGTCTCTGCTGGACTGGAGCACGGAGACAGCCGGGCCACCATCGCCAAGCAGATTGAACAGGAGATGCAGACCACGGCATCCAGGGCGCGGACCATCGCCACCCAGGAGTGCAATACCTCGCTCCTGACCGGCCACTACGACATGATGCGAAAGGCCGGGGCCGCCTGGAAGACCTGGCACGTTGCCAACATGAGCGCCGCCAGACCATCCCACAAGCGCCTGAACGGTGAGCGGGTCCCTATCGACGCCAAATTCTCAAACGGCCTAATGCGGCCCTGTGACCCGGATTGTACGGACCCCGCTGAGGTCGTGAACTGTCACTGTTTCCTGACATTCGACAAATAAGGAGGACGCCTGATGGAATTTACCGAGATGCAGGCTCAGGAGGCCGCCCGATCTGCGGGTATCGACCTGGAGAAAGAGCGGTTCGACCTGAAAGCCCTGACAGCCGGGATGAATGCGGAGCTTGAGCACGGCACCGCAAGCCCGGACACGAATATTACCAACGATGACCCTGTTATGACGGCGAAGCTCGCAGCGGCACATCTGCGGGTCTCGCCGTTTTACTATGCCTCCGGGCGGGGCCTGAAAGCGTGGGAGGCTTCGCTCCGTAAAGGGGTGAAAGTGAAAAGCTCCAAGACGGAGCACAAAACGCTGTCTTTCCGTACCGAAGAGTACGACGAAGAGAGCGGCATCTTTAGTGGCTACGCTGCGGTCTATGGCAACATCGACAGCGGCGGGGACATAATTGAGCCTGGTGCCTTCACGAAGACAATCGCCGAAGGCTGGGAGAGGGTGAAGATACTCGCCCTGCACAACGACTGCTGGCTCCCCATTGGCAGACCTTTGGAGCTGAGGGAAGACAGCAACGGCCTTTTCATTAAGGCCAAAATCAGCGACACTTCGATGGGACGCGACATCAAAGTGCTGCTGAAAGATGGAGTTCTCACTGAGCTGTCCATCGGATATGACCCCATCGTCTTTGACTACGACGAAAACGGCATCCGGCATCTGCGGGAAGTCAAGCTGTGGGAGGTCTCCGTCGTTACCTGGGCCATGAACCCGGAGGCGACGATCACCGACTACAAGCAGGCCACCGACGCCGCCGGTTTCCTGGACGCCTTTTTGGAGGCGGCCACCGCCGAAGTCAAGGCCGGTCGGAAAATCAGCGGGACCCGGCTAAAGGCCCTCAAGGACGCGAGCGCGTCCATGAAAGCCGCTACCAAGGTCCTTGACGGCATTATCCGAGAGGCAAGCGACACCGAGAAGTCCGTCTCCCATACCGCCAACACCAGAGCCGCGAAGTCCGCGCCGACTACCGGCATCACCTATGAAATTCTGCTATAAGGAGGAAATTACAAATGGCTATTCCCAAGAAAGGAACCGCACCTGCTGGCCGCAAGTCTATGAAGATGGAGGCCGATGAGCTGACCGAGAAAATCAAGGCTTGCGTCAAGGAGGCCCTGGATGAGCAGGCCGAGGCCAAGGCCGAGGGCGAAGAGGGAACCGAGGACGCTGTTGCCGAGGTTGCCCCCGCTGACATCTCCGGTCTGATTGAGGACGCTATGGCCGTTGTCGCTGAGAAGCGCAAGAGCCGCAAGGAGGCCGGCGAAGAGCTGGGCGACGTCACCGCCGAGGAAGTCATGGAGGCCGTCGGTGAGATTATCGACGCCACCGAGGGCGAGGCCAAGGAGGATGACGGCGTTGAGGAAGAGGTCAAGGAGGATGAGGAAGTGACTGATGAGGCCAAGGGGCGCAAGGCCGCCACCCGCAAGCACCAGACCAAAAGCGCCCGCAAGAGCGCGGCCTCCCCCGTCCAGCGGAAGTACAGCTCCATCTACATGAGCCGTACCACCCCCACCAGCACCGCCAAGAAGTCCATCCCGCCCGCCGTTCAGCTCGCCCGCGCTATCAAGTGCCTGGACGTCTTCGGCAAGCATGACCCCGACGCCGCCTCTTTCTACGCGCAGCGGAAGTATGACGATGCAGACATGGCCCGCGAGTTCAAGGCCCTGTCTGCCACCAACCCCGCTGCCGGCGGCTACCTCATCCCTGAAATCTACCTGGACCAGATCATTGAGCTGCTGTACTCCAAGACCGTCATCTTTGAGCTGGGCGCTCAGAAAGTCCCCATGGCCAACGGCAACCTGAACATCCCCAAGATGACCGGCGGTGCCCGTGCTACCTGGGGCGGTGAGGCTCGCAAGATTGCGAAGACCCAGCCCACCTACGGCAACATCCGTCTGTCCGCAAAGCGCCTGGAGGCTATTGTGCCTCAGACCCGCGAGCTGCTGATGAGCACCAACTACTCCGCCGATCAGCTCTTCGCCAACGACCTGACCCGGCGCATGGAGCTGGGCCTTGACTTCGGCGCTATGTTCGGCAAGGGCGGAGAGTTCCAGCCCCTCGGCGTGTTCACCGACAAGGAGGTTGAGCACGTGGACGCCAAGACCCTGAGCAACGATGACCTGGCCGACAGCAACGGCAAGATTACTGCCGACTTCCCTGTGTTCGTCCGCTCTAAGGTCCTGGCAAAGAACGTGGACGACAACAAGCTCGGCTGGGCGTTCAACTCCGTCCTGGAGGGCTACCTGATGAACCTCAAGACCACCACCGGCGCGTACATCTACCGCGATGAGATGAACACCGGCAAGCTGCTGGGCTTCCCCTATCGCGTGTCCAACCAGATCACCACCGACACTACCGGCCTCACTGAGCTGGCCTTTGGCAACTGGGCGGACCTCCTGGTGGGCGAGCAGATGGGCCTGGAGACCTACACCACCCTGGACGGCTCCTGGGTCGATGAAGAGGGCACCCAGCACAACGCCTTTGAAGAGAACCTTGCCGCTACCCGCGCTCTCATGTACGTGGACATCGCTGCCCGTCATAAGGAGAGCTTCCTGCACGTCAAGAACATCAAGGCGTTTTAATCGGAGGCCGGGGCACACCGTCCCGGCCCCATAATTTTAACAAGGAGGATTTTCAGCTATGAAACGCGCACTTATTCAGAGTGTCAAAGTGACCCCGTACACCAGCGAGGACGCCATCAACCGTGAGGGCTTTCTCTCCGGCATCCTGGCCGTCAAGGTCGGCTCCCCGACCGGCTCCCCTACGGGCCTGGCCGTGAAGCTGACCATCACCGAGAGCGACCAGAGCGGCAGCGGCTATGCGCCCGTCAAGGATAAGCTGGTCTGTGTGGGCAACGCGCCCCTGGACGATGCGGGCGCGATCTCCGTCACCACCGACGCCGCAGGCGGCGAGCTGGTAAACTTCGACCTGGACCTGGTGGGTCTCAAGCAGTACGTCAAGGTCAAGGTGGAGATTACCTGCTCCGGCGGCACCAGCCCGGAGTGTGAGGCTACTGCTGCCCTGGCCCTGGGTGACGCTTCTGAGGTCCCCGTCTAATTTGGCCCTGAGAGGCCCTACAAGGAGGTTTTCACTATGGCAAGACACTATCCCCCCGAGACCGTGAAACCCGCCGAGAACAAGCGGGAGGCAGGCCCCAAGGAGAAGAAAGCGACCACTCCCAAGAACGACGGCAAAAAGGAGGACGCGGGCGAGTAGCCCGCGCCTCCCCCTGAGAATGGAGGCGACACCGTGGCAAATGAACCGACTGTAAAGCTGGCCGCAAACGCCATGACTACTCTTGAGGACACGATGGAGCGCCTGGGCATCCCACCGGAGGCGGCGGACACCGCCGTAAAGAACAACATCATCCGGCTTATCAATTCGGCGTCTGCCTGGATTGAGACCATCACCGGGCGGAAGTTCGGCAAGGCCACCTACACCCACAGGTACGTTGCCCCCGGCACTCAGGAGCTTGTGCTCACTCAGTACCCCATACGGGCGGTTGAGTACGTCCGGGACACCGAGCACGGCGTGAGCATAGACCCCAGCAGCTACGACTTTACCATGACCGGAGACGTGGGCGTACTGTACCGCGATGAGGGATGGGTATTCCGTGGCTACATCGGCGGCCTTGCAAACGACTACACGGCCCCTCGGCGCTACCTGGAAGTGAAGTTCACCGCCGGGTATGTGCTGCCCAAGGACGCGACCGAGGATGAGCCGTCCGATCTGCCGGAGGACATCGTGGCGATTGTGTGGGGCATCGCGGAACAGGAGTTCTCCATCCTGCGGAACGGCGCTCAGGGCCTTGCGGCTTTCTCCATCTCCGACGTGTCGTGGACCTTTGACAAGGAACCCCGCGCCTCCTGGATGGAGACCCTGGCCCACTACATGAGGTGGTGAGCCTATGCAAGTCCGTGACAATGTACTGCCGCATCTGCGGCGGGTCAAGGCCGAGCTGGAGAAGCTGAACGGCACCCGGATAAAAATAGGCATCCAGGGCAACGCCGACAGCGAGCTTCTGATGATTGCCCGTGTCCATGAGTACGGGGCCACCATCACGCCCAAGGCCACCCGGAACCTCTGCATACCTATCCACAAGGACAGCTACGACAAAAGCCCCAGGGACTTCCAGGACCTCTTCTTTATCCGGTCCAGGGACGGCTACCTGTTCGGCGTCGTAGCCAAAAAGGGACGGAGGGATAAGGATAATCCGAATAACCTCAAGTTCCTGTTCCTGCTGCTGCCCTCCGTCACCATACCGGAGCGCAGCTTCATCCGGGCGGGCTTCGACCACAACAAGAACAAGCTGGCCGAAATCGTCCAGAATGAGGTTGCCCTCATCTGGCAAGGTCAGCAGACGGCAGACGAGGCCATATCGTGGATAGGCGGGCAGGCCGTGGGCCTTATCCGGGAGTTTATGACCGACGCGAGCAACTTTGAGCCGAAAGGGAAAATCCAGAGGGAGCGCTATCCGTCCTACGCGGACAGCCCCCTCATGGTGACTGGACGGCTCCGAAATTCAATCACGTGGGAGGTTGAGGAATAATGGGCATCCGGTTCAAAATGGCGCAGCCCATGATACCGGGCGGCCTGCTGCATACCATGTACGAGGTCCAGGCGGGAGGCCACTACGATCAGGACAAGGGCGGCCAGTGGGTAGCCGGTGAGCCTGTGCGCGTCCCCTTTGAGGGCGCGGTCCTCCCTGTGAGCGACAAGGACCTGCGGCGTGAAATCACCGGCACCGTGTCCGATCTGAGCGAGAAAATCTACACCAACGGCCATGCGCTCCAGGTGGGAGCACAGGTCTATGACCCTGACAGCGGAAACACCTACACCGTGACCCAGGAGCTGGGCCACAACAGCATCCACCCGATGAAGCGGTATCTGGTAGAGGCCAGAACCGGCGCGGCGCCGAAAGGGGGCGGTGGGGCGTGAGTTTCGTCACGAAGCGGAATTCCCTCATATCCGCGCTTCATAAGGCCGTGGGCGTCCCGGTCCTGCTGGCCTCTCAAGTGCAGCCAGAGGCAGAACCCCCATTCATCGTCTACTCAGTGACCGCAGACTACATCCCGGACGGCGGCCTGGGCAACTACTCGCTGGGTGAGGGTGCGACGCAAGACGATCTGGTGGAGGTCCGGGAAGAGCAGCCCACCGCCACCCTGTCATTTACTGCTTGCAGCGTGAACCGCTGCTACGACGATAAAGGCTCCCAGGTGCAAATCCTGGGTGCAGATGAGGCCCTGGAGCTGGCAACGCTGGCCCAGGGCTTTTTCCTGCATACCGGGAGAGACGCCATAGCGGGGGCCGGTTTCGTCGTTGTTGATGTCACCAACGCCACCAGCCGTGACGCCCTGGAGCTCGACGAAATGGGCCGCCGGTTCGGTTTCGATGTCCGGCTCCGGTACACCCGGACCGACGCGGCGGCCATCAGCAAACTTGAGAAACCCACAATCAAAGGAAACGTAAAGGAGTGATTTTAATGCCGAAAGACGTTGTTGTGGTCGTGAATATCGACGCCAAGCCCAGCGGAACGGAGAACCTGGACATTCTGCTGCTGTCCACCGAGGGCGCTAAGGACGTGGCCGTCTACCGCGATCTGAACGTCATCAAGGAGGCGTTCACCGGGAAAAAGGTCGCTGCTATGGCCGAAGCCCTGTTTGAGCAGGGCAAGACCACCCTTGCGGAGACCCTTATCCGCAAAGTGAAAATCGCCGGTATCGCTGCCCCCTCCGGGAGCGGTGAGACCGAAAAGGCATCTGCTCTGGTGCAGGCCGTGGAGACCCTGCGGGAGACCGACGATGATTGGTATATCCTGCTGACCGACCAGGACGGCGATGAGGCCGTGAAAGCCCTCTGCGCCTGGGCCGAGGCCACCGAGCCTACCGAAGCGGAGCTGGGCGCGGGCGAGGAAGACCACCGCAAGCTCTACTTTGGGCGCACTCAGAACAAGAGCCTTGCCGTCACCAACCGCCGGTCCATCGTCATCTACGGGGACCAGGATGAGGAATACCCCGACGCTGCCTATGTGGGCAACGTAGGTCCGTTCTATCCTGAGAGCGTAACGTGGAAGTTCAAGCGGCCCCAGGGCCTCACCGTCCCGGACCTCACCAACGCCGAGCGCGACGCTCTGGAAGAGGCCAATGTGAACTTCCTGACCGTCGAGTACAAGCGGGAGTATGTGAAGAACGGCGTATGCGCCGACGGCGAATTTATCGACGTCCAGATGGGCGCTGACTATATCGCCAAGAACATGAGGGAAAACCTCTACGACATCTTCCTGGAGAACCCCACTATTGGCTACACCGACGCGGGCTTTGCCCTGGTCGCTGCCGGCGTGTTCTCTGCTCTGAACCGCGCTACCGACCTGGGCATCATCGCCCTCGACCCGGAGAGCGAGCAGGGCGTCTTTACCGTCGTAGTCCCCAAGCGGTCCCAGGCCACCGACGAAGAGGCCCGCGCCCGGCAAATGCCGGACATCACCTGGGAGGCGCAGCTTGAGGGCGCGGTCCACACCGTCAAAGTCAAGGGCGTACTGCGGGCCACCCTGAGCGCGTAAGAAAGGAGCGTAATTCATCATGGCTAAAGGCATCGAAGTTGCGAGCTATGACCCTAAAAAGGTCAACGTCATTGTCGGGGGGCGCACCATCACCGGCTTTGCTGCTGATGGTGTCGTGTCCGTCACCAAGAACGAGGACAGCATCACCCCCGCCGTGGGCGCAAAGGGGGACGTGACCTACTCCGAGAACGCCAACGAGAGCGGCACCATCGCTATTACCCTCATGTCCACGTCCTCCAGCCTGTCCTATCTGCGGGAGCTGGAGGCGAAGCGTCGGGCCGTCAACGTGACGATCTCCGACGTCAACGACGCGGACGCGTTCACCCTCAGCGCGGACAACTGCCGGGTAATGAAAATGCCTGACCTGACCCGCAACAAGGAGCAGAGCACGATCACCGTCAACATCTATGCGCCGTCGGTAGTCCCCCGCTAAGGGGGGCTACCCATGAAAGGCTATCCCAACTGGCCGAACAAACCAAAATCACTATCTGAAAGGGGCTACCGAAAATTTATGGCTAAGCAGAAGAAAGTCACCGTCAACGGCGAGGAATACACCCTCCAGTCCGTCTCTCCCACCTGGTACTTTGGTGTCAATGACGATTGCGGCATGACCGGCGGCGGACGCCGGGACACCACCAAGTACATTGACACCATGCTCAAGAACGTGGTCATTTCCCCTGCCGAGGTCAAGGCCGACGGCATCAGCTACTTCGATGAAAAGGATGACATCAAGACCCCGGAGAAGCTGATTAAGGCCATCGAAACCTTTCTGCGAGAGTGAGCTTAACGTAGACCGCGCAATCAGAAAGGCCAAGCGAAACCGGAATATGTGGGTCCTCATCTTCACCGGCGGCGGCCTGTGCTATGCCGACTTCAAGGGCATGGACCTGGCTGAGTACCAGGAGGCGGTGCAGGCCCGCATACTCTACAACGAAGACTGGAGCAAGCAGCGGGGCGAGTGACCCCGCTGCTTTACTTTTTGCAGAAAGGGGGTGGAGCCAATGGCAGACAACCGGGAGCTTACCTTTGGCATGGACTTTGGCCTGGATGACGCGATAAACCGCCTGGGCGAGACGATAGACCGCCTGGAGCAGATCGTGGACCGCGCCCAGGACGTTGAGGACGCCGCTCAGGATATGGGCGCTCGCGTCCGCGCCGGTACTGACGCGATCAGAGACGGAGCCAGAGATGCAGGTGACGCCCTGGATGACCTGGAGGATGACGCCGACGATGTAGGCACCAGCTTCCGGGATATTGGCAGAGAGGCGGACAGCTTCGGTGCTGCCGTAGGAAAATCTATGGGCGCTGCGGCCAAAGAGACCAATAGCGTTTCCAAGACCATCAAGGCCGGATTTGACGGGGCCATAGGCTACTCCCAAAAGAAGTTTTCCGACTTCACCGGCAAGGTGAAGACCGGAGTAAAGGGCATCGGGACCGCGTTTACGCACCCGATAAACACCATCCGGGGGAAGTTCTTGAGCGCGGTGGAGGCCGCTGCCGACAGGATTAACAATGTGGGCGATGAGGCCGACGATGCGCGAAAAGACCTGGACGATATGGGGGATGAGGGCGACAAGGCCGGAGGCGAAATCAAAGAGGCCATCAAGGGCGCCCTCGCCGCCTTTATCGGCTTTGAGGCAATCCAGGCCGGTATTGATATGCTCAAGGAGCTGGGCGCGGCGGCCATCGAAGTAGCCGGAGCCGCTGAGAATGTGGGCCGGAAGTTTGAGGCCAACTTCTCAGGCACCGACGCCGGGGAGTGGGCAGAGAACTACGCCGACGCCATCCACCGGAGCAGCGATGAGGTCAAGTCTTTCATGGTGTCCAATAAGGCCCTATACGGGGAAATGGGCATCACCGGGGACGCGGCCGCAGAGCTGTCCAAGGCCACCACGTCCCTTGCCTATGACTTCGGCAACGCCTTTGCCATGGATGACACCGAGGCCCTGGGCGTGGTCCAGGACTACATCAGCGGGAACAATGCGGCACTCGAAGAGTACGGCATCCACATTGATGAAGTGGCCCTGAAAAATACCGCGCTCTCAATGGGCCTAGGAGACCAGATAGACGAAATGGACGATGCTACTCTGGCCCAGGTCCGCATGAATGCCCTGCTGGGGCAGACCGAGAAAATCCAGCAATCGGCGGCCAACAGCACCGGCGGCCTGGTGAACAGCACCAAAGACCTCAAGGGCATCTGGAGCGAGTTCATGGCCGACGCTGGCAGCCGGTTTACGCCGGTCATCGAAAGCCTGTTCAGCACCATCCTGGATAGCTGGCCGACCATAGAGCCGATGCTCATGCAGTTCGTGGATATGCTGAGCAACGGGCTTGCCCAGGCTATGCCGGTCATCACGGAGCTGGGCATGACCCTGTTGCCCGTCCTAACGGACGTGCTGGGGACCGTGTTCGAGGCCGGCCTCCCACTCTTGCAAGTGTTCGGAGACCTGGCGCAGACCATCCTACCGCCTGTGGCGGACATCATAGGCATGATAGCCGAGACCGTCATGCCGCCCCTGGTGGACATCCTGAACACCCTAAATACCTCCATCATTCAGCCCCTTGTGCCGGTCATTCAAAAGCTGGCCGAGGCGCTGCTACCGCCCATCGCGCAACTGCTGGGCCTGATCTCCCCCATCCTGGAGGCCGTAAGCCCTGTGCTTGAGGTCATCGGAGATGTCCTGGGCGTCATCGCTGAGGTCCTGGGCAAAGTGGTAGGCTGGCTGGCCGACGGCGTGGGCAAGGTCGTAGGCTTCTTCTCTAACCTGTTCGGCGGAGCCAAGGACAGCGAAGAGGCGGTAAACGACCTGAGCGGGTCCATCAATGGCCTTGATGACGCCGCGAGCAAGGAGACTTCCCTTGTGGTCGATACGTCGCAGTACAAGGAGGAAGTCACCGGAGCAGCGGAGACCACCACCGAGGCCGTCACCGAAAACTCCAACCAGGCCGCCGAGATAACCGACGTAAATTTCATGGCTATGGGCGCGTCCGCTACGGCGGCCTATGGGACCATGCAGACCGACGCGGAGACGGCCTGGAGCGCCATGCAGACCGCAGCCACCACAGGCACGGACGCCATCGTCGCACAGTTTTCCCGTATCACGGCGGCGGCCCGTGAAGCGAGCAACGCCTCCAACGTCCAGATAGGAGCGAGCATCCCGCACAACGCCGGAGGCACGGATAACTTTGAGGGCGGTCCCACGTGGATGAACGAAGAGGGCGGCGAGCTTGCCATCCTCCCCGGCGGCTCTGCCATCATTCCGGCGGACCAGACTGACCGCCTGATGAAATCCTACACCAACAACACGACCAACAATCGAAGCAGCCGGAGCGTCAGCTTTGCCCCAAGCATCCAAATCACGATTGCGGGTAATGCCGACAGCTCCACCGTTGCCAACCTGAAAGAGCAGCTTCGCGCCCTGTTCGATGAGCTTTACCAAGAGGCCCAGGCCCAGGACTACACGGACCGCGCTATGCAGGCTGGCTTTGCATAAGGGGGTGCTACTATCTACACACTTGAGGGAAGAAAATGCGGAGTGGTCCGCTTCGAGCCTCTGACTACCGGCGTAGTGACCTCCGAGAGCGTGAGCCGGAGCAGCACGATCACCGACAACCCGGTTGAGGGCGGCTCCAATATCCAAGACCATGTTTTTACTCAGCCGTTGAGCTTCCAGATCAGCGGGACAGCCATCAATGGCGCGGACACCATCGCCGCCCTGCAAAAGATGTGGAAGAGCGGCGACATCATCACCTACACCGGGAGGAACCGCATCAGTAACCTTGTCATCCAGCAGCTCCAGAGCACCCACGACGCCAAGAACCGTGGGGGCTTCACGTTCACGGCCACCCTAAAGCAAGTCACCCTGGGCAGCTCCGTGGACAGTGGAACGGCCTCTACTATGGCCGGTATGGACGCTGCGGCCTCCGCGTCACAGCCCAAGGCAACCACCAAGGCGGCGCAGAAGTCTTCCTCCCAAACCTCCAGCACTAAGGCGGACGGCCTGAAAACCACCGTCTCCACCACGATTTCATCCAGCGCCTATATGTCCTATGTAAACAGCTTCAACAGCAAGCCGAAGAGTAGCGCGGGGCCAACGTCCCGCGCTACTCCCAGCAACACCGGGAGGAGGTAACGGACCATGCAGCTTATTGACCTTGGGCAAGAGGTTGAGTATATCGACATCGACGTGAGCAAGGTCCCCTACACCTTTTCCGTGAAACTCAGCGACAAGACCTATTCCTTTACCATCCGGTACAACGACACCGGCGGTTTCTTTACCCTGGACCTGTCTGTGACGGCCACCGGCGAAGTGCTTGCCTACGGAGACCCCATCCGCTACGGGCGGCCACTGTTCGGCCCCATTGAGGATGAGCGCTTTCCCTTGCCGGTCATCATTCCCTTGTGCCTCACGGGGGACGATGTGGACGCCGTGACGTGGGAGAACCTGGGGGAAGAGGTCAAGCTCTATCTCTTCGACAGGGAGGGAACGGAATGAGCTTCTGGATGAGAGAGGCCAGTCTCCAGATTGGGAGCAAGAAGTACAGTATGGACAATCTGTACTTTGAGTTTGAGGTCCCCTTTGAGGACAGCGACACCATCCAGACGGCCAAATTCAAAGCCTACAACCTGTCTGAGAGCACCCGAAAGGGTATCAAGCGCGGGGACGTTATCATCCTCAACGCAGGCTACGAGGGCGACGTGGGGGCTATCTTCGTCGGCCAAGTGAGCGCTTGCAGCCACAAGCACCAAAATACCGAGTGGATCACCGAAATCTCAGCAACCGCCGCTATGGACCAATGGCTCAACTCCAAGGTCTCAAAGACCTACGCCAAGGGCAGCACGGCGAAAGAGATTGTCTCCGATCTGCTCAATATCTTTGGGGTGGAAATCGGGGACTTTTCCCTCGCCACGAACAAGGTCTATGACCGGGGCCTGGTGTGCAACGGCAAGGTAAAGGACGAACTCAAGCGCATTGTGGTGAACGACTGCAAGAGCCGGTTCCTCATACGCAACGGGAGCGTCTTCATCAATGACCCGACTAAGGGTATCGCAAACGGCCTGGTCCTCACCCCTCAGAGCGGCTTGCTTCTGTCCGGGAATGAGGTCGAGGAAACCGTCATAGCCGTGGGCAGCGACAGCCAGAAAAGCAGCGCCACCAAGAGCGAAGAGGGCAACTATGTGACCCGCGAGTGCCTGCTCAATTACCATATCGGACCGGCTGAGCAAGTTGTCATCCAGTCTCAGAGCCTCAACGGGCGCTTCATCGTTGCCAAGGGGAAGCACACCGGCACACCGAAAGGCAACTGGAAAACCACCATCGAAATGAAACCGGCGTAAAGGAGGGACCTTACCATGCCGAGGCAAAACCGAAAGCAAGCCTATGAGGACGCCAAGAAACAGGCGGACGCGGCGGGCCTTTGCGTTGCGGACGTTGTAAAGGTCCTTGCCTTTGATGAGGCGGCCTTGACCGTCGATGTTCAGCCGATCACCCGCTATCCCGACGAAGACACATTCCAGACCAAGCCGCCGGTCCTGGCCGTCCCCGTGGCTACCATCTACGGGGGCGGCTTTGTCATCCGTCCTGTCTACAAGGCCGGGGACATCGGCGTGGTGGTCTACCTGGACCGGGACAGTGACGCCGTTATTGCTGGAGGCGCGGAGGCAGACCCCAACACCGAGCGCCTGCACAGCGGGGATGATGCTGTCTTTGTGGGCGGCATCCGCACCGGCGGCAGCTCCATATCCGGCCACCCCGCCGGGTCCCTGAGCCTGGGGACAGCCGACGGCGGCGTGTACCTGTCCATCTCGCCAAGCGGCATCGACATCAAGGGGAATGTGACCATCACCGGGGACCTGACCGTTACTGGCGGCGTGGTCAACCTGAACTGAGGGAGGTATGCGCTATGCCTGGAGCTGCACGGCAAGGGGACGCCATACAAGGCACCACAGCGGGGGAGCACAACGGACACGCCACCCCGCACGGTCCCCTCCCTATCACGGGAACGATCTCCGGTGGGTGCTCCGGGGACGTTTTCATCAACGGGCGACCGGCGGCCTATGTCGGAAGCACCACAACCGAAAATGACGCCTGCTGCGGGAGCAGCCAAGGGAGCATCGCCCAGGGCAGCAGCAGCGTCTTCATCAACGGAAAACCCGCCGCCCGTATCGGGGACACCCTGGCCGCCCACAATGGCACCGGGGCCGTCTCTGCTGGCAGCGGGGACGTTCTGATCGGAGGGTGAGATATGCAAGATAACTGGACCCTTAAAATTGACCCCGAAAGCAGAGACCTCATCCTCGATGACGCCGGAGCGCTGGAGACCATATCGGGCGATGAAACCACCGCCCAGGCCGTCCGGCTGACGCTGGAGGTCTACCGAGGGGAGTTCCCCTTTGACCCCACCCACGGCACGGAGTATGAGCGCATCATGGGCAAGAAGCGGAGCGAGCTGGAGGATGACGAAATCCCGGAGGTAATTCGGGACGCCGTCTTCCAGGAGCCACAGGTTGCCGAAGTGAGCGCCGTGGACTATGAGCTTGTGGGCCGGGGCCTGGAGGTCTCCGTGACTGGCCGCCTCCAGAGCGGCAATACCATCACTACGGAGGTGAGCACAGCATGAGCAATCAAGAGTGGGGCGTGACCGAGCGCGGCTTCCACCGGCCTACTTACGTAGAGCTTCTGGACGCCATCGAGTACAAGGCGCGGGAGCTGTTCGGGAGCAAGGCCAACCTGACCGTCCGGTCTCCCCTGGGCATCTTCCTACGGATTTTCGCATGGATGCTGAACATCCTGTTCAGCCTCATGGAAGATGTCTACAATAGCCGTTTCGTTGATACGGCGGTAGGGACCAGCCTCTACAACCTGGGGAAAGCCATCGGCCTGTCCCTGCTTCCCGCGCAAAAGGCGTCCGGCTACGTCGAGTTCACCGGCGCCGCCGGTACTCCTATCCCCGTGGGCTTCCTGGTCCGCACCGTGGCCGGATTGCAGTATGCAGTCCTGGCCGCCGGCCGCATCGACGATACCGGGAAAGTCACGTTGCCGGTCCAGGCCGTTGAGACCGGGGCGGACTACAACGTGGCCGCCGAGACAGTCAAGGAAATCACAAACCCCATGGACGGCGTGAGCGCCTGTACGAACCCGGCAGCCATCGACGGCGGGCGGGGCCGGGAAACCGATGAAGAGTTCCGGGACCGCTATTATCAGTCCGTGGACTATGCGGGCGGCGTCAACGCGGACGCCATCGCCGGTGAAATTATGCAGAATGTGGACGCGGTTTACTCCGCGATCTGCTATGAGAACGACACCGACGAAACCGACGCCCTGGGCCTCCCCCCGCACAGCATTGAGGCCATCGTCTACGGCGGCCTGGACGCCGACATCGCGCAGGCTATTTTCCGGCGCAAGGCGGCGGGCATCCAGACCTCCGGCAGCTCTTCTATCGCTGTCATCGCCAAGAGCGGCCAGAGCATCAACATCAAGTTTTCCAGGCCGACCACCGTTGCCGTGTATATTCAAATCAAGAACCTGGAGACCAACAGCGACTTTCCGAGCGATGGGCAGGACCGCATCAGGGAGGCCCTGGTGGAGTACATCGGCGGCGATGTGAGGGGCGGCCTGACTATCGGCTCGGACGTTCTCTATATGGCCTTGCCCGGTGTCATCCTGTCTGTCCCCGGTGTGGTGGACTTCGACCTGGGCATCAGCGAGACCGCCAGTGACTACGGGGAAGAGAACATCGTCATTGACACCAGGGAAAAGGCCGTGACCTCGACCGACAAAATCACCATTGCGGAGGTGAGCTGATGAGCTACGGCTACCTGTCTCAAATGCTGGAGTATCTGACCGGGGCCTATGCCCGGTCGGACATCCGCAACAGCCGACACAGCCTCCCCATGGAGACGAACATCGGGCGCTTATTCGGGACCCTTGCCTGGGGCCTTGAAATCATCCACGAGAACGCGGACCGGCTCAAGCTATGGGATGACATAGACAATGCCAGAGGGTCCGTCCTGGACCGCTACGGGGCCAATTTCGGCGTCGCTCGCGGTGGAGCGGACGATACCTTTTACCGCCTGCTCATCAAAATCAAGATGATTGCGCTGCTTTCCGGCGGCGACATCGACACCATCATCTCCGCTGCGGCCTCGCTCTTCAACGTGGACGTATCGGAGATAGAGGTCCGAGAGCTGTTCCCGGCGAAAATCTGGATTTATGTCGATGAAGCTGTCCTGGACTATGAGCGCCTGGAGGCCGCGCCCCTGATAGCGGAGCTGATGAAGCGCATCGCGGCGGCAGGCGTCGGGACCCGTGTTTTCCTGCGGACCTACCACACGGCACGGTCCCGGAGCTATTACGCGGTCCCGGCGCTGATCTACAACGAGATTGAGGCGAAACCCCGGACAACCCCATTCCGCACGGCAACCTCCCGCAGCTATGTGGGCCTGGCCGTGTGGGAGGACGTGTCGATAACTGCATCTATGAAAGCGAGGTAATACCATGCCAAACAGAGAAATCCTGGCCTCTCCTGACATCGCGGAGAGCGAAGAGGGCGCGGTGCTGCTCAACAGCGGCTACACCGCCCTGGGCAAAGTCATGGCTGGGAGCGGCGGCATCCAGTTCACAAAGGCGGAGCTGGACAGCGGCGATCTCCCGGAGGGGACGGTGGTTGAAGACCTGACCGCCCCGATTGAGTATGCCGGAGACGCCATGATTGCCAAGTGTGAGAATACCGGCACCGGCGAGGCTACGGTGGTGGTCCAAGCTACCAGCGTGGGCGTCGAGACCGGCTTCTACGTCAAGGGCGTCATGCTCTACATCAAGGACCCGGAGGGCGAGGGCGACGTTGCCTATTCCTATCTGCCCCTCCAGAGCAAGCCGGAGTGGATGAGGCCCCAAGGCAGCCCGGTAAACAAGATGGTGACTTTCAACATCATCAACATTGTGGGCGCAGCGGCGAGCGTTTCGGCCATCATCGACCCGGACGCCCTGGCCCGCGTGGTGGACCTGGAAAAGTATGCGCTCCTGGGCCACAGCCATGAAATCAGCGACGTTTCCGGCCTCTCCAACACCCTGAGCGACCATGCGGCCGCAATCGACCTACTCAACGATCTGGTGTCCGGTGATATGCCTGGAGGCATCAACAAGACTGCCGACTTTGCCACCCTCGCCGGTATCACCATGCGCGACGGAGTTTGGAGCCAGACCGGACGCTCCATCACAGCATGACGGGGCTACTTTGCAGCCCCGAAGAGGCGAGCTGTCTTATTCCGAACCTTATCGCAGAGCTGGAGACCCCTTGCCCCTGCGAGGGCCTGGAGGGGCTTGTGCTCTGCGGTTTGGGATATAAAGGTCAGAGGGTCACTATCCGCGTCCGGCCCGGCGTCCTCGAAGTGGACGGCGTACCGGCTGATGAGCTGGAGGCCCTGCGTGAAAGGAGGTGTCCTGTTTGCAGAACCGGCACGGTGAACTCACCATCATCTGCAAGGCAAAAGACCTGGTAAACCATACCTTGCAGCTCACGAACAACACTAAGCTGTTCCCTAAAAAGGTGCGCTTCACCCTCTGCCAGAGAATGCAGAACCTCTCAATCCAAATCCTGCATGACATCATAGCGGCCAACGAGATATACCCTCGGACCATCGCTGAGATGAACACGCGCCTTGACCTCCAGAAAGAGGTCTTGACCAACTGCAAGGTCTTCCTAAACTTCCTGGATATAGCTCTGGAGCAGGGGTATATCGACATCAGGCGGTGTGAGTATTGGACGGGCCTCACCACCGACGTAAAGAACCTTGCCGCGTCGTGGCGTAAAAAGGACGCCGAGCGCTTCCGGCAGCAAGTTCAGACCGGCGGCGCACGGCGATGATTTGAGAGGCCGCGGGTGCGTCCTGTACGTGCATCCCCCTGGGTGTGCCTTGTCCGCTCCCCGAATTCGTCGAACGCGAACAACGTGCGCTACGTGAACTCGGACGGGAGCCTCAACAACAACAACGCGTACAACGGCAACAGGGGTGTGCGCCCGGCTTCGGTGGAATACCGTGACCGAGTAACCCGAAAGGGAGAAAGCAGAAGCCCACCATCAAAGGAGGACGTATCCGGTCCCGGCCTGACAGGGCAGGGATAAACACATAGCGCCGACGCGCTGAGGCTCGCCCATTGGAGCTTCGGCGCTACCAGCGGCGCAAGGAGCCTATTATGGAACAGAATTTTGAAGTCGTTTATGACTTCGCTAATCTCTATGCGGCGTATCGGGCAACCAGGAAAGGCAAGCGATGGAAAGACGCCGTTGCCAAAGTGGAGCTGAACACTCTGGAGGCGATCACCGTCCTGCAAGCTGAGCTGCGGGACGGTCTCTACAAGCCTGGAAATTACCATGAGTTCTACGTCTTTGAGCCAAAGCGACGTCTCATCCAGACGAACAGCGTCAAGGATAAAATCGTGCAACACGCCTTTTGCGACAACATCCTTTACCCCGTCCTGAGCCGCCCCTTTATCCTGGATAACTACGGGAGCCAAGTCGGAAAGGGAACCCATTTCGGCCTCGACCGCCTCCGTGACTTCATGCGGGAGTATTACCGGAAGCACGGGAGCGCCGACGGCTGGGTCCTGAAAGCGGATGTCCGGCACTACTTCGCCAGCATCCGGCACGACATTCTCAAGCGAGATGTCAATAAGCTACTCACGGACCCACGGAGCCGGGCCTTGTCCGACGCTATCATAGATAGCACCCCTGGTAATGTCGGCATCCCCATAGGCAATCAATCGTCCCAGGTGTACGCCCTATTGTATCTGAATGAACTCGACCACTACGTCAAAGAGGTTCTCCGAATGCGGTACTATGGCCGCTACATGGATGATTTCTATATCATCTGCGAGAGCAAGGAGGCGCTTCGTGAAGCGTGGAAGAAAGTCGAGCAGCTTTTGGCCCCGAGGGGCCTTGAGCTAAACCAGAAGACACAGATCTTCCCCTTGCGGAACGGCCTGGACTTTTTGGGCTTCCACACATACCTAACCGACACCGGAAAGGTAATACGGAAAGTCAGGCGTTCCAGCAAAGACCGCATGAGGCGCAAGCTGCGGAAATACGCGGTGATGTATGAAAACGGCGCTATGACCCGGAAGCAGATTGAAGAGAGCTACCAGAGCTGGAGGTCTCATGCTTCCCACGGCCAATGCCGGTCTCTCATCACCAAGTACGACGCGGTTTGCGCCTCCATCTTTGAAAGGAGTGTAAAGTCAAACCATGCCGCAGAAAATCAGCGCCCTACCCGTAAAGGCGAAAGTGCGGGACACAAAGACTAAGTATTACGGCGTCCCTATCGGCTGGGCCATCGGTGACAAAAACCACGCAGGCTATCCCGCCAACAGCACAACCCTTGTGGCCGAGAGCATCATCAAAATCTGCTGCTTCGACGCTACGGAGAGCGGCGGCAACACGGACCGGGAGAGATACGGCAACAACCGCTATTCCCTGGCTAACATCCGCCAGTGGCTCAATAAGAGCGGGACCGGCTGGTATCAGGCCCAGCACAGCTATGACCGGCCCCCGTCCAATTCTTACGTCTGGAGCGGCTACAACGAGTACGACGCACAATCCGGCTTCCTGACCGGCTTCGGTGCGGAGATGCTGGCCGCCCTGCTCACCACCACCCTGACCGTCGCAAAGCCCGGCACGGACGGCGGCGGGTCCGAGACTGTCCAGGACAAGATTTTCCTGCTTTCCATGGCAGAGGTCGGCCTCGGCTCGGAGAACGGCGTCGCGGAGGGTACGAAGCTGGCTATGTTCAGCGACAGCGCAAGCCGCCAGTGCAAGCCTACCGCCCAGGCCGTGAGCAACAGCGAGTACACCGCCGGTGACTTGAGCGCGTCGCAGAATTGGTGGTGGTGGCTCCGCTCCCCGCATTCGTCGTACGCGTACAACGTGCGCTGCGTGGGCTCGGGCGGGAGCCTCTACGACAGCGGCGCGTACAACGGCGACAGGGGTGTGCGCCCGGCTTTGAATCTGTCATCTGACATCTTGGTATCTGATGCACCGGACAGCGAGGGGTACTACACCATCATCTGGAATAATGCCCCCACCACGCCCCCGTCCATCACCGTGCCGGAGGACGTGCGGAGCGGTAAAGGTCTCACCGTCTCCTGGGCGGCGTCAGTGGACCCGGACACCGACGCCGTAAGCTACGAGCTTGAGCGGCGGTACAACAGCGGCGCATGGTCCAAAATCTATGACGGAGCCGCGACGCAGTTCAGCGACACGATCACCACGGCGATGAACACGGTAGCCTACCGGGTCCGCGCCAAGGACAGCAAGGCCGCGTATAGCGCATACACCACCAGCCCTACCCGGACCGTCACCCACAACGTAGACCCGACGGTGAGCGGCAGCGATCAGCAGCTCGGCGTGGTGACTACGCCGCCCTCGTTCCAGTACACGGTCAACGACGGGGACGCCGGAGACACGCTCACCATCGTAGAGAGCCTGGACGGTGTGGCCCTTAAAACTATCACCCCGGCAGAGCGGAACCATCAGTACACCTTTGCGCTCACGGCGGCGCAGTTCGCCGCCCTCACCGGACCGCACACCATGACTATCAAGGTCTCGGACAGCGCCGGGAACAGCGTCACCCGCACCATCACCTTTACCCGGTCCGTCTCCATCATCGACTTTGACTGGAAAGTGGATGACACCAGCGCCGCCGCGCAGAAAATCCTTGTCTCCATGCGGTACAACGCCCATGAGGACGGCGTGACAATCCAGGTCTGCAACAACTACAACGACGAAGAGCCGACCTGGGAGACTGCCCAGCTCGGCCTCAAGCACATTTTCAGCAATTCCGCGAAGACTGCGGATAGCTTTGCCGTGGGCGTCCGCGTCCAGATCACCAAGGCCGGAGGGTATGAAAGCATCGCCTGCTACTCTCTGTCCGCAAGCTACATCTAAGGGGGAATAACTATGAGAAGTCTTGACGAAGCCCGCGCCTACCAGAAGCAGGAAAAGAGCGTGGACACCTATGAGCTGTGGGCGGCCATCCTTGCCACCCATGACGCTCTGGTGGAGATGGGCGGCCCTGGCCTCCCGGAGCTTCATGTGAACCGGGCGCGGGCGAACCTCATCCGCGCTGGACAGGTTGAGAGCGGAGACTACACCGACGCCGAGCTGAAAATCATCGCGGCGGCGGACGGCACCCGCATCTGGAGTGCCACCATGGGGACCATCTTCAAGGATGAGCCTATCGTGGGGCCGGACAGCGAGCTTTACATCTGCACCACGCAGCACCAGGCGCAGGCGGATTGGGCACCTGGAACCGTGGGCGGGCGGACGTTGTTCCGTCCGCTCCGTAGCGAGCCGGAGGAACCCGGAGAGTATCTGGACTTCATGTGGGGCGAGCACGTCCCCTACGGAGCGGTGCGCCGGGACCCCGTGGACCAGAAGCTCTATACCCCCATCAAGGAGGCGGGCGTCACGCTCTATGAGCCGCACTACCCCCACCTGGTCCCCTCTGAGTACAAGCTCTACGAAGAGGTAGAGCCGGAGCCGGAACCCGAACCGGGGCCGGAGCCGGGGGATGTCCCGGATTGGGATGAACTGGAGGCCAATCACACGTTCCAGGTAGGCGACCATTTCACCCACGACGGCACGGAGTATGAGGTTCTGCGCGTCTTCACCAAGCAGGATGATTGGGCGCCCCCGGCGCTCCTGGATGACTACTACAAGGTCGTGACGGAGTAAAGGGGTGAGACCAATGGAAGTAAACATCAGCCTGGGCCAGATAGTGCTTGCTTTTGTCGCGGCTATGGGTATTCCGAGCGCGATCATGGGCCTTATCATCTGGCGTCTGGAGCGCCGTATCGACAAGCGGGAAAAGGAACAGGCGGCCCAGGAACAGGGCCAAAAGGACCTCTTCGTCCTGATTGTCCAGGGGACTAATGCCGCTATTGCCCTGGGGGAAGCGACTGCAAGGGCCGTCCAGCGCATCCCTGACGCCCACTGCAACGGGGATATGCACGACGCCCTCGACTACGCCGCCGACATCAAACACAAGCAAAAGGACTTCCTCACCCGGCAAGGCGTTTCCTCCTTGATGGACTGAGGGGGACGCTATGGCTGGTAAGTATGAGAGGAAACGCGCCAAGACGCGCCGCCCATGGGAGTTCAAAAAGAAGCTCGCTGCGTGGGCCGTCCTTATTGCCACGGCCACCGCCGTAGCTTCCTACATCCTCGCCTACCTGGACAAGCAGACCGCGAGCGATGTTACCACCACCATCTTTACCGCCTGCATCGGCTATCTGGTGAGCTATGCGGCGGCATCCACCACCGAAAAAGTCAGTCGAAACCGCCACGGGCTGGACGCTGACGGAAACCCATTCCAAACCAACAACACAGAGGGCGGGTCCGACACCAGCGGACCTACACTCGGATAAAAACAAGGAGGATTTATCATGTACGACATCACCCCTATCATCGAAGCTGTGGCCGCTCTGATCGGCGTCATCGTTACCTGTGTGCTCATCCCGTTCATCAAGTCCAAGACCACGGCATCCCAGCAGGCGGAAATCAACGCCTGGGTCAAAATCGCCGTCTCCGCTGCTGAGCAGATTTTCAAGGGCAGCGGGCGCGGAGAAGAGAAGAAGCAGTACGTTATTGCCTGGCTGAAAGAGCGCGGCGTCACTGTGAATGAGAATGAGCTTGACGCGCTCATCGAGGCCGCCGTCTATGAGCTGACCCAGGGCATCATCCCTCTGGAGGGCATCGCCATTGAGACCACTACCGAAGTCAGCGAGGACAAGGAGGAAACCAACCATGAGTAACAGCAGCCTTGCGACCTATACCCTCATCAGCCCCAACAAGAACAGCCCCCGCAATCATAAAATCGACACCATCAGCATCCATTGTTTCGTCGGCCAAGTGACCGCTAAGCGCGGGTGCGAGGTCTTCCAGCCCTCCAGCAAGCAAGCGTCCTGCAACTACGTTGTGGGCTATGATGGCTCCATCGGCCTGTGCGTGGAGGAAAAGGACCGGAGCTGGTGTACCTCCAGCTCCTCCAACGACCACCGCGCCATTACCATTGAGACGGCCAGCGAGAACAAGGCCCCCTACAAGGTCACGGCGGCGGCCTATGCCGCGCTGCTAGACCTTGTGACGGATATTTGCCGCCGGAACGGGGCCAAGAAGCTGCTCTGGTTCGGGGACAAGGCGAAGACCCTTGCCTATGCCCCCAAGTCCGGGGAGATGGTGATGACCGTTCACCGCTGGTTTGCAAACAAGTCTTGCCCCGGCGATTACCTCTACAACCTCCACGGCGAGATTGCCGCCGAGGTCACGAAGCGGCTGGGTGGCAGCTCCAGCACCACCAGCCCCAGCACCGGCACCGGCGCATCCGGCAGCGCTCAGACAGCCGTAAACTACACGGTGAAAGTGACAGCGACGGACCTCAATATCCGTTCCGGCCCCGGCACCAACTACGGCAGCAAGGGCGCTATCAACCCCGGCGTCTACACCATCGTTGCGGAGGCCGGCGGCACCGGCGCTTCCAAGTGGGGCAAGCTCAAGAGCGGAGCCGGGTGGATTTCTCTGGACTACGCCACCAAGACCGGCACCAGCAGCTCTACGGCGTCCAAGGCCGTGACTGTGGGCAGCACCGTCACCATCCAGGCCGGGGCCGTCTACGGCGGCCTCGCCACTTCCAGAGGGGCCAAGGTCCCGGACTACGTGAGCGGCAAGAACCGCCGGTACACCGTGAAGCAGATCGCCACCCACAAGGGGGTCCAGGAGGCGCTTCTCAAGGAAATCACGTCCTGGGTTGCGCTGTCCTACCTGACCGTGGTATAATCTGCGCGTGGAATTGTTTTGGCATTACGCCGCCTGAAAGCGGTGGAGACTATGGAGAAACGCCGCCATTTGGAACCGGCGAGTAGACTGGAATACCGCGAAAAATAGCCCAAAACATCCCCCGTCAATCGAGTGGGAATGACGGTCACAAGCTCCAGGGCCTGCGCTTGGGCCCTGGAGCTTGTGATTCTTAAAATCGGAACAGGAGGGATCACATGGATCAGGCAGGCGTCGCGCTATACCACCGTGTTATGCGGTGGGAAAATTTTGAGAAGGCGGCAAAGGATCTTGTGTCCTTGGTATACGCCGCGGAAAAGAAGGAGCCGGGAAAGCCGAGAACCCTGTACCTTGACATTGACGGACACCGCAATGCGCAGGGCAGGTTTGACGCGGATATGCGGAGCTCCAAAAGGGATTCGGATTGAGATTTCTGCTTCCGTTTCTTACGGAAGTTCATTTCCCACTGATTTCTGACAGGAACAAGAACCCACAGCGGAATGATGTGCCCGAACGGCTGGAAATTTCCCACGCCAGAAATGAGAAGGACCACAGCCTAGACGCCCCGTATGTGGAGAATTTCAGCCACACCGAATATCAGTCCGAGGCGACTGTATACGCCTATCTCAAACAGGTCTCGGATTTTTTGAAGCGCTACCAAGAGCTGGACGCAGAGTATGCGCTGCTGCCCCCAGAGCCCTATGACCCGCAAAACTATCTGCTCCAGTGGCGTCTTCACATGCGCGAGCTGATCAACGAGCTCTTCAACATGTTTGTGGGCGGGAATCTGTTTTCCGCAGCGGCGATGACGCGGACTCTGATGGAGTGCTGTGTCTACGGGAAAGTGCTGAAGCAGGAAAAGAGCGCCCGCCTTTTGGAAGACTGGTTTCTCTGCGGGATGATCCGCAGCCTCCCCGGCCAGGATGGGGCGCTGCGGCAGGCAAAACTCAAAACTGTGTATGCACTTTGCAGCGCATGGAACCGAGAGCCGGAGGAAACAATCCGGCGGTTCAAAAAGGGCAACGAAAACGAGTGGCTGGTTTCCGTGATCCCGGGCAAAGGCCGGATCTACTTCTCCCATGTTTGTGAATACCTGCAGGAAACGGAGCTCTATCAGACGTATCAATGGGCCTGCGCGTTTGTCCACGGGCAGGATATCCGCTCCAAAATGCATCCCTTCACATTTTACGACTCCACCTATCATCTGCTCACTGTGATGATGTCTTATATCTTCAGGGCGATCCGCCTGTACCCTGTCTCTGAGGAGCTGGAGGCGGAGATGCAGAAGCTCGAACGGGACCTGGCTGCTCTTTGGGGAACCACCAGCTGGGACAAAAACGCATGACAGACTTACGAGGCGGCTGTACAGGTTACCGCGGCGCTGATGGTGCCCTGCCAAAAGCATCCAAAATTCAAAAAGAGAGACATCTACTTTCCGCAGATGTCTCTCTTTCGAGAAGGGACGGTCAAAATCGATATTTTAAAATCTCGAAAAGGTATAGGAGACCCACCCCACCGGCCTTCTGGCCGGCGGCGCATTTGCGCCGCACGGGCGCTTTGCCGTAGATAAAACCTCGGCGCAGGCGGAATTCACTTCCGCCGAGCATTTGAATCACCGAAGGGCGGAGGCCGCCTTCGGCTG
>ENA-ORNG01000156-ORNG01000156.1-human-gut-metagenome-genome-assembly--contig:-NODE-156-length-67481-cov-19.001528_pt1 | contig 67481 bp, 53 predicted proteins | sample MGYA00242113_ERZ509018 | MGnify/ENA primary metagenome ERZ509018 (study PRJEB26280, sample SAMEA2338711) | human gut metagenome | biome: human gut; feature: human-associated habitat; material: faeces... | reverse complement strand
GAGCGCATGACTGTTAATCATGATGTCACTGGTTCGAGCCCAGTTGGGGGAGCCAGAACAGAGTAGTCTTTTGACTGCTCTGTTTTCTTTTTTATCTAAATTGGCTCAATTTCAATAGTTGGGGTAACCCGAAAAATAGAATATATGATAATTACAAGCGGCAGCGAATTAAGCTGTCGCTTGTTTTGTTGTAGAATTAATATGTTTATGAACATACGCCTGACTATAAATCTTAAAATATCACCGTGGGTATGGTGCCAAACTTTTTAATCTATCTTTTATTACATTGACATTTTCAACCACACAATAGACAATAATACATATATATGTTATGATAATCATATAACTAATTTTAAATGAGGAATACATAATGGTAAAACGTTCATATTATTCAAATGACATTCAAAGTTTCCTAAATCAAGATAATTACAGTATATTTGGCGAAATAACAACGAATGACCAGTTTTCTGCTGAGGACTTACAAAAGAATACTTGGAATAGAGAAATTGAAATTTTGAAGCGAGAGTTATCTCAGTTTTTAGATGGACATATTATATTTGAATATACCATTCCACGAATAGGTAATCGAGTTGATAATATTGTTATTTATAAAGGAATAATTTTTCTGTTAGAATTTAAAGTTGGTGAAAAGAGATACCCTTCATATGCTATTGAACAAGTAACTGACTATGCTTTTGATTTAAGTTGTTTTCACAAAGAAAGTCATAACAGACTTTTAGTTCCAATTTTAATTTCCACTAAGGCTCACAGCGTAAAACAAGAAATTCGGATTTCAAAAGATAATGTTTTAGAAACGATTTGTTGCAACGAATACGAAATTGCCAAATACATAACAGAAGTTTCTTTAAAATTTATTCAGGATGAAATAATACCTGATGATTGGATTAACTCACTTTATATGCCAACACCGACGATTATAGAGGCTGCACAGGCCTTGTATCTCGGTCACAATGTTGAAGATATTTCGAGAAATGATGCAAGTGCGAAAAATCTTAATCAAACTACTAAAGCAATCAATAAAATTATAGATTATAGCAAAACTCATAACAGAAAATCAATTTGTTTTATTACAGGTGTTCCGGGTGCAGGAAAAACTCTTGCAGGTCTTAATATAGCTGTAGAAAGGCAGAAAATAGCTGAAGATGAGCATGCTGTATTTCTCTCGGGCAATGGGCCGCTTGTTGATGTTTTACAAGAAGCACTTGCTCGAGATGATGCAAAGAGAAATCATATTTCAAGAAAAGAAGCCTCCAGAAAGGTAAAAGAATTTATACAAATTATTCATCATTTTAGGGATGACGCAATATCTGTTGATACTCCTCCTGTTGAAAAAGTTGCAATTTTCGATGAAGCTCAACGAGCTTGGGACGAACAAAATTTGACTGATTTTATGAAAAAGAAGAAACATATTGAAGATTTTAATATGTCAGAACCTGAATTCCTGATTAGTATATTAAACCGTCACAATGACTGGGCAACAATAATATGTTTAATCGGTGGCGGTCAAGAAATCAATAAGGGTGAATCGGCCGGTATTTATGGATGGTTTGATTCATTGAGAAATAATTATCCAAACTGGGACATTTATGTTTCAGATAAAATCACTGATGATGAATATTCCAAAGGGCATAATTTTGCCGAAATGACGAAAAATATGAATGTAAACATAATTGAAGATTTGCACTTAGCTGTTTCGTTACGTTCATTCAGAAGTGAAAATGTTTCAAATTTTGTAAAGGCTCTTCTTGATGTGGATATTGATACTGCTAAAAGATTGTATGAGCAGTTTAACAATGATTATCCTGTCTTTGTGACTCGAAATCTACACAAAGCAAAACTATGGGTTAGAAGTCAGGCAAAAGGATCGCAAAGATATGGGCTTACTGCAAGCTCCGGTGCCAAAAGACTCAGAAAATACGGTATATGGGTTCAAAATAAAATTGAAGCCACGAATTGGTTTTTAAACGGTAAAAACGATGTTCGTTCATCATTTCATTTAGAAGAAACCGCAACGGAATTTGACATTCAAGGCCTTGAACTTGATTGGACAATTGTTTGTTGGGATGCAGATTTAAGATTTGAAAATGGTGATTTCAAACATCTGAAATTTGTTGGCACAAAATGGCAAAATATAAAATCTGCAGATAATATCCTTTATTTAAAAAACGCTTATAGAGTCCTCCTGACGAGGGCAAGACAGGGATTTGTTATTTTTGTACCGACAGGTGATGAAACTGACATGACCGCAAAACCGGAATATTATGACGGAATTTACCGGTATTTGAAAAGTGTAGGAATCAAAGAATTGGAATAACATTATCGTTCAGAAGCTGAATTTGAAGTAAATAATATAAGATACTCACGAAAAAGGAATGTTTAGGCGCTACTTTATCATACTGACCTGCTGAGATTACTACGGGAGTCGCCTGACAATTTAAATCAAGGAGACCGCCGAGAATTTTGTGTTTTGAGAATAGTCCGGTCTGTGCCTGCTTAACCTTATCCTGCCAGTCGGGGTCATAACCCTCAAGATTTGCGTTTGCACTTGCAAGCTGATTTGATACATCATCGTACTTGTCCTTTTCGACATACTGACCGCCTGCAAGGTTGCCGAGCTTAACATCTGCCGCATTGTTTACCTTTTCTGCAAACTGTTCAAATGTCAAAGCTTCGCCGCCAAACTGGGCTTTTAAAATTTCCATTAAGTCCATTTGTTTGCTCCTTTCAATTTATTAGCAATTGTGTGTATGCTCAGATATTTGAGCAATATTAAAAGCCCCCGAAATTCGGGAGCTTATAACCATAATCTGTAATTTTCGGGGTAAAAGTAAAAGGGATGTTTCAAACACCCCTTTAATACCCTTTTAAATTCGCTTAATTTTGTTTTTATTCAATCAACTATGTAACTTTACCTTTCAGTAATTAAAGTCGATACAAGGCAAATAAAACTATTCTTCTTTTTTCTCGAAGCCAATACCATTGTTGCACTCTTTCATCTCTTTTACTTTACCAAATTTAAAGTCCAATGGGATTCCGTCAGGAAAAGCATCACAACAAGGTATCCAACCGTCTAACAATTTATCTCTTTGATGTTTACATTCAAAACAATCTGAAATACAAATCATTAGTATTTCCTCCCAATATATTTTTCATAGAATTGCATCCATTCTTTTGATACTTTAACACCACGTTTTCTTAGAACTTCTAATTCCGCAAGTGCTTCCGCACCATCATCATAAGCAATAATACTGATACCTTCTATGTGAATTTTTGACAGTTCATCATATAGTTTTTTGACATCTTCGGATCTCATTCCGAAAATTGTCTTTGCGTGTCCACTTTCATGCCACACAGCTTCTTCTAATGTGTTTGCTATAGATAGTTTTGAATTTGCAAATATTTGATTGATTTTATCAAGAGTTTTTCCAGGAAGTATATCTGTGTTTAAAGACAATTGTGACAATCCGTTTGATAAAGGTTCAATTTGTAAAACAGGAGTTCCTTTATCATTTTTGGGTAAACTTTTTGCAACAATTTCACTAATGATGAATCCACCCTCAGATTCACATTTTGACATGGTGTCAATTATAACCTTACTCACTTCAGCGTTAAAATTTTTTTCGTATGTAACGACTTCAAAATCATCAATATCTATGCTTTTAATTATACTATTTTCAGCGGATTTTGCAACAGTTTTCTTCTTTCTCCACACCGCTTTTTGAGCCGTACTTCTGCCAAATCCGTAAGTCTGTGAGCGTGAATTATCTTTGAGTAATCCTGTTTTTTTACAAAAGCTATTCAGTTCTGACTCCTGCCGTTTCAACTTGCTTGAATAGTGGCTGAAATTTTTTTCTAACTTTTGTAACAGTTCTTCATCAGAGAGGTTATTCAAAGCCTCATCACAAGCGGCAAGTGTTCTTTTGGTTGCCCTGATTTTGCGTTCAAAAGCTCTTTGCTGTTGTTCTGCCTCATACAGCGTGTGCATTGAGCCGTCGGGATATTCAATGTTTTTAGCATTAAGTTCTTCGATGCCTTTGGCTGAGTACATTCGAGCAGAACCCTAAGAGCTTTTCTGTAAAATATCTGTAGAGCATATTTTGTCCTCCGTTTCAGGTTTTTAAGCAATTCCTTTTAACGGATCTTGGCAAAATATGCTCTACTTTTTATTTGCAGCTCTTTTTCTGCCCTAACTTTTATTATAGAGCAATATTTGAAATAGAAGGGCTTTGATGAGGGGTAAGGTTACGCACCGCAAGCAATTGGCGGGGTAGAAATCTTTTGATTTTAAAAATGTATAATACGACATACTGACAGTAGTATGTTATATTATGCAAAATATATAGAAAGTATACCGAAATTGTATAACTGAATAAAATGTACTAAAAATAAGGATAAAATAACTTAAAGATATTGAAAATAACTACAGTATGTGCTAAAATTAGACAAAAGAAAAGGATTCGGAAAACCGAATCCTCAAATCACACACTGTGATGGTTGCCTAAGCAACGGATAGAATGAATTTTTATTTGAACTCATAGTGTAAATCCAATAAGGTAATTAGATTATCTTAATAATATTACAAAATAAATACTTTGTCAATAGAAAAGGAGGAAATTTATGAAGAATTTTAATGACGATTATTATGCAGGATTTGATATAGGTACGGATTCTGTCGGATATGCAGTAGCCGATACAGATTACAATCTCTGCAAATTTAAAGGCAATGCTATGTGGGGTGTTGATCTCTTTGAGGAGAGTAATTCAGCTGCCGAGAGAAGAACTCTTAGATCGGCACGAAGAAGGGGTTTGAGAAAAAGAAACCGTATTGAATGGCTGCAAATGCTTTTTGATCAGGAAATTTCAAAAGTTGATAATGCTTTTTATCAGAGATTAAAAGAAAGTTGTCTGTATCTTGATGACAAATCATCAAATGTTCCGTATGCGGTTTTTGCAGACGGTAATTACACCGATAAAGAATTCCATACAGACTACCCTACAATATATCATCTTAGAAAAGAATTGATTAAGAGCTCACAACCACACGATGTAAGACTTGTATATCTTGCGTTACATCATATTATAAAACACAGGGGACATTTCTTGTTTGATAATATGGGGTCTGATTTTGAAAGTGAATCCTCGTTTGAAACTCTTTTTGACGATTTAAAACTTTACTTAAAAGAAGAATATGAAATTGAATTTGAGTGCAATGATTCGTTAAGATTTTCAGAAATATTAAAGGACAAAACATTGAAGAAAACAGCAAAATCGTCTGAATCATACAAGCTTTTCGGTTACAGTAAAAGAAATAATCCATATGAAACCGCATTGATAGATTTGATGTGTGGCAGAAAGGTTAAATTTTCCGATATGTTCGGTGATAAGTCGTTTGACAGTGAGGAAGTAAACGGTATTACCTTTGAAAGCGGTTATGACGATAATGAAAATACATACCGTGATTTGTTACAAGAAAAGTTTGAACTTATCGAAAAAGCAAAGGCGGTTTATGACTGGGCAATTCTTGCAGATATTTTGAACGGTGAAAAGTATATTTCATTTGCCAAAGTCAAAACATATGAAGAACATAATTCTGATTTGAAAACACTCAAAAAATTTGTCAAGGAAAGATGTAAGCCATTATATGGCGAAATCTTTAGAATTACAAAGGACAAGCTTGATAACTATACGGCGTATTGCGGAAAGTACAAAGAAAACGGCAGAAACGGTGTGATTCAGTATCGTACAAATCAGGGGGATTTCTGCAAATATCTGAAGAAAAAGTTTGAAAAGCTTGACAAAACAGGCTATGAAGAAATGTTTGATAAGATTGAAAACGGCACATTTATGCCGAAAATTGTCGTAAAAGACAACGGCGTTATTCCTATGCAGGTGAATAGGAGTGAGCTGAAAGCAATTCTGAAAAATGCTTCAACTTATCTTGAATTTCTTAATAAAAAAGATGAAAACGGAATTTCTGTAAGTGACAAGATAGTCAAAATTTTTGAATTCAGAATACCGTATTATGTAGGTCCGCTGAATAATCACAGCCTAAAATTCTGGCTTGTCAGAAGTGATGAAAAAATATATCCGTGGAATTTTGACAGCGTTGTTGACATAGAGCAATCGGCAGAGAATTTTATAAATAATCTGACTTCAAAATGTACATATCTTCCGACGAAAGATGTAATACCTAAGAATTCGATTTTATACAGTGCTTTTACGGTTCTTAATGAACTGAATAATTTAAGACTTGACGGAAAAAAGCCTGATGTAAGTCTTAAACAGGCAATATTTAATGACTTGTTTATGACGCATAAAAAGGTCAGAAGAAAAGATTTGCTAAATTATCTAAAAAGCGAAAAAGGTATTACGCCCGATATTACAGGTATTGACGGTGATTTTAAGTCAAGTATGCGTTCCGCAATTGAAATGTCACAGTTTAATCTGACCGACAGCGAAAAAGAGGACGCTATAAAAGCTATAACTGTATTTGGCGATGATAAAAAACTTTTAAAAAAGCGTTTAAAAAGGCAGCTCGGTTCAAAATTATCGGATGAAGATATAATGAGAATTTCTAAACTCAAATACAAGGATTGGGGAAGATTATCAAAGGAGTTTCTTACCGAAGTTTATAATGTCGATAAAAATACAGGCGAGTTGCAATTTAACATTATCCATGCACTATGGCAGACAAATGATAATCTTATGGAGCTGCTTGGATCAAAATACGGTTTTGAACAGAGCAGACAAAACTATCTTGACGGTATTCAGACAGGGCAAAGCCTTGAGAAAATGGTGGAGAATCTCTATATTTCTCCTGCGGTAAAACGCCCTGTGTATCAGTCTTTGAAAATTATGCATGAAATCAACAAAATTCAAGGTCATGCACCTAAAAAGATATTTGTTGAGATGACAAGAAAAGACGGTGTGAAAGGTGACAAAGGCCGTAAAGAGTCAAGAAAGACCAAGCTTGTAGATTTATATAAAAAGTGCGGTGAGGATTCGGGCGAACTCTGGGAATCTCTTGAAAAAACACCTGATGATGAATTTAAAAGAGACAGACTGTATTTTTACTATACTCAATTCGGCAAGTGTATGTACACGGGAGAACCGATAAATCTGTCGGAATTGTACAATCAAAACATTTACGATGTGGATCACATTTTCCCTCGTTCAAAAGTTAAAGATGACAGCCTTGATAACCGTGTCCTTGTAAAGAAACAGGTTAATGCTCACAAGGATAATACATATCCGCTTGACAGCTCCATTCGTGAAAAGATGAAAGGCTTCTGGCATTTGCTTATGGATAAAGGTCTTATTAGTAAGAAAAAGTACGAGAGGCTTACAAGGGCAACTGAGCTTACTGACAGCGAACTTTCAGATTTTATTGCAAGACAGATTGTTGAAACATCTCAATCAACAAAAGCAGTTGCGTCACTTTTTAAAGAATTGTATCCCGATACTGAAATTGTGTATGTAAAAGCGTCAACGGTTTCTGAATTCAGACACGAATATGATTTCTTAAAATGCAGAGAAGTAAACGATTTTCACCATGCAAAAGATGCCTATCTAAACATTGTTGTCGGCAATGTGTATAACGAACGCTGTACACACAACAAGTCCATATTTATCGAAGGTTTGAAAACCAAAGCTTATAGCCTGAACAAAATGTTCAGTTTTAATACACCGAACGCATGGTCAATTGATGATAATAAGTCAATCAAAATTGTCAGAAAGACTATGAACAAGAACAATATCCGTTTTACAAGGTATGCTTTAACAAGGAACGGCGGACTCTTCAAGATGAATCCTCTGAAAAAAGGAAGCGGTCAGGTTTCGCTAAAACAGAACTCTCCGCTTTCGGATATCAGTAAATACGGAGGTTATGACAAGCCGGCATCTTCGTACTTTTCATTTGTGAAATATGAGGGTAAAAAGGGTAAAGAAATGCGTCAGCTTGTTGCAATTGATTCTTACATTAAGGCTCGGTATGAGGCAAACCCAGAAAAATATCTGAGTGAAAATCTTGACTTGAAAAATCCTGTGGTTCTGATTCCCGTTGTAAAATATAATGCCTGCATTGAAATTGACGGTTTCAGAATGCACATAAGCAGTAAGTCAAATGGAGGAAGGACAGTTGTGTGTAAACCTGCCATGCAGTTAACAGTTAGTTATGATACAGAAAAATATATCAGAAATGTCGTTAAGTTAAATTCCATGCCTGAAAACTACAATATTACAGAGCGTGACAAAGTGAGTGCCGATGAGAATTTGAAGTTGTTTGATATTTTAACCTCTAAAATGACAGATACAATTCTAAAGGTTAAATTCGGTGATATGGGTGTTAAAATCGCATCTCACCGTGATGCTTTTGAAAAACTGGATGTAAGAAAACAATGTTTTGTTCTTGCAGAAATTCTAAAAATTATTCACTCAAATGTTGTTACAGGAGATTTGTCATTTATTGGAGAGTCTAAAAAATCGGGCGTAGTTTCTACAAATTCCGTATTGTCGGAGATTAAAGGGGTAAAGTCAATTTATCTTGTTCATCAATCGGTAACAGGTTTGTTTGAGAAAAAGATTGACTTATTAAATATGTAAGTTATCAGAAAAGAGGATATTTAGATGAGTTGGAGAACGGTAGTAATCACAAAAACATCCAAGCTGGATTACAGTATGGGACACCTTGTTGTGCGTGATGTTGAAAGCACGGTAAAGGTGCATATAAGTGAAATATCCGTGCTTGTTATTGAAAGTACAGCTGTTTCGGTTACTGCCGCTCTCCTTTGTGAGCTTATCAAGAAAAAAGTAAAGGTCATATTCTGCGATGAAAAGCACAATCCTCTTTCGGAACTTACGCCGTATTACGGTAGTCACGACTGCAGTCTTAAAATTAAAAGGCAAATTGCATGGAATGAAACGGTAAAGCAATGTGTGTGGACTCAGATTGTAGCCGAAAAAATTAAGAATCAAGCTAAGGTTCTTGAAATATACAAACTTCCGCAAAGCAGTATGCTTATGGGGTATATAGATGAGCTTGAACTTAATGATAAATCAAACAGAGAAGGTCATGCTGCCAAGGTGTATTTTAATGCCTTGTTCGGTAAATCATTCAGTCGCAATGACGAATGTCCTGTAAACGCTGCTCTGAACTATGGCTACAGTATAGTTCTTTCCGTTTTTAACCGAGAAATTACAGCAAACGGATATCTCACACAATTGGGATTATTTCACGATAATATGTTTAATCAATACAATCTGAGCTGTGATTTAATGGAACCTTTTCGCCCGTTTGTTGACATAGCGGTAAAGGATATGAATCCTCAAAAATTTGAAAAAGAAGAGAAAATATCAATATTCAATTTGTTAAACGATGAATTCAAAATTGATGGCAGAACACAAACTTTTATAAATGCCGTGAAAATATACTGCAAAAGTGTTTTTGATGCAATAGAAGAATGTGATACCTCGCTTATAAGGTTTGCAGGAAAATGAGTTACAGATTTATGAGAATAATGGTTTTATTTGATTTGCCCGTTGAAACTCCTTTACAGAGGCATAACTACGGAAAATTCAGAAGATATTTAATAAAAAACGGTTTTATGATGATGCAGGAATCTGTGTATGTTAAGCTTGCGTTGAATCAGAATACGGCAGCGGCAATAATTGACGCTTTGAAAAAGAATAAACCGCCGGAGGGACTTGTTCAGATTTTGTCAGTTACCGAAAAACAGTTTTCAAAAATTGAGATAATTACAGGCGATTATTCAAGTGATACCGTTGACAGTGACGAAAGGTTGTTAATGCTATGAAATTTCTTTTCAAGTATATGTCGGAGCCTTTTGATTTTTCAAAAAGCAATGCGGTCACTCTTGTTATAGAAAATAAAAAACTTTTCAGACATACAATACTTTCGGTTAGTGAATGTGATTGTAATGAAATGTTTGTGTTTTCCGAAAATTTTAAGCCGCTTGATTTTTCAAAATCAGTCAAATATGTTGACAGCGTTCTTACATTTGAATTTTCTGACAGAAAAATGATGACTAAAGTAAATTCTTTTTTTGAAAATTTGTGTAATACAAAATATTTTCCGCAAATTTCAGAAATTAAAGCTTTATGTGTGAGCTTGTGCTGCGAGCTTTCTAAGGAAAATGATTATGATTTTCAGTTCTGCGAAAGTATCGAAACAATGGCATTAGTAAAATTGTTTTCATTTGCGCCTGCAGATGCCTCGGATGATAATGTCGGTCATCTTTTAAGATATTTCAAACTTATGAAAGAGTATCTTGGAATAAAGTGTTTTATTGTTCAAAATCTGCATATTTATCTTGATGACAGTGAATGTGAAAATCTTTTGGAATCCGCCGTTATGCACGGTATATATTTGCTTAACATTGAAAACTCAGTGCCGAAAGAAGTTTCTGAATACGAAAAACTTGTTGTGATTGATAATGATTTGTGCGAATTTTATTGACAATCATTATACAAATGTTATAAAATAACCTCATAGATTTGCCGTGCACAGTATAGTGGGTGCATTTTATTCCCAATTTGAGGTTTGAGGTTTGAGAATAGTGTAAATCTATAAGGTAGTAAAACTTGCTCCATGGCATATTTGTAAATCTTAGTGTTTGAGAATAGTGTAAATCTATAAGGTAGTAAAACGTGGATTTCCTCATCGTCTGCATCGTTCGTGTTTGAGAATAGTGTAAATCTATAAGGTAGTAAAACCAGCTTAATTGAGCAACTGACCTTGAAAGGGTTTGAGAATAGTGTAAATCTATAAGGTAGTAAAACAGCAAGTAAAGCCGTTGCAACAGCGTACAGGTTTGAGAATAGTGTAAATCTATAAGGTAGTAAAACTTACTGTATTTGTGTTTCGTGGTCTTGAGGTTTGAGAATAGTGTAAATCTATAAGGTAGTAAAACCGTCACTATATTTTATCAGTCGTAGTACCTGTTTGAGAATAGTGTAAATCTATAAGGTAGTAAAACTGCGCTGGGGCAGTAATATCAGCAGCCTTGGTTTGAGAATAGTGTAAATCTATAAGGTAGTAAAACCTTGCAGACGAAGTAACCGCACAGCTCGGCGTTTGAGAATAGTGTAAATCTATAAGGTAGTAAAACTGTCAGATGATTCTGCGTTACCTGTTACAGTTTGAGAATAGTGTAAATCTATAAGGTAGTAAAACCGGCGCCGGCTCAAATCGAACAAGCAATCAGTTTGAGAATAGTGTAAATCTATAAGGTAGTAAAACTGTCTCCGTGACTGTGTCGCCGTTGCCGATGTTTGAGAATAGTGTAAATCTATAAGGTAGTAAAACTTGATGTTGTGCGTGAATACTTACCCACTTGTTTGAGAATAGTGTAAATCTATAAGGTAGTAAAACAGAAGAAATGCAAGAAATCAATGCTGAATATGTTTGAGAATAGTGTAAATCTATAAGGTAGTAAAACTAAGGTTTAATCCGTTGGACGGTAAGGGTGTGTTTGAGAATAGTGTAAATCTATAAGGTAGTAAAACGCAGTCAATGCGGTGTATGCGTTATAAGCCGTTTGAGAATAGTGTAAATCTATAAGGTAGTAAAACCGCTAAGAACATAGCCGTCAAGCATTGCTAGTTTGAGAATAGTGTAAATCTATAAGGTAGTAAAACAGAAATTTTTGAACGAACAAAGCAAGCATAGTTTGAGAATAGTGTAAATCTATAAGGTAGTAAAACTGTTCTGATGGTAATAAATATCGGAACATTGTTTGAGAATAGTGTAAATCTATAAGGTAGTAAAACTCTTTCGCTTGTTGGTGTTGTTTCAACATCGTTTGAGAATAGTGTAAATCTATAAGGTAGTAAAACAGAAAGTTATTACCTTGAAGAAATTGTTGTGTTTGAGAATAGTGTAAATCTATAAGGTAGTAAAACTATACGATTTTGTCGGAATAAAACTCTCCGTTTGAGAATAGTGTAAATCTATAAGGTAGTAAAACCATAAAAAATCACTCCTTTTAATAAATTGTGTTTGAGAATAGTGTAAATCTATAAGGTAGTAAAACTACCACGGTAGGGATTAAATTATTGTTGCTGTTTGAGAATAGTGTAAATCTATAAGGTAGTAAAACTCATCAAGCGGATTCAGGTTTGGGATTCACGTTTGAGAATAGTGTAAATCTATAAGGTAGTAAAACCGAGTGACATAAGTAATTGCATGCCAGCATCGTTTGGGAATAGTGTAAATCTATAAGGTAGTAAAACGCTATCAAGATTCTGATTTGCAAACTCAGCGTTTGAGAATAGTGTAAATCTATAAGGTAGTAAAACAAGTTTACTTGCAAGTCCGTTCTGCATAAGGTTTGAGAATAGTGTAAATCTATAAGGTAGTAAAACTAAGATATCTTCGCAGTTACGATAATTGTAGTTTGAGAATAGTGTAAATCTAATTAGGGTACAAATTTTACTCGTGGACTGTGAAAAAACAGCATTGCAAAAAAAACAATAAGGCACATAACCGTTATCACTTTCGGTTATGTGCCTTTTGTAGTTTAATAAGTTTGTTAAGAATACCACGATTGATTACAGTCCAAAACAAGGAAGATTTCAGTGCGTTAATTCCCGAAGTAAGTTCCACGGTGAAAGTTACTTTGGAAATTAACTATTTACTTTTTTGTTTAAGTTTGCGGTAAATATGAATTGTATAATACGTTTTATTGTGTTATTATGTAGTAAAATAGTGTGCAACATTGGTGTTTTGAAAAAAATTATGTTGCTGAAATTAAACTTGAAATAACTGACGGGTGGCATATGGTTCGCAAAGTTGACAAAACAAAGCTTCTGACTGTTGTCGGGATAATTATATTCCTGTTCGGAGGTGCGGTGAGAATTTTTTCTCATCTTACTTCCTCGGCGGACAATTATATTGAAAATTTTGATGTTATTATCTTTTCGGGGCTTATTATAGGCTGGGGTGTGTCTGTTGCATATCGCATTGTTCAGAAGAATATACGAATCTGCCTTGTGATATCTGCGGCGCTTATGCTCTTGTGGATGGCTCTTCGTGCCATAAAATACAACAGCCCTGCCGACATCAACACATACGGACGGTATCTTTGGTATTCATATTACATAGCAATGGTGTTTTTACCGCTTATGATGTTTTTTGCAATGCTGAATATCGGTAAGCCCGAAAATACAAATAACCGAAAATATCTTTTGATTATACCTGCCGCCGTTCTTGTGCTGCTTGTTATGACGAACGATTTTCATCAGCTTGCTTTTGTATTTGAACCCGATTTTCACAATTGGAACAAACAATACAGTTACGGTCCTGTTTACTATGTAATTGCAGTGTGGATTTTTATACTTGTACTTTCGTCAATTGTGCTTTCAATAAATCGATGCAGAATTTCCGCAACACGCAAAAAGCTGTGGATTCCGATTGTAATAATTCTTGTCGCAATAATTTACACACTCTGGAATAATCTGAATCACGGATATTCGGGACTTAGAATTTACAATGTTCCCGAGGTGTTCTGTTTTGCCTCAATTGCTCTATGGGAAAGCCTTATTCAGATAGGTCTTGTGCCGTCAAATACGGGTTACGGCGATTTTTTCAATGCGTCAAATCTTAACACTCTCATATTTGACAATGAGGGCAATGTGAAATACCGCTCTAAAAACGCAACAAATGTTTCAAAAGATGTTGTTCTGCAAAACGGTAACAGTGTTGTGATTGATGAAAATATAATTCTTAAAAAGCATAATATAAAAGGCGGTAAGGCAGTTTGGACGGAAGATATATCGGCAATTAACCGAATTAACAGAGAACTTTCGGAAGTAAAAGAGCAGATTTCGGAATACAATGTAATCTTAAAATCAGAGGCAGAGCTGAAAAAACGAAGAGCGGCAGTAACCGAACAGAACAAGCTCTATGACAGTATAACCGAATTTATCCGTCCTCAGCTTTGCGACCTTGAAAATATACTCAAAAATATTGAAAACAACAGGGGAGATATTTCGGTTAATTATGCCGGTGCCTGTGTTGTTAATGTCTACATCAAGAGAATAAGCAATCTGCTCATTATGGCAAAAAGCAGAAAAATGCTGAATGCTTTTGAGCTTGAAAACAGTATCCGAGAACTTGCCGAGTACATTTCTGTTTACGGAATTTCGTGTTCGTTTTTCAGTAATGTTTCGGGAGAAATTTCAGCCGAAAAAACGATTGCACTTTTTAAATTCATCGGGATTTTTATAAGGCATATAATGAGCTGCACAGATGCGTTGCTGTTTAATTTAAAAGTCAATGAGAAATTTATTGATTTAAAAATCAACTGTGACAGCAAAAATGAAATGAAAATTCCCGATGATTTACTTGACGATATTACAAAACTCGGCGGAAATGTCACCACGGAATATGACGCCGACACGCTGTTTGTGTTTGTTCGTATGCAAAGCGGAGGTGATGACATATGACATCCATCCTTGAAATGCGTTCGTTTGTTTGTGTTATATTGATGAGTGTGCAATTTGTTGTTGCCTGTGCGGCAATATACAACGCAACGCAATCTTTTCTTTATAAAATCAGGTTGTGGAAACCGATTTCAGCGGTTATAATTGCAGTAATCTCTTTGACAATGTTTTTGGTAAGCACTCATGTCTTGAGTAAAATATATTACGATAACCAAATTAATAAAATGGCTGAATTTTTTGGCAGAATGCCGTTTGCTCTGTCTGTCGGCATAACGGCATATTGTGCTGTAATGTCTGTGTACATAACGGTAAGGCTTCATCATTGCAGGAATACCGATATTACCGCAATGTCAATTAAAGAAAGCTTTGACGGCTTGCCGACAGGACTTTGCTATTTTGACGAAAACGGACTTGTTGTATTGAAAAATAACCTTATGGAAAGCATATGCCTTGAACTTACGGGTAAATCGCTTAATGTTGCAATGCCCTTCAGAGAGAAGATAAAAGAGGCTTCTCAATATGAAAATGACGGGGCATTTACAGTCAGATTAAAGGACGGCAGGGTTTTCAGCTTTTCGTTGTCGGAAACGGAAATTTTTTCAAAACCGTATTTTCAGCTTGCGGCAACCGATATAACAGAGTTTACAAAGCTTACATCAACCTTGGAATATGAAATAGGCGAGTTAAAAAAGGTTAATGCTCATCTGAAAAAATACAATGAAATGGTCTATGATCTGACAAGAGAAGAAGAAATTCTTCGCACAAAAGAGATAATTCATGACAGGCTCGGCAGTACGCTGATAACAACAAGAAGATATCTTGAAAACGGCACTCTGTCTGAAAATAACAGTAAATTACTTGAAATGTGGAAAAACAATATTTCTGTTCTGAATACCGCAGAGAGTGATTGCAAAGACGAAAACTTTGTTAAGGATATTGAAAATGCCGCAAAGCTTGTCGGAATAACGCTTGAAACAGTCGGAAATCTTCCGACTGATAACAATGCGGTTGCACGGGTTCTGACTTTTGCAACAATGCAATGCCTTAACAATGCCGCAAGACACGCAAAAGCAGATAAAATGATTCTTGAAAGTCTTGACGACGGTGAAAAATATATTTTTAGATTTGCAAATAACGGCAGAAAACCGCCTCGAAAAATCAATGAGGGCGGCGGACTTTCTTCCGTGAGAAAAAAAGCGGAGCAAATCGGCGGAAGCATGAAAATATCGACTTCCGAAATTTTTGTTCTTGAAATCACAATACCGAAAAGCGAGGTGCTGCAGTATGACAAGAGTGCTGATAGTTGAAGATCAGTCAATGCCGAGAACTTTATTTGAAATGTATGTAAACCAAAGCGAAAACTATACGCTTGCGGGCTCAATAAGTAATGCCGATATGACGGATTATCATTGTGAAAATTCCGATGTTGACCTGATTTTAATGGATATATGCACTTCAATGGGGGCAAACGGTCTTGAGGCGGCTGAAAGAATAAAAGCAAAGTTCCCGAAAATTAAGATAATCATTGTTACCTCAATGCCCGAATATTCCTATCTAAAGCGTGCCAAGGATGCAGGGGTTGACAGCTTTTGGTACAAAGAGGTAAGTTCCGAACCTATTATTGAACTTATGGACAGAACAATGAACGGTGAGCGTGTGTTTCCCGACACAACTCCCAAAATTAAATTCGGCAACGCAATGAGTACGGATTTTACCGAAAGGGAGCTTGAGGTTTTGCGTGAACTGACAAGCGGTGATACAAACACGGAAATTGCCAAAAGACTTTACATTGCTCCGGGCACTGTCAAGAACTATATACAGTATATGCTTGAAAAAACAGGCTTTAAGTCAAGAACAGAGCTTGCCGTAAAGGCAAGAGAGGCGGGACTTGTAATCCTTGACGATAGAATTAACGACAAATAAATACTTTTTTCTGAATATGTGCCGTTTGGCACATATTTTTTTGCTGTTAAAACAGTATAATACAATTACAGGATATAAACTGCTCAGACGGTGAATATCTTTTGTGCAAAACGCTATCTTTGTCCGATTAATAATCAGAGACAAAGGTGCATAAAATTTATTATTTAATGACAGGAGGAAAAACTATGGAGGCAAAAGGTTCAACTTTTCTTAAAGTAACGGGAATCCTTATGATTGTATTTGGTGCTATTGCATTGATTGTGTCAATCATCGCCATTCTCGGTATCGCCGCACTTGCAGCTTTTAACGACGGTACATACGATATGACTATGCTTTATGTCGGCGGCGTTTTCGCGCTTATCAGTGCGGTTGCTGAGTTCGTTGCAGGTATTATCGGCGTTATCAACGCAAAACTTCCGCACAAGGCAAATACATGTATTGTATGGGGCGTTGTTGTTGCGGTTATGTGTATTGCAGGCGAAATTATCAGCATGATAGGCGGATCACAGTTCAATGTATTCTCTCTTATCTGCGGTCTTGCTATCCCTGTACTTTACATTATAGGCGCTGTTAAGAACAAAGCATAATTATTTTATTATTTACCCCCTTTTAATTACCCACCATAAATATTTTTAGCACAAGGTCACAGCTGTCCGAACAATCGGGCGGCTGTGCTTTTTTGTTTATGTTGTGAAATATGCCGTTTGGCACATTCATATTCTATCGCAAAATTGTACAATATAAGTGAAAGATATAGGTGAAAAGGGGTGATGTCCGTTGAAGAAAATTTTGCTCAGTGTTCAGAATAATTTGCTCAGTGAGGCTATTCAAAATGCCCTTGTAAAGAAGGGAAGATTTTGTATTGAGAATGTTTCACCGAATCAAGACGGGAAAATTCTTGATTTGTGCATTGCAGAAAGAGTTGATGTTTTGCTTATGGATGTCACAAGACTTGCCGATTCAACTATTGAAAAACGGCTTGAGCTTTGTGGAAAAGTAAAGGAATATCTGCCAAGCTGTAAAACGGCTCTGCTCTGTGACGAACAGGCATATCCCGACCTTGCCGACAGGGTTAAACAGGCAAAACAATTCGGAAAAATAAGCTCATTTTTTTATTCATCCGTAACGGCAGATTATCTTGCCGCCGCACTTGACGCACTTTAAAAAGGAGGTACTGTTTATGGGTATATTTGACAGCTTAAAAAATATGACAAATCAGGCTGTAAAAAACAATGTTTCAAAGGCCGTTTCGGGAGCGGTAAACAATGCGATGCACAAAAGCAAAACATTTGTATTTGCCGATTATCCGAAAAATGCAGATGAACTCAAAAAAATGCCGGAGCTTGACTTTTCGTCACCTCTTTCAACAGCGGCATTTGCTATGCTTGTGTTGCTTGAATATGATGAAAGTCCGGAAAACACAATAGAAATGCTTAATGTATTAAAAGGACCTCAGCCGATGAACGGGATGGATGTTCAGTTTTTGCGTGACAGAATCAAGGGCAGGGGATATATTCCTCGCTCATATTTTGAGGGTTCATCCGTGAAGAACGATTATACACCGAATGTTCCGTACAAAATAACCGTTTCCGAGTATGCATATACCTATCAGAGCGAGGGTTATGCAAAGGTTCAGGTTCAGTCGTCGGGAGCAGATTCACCTCGTCCGATTGAGCTTCGCAGAAAGGGCAATCAATGGTTCTTATGGCGTAATCTTGCACTCTCTGATATACGAACTCCGGCTTCGGTTGACCCTTGGGCATAAAGGAGGGATTTTTATGAAAATCAAGAAAAAAGTAAAGCGTATTTCGAGTGTTGTTCTGTGTATGCTTATGCTTTTAACGGCTCTTCCTATGACAGCCATAACCGCAAACGCTGCGGCTCAGGCTTATATCAAATATATCGACACCGAGGTTTACATAGGAGATGTCCTTAACATTATCGTGGGAGTAAACGGCGGCAGTACAGACGAAACCTTTACCTATCAATGGCAGGCAAAGTATCCGAGCCTAAGCTGGGTTAACCTCTCCGATAAAACCAACAGACCTAACTCGAAATTTTCGGGTGTTTTTACAGACCATCTTAAATTTCAGACCTACGCAGAACTTGTAGGACCTGACTCAGGGTGGAAAGATGTTGTCTTTAGATGTAAAGTAACGGGTTCAAAGAGCGGTACTTTTTATTCGGGAAAATGTAACTTTCCGGGACTTCTTGAGAAGACAGAAATTCCTATAATTGGATTTTTAGGCTTGGAGAAACCTGAACAGCGGAAAATCCCCTCAACTACGGCAACTCCGATAAACAGCACTTACTACAGTTTTGATTATATTGAGTGGTATGAGTACAAAAACAACAAAGTTAGCAGAAAGCTCAACGACGGAGAAGCTTTTGACAGCGGTATGTATTGTTGTCAGCTATACTTTAATATGAACAGAGGATATGCGGTTGCCAAGAACGCAGTATGTGGCTTGTACAACGACGACGGTCAGGCGACAATTCTTCAGGATGAAACCACAGGTCAATATTATATTTGGGCATATTACGTTGTTGCAGATAAATCACCTTCATTTTCACATCAGTTCACTGAGGCAGAAATTATGAAAGGCAAAGAAGGAACTATATCGGTTACTGCCAACAATGCCGCAAGCTATCAGTGGCAGATGAAAGTAAGGAGAAGAACACCCACCGGTGTAGCAAGATCTGTGTGGATCAACATAAGTGACAACTCATCCACATCAAACAAATTTTCCTTCAAGGGTACAAAAACAAATGCTTTGAGCATCAGACCGAATACGGATTTTGATGAAACTCATTTCAGGTGTGCTGTCACGGGTGAAAACGGTGATGTCATTTACAGTGTATCTGTTAAAGTTACGCAAAAGGTTAAGGCCCGTATTATACTGGATTTAAGAACGGGCGGCTTACCGGATGACACTATTACTATTAAGTTTGATAAATACACTCCTGACGGCGTCTATAATGGCAGCTATACACATGAAACGGTAAACAGTAATGCAAAACCCTTATATGTGTATTATGAAACAGTTCCGGGCAAATATGTCATTACTGTAAGCAAACCGCAATGCGTAACACGGGTATATGAAGTGAATGTTGTTAAGAAAGATGTTAACCTTGTAGTAAAAATTACTGTTCCGTATGATGTCAATATGGATGGTGATATTAATGTTGTGGACGCAACCTTGGTTCAAAAATACATTGTCGGGCTTGAAGAATTTGACGATTACACTTTTAAAATTGCAGACACAAACGGTGATGGCACAATATCAGTTATTGATGCTACAAATATTCAGAAGAAAATCGTGAATCTTTTGTAAAGGAGAAAGTTTATGGGACTATTTGAAAAGAAATATTGTGACCTTTGCGGTGACAAGGTAAACGCCCTCACAAGGCAAAAGCTTTCAGACGGTTATCTTTGCAGCGACTGTAAGCACAAGCTCAGTTCGCTTTCATCAGGCTGGAAAAACAGAACATTAGCAGATGTTAAAGCTCATCTTGAACAGCGTGAACAGAACAGACAGAAATATTCGGCATTTGTTCAGTCGGCAAGTGCCGGTACAAACGAAAAGCTTGTTGTAGATTTTAATAACAGAAAATTCTATTTTACAATAGGCAGAGATTTCAAAAACAGCAATCCTGAAATTTTTGATTTTTCACAGCTGCAGGACTTTTGGCTTGAGCTTGGATATACAACTCTGCAAGATTCCGACCGTGACGGAATTCCTGATGAGTATGACCGCTATGATAACCGTCAGGGCAGGAACAGCGGTTTTGACAGTCAGTTTGATACAACAAGCTCATTTTCGGGGCAAAACGGCATGCTTGATGTTCCGCTTGCACTTCAGCCGTATGTTCGTGATACAAACACATCGTCATCACCGCAAAGAATATCTTCTTTAAAAGCAAAATTCATCGTAAATCATCCGTTCATAACCGATATATCAATGTATGTTGATTCGTCAATCGGTACTGTAAGAAATGAGCTTATGAGAGCGTTTGATGACGGAATGCAGTTAATGAGACTGTGTGAACAAATAAGGAACGGTATGCAGAACAATATGGGCTATCAGCAAAGCGGAATGTCCATGCAGAACAATATGGGTTATCAGCAGAACGGAATGCCCATGCAGAACAGTATGGGTTATCAGCAAGGCGGAATGCCCATGCAGAACAATATGGGTTATCAGCAAAGCGGAATGCCCATGCAGAACAATATGGGTTATCAGCAAAGCGGAATGCCTATGCAGAACAATATGGGTTATCAGCAGAACGGAATGCCTATGCAGAGCAACACAGTAAATCAGCAAGTTTCACAGCCGTTTACTCCTCAAAATGCTGCGGCAATTGTTTGCTCGGCTTGCGGATATAAGCCTGACGGCAATCCGCCGAAATTCTGTCCGTTCTGCGGGGCTGCCATGACATAACCGATATGACTTTACGGCCGTTATTTCATAATATTTCCAAACGAAAAATGCGTGTAAAAAAAGAAATTGTATCCGTGAGCTATTCAAAAAATCATTCAAATTTTGACTCCTGCTGTTCTTTTTATGTGCGAAAAAAAGGTGTAAATTTCCTTTTTGACGCTATCTGCAAATGCGGTTATATCGCTTTTGAAAATGTTTTGATCGACGAAACGGATATGAGACTGCTGTGTGACACCGCCGAAGACGCATTGGAAATTCTGAAAAAATATAATCCAAAAAACAAAGGACTGACAGTCGATGACGCCACGGTTACAATCGTTGAAATCATATTTTCCGACAAAAACAGTATGTCGGTCAGTATGACGGAACAAACCTTGGATTCGCTCGAAAAAGCGTTCTTTGCCCTTGCTGAAAAATATTGCAAAGATGTTTAATCTCTAAAAATAATTGAAAAGCAACCCTATGAAAACAACCCCACGGTAAAATAATCGTGGGGTTGTTTTTTCTGTAACAGAAAATAAGTGCATTTTTTCTTGCCATTACCGTAGTAATTGTTTATAATTAAGGTATGACAATAAAAGAAGGCATGAACAATGCAAACGATAGATGAGGCACTAAACAAACTGAAAAAATCTGATTTTCGCAGTCGGTTTCATTTAAAGCAAAAGGACATTGACTATATTAATGAAAAGGGAATGAATAAAATCCGCTCACATGCAGAAGATTTTGTCAGAACACGGCTTGCACCAAAATATATTCCGAATGACGGAAAGCAAACACCCATGAGGGGACACCCTGTTTTTATCGCACAGCACGCCTGTGCCTGTTGTTGCAGAGGGTGTCTTAACAAGTGGTACAGAGTTGCAAGGGATAAACAGCTTAACGAGGTCGAACAGCAGAAAATTGTAAATCTGCTTATGGCTTGGATTGAAAGAGAATACAATGATTATAATTCTAATAAAGAATGATAGATAAGGGCAAAAAGATGAGTGATAAATTAAGCGTGTTAAAAGATTACTTCGGACACGATTCTTTCAGAGACGGACAGGAGCAGATAGTTGACGCTTTGCTTGACGGCAGAGATGCACTTTGCATTATGCCCACAGGTGCGGGCAAGTCTATGTGCTATCAGATTCCCGCATTACTTTTTGACGGGGTGACAATTGTTGTGTCACCTCTGATTTCGCTTATGAAGGATCAGGTCGGCTCACTCGTTCAGTCGGGAGTTCCTGCGGCATATATAAACAGCTCGCTTTCATATCCGCAATTTCTCCGAGTGCTTTCAAATGTTGAACACGGAAAATACAAAATCATCTATGTTGCACCCGAAAGGCTGTTGACTGACGGATTTCTCGACACCTGTAAAAAGATAAAAATCTCAATGGTTGCAGTTGACGAGGCTCATTGTGTTTCACAATGGGGACAGGATTTCAGACCGAGTTACCTCAAAATTATTTCATTTGTTGAAAGCCTTGCAAATCGTCCGATTGTCGGAGCATTCACCGCAACAGCTACAAATGATGTAAAAGAAGATATAAAGAAAATTCTCAGGCTTGAAAATCCGTTTGAAATTACAACGGGATTTGACCGCCCCAACCTTTTCTTTGGCGTAATAAAGTCATCGTCAAAGGACGAAAAGCTTATTGACCTCATTCGGGAGCGTGGCGACAGGTCGGGAATTGTCTATTGTGCAACCCGAAAAAATGTTGAATCTGTCTGCGAATTGCTCTGCGATAACGGCTTTTCAGCGGCAAGATACCATGCAGGTCTTGATGAATACGAACGCAGGAAAAATCAGGAGGATTTTGTTTTTGACCGAAAAAATATTATGGTCGCAACCAATGCTTTCGGTATGGGAATTGACAAGTCAAATGTTACATATGTAATCCATTACAATATGCCGAAAAACATTGAAAGCTACTATCAAGAGGCAGGACGGGCAGGCCGTGACGGCGGTGAGGCTGATTGTATTTTGCTCTACAGTCCTAAGGATGTTCGCCTAAATCGCTTTATGATTGAAAATTCCGAGGGCAACGATGAGCTTACAATTGAAGAAAACGAGCAAATTCGTGAGCGTGATTTTGAACGCTTAAAATATATGACCTTTTACAGCACAACAAACGATTGTCTGCGTGGGTTTATTCTGCGGTATTTCGGCGGTGAAAAGAAGGCTTACTGCGGAAAATGCTCCAACTGTCTTTCTGTTCACAAGCTTGTTGATGTCACAATTGACGCTCAAAAAATTATGTCGTGTATTGCAAGAACAGGACAAAGGTACGGCAAAACCGTGATTTGTGATGTGTTAAAGGGCAGTAAAAGCGAGAAAATTCTAAAAGCTGAGCTTAACAATCAGTCAACCTACGGAATAATGAAAGAGGTTACGGCAAGGCATATTTTCGGCACAATTGACTTTCTTGCCGAAAAGGAGTATATTTCATCCGACAATGAAACCGAGGTTCTAAAACTTTTGCCAAAGAGCCGAGATGTGCTTTTCGGACGGGAACGGCTTGTGATGAAGAAAGTTGAAAACTCCGAAAAGGTTGTCAAAACGCACCGTCCCGAAGTGCCTGTTAATTCCGATTTACTTGACGCACTCAAGGCTTTGCGAAAAAGCATTGCATCCAAAAAGAGCGTTCCTGCCTATGTTATTTTTACCGATGCAACGCTGATTGATATGTGCAAAAAATGCCCCGAAACACCCGATGAAATGCTTGAAGTTTCGGGTGTGGGCAGAACAAAGCTTGAAAAATTCGGAAAACAATTTCTTGAAGAAATCGCAAAATTCAGATAACTTCATATACTGTTAAAGGATGAACGAATTCGTTTGTCCTTTTCTTTTTCAATTTTTAAAATTGCATTGAAATAATTAGTACAAAGTGATACAATAATTACAGAGAGAAAACAGATTGGAGGCATTTGTATGGCTGACATATTTGATTACATAAGCTGGCGCGGCGATTTGACATTTGAACAGGATGGTTTTAACGAGCTTGACGCACTTGTGCTTTCACGGCTTTCATATCTTCCTTTTGACGGTGCGGTATCGTCCTGTCTGTTTGATGAAATTACCCTTGAACAGGCGGCAATGCGTGTGTTTGCAACCGATGATTACGAGAAAAATCTATTGTGGAAGGGTGACGCCGACCTTTTGAAAGCAACGGCAGAGAGCAAGAGATTCGGTAAAATTCTTGTTTCGGGGTATGTAAACGAGGTTGAGTCCGATGTGAGTATGCAGTTTTCCGCAATCACTTTTGAATTTCTTAAAATGAATTATTTTATTTCATACAGAGGAACGGACTTTTCTCTTGTCGGCTGGCAGGAGGACTTCAATATGTTCTTCACATTTCCGTTGCCGTCACAGAAAAAGGCTCTTGATTATTTTGAAAAGGCAGTCCGTATGCTCAACGGAAAATTCATTCTGGGCGGTCACTCAAAGGGCGGAAACCTTGCGGTTTATGCCGGTGCTTTTACCGATGAAAATTCAAGAAATCACATTGATTATATTTACAATTTTGACGGACCGGGGTTTTCTCTTGACAAAATCAGGGACAGCGGATTTTATGAAGTTGACGACAGAATCTACACCTTTGTTCCGCAGTCGAGCATTTTCGGCATGATATTTGAGCATGAGGAGAGCTACACAATTGTGAAGAGCAATCAAAAAGGTTTTCTCCAACACGATGTCTATTCGTGGGAGATTGAGCTGAACAGGCTTGTCAGACTGAAAAGCACTACAAATTTCAGCGTTTTCTTTGACCATACGCTGAAAGAATTTGTTGAATCGCTGACAATTGCTCAAAGACGGGAGTTCACAAAAGAGGTTTTTGCCCTTTTGTCGCTGACCGAAACCGCAACCTTTAATGAGATGCTGAAAAATCCGCTTAAAAACACGGGAACAATCCTAAAATCCTTTGCAGGTCTTGACAGCAAAACAAGAAATATGCTTCTGAAAACAATCTTCGCATTCGTTAAAAGTGCAAAAAACAATTTTTCCGACATAACAGGCGGTCAGAAATCAATTGAAATAACGACATAATATCATATAATATTATAAATACTCCTCAGATACTTGATTGCATCTGAGGAGTTTGCTATAATTATATGGTAAGAAAAAGTGTATTGATTTTTTCGACTGTTACAGAGAATAAGAGTTCTTCACAAATTTACATAAAAGGATAATGACATATGAAAACGACTAACAACATTAAGAGAACAATGACAATTGCAATTGCAGCGGCAATGATTACAGCAACAGCAATGCTTTCGGGTTGCGGTTGTGACGATAGTAATGCAACGAACAAGACTGCAACAACAGTTCAGACTACAAGTGTAGAAGAAACAACAGTTTCTGAAACAACACCGACTCTTTCTGAAACAGATAAAGCAATTACCGATGCAGGGCTCAAAGTAGGTGCTGACGGCAAAATTACTGATAAGAACGGCAAAGAAGTAAAAGTTGATAAGGACGGTAAGATTGAGGTTAAAAACGAAAAGGGTGAAACTGTCAAGGTGGATTCTTCTGAAGTGAAAAAGGCAAATCAGAACAAGGTGAAGGTTGACAGCTATCCAACAAACTCATCTTCTCAGAAGAAGGACACAAGCACATCAAATAAGGGTAATGGCAGTTCTTCTTCAAAGTCAAACAGTTCAAAATCTGACAGCAAAAAGGACACTTCATCTAAGAGCGAAAGCTCAAAGAAGGAGAGTTCAAAATCTGAATCCTCCAAAACACCGCAGAGCAGTTCATCAAGTTCAAAACCTGACTCATCTAAGAATGAATCTTCAAAGCCGACTCCTAAGCCTCAGCATACACACAGTTGGACAAACATTACCGAAAAGGTAAAAGTTGTTGACAAGAAAGCATATACCTACGAGGAACCAGTGTATGAAGAACACGACAGAACTTTGTGTAATGATTGTAATAAGGATGTTACAGATGATGCAGTTCGTGAAGAACATATGATTTATGAGCTCGAACATGGCGGCAAAGGTTCTTATCGTAATGAATGGGTGCAGGTTCAGGTAGGCACTAAAACAGTTACTGTTCCGGAGAAAAGCCATTATGAGACTAAAACAATCGGCAGAAAATGTTCGGGTTGCGGTAAAGCAGAATACTATTGATTCTAAAAAAAGGGTTGTTGCCTACAAATGGTAACAACCTTTTGTGTTTACTATAAAGAAATAACCGCCCTGTGTCGTGAACAGAGCGGTTAATCTTTAATTTTTTTATTGCTCAAACTTGCGAAACAGCTAAAGCTGTTTCGTTACTTGTATATTAACACAATAATAAAAATATGTCAACTGTCAGGGTACCGATTGGTATCCTGTTTTTTGTACAAAAAACATATGAAAGCGGAGTGTTCAATAAGCTCTGCTTTTTAAATGTCAATCGTCAGTTCAACGGGGCAATGGTCAGAACCTAAAATTTCGGTATGGATTTTTGCACCGTCAAGCTTGCTTTCAAGAGCTTTTGAAACGATAAAATAGTCAATACGCCAGCCCGCATTTTTTTCACGAGCCTTGAATCTGTATGACCACCACGAATACACGCCCTCTGTATCGGGATAGAAATAGCGGTAGGTGTCGATAAAGCCGTCATCGAGCAACGCTGTCATCTTTGAACGCTCTTCATCGGTAAAGCCTGCATTTTTACGGTTGGTTTTCGGATTTTTCAAATCAATTTCTTTGTGTGCAACATTCAAATCACCGCACATAATAACAGGCTTTTTTTCTTCAAGTTTTTTCAGATATGCCTTGAAATCATCTTCCCATTTCATTCGGTAATCAAGCCTTTTCAGCTCACTTTGCGAGTTTGGAGTGTAGCAGGTGACAACAAAGCAATTGTCAAATTCTGCCGTGATAACTCTGCCCTCATGGTCGTGTTCGTCAATGCCGATCCCGTAACATACATTCAAAGGCTCTTCCTTTGTGAACATAGCCGTTCCCGAATAGCCTTTTTTGTCGGCATAGCACCAATACTGATGATATCCTTCAAGCAAGAGGTCAATCTGTCCCTCTTGAAGTTTTGTTTCCTGAAGACAGAAAATATCTGCGTCAACATCTTTAAAAAAGTCCTCAAAGCCCTTTGTAACACAGGCACGAAGTCCGTTTACATTCCACGAAATCAATTTTTTCATAATTTACTCCCGTACACACAAAAGGGAGCAAGCATTGCCTGCTCCCAAATTGCCAATTTGTTAATTATTCTTCTGCGGAAAATTCGTCTTTGCCTACACCGCAGAGAGGGCATACCCAATCCTCGGGTACATCTTCCCATGCTGTGCCTGCATCAACGCCGTTATCGGGATCGCCGATTTCAGGATCGTAAACATATCCGCAAACATCGCATACATATTTCATACTATCAAATCTCCTGTTCAAAGTCTGTTGTGTAATCGGTTAGTTGTTGGTCATACGATTATCAAGCTGACTTTTTTGATTTTTTATTTTTTAATGATTACTTAAAGTATCTGTTAAGAAGACCTCTAAAGCCTGCGCCGTGTCTTGCTTCATCCTTTGCCATCTCGTGAACTGTGTCATGAATAGCGTCAAGGTTCTGAGCCTTTGCACGCTTTGCAAGGTCAAACTTACCTTCGCAAGCACCTGTTTCTGCATCTACACGCATCTGAAGATTCTTCTTTGTGCTGTCTGTAAGAACTTCGCCCAAAAGCTCTGCAAACTTGGCAGCGTGTTCAGCCTCTTCAAAAGCATACTTTGTAAATGCGGCAGAAACCTCGGGATAGCCTTCTCTGTCTGCAACTCTTGCCATTGCAAGGTACATACCGACTTCGCTGCATTCTCCCTCAAAGTTAGCTCTGAGATCCTTGAGAATATCTTCGCTTACGCCCTGAGCAACGCCAACCTCGTGAACTGTTGCGAAAGACGCCTCCTCGTCCATCTGCTTAAATTTTTCCTTCGGTGCCTTACAAACAGGGCAAGCCTCGGGAGCTTCGGGACCTTCATAAACATAACCGCATACTGTGCAATACCATTTCATAATTACTTCTCCTTTGTAATAAATATTAGTGTACTTCTGCCGAACATTTAGGACATATGCCGTAGTAGATAACAAATCTGTTTTCTACCTTAAATCCCTCTTCGGCAAGCTGTGACTCAAGGTCATCAGCATTTTGATTGTCTTCAACATCAATAACTGCATTGCATTTGTTGCAGACAAAGTGGGGGTGTGGCTCTGTGTTGCCGTCAATACGCTCCTCACCGTTTACATTGCATATAACGCTGACCTTTCCTTCATCCTTAAAAAGAGCAATGTTTCTGTAAACCGTGCCAAGACTAAGGTCGGGAATTTCGGGCTTTAATTTATCATAAACCCAGCGTGCGCTCGGATGAGTGTCCGTACCGCACACAGCGTTGTAAATTGCATTGCGTTTTGAGCTGAAATTTCTTTTTGCCATAATTCATAAATCCTTATGCAATATTAGTCAGTACCGATTGGCTAAAATCAGTAATCAGTATTAACTTTGGCTATATTCTATCACGCAGATGTTTGATTATATTTACAATAAAGAATTATAGATAAAAAATCTTGCACAAAGAATTGGGAGGAAATATAGTGAAATCAAACAAAACAGTAAAAATTATCATTTTTACGGCATTCTTCCTGTCTGCGGTAATTTTAATATCGGTAATGACAGGTGCAACAAAAGAAACAACGGCTGATACCGACAGCGTAAAACTGCCCGTAATAATGTATCACTCACTTTTAAAGGACGAAAAGCTGCAAAATGACTACACCGTTTCGCCGACTCTATTTGAAAATGATTTAAAATATCTTGCCGAAAACGGCTACACAACCGTTGTTGTAAAGGACCTTACCGATTATGTTTACGGCAAAAAATCATTGCCCGAAAAATGCATTATGCTGACCTTTGACGACGGCTATTATAATAATTATTATTATGCACTCCCTTTGCTCGAAAAATACAACTGCAAGGCGGTCATATCTCCGATTGCGTCAGTATCCGAAAAATTCACCGAAACCAAGGACATTTCCGTGACCTACGGTCATATAACTTTTGACGATATAAAAGAAATGTCCGATTCTGGCTATGTTGAAATTCAGAATCATTCGTACGATATGCATTCTTTGAAATCACGAAAGGGTGTTTTGCAAAAAGCGGGGGAGAGTGACGAAGCATATAAATCTATTCTTACGGAAGATGTTGTCAAAGCTCAAGGCTTGCTTGAAAATGCAACAGGCAAAAAACCGACCTGCTTTGTATATCCGTTCGGTGCAAAAAATGACCTGACCGAAAAGCTGATAAAAGAAATGGGCTTTTCGTGTACACTAACCTGTACGGAAAAGCCCAATATAATTACTAAAAATCCCGACAGCCTCTACGAGCTGGGACGATACCGCCGTGACCGCAACGAGTCAATGCAGAATCTTCTTATCCGAATTGAAATGCAGTCATAATATTTATACGGCAGATTTTTCAGCCTTGGCATTTCTTACAAAAGCCTCGCACAAAGCTATGAAGATGAAAAACAGCGGAGTTGTAATCGGCTGATAAAGGTTTACAATAGCCTGAACAGCATAGCAGATAACAGCCGAAACGCACGCAATCAGCATCGGATTTTCCTTTGCATACTTAACTGCATTCTTAATCGTACCGCACACAATGGCAAGATAGGAGAGAAGTCCCGTAATTCCGATTGTGATAAGGTAGTTTAGATATTCGTTATGAGCGGCATTTGTTGAGCTGTCACCGTATTTTGAAAGGTCGTCAAAGTACGGACTGAATGCGGAGTAGAACATATCCGGACCTACGCCGAACAGCTTTTCAATGAATGAAGCGTCGCCGAAAATCCATATCGACCTTATCCACATAAAGCCTCTGTGAGTACCCCATCTGTCGTTAAAGCGGATAATTCTTTCAAAACTGCCGAGGTCGGTTTTGGTGTCAATACAGCTGAAATAAACCATAATTCCTATCATGGCAACCGCACAAAGTCCGAATACAACGGCAAGAGCAATCGGCACGGCTTTTGAAATTGTGATGTTTGGTTTTTTGTAATCAATAAGATACAAAATCCCTGTAATAACGGCACAAGCTGCAAGCAATATCCAGCCGATGCCTGAGAAAACGAAAATTTCCTGAAACTTATCAAAGCCCTTGTTTTTGTCACCAAAGCAGAGCGAGAACAATCTGAGCAGCTTTGCAAACAACAGCATAACAGTTGCCGAAAGAAAAAATCTTTTAAGCCTTACAAGACTGTTTGAAAACCAAATAAGGCAAATGACCATAAATACAGCCATGCCGAGAATGCCGGAATCGCTGTCGGCAGTCATAAGAGCCGCAAAGCCAAATCCTGTTGCAATAAGATAAATTGCCCTGAGCAAGGTTTTCTCCGTGATAACCGACATTGCAATCATAACAGGCATAGCGATGCAGATGTAGCTTGAAAGCAGATTTTTGTTGCCGATTGTTGAAGTAAAGTCAATAGTTTGTTGTTCATTAAGCAGAGGGAACATTCCAAACGGATCAACATAGAATGCGTTGAGTATCGCAAGTGCGTAAACTATCATTGAACCGAACGCAAGCGCAACGAATATGTATTCAAAATATTTAAAGCACCTTGTAATCATAAAATATGCTGCTGTGTAAAATGCCATAAGCACAAGACCGTTGTTTCGTCCCTGAGTACCCAGAAGTGCATCCAAAGGGTTTGCAGACAACAGCGTTGAAATGACATTTATCCCGAGGAATACAATAAATGCCCAGTCCATAAACGAAAGCTCTTCATACAAATGCTTTGGTTTAGGCTTTTCAAGCTTTGAGTCTTCCGGCGGTTTATCAACGCTTGCGGTCATAATAATAAGAAATTCCGCAATAACGAGAATACCCGTCAATATAATGAAAAAGTAATACTTATCGTGCCTGATGTTAAAATATGCGTCGGTAAAAAACAACGGAAAAAGCGTGAACATAATAAGCAGATAGTAGTTTGTAAGCGCCTGCTGTACCGAATATTTTTCTTTGGGTTTGGCAGGCGGATTTTTATGCTTTGCAGAAGTCATAATAAAATAACCTTTCAATATAATGTACTTCAATTTTATAACGCACACACGATGTTGTCAAGAAATAAAGTAAGTTGAAAGCTCTGGTTTTCGACTTGTTTCGATTGGCATATGCTTGCAAAAGAACAATAATTGCATATTTTTCGGCACTTTTATTCCCAAATTAATACTTGTGGAGAAATTAGTATTGTATTTATCTCCGTAAAATGGTATAATTCCCCTTGAGATGTATTTCCATATTTGCAGGACAAAGACTTTTGTAAAAAATTGTTTATGAATTTATCTATTTGCAGATTGGGTGGTTTTATGAAAAAATTAGTTGTTTTTGGCTTTGACGGCACTCTTGCCGACACAGCCCCCGGAATTTTATATTGTTTCAATACAACAGCAGTTGCAATGGGCTATGAGCCTGTTGAACACAGCGCACTCTACGGAGTAATCGGCGCACCGCTTGAATACGGATTTAAAACGCTCTTTAATATGAGTGATGACGAAATTGAATATGCCGTAAAGAATTACAGTAAACTTTATTCCCAGAAAGGAAAAGAGATGTTCACCGTCTATGACGGAATTTATGACGCTCTTCGTGAACTCAAGAAAAGCGGTTTTAAGCTTGCAATAGCAACTCAAAAGCACAGAATGTTCACAACGGATATACTTGAAACCTACGATGCGTCGGATGTTTTCGACGCAGTATGTGCAACAGATGTCGGTACAAACCTCACAAAGAGTCATCTGCTTTTGCAGGCGTGTGAGCAGACAGGAGTTTCCGTTGAAGAGAGTATCCTTGTCGGCGACAGCACAATCGAGGCAAAGGGTGCGGAAGAAATAGGTATGGACTTCCTCGCTGTGCTATACGGCTGGGGCTTTAAAACCAAGGAAGAAACCGAAGAGTACAAGTGCGTCGGCACAGTGTCATCTCCGGCAGAAATCTCTCAAAAAGTCATGGCACTCTGATTACGGTTAGTGCGTGTAAAACAGTGCATAAATAGGATTAAAATTGTAAATTTTCCAAAAACAAATCGGGCAGTCATAACGATTGCCTGATTTTTTTATGCAAATTTGATTCTGTATAATAACAATGATACAACAATATACTTTTGCTTGTAAACGGGATGCTTGATAAACAGAAATATGATAGTACGGAATTGATATTGTTAATTACTTTTAATAATTCAAATACATAAATGCAACCGCCTGTTTAAACATATTAAGCAGATAATTATTCTCCTGTCCGACAAAAACATATATAAATCAACAAAATTATCCATATAGTCTTGACTGACAGTATTTAAAGGTATAAAATCTAATTGTTGATAATATATACTTAAATATTCTATGCAGGAGGAGATAAGTTTGAAATCAAGAAAAATATTGCCGATATTACTTTCGGTAATGGCAACATTCGGAATTACAACGGCTGTGTCGGTTACGGCAAGTGCGGCAGAGGTTACAAAATCCCCCGTACAGTATAAACAGACTGCACAGTCAGGTCTTGCAACTCCAAAAATCTCAAAGGCGGAAAGTGTTTACGAAGGTGTAAAGCTCAGCTGGAACGATGTTGACGGTGCCGCTTTGTATCGTGTGTATTACAAAGGTAAAAACGGCTGGACAAAGCTAACCGATACAACCGCAACTTCATGTGTTGACAATGATGTTTATTCGGGAGGAAACTATACATACACAGTAAGATGTATCACCGAAGACGGAAAGCATTTTGCAAGCGGTTATGATTCTAAGGGAACAAAGCTAACTTACATTGCCGCTCCCGAACTTTCAAAAACCGAAAGCGTTAACAGCGGAGAAAAGCTGACATGGAATAAGGTGAAAGGTGCTGAAAAATACAGAGTTTATTTTAAAAACGGCAAAAGATGGACAAGAATAGGTGATACAACCTCAACATCCTTAGTTCACAAAAATGTTGTGTCAGGCAGAAGCTATACTTATACGGTACGCTGTATAAGTGGCAACGCAAAGAGCTTTACAAGTGATTTTAATCATAACGGAACAGAAACAACCTATATCGGAACTCCTCAAATTTCAAATATTGAAAGTGTAAACGGCGGTGTAAAGCTTTCATGGAGCAGTGTTAACGGTGCGGAAATGTACCGTGTGTATTACAAAGGACGAAACGGTTGGACAAAGCTTGTTGACACAACCGAAACCGCCTGTGTTGACAGCGATGTTCTGTCAGGCAATCACTATACTTATACGGTAAGATGTATCAGCAATGACGCACGAAAACATCAAAGCGGTTATGACAAAAACGGCAAATCCTTAAAATATATTGCCGCTCCAAAAGTGACAAAAACAGATGTTACCTATAACAGCGTAAATCTTAAATGGAACAAGGTGAAGGGTGCCGAAAAATATCGTGTTTACCGCAGAAACGGAAACACTTGGAAAAGAATTGCCGATACAACATCAACTTCCGTAACGGATAAGAATCTGTCGGCTGAAAAAAGCTATACCTATACTGTACGCTGTATTACTGCAAACGGAAAGAAATTTGCAAGCGGATATGATTCAAAAGGATTTACAGCGACAACCTCTCCGATACCGCCTGTTATATTTGATAAAACAAGCGTTACGGTTGATAAGGGCAAAACCTACACAATAAAAACTACAGTGGCAGACAAATCAAAGCCAATAACCTGGTCAACCTCCAACGCAAAGGTTGCAACAGTTGACAAAAAAGGTAAAGTAAAGGCAGTGGGCAAAGGTTCTGCAATAATAACAGCTGAGGTTGACGGCATAAAGACCAAATGCAAAGTAACAGTAAAGGTTATAAAAATCTATCTCAGTCCGTCAAATCAAAATGCAAACACATATGCAACGGGCAATACCAACGAAATGGCTCAGTGCGACAAAATTGCAGCCGCAACAGCCAAAGCACTTGACCGTTGCGGATTTGAGGTTATGGTTGCAAAGTCGGGCACACTTATGCAGAAACGCTGTCCCGAATCGGACAAGTTCGGTGCAGACATTCATATGCCGATTCACACAAATGCCAGCGGTTCCGGTAACTACACAGGCGGAACAAGAGTATTTTGCCTGAATTCAAGCGGTAAAAAAGCCGCACAGGCTGTATGTGATTCACTCGGTGCAATCACTCCGGGTAAAGATGACGCTGTTATCTATAAGAATGATCTTTATGAAATCAATGTTCCGAAAGCACTTTCTTTGTATGTTGAATGTGAATTTCATGATACCGTAACAGGCTCAAACTGGATTCGCAAGAATATTAATGAAATAGGCGAAGCAATATGCAAGGGCTTGTGTAAATATTACGGTTATACATATGTAGCGCCCGCAAAGAATACAAAAACAACAAAAGCAACAAAATCAGCACAGGCTGTTTCATCACAAAGCACAACCGATTCCACACAGCCCGTGACAGAAGAAGAGATTGTACAGGAACCGACAACAGTAACACCACAGGAATCATATGAGTCGGTACAAATTACAACAGAGCCGACTCAGCCTGAAACAGAGCCTACAACAACAGTATCTGAAAATGTATATTAAAAAGTAATTGATAATATATTATTCGGAGGAATAGCAATGAAAACAAAAAGAATAGTATCGTTGTTGGTTTCTGTAATAATGGCAGTAGGCACAGTAACAGCAGTTCCGTTTACGGCAAGTGCTTCTGAGCTGAATGCACCGATTGTTTCAGCAAAATCAAGTCTTGCAACTCCCAAAATTACAAAGGCTGAAAGTGTAAACAACGGTGTAAAAATAAGCTGGGGAAGGGTAAACGGTGCTGCAAGGTACAGAGTTTACTACAAAGGCAGTAAGGGCTGGACAAGGCTTGCAGACACAACCTCAACTGCATACACAGACAAAGCCGTTTCATCGGGCAAAAATTACACCTATACCGTAAGATGCCTCAGTGCAGATGCAAAGAGATTCACAAGCGGTTATGATTCAAAAGGCAAATCTGTAAAGTTTTTGTCAGTGCCGAAAATAACAAAGACGGAAAATGTTTACGGCGGAGTAAAACTCACCTGGAACAAGATCAGCGGTGCTGAAAAATACCGCGTGTATTACAAGAAAAACAATGAGTGGAAAGGTCTCGGCAATACAACCTCAACATCATTCATTGATACCAAGGCAATGTCAGATCATGACTATACCTACACGGTAAGGTGTATCACAAAAGACGGCAGAAATTTTGCAAGCGGTTATGACGGTAAGGGCAAGTCAATCTTATATACAGCCTCTCCCAAAATTTTAAACGCCGGTGTTGCATACGGCGGAATAAGAATTGAATGGAAAGAAGTTATCGGTGCTGAAAAATACCGTGTGTATGTCAAAAACGGTAAGAACTGGAAAAGGCTTGCCGACACAACCTCAACTGAATTTACGGATAAAACCGCAGGCAGCAAAGGGACATATACCTACACCGTAAGATGTATAAATCCATCCGAAAATACCTTTATGAGTGGATTTGATTCAAAGGGTATAACCGTAAATGCTGCCGATAAACCGTATATTATGCTCGACAAAGTTAACCTTTCTCTTTATAAAGGCAAAAGCTATACTCTGAAAAAAATTATTTCCGACAGCACCAAAAATGTAGTGTGGTCATTTTCAAATACAAAGGTAGCGTCTGTTGACAAAAACGGCAAAATAACGGCAAAATCAAAAGGTGTTGCCACAATTACCGCCAAAGTGAACGGCTATTCCGCAACCTGTAAGGTGACTGTTATTCAGCCGATTAAGGTCGATAAAATCATCTCGACGGCAAAATCACTTGTCGGCAAGGATTCGGGTAAGGGTTGCGACATTATGAAATGGTACGGAAATTATGACACAACAATCAATGCTGTTGCGTGCTGTTGTGCAGGTCAGATGTATCTTTTCAACAAAGCGGGTGCGTTGGATATGATTCCGGGCGGTAAAACTACATCATGCGGTGTTGTTGCCGTAAACTTTTTAGAGGCAGGACAGCTTTACAGTGCCGGTAATGTTAACCCGGGCGACCTTGTTATTTTTTCGTGGAGCGGAAAACCTACAAAATATGACTCAAGGCTGAAAGCCAAGGGATGTAAGTCACTTGACCACATAGAGCTTTGTATCGCTGTAGATGATTACACCATAACAACAGTAGGTGCGAATAACGGTGGCACAGAGTGTGACGATTTCAGATTCAGAACAAGATACAAAAGTAATATTTCCTGTTGTTGCAGACCGAAATATGCAAAATAAACATAAAAACAACCGCTTGTTTAGGCATACTAAGCAGGCGGTTGTTCTTTTATTCAACAAAAAATAATCACAAATGAGAAAAAATCACCTACATATTGTTGACTAATCATAATTAAAGATATAAAATTCAGTTACAGATGCAAGTATCATCAAAACATACTTTTTAGGAGGTATAATAATGAAATTAAAAAGAATAATACCGTTATTGCTTTCTGCAATAATGACGGTAGGCACGGCAACAGCAGTTCCGTTTACGGCAAGCGCTGTTGAAACGAATGCCCCTGTTGTTTCGGCACAGTCAGCAAAGACAAGTCTTGCAACCCCGAAAATCTCAAAGGCTGAAAGTATAAACGGCGGTGTAAAAATAAGCTGGGGCAAGGTAAACGGTGCTGAAAAGTATAGAATTTACTACAAAGGCAGTAAAGGTTGGACAAGGCTTGCCGACACAACTTCAACCTCATACACAGACAGTAAGGTTTCATCAGGCAAGACATACACCTACACCGTAAGATGTATCAACTCATCTGCAACTAAGTTCACAAGCGGATACGATTCAAAGGGCAAAACTGTAAAATATATTTCAGCTCCGAAGATTACCAAAGCCGAGAGCGTAAACGGCGGTGTAAAAATCAGTTGGAACAAATCAAACGGTGCTGAAAAGTACAGAGTTTACTACAAAGGCAGTAAGGGCTGGACAAGGCTTGCCGACACAACTTCAACCTCATACACAGACAGTAAGGTTTCATCAGGCAAGACATACACCTACACCGTAAGATGTATCAACTCATCTGCAACTAAGTTCACAAGCGGATACGATTCAAAGGGCAAAACTGTAAAATATATTTCAGCTCAGAAGCCAAAAAAGAAGGTATGGGTAGATGACTACAAAACAGTACACCACGAAGGTTATTGGAAAGTAGTAGGTACTCACGAGGAGCCAGTATATGGTTGGGTAGGTTACAATGTATGCAATGACTGCGGTATGAAAATGAAAGATGCTAAAGAAGAAAAACAGCATCTTCTTTGGGAATTAGATAATGGTGGTAGTGGTTCATACCATTATGAAGAAGAATATGTACAGACAGGTACAAAAACAGTAGAAGACAAGGAATGGGTAAAACCTTGGGATGAAAAGGTTGTAGTTGGCGGTCACTACGAGTACAGATAATTAAAATTGTTAAATTTTGAAATAAAAAAAGAGGTTAAGCGTTAGAAAAAATTGCTTAACCTCTTTGTTGTTTTAATAATAGAAAAATCTTTGTGCTACGGTGTAATAAAATTCAAAAATATATTATCTTGTTTCCTTGAAAATCGGCAGGCAAACTAAAATGACAGTAAGTTTGACAGTAAGTTTAACTGCATTTTATCTTGTTTTAACTTAATTCAAAATTACTCAACTGAATTTTTGAAATCTCAAAAACCCAGTGTTTAAGCCACTTTTAAGGCATTTTAAGTAATTTTGATAAAAAATAAAAGGTGGTTAAAAAACCACCTTTTTTGGTCGAGGTGACAGGACTTGAACCTGCGGCATCTTGGTCCCAAACCAAGCACTCTACCAAACTGAGCTACGCCTCGTCGAGCACGTTTGTTATTATATCGCATCCATTCCATTTTGTCAACACCTTTTTTCATCTTTTTTTATCTTTTTTCAATTTTTTTGCTCAGCGTCCAAAACAGGCAACATTTTCCGCATAAACAGGCGGTTTGTCGCTCTCTTCCCTTGACTTCCACCCTAAAATTGTTTATCATTAAACAATATGAAGGCTTTCTTTTCATTGGCATCCGACAGCATTTCATAAGGTTATCTGAGAGCAGATTTTCTTTACTCTTTAATAAATAGAAGGAGGAATTTGTGATGAACAACAACGAAAAAACAATGGAAAAAATCGTTTCTCTGTGCAAAGGCAGAGGCTTTATCTTTGCAGGCTCCGAAATCTACGGCGGTCTTTCCAACACATGGGACTACGGTCCGTTGGGTGTTGAGCTGAAAAACAACGTCAAACGCGCCTGGTGGAAACGCTTTGTCCAGCAGTCCCCATACAACGTCGGTCTGGACAGCGCCATCCTGATGAACCCGGAGGTCTGGGTTGCAACCGGTCATGTAGGCGGCTTCTCCGACCCACTGATGGACTGCAAGGACTGCAAGACCCGTCATCGCGCCGACAAGCTGATTGAAGACTTCACCGGCAAATCCGCCGACGGCTGGAGCAACGAGCAGATGATGGACTTCATCAAGGAAAACGGCATCAAATGCCCGAACTGCGGCAGCACCAACTTTACCGACATCCGCCAGTTCAACCTGATGTTCAAAACCTTCCAGGGTGTCACCGAGGATGCCAAGAGCCAGATCTATCTGCGCCCGGAAACCGCACAGGGTATCTTTGTAAACTTTGCCAATGTTCAGCGCACCACCCGCAAAAAGCTGCCGTTCGGCATTGCACAGGTCGGTAAATCTTTCCGTAACGAGATCACCCCCGGAAACTTTACCTTCCGTACCCGCGAATTTGAGCAGATGGAGCTGGAATTCTTCTGCAAACCGGACACCGACCTCGAATGGTTCCAGTACTGGAAGGACTTCTGCCACAAATGGCTGCTCGATCTGGGCATGACCGACGAAAACCTGCGCCTGCGCGACCATGAGAAAGAAGAGCTTTCCTTCTACTCCAAAGCAACCACCGACTTTGAATACCTCTTCCCGTTCGGCTGGGGAGAACTGTGGGGAATTGCAGACCGCACCAACTACGACCTGTCCCGCCACAGCGAGCACTCCGGCAAACCGCTGGAATACTTTGACCAGGAAACCAACGAGCATTACATCCCATACTGCATCGAGCCTTCTCTGGGCGCTGACCGTGTGGTACTGGCATTCCTGTGCGAAGCATACGACGAAGAGGTCGTGGATGCAGAAAAGAACGACACCCGTGTGGTCATGCACCTGCATCCGGCACTGGCTCCGTTTAAAGCCTGCGTCCTGCCGCTCTCCAAGAAACTGTCGGAGGAAGCTTCTGCCCTGTACGCCGAGCTGAGCGAACACTTCATGGTCGATTACGATGAAGCCGGCTCGATCGGTAAACGCTACCGCCGTCAGGACGAAATCGGCACCCCGTTCTGCATCACCTACGACTTTGAGTCGAAGGAAGACGGCTGTGTCACCGTCCGTGATCGCGACACCATGCAGCAGGAAAGAATCCCGATGAAGGATTTGACCCACTACATCATCAAAAAGCTGAAATTCTAGCAGACCAGCTTGAAGCCGGACACTGTTTTATTGAAACAGGTAAAACATCACAAAGCAGCAGAGGAATGTTCCGCACGGAACATTCCTCTGCTGTTGTTTTTCTGCCAATCTACCCCTGATAAGGAATCGCATCCTTCGAGCCGGGCAGCAGCATCACCTTTTGAAAATAATCGGTCAATCCTGCGGCAGGGTCGGTCGCTTCTTCTCCTTCTCCATGTACAAACGGACTGCCCTTTTTATCCAGCGGGATGAGGGTGTCCTGCCCAAAGTAATCCTCAAACAGCTCGAACGGAAGGGTTTTGTTGGATGGGAAGGCATAACCGGAAGGCGCCATCACATTTTTGTGCGGAAATGCCATATAGATGGAGCAGACCTGCCCTTTTACCGGAGAATCTTCCTCCTGCAACTGTGTTGCAAAACGATGGTAGTCCAGATTGTACCCATCCGCTGCGGTATCTTTTTGCAGGACATGCGCATTGCCAAACTGCCCGAAAAATTTTGCCTGCTTCGGCAGCTGCTCGATTGCAAAGCAGAGCTTTTCTGTCATCGCATCATCCCGCACCCGGTGCGCCTGCTCTTCATCTTCTGTTTCCTTGCGCACCTGATAAAATGTATAGGTTGCCGTTATATTCTTGGCATACTGCTGTGCCCACGCAAAATTTTCTCCAAACGCCTCCTGCATCTCCTGCGGATACTGCTCCATCGCCTTCGGAAGTTTTCCCAGCGCCTCCCCATCCGATGCTTTGAGCTTTTCAATCAGCGGTCGAATCTCCTGTGCCGGTGTCACGCTCTCGTCCAGCAGCAGCGATAAGCCGCGTGCGCTGGAGTTTGCCTGAAACTCGATGTCCAGCCCAAGGACGTGCAGCTTGCGCTTCTGTGGCTGCTGTTGGTTGTATTCGTACAGCCACTGCCAGAATTCATACTCCTCCTGCGAATATGCCATTGTCCCCTTGAGCTCCTCCAGGAAAAATCGCAGGTTTTCCTCATTCCCCGTTCGAATATAATCATCCATCAGGAAGCCGTGTCCCATGCCTATTTCAAAAATCAGATAATCCACCTTCTGCTTCTCGTGAAAATACTGAATCAGCAGTTTTTTGGCTTCATAACCCTTTTGCTTGGCGTGCGTTTCCCCGCTTAAAAAGACGCGATAATCCGCATTACCAAACGCCCGGTTGGTGATTCCGTTTTCCCATTCCAGCTTGGTCGCATACCGTTGCAGATATTCCTCCACACCCATCCGCTGCGGCTGACATCCGGTCAAACAGATGCCCAGCACCAACAGCAAAGCCAGCAGTACAGAAAGTTTTTTCATCTATTTTGTACCTCCCTTTTTGTTTTTTTATATTATATTCTGAATAATATTATTTTTCAATATAATCGCTCTGCTTTTGGTGAACTTTCCAAATATTTCGACCCGATTTTATCCGATCTATAAAAACAAGAGCCGCAGTCGTTTGACTGCGGCTCTCCCTATCCTTCCGACCGAATCATCACCTGCACCTCGATGGGCGCCGATACTCCACCCTGTTCATCCAGCGCAGTCAGCACAAAGCGGTCGGTTCCCTGCGTTCCCTCATTGGGCGTGTAGACACATTTTCCATCTGCAAAGCAAACGCTGCCCTTGGCAGGCTTTCGCTGGACGGTGTATACCACCTTCCCCTGCAAGCAGGACAGCGCTGTAAAGACCGGCGTCTGTCCGCTGGTGCAGCAAAAGACATCCTGCACCAACGGGCGCTGTGCAGTGTCCGGCTGCTGCCCGATTTGAAAGGTCGCACAAATTTTTGTGCTTTCCTTGCACAGCGGAATAAAGCTGAACCATCCGGCGCCGGCTTGCTGTGCGCTGTCGTCCTGCACATAACACAGCCGGTCCAGTTCACTGCGCAGGATGGTGTCGTACATCTGCACCTCCACACCGTCGAGCATCAGCCTGCCGCCGCTCTGTTTTGGCAGGGAGGTGATGGTGATAGCTACAATCTCACCTGCGGGCAATCCCAGCCGCATCTCCAGATATTCTGCCGACAGGGTCACACTGTTGCCCGGCGGCAGCAGCAGCGGACAGACCTTGCTTTCCATCGACGGCTGTTGGTTTTTGCAGGCGGTGGTATTTTCTGCCGCCTGTACCGGTGTTCCTCCCAGCAGCAGGAGCATCGCCAGCACAAACGCCGTCCTGCGTGCGCTGTTTTGTAAAAAACTTCGTTTCATTTTACTTCATCCTTTCACAGCTGTTCTCAAGGATAGTATTCCTTTTGTTTGCACGCCTACCAATGGCAATCCTTTCTGCTGAAATTTTTGTCGAATGCTTCCAAAGCTTTTCAACAAAATTCCTATTTCAAGCGCATCGCTGTGACAAAATCTTCGGCAATCCTCCAGAGTTTTCCTCTGTTGTGGTCTTTTTGCCCTGCGGTTATTTACAAAAGTGCGTTTCTCCCTTATAATTTAAGGTATATAAATTTACTTTCTATCCCTGAAAGGATGGTGTCTTCATGTCACATCAAAACGTGCTGATCCTGGACTTTGGCGGTCAGTATAACCAGCTGATTGCACGCCGCGTCCGTGATCTGGGCGTCTATTGCGAAATCATTCCCTTCAGAACCGCTACGGTGGAAAAGATTCGTTCCTACTCCCCGATCGGTCTGATCTTCACCGGCGGTCCAAACAGCGTTTATGCAGAAAACGCTCCTAAGATCGACCCTGCCATCTTCTCGATGGGCATTCCGGTGCTTGGTCTGTGCTATGGATGCCAGCTGATTGCGCACACCCTCGGCGGCAAGGTGGAAACCGCTCCTTCCCGCGAGTTTGGAAAAACAGCCACCCATTTCGATACCACTTCCCCGCTGTTCCAGTCGCTGCCGGCTGAGGCAGTCACCTGGATGAGCCACGTGGACTATGTCGGAGCGCTGCCGGAAGGCTTTGTCAGCATTGCGCACACCGACCACTGCCCGGTTGCTGCTATGCAGAACCTGGAGAAAAAGGTGTTCGGCTTCCAGTATCACCCGGAGGTAGAGCACACCGAAAACGGCAGCGGAATGCTGCGCAACTTCCTGTACAACGTCTGCGGCGCTGTGGGCGACTGGAGCATGAAGGACTACTGCAACACTGCGATTGAACAGGTTCGCCAGAAGGTTGGAGACGGCAAAGTCCTGCTGGCTCTTTCCGGCGGTGTGGACAGCTCGGTCGTTGCAAAGCTGCTCTCTAAAGCCATCGGCAACCAGCTGACCTGTATCTTTGTTGACCACGGTCTGATGCGCAAAAACGAAGGCGACGAAATCGAAGCGGTATTCGGTAACGGCGACATCAATTTTGTTCGCGTCAACGCAGAGGAGCGTTTCCTCTCCAAGCTGGCTGGCGTCAGCGAGCCGGAAAGAAAGCGCAAAATCATCGGCGAGGAATTTATCCGCGTATTTGAGGAAGAAGCCAAAAAGATTGGCAAGGTCGACTTCCTGGCACAGGGCACCATCTATGCTGACGTTGTAGAATCCGGCACCGGTGATGCTGCTGTCATCAAATCTCACCACAATGTCGGCGGTCTGCCGGACTATGTCGACTTCAAGGAAATCATCGAGCCACTGCGCCTGCTGTTCAAGGACGAGGTCCGCGCACTGGGCAGAGAGCTGGGTCTGCCGGATTATCTGGTCAACCGCCAGCCGTTCCCGGGTCCAGGTCTTGCCATCCGCGTCATCGGCGAGATTACCAAAGAAAAGCTGGACATCCTGCGCGAAGCAGATTTCATCTTCCGCGATGAGATTGCCAAAGCGGGTCTGGATAAATCCATCCACCAGTATTTTGCGGTTCTGACCGATATGCGTTCGGTCGGCGTCATGGGCGACTTCCGAACCTATGACTATACCCTCGCACTGCGCGGTGTTACCACCTCCGACTTTATGACTGCCGACTGGGCACGCATCCCGTACGAGGTGCTGGATAAGGTTTCGGTCCGCATCGTCAATGAAGTTGACCACATCAACCGCATCTGCTACGACATCACTTCTAAACCACCGGCAACGATCGAGTGGGAATAAGTTAAATAGGCTTTTGAGTCCCGAAAAACCTTGATATTACAGGGTTTTTCGGGATTCTTGTTTTTTTACTGGCTACAAAATGGCTACATCAGCCGAGTTTTTTGTAGCCGTCATCTTTTTCAGCCAGCGCATCAAGCTGATCGGCTACTTCACTTTGCTTGTTCGGATACAGATGACTGTAGGTGTCCATAGTGGTCTGTACCTTTTCATGCCCCAGACGTTTGGCAACCAGAAGCGGTGTGCAGCCCATATCAATCAGCAAACTGGCATGGGTATGACGTACATCATGCACTCTGATTTTCTGCGTTCCGGAGTGCTCACAGCCATACTTCATCTGTCTGCCGACCCAGCCTCTGTCGTAAGGGAAGATACGGTCTGTAGGCTGTACATCGTAGAGTTTTGACAGATGGTCTTTCAGGCAGGCTTCCAATACCTTTGGCATAACCACCTCACGGTAGCCGGCTTCTGTTTTAGGCGGATAGATATAGTCCTTTCCGTTCAGACGCTGATAGTTTTTATTGACAGAAATAATGTGTCTGTCAAAGTCGATATCCTCCGGTGTCAGAGCCAGCAATTCGCCAACACGCAGTCCCGTGTAATACATTACCATGAAAACGGTGTAGCCGACAGGTCTGCTCTCCATGGCTTCAATGAACACCTTGAATTCCTCGTTCGTCCAGAACAGCATTTCATCGGCGTTTTTCTTACCCATGGTTCCTGCCTTGTGACAGGGGTTCTCTCTCAATCCGTAGAACTTCACTGCAAAGTTGAAGGCTGCGGTGAGCTGGTTATTGATGGTTCGCAGATAGGTCGGTGAATAACCTCTGCCGTTGGGGCGACGGTAGTGAATCAGTTCGTTTTGCCAGTTGCGGATATCAGTCGCTTTGATGGCATTGATGGGCATCTCTCCAAAATATGGGAGGACTTTCTTATTAAACAGATAGTGCTTATTGGCTAAAGTCGTTTCTCTGAGACGAGGATTTGCATCTTTCATATAGATTTCAACAAAATCCTTGAACTTCATACCCAGGTTGCCATCGGCCTGACTGATAAAATCCTGTTCCCATTGCAAGGCTTCTTTTTTGGTTTTGAAGCCTCTTTTCTTTTTGTGGATCTCCTTTCCTGTCCAATCCTTTACTCGGATTTGAGACATCCATTTTCCGGTGTTCTTATCTCTTGTTACTGACATTGTGTTCTCCTTTTCTATCCCAATGTCAGACCTTAATTATTTCTCAGAGCCAAACTCCTTTTCAAGATAAGCTCTGCGACGAGCCAAGCGCTCGTCCTCGTCAAGTTCTTCCGGTTCCACACATTCTACGGAAACTCCAGCATAGTACGCAAGGGTCTGCTCTTGCCAGCTATGTAATGCAGCTGCAGAACAGTTGTAGCTGCGCACATCCTCACGCATATCTTCCCATTGTTCCAAGAACAAACACATATCTGCGTTATGGTCAGCATCCATTTCTTTTCCGTTAAAGCGGATAGAGCAGGTCCACTCGTTGCTGCAAGGGGGCTTTTTTACATCCACATCAAATTTAAGAGAGGATACCTTGTTCAGTTCAAATAGGAAGCTCATTATGTCAGCAAGACTTCTGATAGGCGCCGTATTGGTTTCGTAGCCAAGGATAAAGGTCGGCGTTGTATCCAGATGTTTTGCTATTTCGTTTACGACATCAATGGAAACCTCGATTTCTCCGGTTTCGTACTTCTGTACGGTACGCAGAGATTTCCCAATAAGGTTAGCCAGTTGAGTCTGATTCAGTCCTTTGCGTTTTCGCAGTGTTTTTATCCGCTGACCGATTGCGGAATAATCGAAATTATCCATAGTTGATTCACCTCGTATTTATCATATCACAAAGAAATACGAATTTCAAGTACATATTTTTATTCCACAAGTATTGACAAAAGCAGCTTTTGTTCGTATAATGAAAGCGTATTAAAAGTGCGTATTTAGAAAATTCAGAAGAAATGAGTGAATAAAAAATGCGCAAATCATCTTTTGAACACAGGAGGTAACCATGAGAGCACAGTTTATCACAGCAGAAGAAGTTCAGCAGGTATTGGATGTCAGCCGCAGCAAATCTTATCAAATCATCAGAGATTTGAATAAGGAGCTGAAAAGTATGGGCTATCATACTATTGCAGGCAAATGCCCAATCCAGTTCTTTAAGCAGAAGTTTTACGGTCTGGAAATTGGAGGTGACAACGCTTGATGCAGGAAAATGAAAAAACGACCGTCCCGATTCCATCTGTTGGCGCAGATGGGGAACAGTCGCTTTCCTATGTAACAAATGAAATTATAACAACTGGCAACGAAGAAATCAATCCCATAGATGAAAGTATGGAGGAGATGCTTCGTCAGATGCAGAGAATGTCCGACCCGTCCTATCTGGCTACCATGACTATGAGCCAGCTGTATGACACTGTATACGAAAGCAGACTGCCAATTATCGACGGTCTGCTTTACCCCGGAACCTATCTGTTTGTAGGCGCTCCCAAGGTCGGCAAATCATTCCTGATGGCGCAGATTGCCTATCATGTCAGCACAGGGATTCCTCTTTGGAAGTATTCTGTCCATACAGGGACTGTGTTATACCTTGCTTTGGAGGATGACTACAGACGCTTGCAGGAGCGTTTGTACCGTATGTTTGGTGTAGAGGGGACAGATACCCTCCACTTCGCAACTTGTGCCAAACAGCTCGGTGCAGGGCTGTATGAACAGCTGACCCGTTTTGTATCAGAGCACAGAGACACCCGACTGATTATCATTGATACTTTGCAGAAAATCAGAGAAGCCAGCGGAGATAGATACAGCTATGCAAGCGATTATGAAATGATTGGTCAGCTAAAACATTTTGCCGACCAGACTGGCATTGCGCTGCTGTTGGTACATCATACCCGAAAACAGCAGGCAGATGATAAGTTTGATATGATTTCCGGCACCAATGGATTGCTTGTCGCTGCCGACGGAGCTTTCGTTCTGCAAAAAGAAAAACGCACAGGCAATACGGCTGTACTGGAAGTGTCCGGCAGAGACCAACCAGAGCAAAGACTGATTCTAAAAAAGGATATGGAACGTCTTGTTTGGGAGCTGGAAAAAGCAGAAACAGAACTGTGGCAGATTCCGCCAGATCCGATTCTGGAAAAGGTTGCAGCTTTGCTGTCGGAAGATATTTTAGAGTGGAGTGGAACTCCAACGGAACTGGCAGAAGCCTTGCATTTAGAGCTAAAGCCTAATCTTTTGACAAAACACCTGAATGTCAATGCAAGCAGATTGTTTCATGAGTACCATACACAATATGAAAATATTCGCACTCACGCAGGAAGAAGGATCATCTTGAAGCGAGTTTCAGAGCAGCGTGACTATGCGTGACGGTTGTGACGATGATTTTGACAGTGGTGGCGGTGCCTAAAACACCGTCACCATCGTCACCACCGACACGGACAGGAAAGGAACGAATCGAAAATGAAAGATGTGCAAATCCCTTATGATTTATTTGTTGCTTTGCTCCAATATCATCTGATGATGGATGACGATTATGCGGATGGAATCCGATATGGCTTGGAACAAAAATTGGAGGCTATGGTAAGGCATGAATGGTATGCAAAGTACAAGACTGCCCCTACCCTGGAAGAGCGAGAAGCAGCCCGCCAGCGTTATCTGGATGAGCGTGGGGTTTCTCAGAGTTTCCGGTGGACAACTCCTCCTTGGGAGAGATGACAGGAGCGTGCCACGCTCCTGTTAGTTGCAGATAAGAGAGTGATGATTGCAGCGATTTCACTGAAAGTAGGTGCGCCCCGCTTGGTGTTGTTGCGTTCATCACTTTTTTTCTGTAAAGATAAAAATGAAAAATTTTTCTCCTTACAAAACGATTGAAAATTGTGCAGCCGGTATCGCAGATACCGTTCAAAGGGGATTGGGGATGCTTCCCCAACAAGCAATTTGCGAAGATTGACCCAGAGGGAAAATCGAGAAAATGGGTGAACCTGTACAGGTTTACACTGCTTGCCGATTTTGCAAGCTATAAATAATCGACAATTTTAACAAACAAAGGTAAGTAGTATAAAAGAAATTTGCATTTCATGATACTTGCTTTTTTATTTTATACATTTTTCTTACAACGAACAGTGACTCTTTTCTTTCCACCTATCGTGCAGGTAAACAACGTTAAATCCCAATCACCGGACTCCATTGCTTCAATCGCTGTTCCATCCAATTCCTCCAAGGCAGTTACTGTATAGGAAAAACAATGCTCATCCATATCGGTAAATGTAATCGTATCTCCGATTTGAAGGTTTTTCAAGCCGCCGAAATGTTTTTTGTAGTTATGCCCTGCAATAATCAAATTGTCCAAATAGACCGAACCCTTGTAGCGGCAAGGAGCTTGTTTTAGACGGATATCATTCCACTCACTGATGACAGGAAGGGACAACTCCAGGGCATGGATTTCCAATATGCCTATATAAAAGTTCCCATCCACTTCCACAGTTGGCATTTCCATTGTAGGATCAGAAATATAATCTGGAATGATGGAGTGTATTTCGCTTTCCTGAGGTTGTTCCAGCACATGGGGAACATCAGAGATTTCCTGTAATGCTTGTTCTGCTGTTTGCGCCGCTGATTCTGCCTCTCGCTTATTATAAACGAAAAGGCAAAGGGCCGCTGCAATTAGCAGCAGCCCTGATACCATACATATTTTACGCAGAGTATTTCCCATGATAACGCTTCTTTCCAAAGATACCGAGGAGCACAAGTAGAACTCCAGCACCAAGCAGTGCAATTACCGGCCACCATAGTTGCCCTGTCTGCGGAAGATGTGGTTCCTCTGGCTGGTCCGGGGGATTTGGAGTTTCCGGCTGTGCAGGATTGCCTGGCTTGTCTGGTTTATCCGGAGTGGTCGGTTCAATCGGCTTGCTCGGATGAGTGGGGTTCGTCGGCTTATCTGGATCGGTTGGGGTTATTGGCTTATCTGGATCAACAGATTGTGTTGGTATATCATCATTAGTGATGGTGACAACCATACCATTTTGCTCAGTTGTGACTGTAAAGCCGTCAGGTACATTGATTTCCTTTGCACTCCAATCATAACGGTCGCTCAAATTCCTCCATGAGTATTCCCATCCATTTTCCGCATTCAGTTCAACTGTCTGATATTCTTTTCCATCACGCATAAGAACAACGGTTATAAAATCGGTGGGATTACCGCCATTATCCAACTTCCAGACCTTTTTCACAGTGAGTTGAGTGTTGTCATGATGACTACCTCCACCTCCACCACCGCTACTGCCTTTATAGTTTTCAAACATAACCTGAAGTATTTCGCCAGCTTTAACTATTCCAGTATCGCCGGTACTTGTTACCGTATATCCAGCATTATCACTCTCGGTCACAGTATAGGCAATCCCAACAGGCAGTCCAGAAGCAATTTTACTTTCCCCATGCTTTAATGTAAAGGAAGCTACACCATCCTTGAATGTCATTTCTCCATAGACACCATTGATACCTTTATCGCTCAACTCAACAGTGAATGTAAAATTCCTTGAGGTACTGCCACCAGAGCCAGAAACTGTCTTGGATACGCAAATACCACCTTCTTGTTTTTGTTTATCTCGATGATTGATGAAATGAACTTGTGCTGTCTGGTTGCTTTGAACAGTTCCAGTGCTTCCGGTACTTGTTACCGTATATCCGGCATTGTCACTCTCAGTTACACTATAATCAACACCAACGGGCAAACCATAAGAAGTTTTAGTTTCTCCATGCTTCAAGGTAAAGGAAGCAATACCATCTTTAAATTCCATATTGCCGTAAATACCATTGATTTTCGTATCGCTCAGCTTTACGGTAAAAATAAACTCCTTCTGCATATCTCCATCCGTACCGGAAACAGTTTTTGACACGCTGAGTGTGCCTGTCGGTTGTGGAGGCGTCGTACCCTTATAGTTTTCTACAAAAACGGATTTATCTTCGTCCAGTAAATCATTTTCCGGTTTCGCTCCCTTGTTATAGGTGGTATCGTAACCGTCCTGATCTGTTTCTGTTACAGTATATCTGCTCTGATAGGGCAAATCCTTAATGGTAATCTGCTGCCCATGAGAAAGCTGAATCTGTGCTTTGCCATCAACAAATTGCAATACACCATCTTCCGGTTTGGCTGCTTCGTTCTCATGACCTGGATAAATAGAGCCGGTATACGCATATTCGCCACTCACCGGGTTTCCATTCTGATCTTTCAGTTCAATGGCAAAATTGAACTTTTTTGTCTGATCTCCAGCAGAACCGGTAACGACCTTTGCAATAGTCAAATCCGGTAAGCGTGTATTTGTAAAAGTAACTGCCTGAATATCGCTGATCGGCACATCACCCTCAGAATCAATGCTGCCTACATGGTAACCTTGAGAATCCAATTCCCTGATAACATAATGTGCTCCACCAGGAAGATTACGAGCAATTTTTGTTTCACCAGCTTTTAGGCTGAATGTAGCTACACCCCTGTTAAATTCCATATCACCATACAAACCGCTTACACCTTGATGGTACGGCAGCTTCATTTCAAACTGGAACTCCGTTGGACAGTTTTGTTCTCCAACGACAGTTTTTGTGATCGATACATTGCCAATTCGAGCAGAAGCGATTGGAATATTAGCTGTGAGAGTTTCATTATGAATAACCGCACCAATCATGTGTTGAAATTTCTTGCCCTCAAATTCAATATCCGGAGACGGGGAATACTGTTTAAATTCCTCCAGCCATACGAATTCAGCCTCAATTCCAAAAGCTTCTCCCTCGGTCGGCTGATGGTCACTAACTAATTCATATTCCTCATTTCCATATACATAGGTCAGATTATCGTAGAGAGCAGTCATACCTTCCGGTAAAATCAGATGATATAAACCACGATATTCTTCTGGCTCTATTAAGCGGAGAGGGCTGCTGTGCCACATACCGTCTTTAGGATTATAGGTAAAGGTAAGGTTCCCGGACAACTTAATCTCAGAAAGACTTGGTTTGTAATCCAGCAGACCGCCACGTTCAGAATAGGTATACAGAACATTTGCTAACTCAGAATTTAATGCATTAATATTATTGTCTGGAATATTGTATTCATGCAATAAATGCCAGACTGCATTCTGCGTCGCATTATATGCCTCTTCCTCCGTGACAAAATACGAAGCACCATAATAGAACTGAAAAGCTTCCAAAGGTGTATCATTGTTGCAGTTTATGATGCTAAATGCAGCCTTATAAAATGGCATGGCATAAATATCAGTAGCTGTCAGTCCGTTTGTGGTCGTACCTTGGCTATTTCCAAGTTTGATCGCATCTCCAATGAACTTGCGAAGATAGTCTATGTGTTCCTTATTGTCGTTTGCCCAGTCTGCATAAGTAAAGTCATGATGACCTAAATAAGGATATGCTGTCTGCAACACAGGCGGGACAATAAGCATCTGATTAAACTCAGCTTCTGTTGGCGTATATTCAGAAGAATTCGTTACAATCTGGTACAGCCGTTCTCCGTTATAGGGGTATCCCGCATAAAGCAGTTTAGAAAGGCGACGCATACACTCTTCATACTCTTTCTGCGACTTGAAATCATCCGGGGTCAGATATCCGTCAGTGTATCCGGGAACCTGAATCTCCCCCATATCTTCTGTATGGTGCGGCCAATGCAACTTATTGTTCATGCAGAATAGAGTGATCTTATGATCCGGATAATCTGGGTCGATAATGTAATGGATACCATTTTCAAAAAGAATTTGGGTTCCTTTTGCACCTTCCACAATCACCGTAATAGTTGGTGTGGTTACGCCTTCAGCCAGTACATAGCCTTCCGGTAGTTTTGCAGTAAACAGGTATCGTTCCTGATCTTGGTTTTCGCTATTTATTTTTTTGTGTTCCCAAACAATTTTCTCAACGAGAATTGTCTGACCGTTTTCATCGGTAGCATTCAGTTCTTTTGGCAGAACCAGATTTTCCGCTGCGGTATCTTTCGTCACCCATTGTTCGGTAATTTCCTCAGATAATTCCTCAAATGCATTAATAACAATAGATTCTGCTTTTTCCGCAGCACATGAAGTAATGTCATCTTTGCAGATGGGGCAATCAGAATTGGTATGATCTACAGTGCATTTTTCCGTACAAGTACATTCCTGCGGGGGGGGGACTGCATTACCCGGTGTCGCTTCTGGGATTGTTTCCGGTATAGATTCCTCCGTAGTATCAGAAGTAAAGTCTTCTGGGGATGCTTCTGTGGTATAGGGACAATCCAATACCTTTACAATGCACCCGTTTTCTTCACTACATACATGAGTACATTCAGTTGGTTCTGAATACTGAGCGTCTGAGGGTGATGCTTCTTCTGGAATGCTCTCTATTATTGGATAACATTCATCAGTATGATTGTGGATACAGTTTTCTTCGAGCCGGTAGCACGAATCGGTGTGTTGATGTGTAATGACAGACTCTGTATCCAAGCCCTCTGCCATAGCGACTGTTCCCGGGGTTGCTCCTAACAAGATGCTAACCGCAAGAAAAGACGCTAACCATCTTTTAATTTTCATGGCACGCCTCCTATCAATGTTAGTGTATCGTATCTATTTATAATGAACTATGCAGCTTTGATTATGGTTTCATATTCCTATGCATAGTTAATTTCCATATTTTAAAGGACAGAATAGAATTGCAACATTTACCTGCAAATATTATAGCATCCACACATTCTCTTGTCATCATTTTTCTACTGTCTGACTGGGAATTTAGTGGTAAACAAATTGTGAATATATCCATCGCAATTTCGGATCAGCCTTGATTCGAAATAGGTCTGAAATTTTGTATTATTTCACTCAAATATAATCAGTTATCACCTAATCAATGATAAAATCAAGTGCAAGTGTACTTTTATCAAGAAAATACCTTAATCGTGACTTTGGGATAAATATTAATATCACGTTAACTCCATTCTGGAACGGACAGGAAAGGATCAGTATTATTAAACTCAGTATTATTTATATCAGTATTATTACATTGTGCTTTTGACAACTCCAGAATTGTGCTTTCAACAAGTCAAGAACTGTCTTTTCATAAAAAAGAGAAGTTTTTCGCATATGCAAATGAGCGATACCCAGCCATAAAACCAAGTATCGCTCATTCTATTTTTTACTAACCTCAACTGCCAGATGCCATAGTCATAGAAAATTTGTTGCTTCCTGTTTTATGGGCACCCAGCATTTCGGAGAGCTTTTTTGTTGATCGATTTTTACTCTGCGGTTTCTTCCTGCGGCAGCAGTGCCGGTTTACAGAGGATTTCATTTACCTTTGTCTCCAGCAGGGAGGCGGTATAGGAAGGGGTGATGACACAAGCGGTATCGGCTCCGCCGCCGGTGCCACCGACCACCATCACCGGCTGTTTTGCCCGAATCGCTCCGCAGTCGGCTGCCATCAGCGCAATCTCCACACAGACCTTGACACCCTGTCCAAACATCCGCAGGGTCGCAGCCATGATTTCCACCGGATACACGCCGCCGAACGCCTTGCTGATTCCGCGCTCCGCTCCGCTGAGTGCGTGCGCAGCCGTCACCACCGTCACACCCTGCTGATGCAGCTTGCCGCGCATCTCGTCGGAAAGGCTGTTTTCATTTACTGCCTTTGCTCCATACGCACAGCTGACCGCAACCAGCTTACCGGAAAATCCCATTTCCCTGGCAAGCTCTGCTGCTCTTAACGCAGTGTCACCCTTGGTGGTTGCCACCACAAGGTCCATCTCCCGCTCGAGGGCGGTCTGGATTGCCAGCTTGAGGGTCACATCGGTGTTCGTTTTTCCAACCTGCTTAAAGGTAAGCATCGTTTTTCCTCCTTTTCAACTTTATACGCCGTAAGGCAATGTGTGCGCACTGACGGAACCAAATTCCCGCAGGGAGAATATCTTTTCGTCGGACTCCAGTCGACGATGGTCACCCCATCAAACTGCTGCACCTTGCCTGCAAAGGTACAGCGGAAATTCCATTCCACCACGGTATTTTGGTTTTGATGGTAAAAGGCTTGTATTTTCCATTGCTCCACCTTGCCCTGTTGGGTCCAGTCATCGAACCAATGCTCCAGCTGCGCAATTCCGTGATATTCCGGTCCCCAGCTTTCGCTGTAATATACATTTTTATCAAACAGCCTGGATAGCTCCTGACGTTCTCCGGTCAGCCACATATCAAACCAGCGTTTGATTTTTTCTTCCCTTTGTTTTTCTTGCAAAACGATTACCTCCCTATGGATTTTGTCTATCTATTTCGGACATATTCCCCGATTTTTCTGCCGATTGGACTGATTCCAATCAAAAATCCAACCAACGCCGGCAACACCCAACCAATGCCCAGTGAAGCCAGCGGCAGCTGCATCACCTTTTCGGTCAGACCACCCAGCGAAATGCCCGCTGTTTTGCAGCCGTCAAAGATGGAAAAGAAGAGAGAAAACAGCATACTAAAAGCATACACCTCGGTGCGACCTTTCCAAAAACGGTCAAAGAAGGAGAGCAGCACCAGTACAATCACCAGAGGATACAGCACCACCAGCAGCGGCAGCACGGTATCCAGCAGGGTATCCAGTCCCACATTGGAAACAAACCAGGTAAACAGGGTGACCACCGTGACCACTAAACGATGAGAAATCTTAGGAAACAGTTTGGTGAAATAATCTCCCAAAGCGGTCGTCAGACCGATGGAGGTGGTCATACACGCCAGAATCATGGCGATGCCTAAGATGACATTTCCCCATTTTCCAAACAGGCTGTATACTGCATAGTTGAGCAGAACGCCGCCGTTGGCAAACGCTTCCATACCGGAAGTCTGGCTGCCCACAAAGCACAGCGCACCATAAACCAAGCACAGCAGCACCACTGCCACGATACCGACTTTGGCGGTATATTGGACCACCTGCTTGTGATCGGTCACACCCTTGTCGCGGAAAACGTCGATGACGATGATGGCAAACACCAGCGCTGCAAATCCGTCCAGTGCAAGGTAGCCCTGCAGCAATCCCTCGATGAACGGTCCGTTTTCATAGACGATGGCGGTATCCTGCACCGCTCCCAGCGGATTGAAAACAGCTGCCACAAAAATCACACCGATGGAAAGCAGCAGCACTGGCGTCATAAATTTTCCGACAACATCCACCACCTTGGCAGGCTTGAGGGAAAAGAAATAGGTGATTCCAAAGAATATAGCCGTATAAAGCAGCATCGGAACAAAATGGGAGCTGCCTTCCGGCAAAAACGGAACCACACCAATCTCAAAGGAAACGGCTCCGGTGCGAGGAAGCGCAAAAAAAGGACCCAACAGCAGGTAGATGATTGCTGTAAGCAATATGCCTACCTTTCTGCCAGCCTTCCCGACCAGGCTGTCCATGCTGCTTCCTGCCATGACCACCGCCAGGATACCTAAAACGGCAAGTCCGGCATCGGTGATGATAAATCCCAGCAGCGCCCATGGAGCCTGTGTTCCCGCCTGTTGTCCCAGCGCCGGCGGAAAAATCATATTGCCTGCGCCAAAGAAAATGGAAAACAGCATAAAGGAAACATAAATAATTTGCGAGGTCTTCAGTTTCTGGTTCAAAGAGAATCCCTTCCTTTTTATAAAGTTTCTTGAGCCTATCTTATTATATTTTATACAAATTGTCAATCATCATCTGAAATATTTCTGTAAGATTTGTTTTAATCTACAAAACTTTTTTTCTTTGATTGAGCAGAATGTTTCTCTTCCCTGCACCCCTCGGTTCTGCTTGAAAAAAGCTGCATCACTTTTTCTCTTTGATAGCTCAAAGAGAAAAAGTTTTTGATTTTTATGCCTTTTGACGTTTTGCAGCCTTTATTTTTGCTAAAATCGCCGCAGAAATAAACGGAAATCTGATGTTTATACCAGTTTTAGAGGTCATTATCATACAGATTGACTAGGGTTTTTCTTGATTTTTTCACTTTTTCTTTTAATTCCCATTGTTGCATGATCCCGCTTGTTGTGCTATACTATCCTCAAATATTGAAGTATTTACATTACTTTGTAAGGTCAATATTCTAAAACGCTTTTATTATTCACCAGAATTTATCTGTTACAAAGGGAGGCTATCTGCTATGAATTCTTTGAAACTGATCGAAGCTCTTTCCAACGCATACGGTGCGTGCGGCTTTGAGGACGAAGTGGTAGAAATCGCAGAAAAATATGCACAGGACGAAGACCTGGGTGCTGCCAGACACGACTGCAACCTCAACGTTTATATTGACGCTCATAAAAACACCGGCAAAAAACCGGTTGTTATGGTAGACGCTCACAGCGACGAATGCAGCTTTGTTGTTCAGGCAATCAAACCAAACGGCACTCTGCGTTTCCTGCCTCTGGGCGGCTGGTCGAGCTACACCGTTCCGGCTCACAAGGTAAAGGTACAGACCTATGACGGCAAATGGGTATCCGGTATCGTTGCAAGCACACCGGTACACTTCCTGTCCGGCGACAACAAAAATGCCTGCCCAACCATCGCTGATATGGTCATCGACATCGGCTCCACCTCTAAAGAGGAAACCGAAAAGGTATTCAACATCCACATCGGCGCACCGGTTGTTCCAGACGTTACCTTTGAGTACAACGAAACCACCGGTGTCATGCTGGGCAAAGCATTCGACAACCGTGTCGGCTGCGCTGCTGTTCTGGAAACCATGAAGGACCTGAAGAACGAAAACCTGGATGTGGACGTTGTCGGCGTTCTTTCCTCTCAGGAAGAAATCGGTGAACGCGGCGCATTCGTTACCCGCGACGTAGTAAAACCGGACATCGCAATCTGTTTTGAAGGCTGCCCGGCAGACGACACCTTCACCCCGGACTACTTCATCCAGACCGCAATGAAAAAAGGTCCAATGCTGCGCCACTTCGACCGTTCGATGGTGACCAACCCACGTTTCCAGAGATTCTCTCTGGAGCTTGGCAGAGAACTGGGCATCCCGGTTCAGGAATCGGTTCGTTCCGGCGGCGGCACCAACGGTGGTCCAATCCACACCTCCAACGGGGGTGTTCCGGTCATCGTCATCGGTGTTCCGGTTCGTTACATCCATTCTCATCACGGTTTTGCCGCTCTGGAAGACTACCAGAACAGCGTAAAACTGGCTGTTGAAATCATCAAACGCCTGAACGACGAAAAGATCAAATCCTTCTAAAACAGAAATCTTCTGAAAAAGCTTCATACAACACATAAAAAAACCAGCCGAGGGAAATTTCCCTCGGCTGGTTTTTTTATGGATGAATCAAATAACAGGATGTCTTAGTTGTTTAAGAGGACCGCACCTTCCCAGTAGTAGCCTTCCTCTGCCAGCTTTGCCTTGAGCTGGTCGATTTCCTCATCCAGCTCTTTGAGCAGCTGCTCATACGCCTGTACCACGCTGTTATACTGCTGCTGGGTGATCGTTCCATCCTGGAAGTCGTGCTGAGAGCTTAACAGCTCTGCATCCACCTCGTTGTACTGGTATAGGTTTGCTTCCAGTTCTTCCATCAACGGCAGCAGGTCATCGCGACCTGCATCCAAAAGTTGTTTCTCTCGGTAGGCTGTTATCTTCTGGCTGTTGTCCCACAGGGCGGTTAAATAAGATTCCTTACTCATCGCATATTTTTGAAAAGTCTCTCGGTCTTTTTCCATCTGTCTTTCCAGCTGCAAAATGTCCGACGGTGCCACGCTGATTCCTTCGGTTGCAATGCTTTCCTCTGCGGTCGTCTGCTGCTCATCGTCAGCTGCATATTCCTGCTGCATCAGCTGTTCTTTCAGCAGTTCATTTTCCATCTGGGACTGCTGAAGTTCTTGCTGCAACATCTCCAGCTGCACCTGCTGCTCCTCGTACTGGTTTTTCAGTGTTTCCTCCTCGGTGGGCAGGTAGCCGTACTCCCGAATCTGCGCAAAGTTTACGAACTCGACTCCGCCGCCCACATCGAAGTAGACACCGTCCTGGCTGCCGCTGGTGATGGAAACAGTTTTGGGAACCTCGATGATGATGGTGTGATGACTGCGCATTTCCTCGCGGAGAAGATTGAGCAAGCCTTCCCTGGAAAAGTGAAGCTGCTGTCCTTCCAGTGTCTCCTGCTCCTGTAGACGGATGACTGCCGACTGCCCTTCGGTGGTGACTTGAGCCGTATCTCCGTCGGCAGTGTAGAGATGAATCTGCGCATCCGGCGACTGACGAACCTCGATAAAACGCTTTCCGTATCCATAATCAGTGAGATGGATGACCCGAAGGGAGGTAATCTCCTGCGGCAGGTCCTGCTTTTGCAAATTTTCTTCCAGGTTGCTGACCACATCGTTATACAAGCTGACACCTTCCTGTGCCGCCATCGGCAGGGTGCAGGTCAGGCCGACCACTCCTACCACAAAACAGCTCACAGCTGCTATGAGAGATTTTTTCATTTAGCACCCTTCCTTTCCATTTGCATCAGCCGCATTCCCCTGTTCCTCCAGCGGCGACGGCAGTGCGGTCGGCAGCAGCTTTACCTGCTTTTCAGACGGTTGTGCAGGAGATGCTTTTGCAGCAGGCTTTTCTTTGCGCTTGCTGTGATGCCCTTCTTCAATCAGCCAGCCTTCAAACTTGTGGAGCATCCGGCTCCAGACGTTCAGTCCCCAGCGGAACAGCGGCTCGCTGCCCTTCCAGCAGGAGCGCAGTGCCCGCCAGAACAAAATGGAAAGGGCGGAAAACAGACCGATGCAGGCAAGCGAACCAAAGAGCAGCGCGCCGCCCGCGCCCTTGCCGACCAGTACAAAGGCAAAGCCACACAGGATGATGCCGATACAACCGACCAGCGCCATCACCACAGCTGCTGTCAATGCAAACAGCAAAACTCCCAACAGACTCGCCCAAACGGTCAGCACACCCATGCTGAGTGCAGCAACAAAACAGAAGAGCATCACAGCGATAGCAGCCAGCATCAGCCAACGGCAGCCTCTCCCGATTGCTTTGCAGAAGCGCAAAATCACGCCCTCTTCGTCGTGCTGTTTTGGTCCCGAAGAAACTTTTTCACTCTTCTGTGGCTGCTCGGCTTCCGGCTGCGGACGCTCCTGAGCGCCTTCTCCCTTGTCCCACTGGTCAAACTTTTCTTTGGCGTCCTTCACCTTGTCGGTGACATAACCCCAGGCGTGGCTCCAAGGTGCTTTTTTCTCTGCACCCACATGGACCTTTTCCTCCGCCTGTTCCTGACTCTCCTCAATCAGCTGCTGCGCCACCAGCTCCGGGTCCCCTAATTTGGCTGCAATCTGAGAATCCTGCTGGCTCTGGCGCCTGCCCTCCTCAAAGTACTCGGCATAATCCCGCATGATGTCTTCAATCTCTTCCCGGGGTAATTTATGCTTGAGACACTCCTGCAAGCGCTCCAAATATTCCTGTTTATTCAACAACCTCACCTCTCAAAATCTCGTTGACCATTTTGGAAAAATCATCCCAATCCGCTTTCAGCGAGCCAAGATACCCCTTTCCTTTTTCGGTCATGTGGTAATATTTCCTAGCCGGACCGACGGTGCTTTCTTTTAAATAGGTCACAAAATATTCCTCCTGCGTCAATCGCCGCAGAATTGGATAGACCGTCCCTTCGTTGATCTCGGTGTAATAAGCGATGCTTTGTACAATCTCATAACCGTACATGTCCTTGCGCTCGATCAGGGCAAGGACACACATCTCGATAACGCCCTTGCGAAATTGTGTATTCATTTCCTCCCCCCTCTGTACCCATATTATAGCATAGTACCTTGTATTACACAATACCTAGCTGGACTTAATACCGTACAAAATTTAATAGCAGATTTTCGTTTATTTTGTTTGTTTATTTGACAGACGTGACAAAAAAAACGGAGGGACTGCATCAACAGTCCCTCCGCATAAAAGCTCTTGATTCTTTTTATCCCATCAAGCTAGGGGAAACGATGTAGTAGCCCAACGACTCTGCATAGAAGCAAAGCAGCCCACTGTCCTCATCCACCTGCGTCTGCAACGCCTTTAATTCCCCGTTGACCACCTCATACACATAGGAGTCGGTGCGCTGAACCGGCAGGCAGACCCTGCCCGGTTGTGAAAAGCTGTCCTCATCGCCGTTAAAGCGATAGCACTGAATATCAAACGCCTTGTAACGGTTGGCAATCTGTGAATCAAAGCTGCAATCCAAATCCAGATAGATGGTCTGTCCCGGCTGGAGCACTGCATCTTTAAAGTAGACATTGCCGCCAAAGGAAAGGATGACCTCTTCCCCTTGGTAAATCTGTCCTGCGTGCAGGTTCATCGGTGAGCTGACCTCGGTAATCCCTCTGGGCTGCACCTCTTTGATTGCATTTCCAAAGGTAAGCTCCAGCGGCAGCCACTCGGAGGAAGTTCTGCTCTGTTCATCGTACAAGGCAAGCTGACCGTACATCGGAATATCCTTCGACTGCGGTAAGGTAGCTACAAAATCAACAGCAACATTCAAGCTTCCCGTTTCATTTGCCCAACGCACCTGCGAAATGACCTGTGGGTCGATGCCGGTGGTCTCGATTGCCCAGTTGGACGGTCGGCTCTTTTGGGTGTACAGTTCGCCTGTCAGGCGATTGACGATAGGGATGTAAAGGATGTCCCCCGGGAAAAAGCGCAGCTCGTCCATATCCTCCAGCTTTTCGGTCTGCTGCGGCAGAGAAAGCAACTGGGCGATAGCTTCGGTGTGCTTGACCTGTGCCTGAGAAAGCTGCAAGCTGTACTGCGACTGCTCCATCGACACCGGAGCGGTCTGTCCAATCATCAGTGACAGCGGCAGCTGCGGCAACTGCACCGCATAGGAAACGGCACTCAGGTTGAGCATCATAGTCATTGCCATTCCAAAAGAAACCAACATCCGTTTTACTTTTTTCATCGTGCCGCCTCCTTCTTATCAAAATAATATGCTTTCCAAATCGGAAAACATTCCAAGTGCTGCACGTTCATCTACCATTTAGTATACAATATAAATTACAGAAAAACAAGGGGATTTTAAAATTTTTGTAATCTGTTTGTCATTTTTACTCTCGTAAAGTTATATTTTGTAAATATATCCTTTAAAGTTTACTGTATTCTTACAAAGAGTGCAAAAAAAGAAGGTACAGATAAAATCTGTACCTTCTTGAAAACGTCAGTTATTCAAAAGAATCAAGCAATCAGAGATTACTCAACGATCTTGGTAACAACGCCGGAACCTACGGTTCTGCCACCTTCACGGATAGCGAAACGCAGACCTTCTTCGATAGCGATTGGAGTGATCAGCTCAACGTCCATCTCAACGTTATCGCCAGGCATGCACATCTCAACGCCTTCTGGCAGTTTGATTACGCCAGTAACGTCGGTAGTTCTGAAGAAGAACTGTGGTCTGTAGTTGTTGAAGAATGGGGTATGACGGCCACCTTCATCTTTTTTCAGAACGTAAACCTGACCATGGAATCTGGTGTGTGGATGGATGGAACCTGGTTTGCACAGTACCTGACCACGTTTGATGTCAGTTCTCTGAACACCACGCAGCAGAGCGCCGATGTTATCGCCAGCTTCAGCGAAGTCGAGCAGCTTTCTGAACATTTCGATACCGGTAACAACGGTCTTCATCTTCTCTTCCTGCAGACCAACGATTTCGACCTCTTCGGAGAGTTTCAGAACGCCTCTCTCAACTCTACCAGTAGCAACGGTACCACGACCAGTGATGGTGAAGATATCCTCAACAGGCATCAGGAATGGCAGGTTTTCGTTTCTCTCTGGGGTTGGGATGTATTCGTCAACAGCATCCATCAGTTTGTAGATTGGCTCGTAAGCTGGATCGGAAGGATCGTCTGGTGCTTCCAGAGCTTTCAGAGCGGAACCACAGATGATTGGGGTGTCGTCGCCTGGGAAGTCGTACTCGTTGAGCAGGTCACGGATTTCCATCTCTACCAGCTCGAGCAGCTCAGGGTCGTCAACCTGGTCAGCTTTGTTCATGAATACTACGATGTAAGGAACGCCTACCTGACGGGAGAGCAGGATGTGCTCACGGGTCTGTGGCATCGGACCGTCTGCAGCAGAAACAACGAGGATAGCGCCGTCCATCTGAGCAGCACCGGTGATCATGTTCTTAACGTAGTCAGCATGTCCTGGGCAGTCAACGTGAGCGTAGTGTCTTTTTGCAGTCTCGTACTCAACGTGAGAAGTGTTGATGGTGATACCACGTTCTCTCTCTTCTGGGGCTTTATCGATGTTAGCGTAGTCTTCGAATTTAGCCTGACCTTTGAGGGACAGAGCTTTGGTGATAGCAGCAGTCAGAGTAGTTTTACCGTGGTCAACGTGACCGATGGTACCAATGTTAACATGTGGCTTGTTTCTTTCGAATTTAGCTTTTGCCATGGTTATTTCCTCCCTTTTCAATACGGGGATTATCCCGTAATCATAGTTTTATATGTTACAATTCGTATTGTAACAATTTATCGCCAAAAAATCAAGGGCAATCCCGCAAAAATAGCGGAAATATTCCCAAAATTTCGCTTAGGTGCGGCAAAAATGCCGCTAATGGCGATTATTCTCCTTTGGTTCTTGCAGAGATAATCTTTTCGCTAATGCTCTTTGGAACTTCTACGTAGTGAGAAGGCTCCATGGTGTACTGACCACGACCCTGTGTCTTAGAACGCAGGTCGGTTGCATAACCGAACATCTCGGACAGTGGAACAAAGGAATTTACCTGCTGTACGCCATGTCTTGCATCCATACCCTGGATCTGACCACGGCGGGAGTTCAGGTCACCGATAACATCGCCCAGATAATCGTCTGGAGTGATAACGGTTACCTTCATGATAGGCTCGAGCAGAACAGCGTCGCCCTTTCTCATAGCCTCTTTGAACGCCATAGAACCAGCGATCTTGAACGCCATCTCAGAGGAGTCGACCTCATGGAAAGAACCGTCGTACAGCTCTACCTTAACGTCAACAACCGGATAAGCGGCCAGTACACCAGCCTGCATAGCGCCCTGGATACCTGCGTCAACAGCTGGGATGTATTCCTTCGGAATCGCACCGCCGACAACGCTGTTGATGAACTCGTAGCCCTTACCGGACTCGTTCGGGGTAACTCTGATCTTAACGTGACCGTACTGACCTTTACCACCGGACTGACGAGCGTATTTCATATCAACATCAGCAGGTTTTCTGATGGTTTCTTTGTAAGCTACCTGTGGCTTACCTACGTTTGCCTCTACCTTGAACTCACGCAGCAGACGGTCAACGATGATCTCCAGATGGAGCTCACCCATACCGGCGATGATGGTCTGTCCGGTTTCTTCGTCTGTGTAGGTCTTGAAGGTCGGGTCTTCCTCTGCCAGTTTTGCCAGAGCAATACCCATCTTTTCCTGACCTGCTTTAGTCTTAGGCTCGATAGCAACACGGATAACCGGCTCTGGGAATTCCATAGACTCCAGGATGATAGGAGCTTTTGGATCACACAGGGTATCACCGGTGGTTACCTTCTTAACACCTACCGCAGCAGCGATATCACCTGCGTAGCAAGCATCGATATCTTTTCTGTGGTTTGCGTGCATCTGAAGGATACGACCGATTCTTTCGGTATGACCTTTGGTTGCGTTGAGGACGGTATCACCGGTATTGACAACACCGGAGTATACGCGGAAGAAGCAGAGCTTACCAACGTATGGGTCGGTCGCAATCTTGAAAGCAAGAGCTGCGAACGGAGCGTCATCGGAAGAAGGTCTGTCCTCTTCCTCGTCGCTGTCCAGGCTTACGCCCTTGATGTCCGGTACGTCGGTTGGAGCTGGCATGTAGTCGACGATAGCGTCGAGCAGCTTCTGAACACCTTTATTCTTATAAGAGGTACCGCAGCATACAGGAACCATTCTGTTTGCCAGAGTATCTACACGGATCGCGTGTTTGATCTCTTCGATGGTCAGTTCCTCACCATTGAGGTATTTTTCCATCAGTTCTTCGTCCTGCTCGCAGATGGATTCCAGCATCTTTACATGATACTCTTCAGCCTGGTCTTTCATGTTGTCAGGAATATCAACAACAGAAATATCCTTGCCCATGTCATCGTTGTAAATGTAAGCCTTCATCTCTACCAGGTCGATCAGACCCTCAAAGAAAGCCTCGGAGCCGATTGGCAGCTGGATCGGAACTGCATTACATTTCAGACGGTCATGGATCATGTCCAGAACATTGTAGAAGTCTGCACCCATGATGTCCATCTTATTTACATAGATCATTCTTGGAACGCGATATTTATCAGCCTGGCGCCATACAGTTTCGGACTGTGGTTCAACACCGCCCTTAGCACACATTACTGTTACAGAACCGTCGAGGACGCGCAGGGAACGCTCTACCTCTACTGTAAAGTCAACGTGTCCAGGAGTATCGATGATGTTGATGCGGTGGTTCTTCCAGTAGCAGGTTGTAGCAGCGGAAGTAATGGTAATACCTCTTTCCTGCTCCTGTACCATCCAGTCCATCGTTGCGCTACCATCATGAGTTTCACCGATCTTGTGGTTGATACCGGTGTAGTACAGAATACGCTCAGTGGTGGTAGTTTTACCAGCATCGATGTGCGCCATTATGCCGATGTTACGAGTCATAGCTAATGCAACGTCTCTTGGCATATTGTCCTCCTTCGCAATAGTTCAATCATATTCGGGTAGTAAAAAACCAGAACCGCCAAAGCAGCGGCGCCCAGACAGCCCCCGGGCACGGCTGCTTCAACACTGTCCTGATTAGAATCTGTAATGTGCGAAAGCTTTGTTTGCTTCTGCCATTTTGTGAGTATCCTCACGTTTCTTAACAGCGCCGCCGGTACCATTGATTGCATCAATGATTTCGCCAGCCAGACGCTCTTTCATGGTTTTCTCGGAACGAGCTCTGGAGTAGTTGGTCAGCCATCTCAGACCCAGGGTCTGTCTTCTAGCTGGACGGACCTCCATTGGTACCTGATAGGTAGCACCACCGATACGGCGTGCTTTAACTTCCAGAACCGGCATGATGTTTTCCAGAGCTTCTTTGAAAGCTTCCAGAGCATCTTTGCCTGTCTTTTCGTTTACGATTTCGAATGCACCGTAGACGATCTTCTGGGCAACACCCTTCTTACCGTCGTACATGATATTGTTGATCAAACGTGTTACCAGCTTGGAATTGTACATTGGATCTGGCAATACATCACGTTTAGCGATTTGACCTCTTCTTGGCACTTCGCTTCCCTCCTTCACAGTCTGAATTCATCGGTACTCGAAAGTGACAAAACTCCCGTTTGCCAATGTGAAGTCTTCTATGACGCCAATCGCAGGTGCTCCCTGCTTTCAGCTATATAAAAGCCCACATGAGCGGTTATTGTCGAATGAAAATGGAGTTTTATTACTTCTTCTTTGGACGTTTTGCGCCGTACTTGGAACGGCTCTGCATTCTGTTGGCTACACCCTGTGTATCGAGTGTACCGCGGATGATGTGGTAACGAACACCAGGGAGGTCCTTTACACGGCCGCCACGAATCAGAACAACAGAGTGCTCCTGAAGGTTGTGACCGATACCTGGAATGTAAGCGGTTGCTTCGATTCCGTTGGAAAGACGTACTCTTGCTACTTTACGCAGCGCGGAGTTTGGTTTCTTTGGTGTCTGGGTTCTGATTGCAGTACATACACCACGTTTCTGTGGAGAATTCTGGTCGATTGCTTCTCTCTTCAGGGAGTTCCATCCTTTCAGAAGAGCTGGCGCTGTGGACTTTTTCTCTACAGACTCTCTGCCTTTACGAACTAACTGGTTAAAGGTTGGCATATTGCACCTCCTTACTAAAGTATCGAAAGATTTGTTTTTTAATAGGACCGGCTGTTTTTTGGTGTGCAGGTTATCCCTGCGCAAGCCCTACCAATTAAATATTTTATCATTCCAGCCGCATTCTGTCAACAAATTTTCTATCGACATTTACGCCAATTTTCCGCTCTTTTATGCCCTTCTCCTTATACAAAGCGAAACATTCCCGGTTACAGGATGCTCCCTTGACAGGCATTTTATTCCTGTGCAGAAAAAAAGAGGGCAAATTGCCCTCTTTTTCTTTCATTTGCAGTTGTTACCGAATCCTTACAGACCAGGCGAATCTAACAGCAGCGGCTTCTGGTTTTCCCGAACATAAATCAGCTTTTGATATTGGTTGTTGGACAGCCACTCCTCAAATCCTTTTGGGACACCGTTTGTCCAGTACAAATCAATCCAGCTTTGATTGATAAACAGAGCACCGAGATTATTTTCCATCATCTTTTTCAGTTGACTGTCCTTTTGCAGCTCCTCCATTGCCTTTTCCAGCTCCTTTAAAGAAAGCGGACAAAGTTCGTAGAAAACGGTTACGCTGTTCGGATTTGTTTTGCTGTACTTTCGATACAGGGACTCGATTGTCTCTCTGTACTTGTTGCTTGGGATTCCAATTCGAACCGAAGTGTATTCATCAGAAATATAGGTATACTGTGTCTTGGAAAGATTCTTTTTCAAATATGCGGTAAGCTTGTCCACCTCGTTTGCCCGATTTTCTTCCTCAAGTCCTAAACGCTTATATTCTTCCTCCTGTATGGCTGAGCGGACAAATGAGAGTTGTTCTTCGGTCAACCCTTGATACCACTTTTTCAGTTCTTCCTGTTTTTTTATCTGCTCCGGGTCCTGAGCAGAGGGTTCTGTCGGCTCCTCTGCCAGCGGCAAATCGACCCATTCATACTCCTCGACGATGGTGATTTTGGAATCGACACCGTACTTGTTCTGAATACCTTGCAGCTTTTTCTTCAGTCCTGCCGATGCCTGTCCCACTACATCCAGCTCAAGCACCATCTTCTTTTTATCAATATAGGAAGTGCTCACCTCCGGGTAATCGAAAAGGGTACTCTCCTCCTTCTTCAATTCCTCAAGCTGCTTGGCAGTCAGGCTTTTTCCCTTTATCCCCTTCTTTTCCTGCACGGTGGAAGAAAGGCTCATCCTAGTTCCCATGTCGATTGGGGTAGCAAAGCTGCTGATACTTAAAATTGCTGTCATAACAGTTGCAAGCAAACATGCACATATCCTTTTTTTCATGGTCATTCCTCCTTTGAAGTTGATTCCGAGTGTTGCTATTATTGTAGCATATTGTAGCATATTGCAACTATTTATCAATTCGACAAATGACCAAATTTAGACAGCACCTTTTGTGAAATGGTTCTTTTGTTTTCGATAAAAAAAGCACACCGGACTTCACCGGTGTGCTTTAAAAACTTGATTCAAATTAGAGTGCCGCTGCTTCCTGCTGCTCTTCTTCAGGAGCTTCTATGATGGCATCGCTGCCCTCTGCTTCCACAATCGGTTCTTCCGGTTCCTCTTCCTTCTCCGGTTCGATATACTCGATGATACCGGTTCCGGCTGGGATGAGCTTACCGATGATAACGTTCTCTTTCAAGCCGCTGAGCGGGTCGACCTTACCTTTGATTGCCGCCTCGGTGAGGACGCGGGTGGTCTCCTGGAAGGAAGCCGCCGACATGAAGGAGTCGGTTGCCAGAGAAGCCTTGGTGATACCCATGAGAACTGCATGGGAGGTGGCAGGTTTGCGATGGATTCCATCCTGTGCCTCCAGAGCCAGCAGCTCTTCATTTGCTTCACGCAGCTCGGATTTGTCAATCAGCGAGCCGGTGATCAGCTTGGTATCGCCGCCGTCATCGATGCGGACCTTGCGCATCATCTGACGAACGATGACCTCGATGTGCTTATCGTTGATATCTACACCCTGTGTACGGTATACGCGCTGTACCTCTTTGATGAGGTAGTCCTGCACTGCCAGCTCGCCGCTGACTGCAAGAACCTCACCCGGCTCAACAGAACCTTCGGTAATCAGCTGACCTTTTTCGACATACTGACCTTCCTGAACGATAATCTTGTAGTCGAATGGTACGATCTTGGTGAACACCTCTCCGTCCTCGCTGGTGACGTTGACGGTATTGGCGCCCTTGTGGTCAAGACGGAAGTTGGCAACACCGGAAACGTGGCTGATGATTGCCGCATTCTTCGGTTTTCTTGCCTCAAACAGCTCCTCGACCCTTGGAAGACCCTGTGTAATATCGCTTGCCGATGCAACACCGCCGGTATGGAAGGGACGCATGGTCAGCTGGGGACC
>ENA-ORNG01000154-ORNG01000154.1-human-gut-metagenome-genome-assembly--contig:-NODE-154-length-67601-cov-10.812306_pt1 | contig 67601 bp, 65 predicted proteins | sample MGYA00242113_ERZ509018 | MGnify/ENA primary metagenome ERZ509018 (study PRJEB26280, sample SAMEA2338711) | human gut metagenome | biome: human gut; feature: human-associated habitat; material: faeces... | reverse complement strand
TGCGGCACAAGGCTTTCCGAGGGCAAAAGCGTTACATCTGTTGTTGTTTCTCCCGATACTTACGCACCCTTGCTGCTGTCTGCTTACGGCGAGCTTCTTCGGCACAGCGCTGTGAGCAGTACACCCGTTTTCCGTCAGTTGGGAACGGCTTGCCGCATTGTTTACAATGAGTGGTCGATATTTGCGTGAATACGGCTTCCAATCCTGCATCTTCCGGCAGGACAGACTTGCGGAAATATCTGCATAGTGCGCTGTTGGTAAAGCAGATACCCAACATTGGACAGTCACAATCCAATGGCAGGCAGCCGTACTCTTTGTCGTAGTTGGCACAGAGAGAAGTAACCAGCTTCTTGATCCGCTGCTTCTCCCTGCCCGTCAGCTCACGATAATTGTTTGACATAGGCGGTTTCCTCCTTTCATTCAGTGTCGAAAGTAATCTAATAACAGGCAAAATAGGTTACATCCTCACTTATAGGAGAAATACAGGGTACTTAGCGGAACTGTTTTTATGGAGAATCCAAAAAAATTTCAAAAATATTTTTGAAGGGAGGTGTCTGCGGTGTTTGACGATCCCGAACGATATGAACATGACGGTTTTTATGAAGAAGATACTGACTATGAAGATGAATATGAAGCGGACGATTCCGATTACATAGTCGATGACGAAGAAAATGAAAACGCCCTTTGGGACGATGAGGAAGAAGAACCCGCTGACGATCTTCCCGAAAAGAAGCGAAGGAAGCGGAAGAACCAAGTTGTTCTTGCTGACAATGATACAGATACCGAAGAAACCGAATTATCCGAACAGGTCAGACGGCAGATTACAAAAGAAAAACAGCTCATCGAAGAACTGGAAGCCGACGCCGAGGAACATCCCTTTGAGGATGGTACTGACGAGGAAGAACTGGAGCGTAAGAAGCTCAAACGAGAACTGCGGGCAGAAGCCCTTGCACGATTGGAGGATTCCGCCAGAACACAGCGGGAGTTTGAAAATGTGATTGCATGGTGGGACAGGCTGGACGCTAATCGGGAGCGTAGGGAACGCTATCATGAACTCAGCAGAAGCGGCGATGATGTTCCTCTTGATTACGGGGCATCTGCCAATGAACTCTTTTTTCCGGATACGCTAAATGATGTGCTGGAAAAGCAGATACGAAAAGGTGATTTCATTGACGCAATTTTCTACTGTCCTTACGATATACATGAACTTGTAACGGAAGAATACCTATCCAAAATTCTCTGGGAATTGACTGAGGAACACAAAGAGCTGCTCTTTCTCTGTGCTGTCCGGTTGTTTAGCTCAATAAGGATCGCTAAAATACGGAATCAAAGCGACCGGAACATCCGCAAGGTGCGTGGCACGATGCTCAAAAAGATACGAAAAAAGCTGCTTCCTGCACTTTTGGATAAGGTAGAAAAGCAACAGCCAATGACCTTATTGGAGAAAGATTTTTTAGAAGAATCCAGAATGGAGATTGATTCAGGGGAATAGAAATCGTATAATCGATAATATAAAACAGAGTTATTCAGGTTACAATATGAAGTGAGGAATAGACTGATATGGGAAATATAAAAGCAGAAGAAGCAATGAGGGAATTAACACTGATGCTGTTATACCTCTCCCGCTTTACACAGAGAGAAAAGTTTCACGAAGCAACCGATTTTTATGCATGGAAAGGCTACGATTTTGATATACTGAACGAATTGGACGATGCAGACTATATCCGGCAGGGAAATCATCCGTCCCGTTCCAAATCGGTATATATTACGGAAAGCGGTATGGAACAGGCAAAAGAGCTTTTATCCAAATATGGTATCAGTGATTGGAAACAGGGGTGAGAAAATGAAGAACCTTTTTGAACGCACCAGTTCTAATTGGGTGCGGTATAGTGAATATGAATGGAAGGCGGCAGAGGACGGAACTCTGTATCTCACGCCCACCAAAACGGCGCAACCGAGTATTTATGATCCGCTGGCAGAGTATCAGAAAATTGTATTGGATGCCATCAACATAGGACGCATGGGTATGAGCAAAAAGCCGGATGCCGAAATTCAGAAGGCTATCCAGCAATTTGCGGTGAAATACGGCTTGTTTGGACTGATGACTGCGTTACCTACCACACCAAACTTTATGGAATATGAGGCGGTGTATCTGCCGAAAAACCACTTTATCAAAAAAGAAACTATGTCCACGGAAAAATATCTGGCACTGTTCTTTCCATTTGACAAATTGGATGTGATCAAGCGTGGTATCGAGTCCATGTGGAACATCCAAAATGACCGTGTTATGATGGCACTGGCTTTGACCATGACAGATAAGCCGATGGCGGTCAACATGAGCTTTCAGCGGGAATATGCGGAGCGATATGAATGGATAAAACAGCAGTTCATCGACTGGGCGTTTACCTATATCAACAGTTTCCTTTATTATGAGGATTATGATACACTGAACGATGAAACCCGGCAGATGATGCAGCAGAGCATGGCGGCATTTGGCGGCATCGCTCCAACTTATCATATAGCCCTTTTGGATAAGCCGACGATTATTTGGGATTTTCACTCTCTCATGCTTGGAGTTCAGATGATGTTCAGCTTTATGCTGACCGACAGCGAAAACCCGATTAAGCTTTGCAGGCATTGTACCAAAGCTTTTGTCGCAAGCAGACCAAGTGCTGTATTTTGCAGCCCGCAGTGCAAGAACAAGCATAATGTTTACAAAAGCAGAGCGAGAAACAAAAGTGAAGAATAGGAAGGGAATGGAATGGATATGAACGAAGAATATGGGCTAACTCCTTATGAAACAAGGGAAATCCTGTTTTATAAAACTGATAATGGTGAAGTTCGGGTTGAAATCCTTTTATATCAGGAAAACTTGTGGCTGACGCAGGCAAAGATGGCAGAATTATTTGAAGTGCAAAAGGCGGCTATTTCAAAACATTTGAAAAATATTTTTGCATCCGGCGAATTGCAGGAAGAAGCAGTTGTTTCCAAAATGGAAACAACTGCGGCAGACGGCAAGCGGTACAATACAAGCTATTACAATCTGGATGCCATTATTGCTGTCGGATACCGTGTTAATTCTAAAAAGGCTACGATGTTCCGCATTTGGGCAAATCGAGTATTAAAAGAATTTATTATTAAAGGCTATGTGATGGACGATGCACGACTGAGAGAACCAGAAAACCTCTTTGGTAAGGACTATTTTGAGGAACAGTTGGAGCGTATTCGTGATATTCGCTCCAGCGAGCGCCGTTTTTATCAAAAAATCACGGACATTTACTCCCAGTGCAGTGCTGACTATGATGTGAACAGTCCTGTTACAAAAGAGTTTTTTGCCACAGTACAGAATAAGCTTCATTACGCTGTCACTCATCATACGGCGGCTGAGATTGTTTATGGACGAGCCGATAGCACGAAACCAAACATGGGCTTGACAACTTGGAAAAATGCTCCGCAGGGGCGTATTCGCAAGTCTGATGTTTCAATCGCCAAAAACTACTTGAACGAAGAAGAAATGATAAATCTGAATGAGATCGTGACAATGTATCTGGACTATGCCGAAAGACAGGCACGGCGAGGAAATATCATGTATATGCAGGATTGGGTTAATCGTTTGGATGCGTTCCTCCAGTTCAACGAAGAAGATATTTTACATGACAAAGGCAAGGTGACCGCTGCCATCGCAAAGGCGTTTGCAGAAAGTGAATTTGAAAAATTCCGTGTTTTGCAGGACAGAACATATCAGAGTGATTTCGACCGTCTTGTGGCAAATATCGAAGAAAACAGCAAACAAACAAAATAAATCAGGAAACCCCACGCTTCCGATTTTATTGTCAGAAGTGTGGGGCTTTTGTATCAGGTTTACAGATCATATACCAATTCGTGCAGAACGATTTCTTCCGCACGGTTACGGATACTGTTCATACGGCGCACCCATTCTATTTGATCAGCCGCTTTGAACGCTTCAGTTACGCCTTCCTGCTTTGCCATAGCTGAAACGATGTTTTCAATGCGCTCGTTGCAGACTTGATCGATTTCAGCTAAATGCTTGAACAGCGTTCCCTCCAGCACATAGTTGTTGTAGAGTATTTTACGGTACTTTTTCAGATAGCTGCGGCGCATACGCCCGTATTTGCCTATCTGATATTCGCCGTCATCCGGCAAAGTAATGTTGGGAATGAAATAATATCCCACTTGACGGTATGTACCGCCCATTTCTTCAAAGATAGTTTTCATAAAATTCAGCTCCTTTTGTGTTGATTTCCAGCGGTTATAAGGCTTTTTGACTCCTTTCTTACAACTGCTTTTCAATTCACCACAAATGAGCCGCAGTCATATGTATTAGGTGGCAGAAACAACCCTTTACATATTAACTCTTGGTTCGATATAGAGTTGCTCTCGCCTTCACGCCCGTCATCTTGCGAAAGGCGGCAGTAAAGAGCCGTAATTTTGGCTTCGTTTTGCCCTTTAATATAGTTTGCTGTTGCCATTGTCATATCTCCTTTCCGACAACCGGGCATTGCAAAGGCACGATTATCTTACCGTGCCTCTGCGCTTTCTGCAATTATGCGATTTTCAAGCAAGTCCTCTGAAAGTATCAGGTCACAGAATTGCTGCAATACACACCGGCTACCTTCGGGATCAAAATGAGTCGAAATCTCATATACCGTTCCACCAATTTTCATTTTGAAATCGCTGTCGCAGAAGCCAGAGGAAAATTCAATGGCTGGGCTGCTCTTCTGCGAAGTATTCTCCATTATCGCCCCTCCTTGCTTCTTTCGATGACAAGGTAATCATAGCCGAGATTCTGACACTTGTCGCATTTTTCCTTGACTCTCACAAACGGATCAAGGCGCTTCACAATGAAGTTTGGATTGTTCTTATAGTCCTCCAAGCATTTTACGCATAGACAACGAATATCCGAGGGACTGCGATAAGGCATATCCACCCAAAGTCCCATTGCCTTTTTGATACCGATATTGATCTTTTTCATATAATGCTCGTCGTCGATTTTGCCGATATACTCAATGAAATCGGATTGATTGACGGTTTTCAGTTGTTCGAGCATCACCATAGACGGTTCTTTCAATCCGAATCGGTCGCCTAAAATGATGTGGGACGGTAAATACTGCTTTTTGATAATGGAGGTCATTGCGGCAATTATTGTTGTGCTGCTTGCCGTATTACCCTCATCACACTGTACGACCAAAGCAGGACGCACACCGTTTTGGATTGACCCACCGTTATTGCCGAAATCGTAAAGATAGATTTCTCCACGCTGAACCTTGCCGTTTATGTTCTTGCTTTCCATAATGTATAACCTCTCATATTTTTATTTTTGAAAGGTGTTCCTGTCCGGATCAGAAATAACCCCTTCACTTACTCCGAATAAGGGGTGTCTTTTGGCAGGGTGTTTTTCAAAAATTTTTTCATCTTTTTGATTGCGGCATCGTATGACTCCTGAACCGTGTTCTTTGCTTTACCTTCCGAAGCGGCAATTTTGGCAAAAGACTTTTTCCCGAAAATGTGCTGTTTCACACGGCTTTGTTGAATGGGGGTCAGCAGCGCAAACGCTTTTCCCACAAGCCGCTGCGGAAAGCACTCCCGAAACAGCGCTTCTGTAAAATCGGGGACACAGCATTCAATGTTGTAGCGCTCGGTCATGCCATCCTCAAAGCCGTAGCAGTCATCTTTCTGCATCCGCTTAGAAAACTTGTCCTCGTTGCGCTTAAAGTCTGCGATGACCTCGCCAGCAGCTTTGCTGAGAAGTAGAAACGGGCAATAGTGCTCCGCAACAGGCGCATAGCGTCCCATAATCTGCGCATAACTGAGATCGGTGACAATGGCATACTTTTCGATGCCTGTGTAGCCGGGATACTCGTAGCCCAGCTTGATAACCTTACATTCAACCTTAAATTCTTCTGCCAGTGCTTTAATATTGATTGTGTTATTCGCCATTTTGTGTAATCTCCTTTGAATTTTGAATTGGGGGTTCGGATTCAAAATTCGGAGATCACGGATAGCGGGAAACGGCGCTTTGCCACTGGAACAGGGACATAACTTTCTCCTTCCTGCTCAGGAGAAAGCGAAAAGGGTACAAAAAAAGCCGCTGTAGCTTTCAAGTCAATGCTTGATGGCTACAACGGCTTCTTCTTTCAGCTCGTCCTATTCAACTCGCTTCGCCTAAGCTGCTTATAACTTGGTGAAAAATGCGATCTCGGTTCAAAAAACATCTTTCACGGCTGCTGCCGACAAACGGACAATAAAAAAGCAGCTACAAACCTTAGAGGCTGTAACTGCTTCGTATAACCTATTCATTTGCCTGCCCGCCCGGATTGCAGAGAGAGTATGGTGGGCAGAAGATTTTTAGGCAAGTAAATTGTTTGCACTTTTTGACGACACCATTATAGCACGGCGGCTTTTCCGTGTCATCGGCGTATCCGTGCCACTTTCTCGCCATTTTTCTGCCACGCACCAAAGATGGCTGCAATCCGTCAGCATAGACAGTATAGCAGAGGCAAAGTCGGACTTTCAGTAGGAAATCGGTCGGATTTTCATCGGACTTCTGTCGGACAAAGGTCGGACTTTTCTGTATTGGTAAAGAATTCGGGTATCTCGCTCTCATCTCCTTCCACATCAAAAATGCCACGAAATACGGGGATCGCATAGCCCCATAGCGCTATTCCAAGCAGCATAACAGCCTCCTTTTTTCGGTCATAAAAGGTGCTGCGTTCTAAATTAAGTATCTCCAGCAGCTCGCTTTCGGTATAGCGAAAAGCGGTCAGATAACTCTTGGAGAGTATCTCGTGGTAAAGCCGCCCGTTGTTGTAGTATTCATATACCTTACTCATCGCCTTATCGATGAGGTCAATCATCCACTTGTTCTCAAACAGGTTGCACACACGGCGTTCAAACTCGCTGCGCTCTATATCGGGTGCAAACTCCTCCAAATAGACCAACGCATCCGTCAAATCGTCGCCGTAGTAATAGATTTCCTCATTTACACAGTTGCAGTCCGAAAGCGTTGCCCACACCACATCACGGTAAATGCTTAAAAGCAGTTTGGTTTTATGGAATATGTCATCCTGCGCCAAGCCCAACTGCTCGTACATTTTTGTGATGTTCTTTACTGCCTTTGTATTGTTTCTCCCCATTGCTGCTCCTTTTCCGTATGAACGGGCATACTAATCACGATTATGTATATTCGACACCTAAAAAATTGCAGTATCTTTCCGAAACCCCTTGACAAGACACGCAAGTTCGAGTAATATAAACACGCAGTCTAATTGCGTGTTTATATTATACGCAGCTTATCTGCGTTTGCCAACAGATAATAGCAATTTAATTTCTAACATATTTTGAACACTACGGAGGACGGTACAATGAGGTTTTGCGAGAAATTAAAAGAAGCCCGCACAAAGGCGGGCTTGAAGCAGGAGGAACTGGCGAAGGCTCTTGGGGTTTCCCTCAGAACGATCACCAACTATGAATCCGGCGAGTGCTATCCGAGGAAGCGGGACATCTATCACAAGCTGGCAGAGCTGTTTCATACCGAAGAAAACTACTTTCTGAATGAGGACGAGGAATTTCTTCTTTCTGCCGCAGAGAAGTATGGTGCGAAGGGTGCAAAGCAGGCTCAGGCACTGGTTGATGAGGTCAGCGGTCTTTTTGCCGGCGGTAATATTGCCGATGAGGATTTGGATGTAATGATGAAGGCTTTGCAGGATGCGTATTGGATCGCCAAAGAGAAGAATAAGAAGTTCACGCCCAAGAAATACCGCAAGGACTGATTTCATTGTGTCCGTTTAATGGGACACCACTTATGTTAGAATAGAATTGCCAAAACAGGCAGAAGGGGGTGTTCGCTCTTGGATATTCAGACTTTGGAGATCGTACAGACGGCAAATAGGCTGGTCGATACGCTCGGCACGAGAGATCCGCACAGGATCGCCCGTGAGCTTGGCATCGAAGTCGTCCCCGTGGATTTCAAGCGGCAGCGTGGAGCCTATAAGGTTCTGATGCGTAACCGATTTATCTTCATTAAAAACGATCTGCATCCGGCGATGAAAAACATCGTTATGCTTCACGAGATCGGACACGATGTTCTGCACCGAAAGGAAGCCGTGAAAGCAGGCGGCTTCAAGGAGTTCAATATCTTCAATATGCAGGAGAGCCGGATGGAATACGAGGCAAATGTGTTCGCTTCTCAGGTGTCCTTGGGCGATGAGGAAATCCTCGAATATATCCGTTACGGCTATGATATACAGCAGATTGCCAGTGCAATGCACTCGGATACGAACCTTGTTGCGCTGAAAACGGATGCGCTGATTGCACAGGGCTATTGTCTGCACCATCAGGAGTATGAAAATAGATTTTTGAAATAGGAAAACGGAGGGTGCTACAATGTTGATGAACAACAATGAGTACATCGAAATTATAGAAACCATAAAAGGCGAGATCAGGGGAGCGCAGTATAAGGCTGCACTTAGCGTGAACCGTGAATTGATTATGCTTTACTACCATATCGGTACGGTCATAAACGAGCATAAAACTTGGGGCAGCAAGTTTATTGAAAATCTTGCCGCAGATATTCGTATTGCTTTCCCGAATGTCAAAGGCTATTCCGTGCGAAATCTTAAATATATGGCGAAACTGGCGAATACCTATCCTGACGAGGAATTTGTGCAACAGGCTGTTGCACAAATTCCGTGGGGGCATACCGTTGTTCTACTGGATAAATTCTTAGATGATACCGTGCGTAATTGGTATATCAATAAAACCATAGAAAACGGCTGGTCGAGAAATGTCCTTATTCATCAAATCGAAAGCGGCCTGTATGAGCGCCAGGCGCTTGCAGAGAAAATTTCAAACTTCGAAACCCGCCTTGCCTCACCGCAAAGTGAGCTGGCAGTACAGACCATGAAAGACCCGTATATCTTCGATTTCATTCCATTCAACGAAGATATGGTCGAACGTGATATAGAAAATGCTCTGGTCAAGGATGTTACTAAGCTGCTTTTAGAACTTGGTACTGGCTTTGCTTTCCTCGGCAATCAGTATCATCTCAATGTAGGCGGCGATGACTTTTATATTGATCTTTTGTTCTACAATCTCAACCTGCGCTGCTATGTGGTGATCGAGCTGAAAACCGGCGAATTTAAGCCGGAGTATGCCGGACAGCTCAATTTCTATCTGTCTGCGGTGGATGGCATCATCAAGCACCCGGAGGACAATCCCTCTATCGGACTGTTGCTCTGTAAGAGCAAGAACGACATTGTTGCCGAGTACGCATTGAAGGATATGTCTAAACCCATCGGCGTCAGTGAGTACAAAATCACCAGCAGCCTGCCGGAAGCATTGAGCAAGCAGCTACCCTCCGTTGAGGACATTCAAAAGCGGATCAAGAAATGATTGCCAAAATAGCGGAGGGCAATATGGATCGCTATATTCTTAACACAGTCGATTATGACTACAAGGCCTTAAACCACGAAGGCTTCGGCGGCGTATGCAAGTATATTGCCGCACCGAAAAGGGATGGACTTTCAAGGCTTCTTGTCAAGCACGAAAACATACAGTCAGCCTGCAACACCTTTATGTGCAGTCGGCTTGCTGAACTGTGCGGTGTCTATACACCGAAAGCCTATCTTATGAGCACAAGCGACGAAACCCGTAGACTGTTTCCGATGCACCCGTTTATTGTTGGAACTGAATGGGTAGAGGATTTTTCTGCGGTCGATTATGGCAGCATAAAAGAGTCCCCTGCACTGCGTCAGCAGTATTTGGACAGTATGGCTCTGTATGCGATGTTCTGCCGAATCGCAGATACGCCGCAGTTTGCATACTCGCCCGCCAAGGGCGTATTCGCCTACGATTGGGACGAAGCGTTTGATGTAACGGATTTCGTCATCAGGCTATGTCTGTATAACACCGATGCCGGGACAGAACAGCTGCGGAGAATGCTCAGGTGCTTCTCGCAGCATCTATTTGAGAACGAGGCCGAGCTGTGCTTGCAAAGTGCAGCAGCTCACTTAAATATGGATACTGACAATCTGCGCTCAAGCTATATGCAGGCAATGGAACGCTTTTGCAAAGTGACGGAGGCACAAGTGGCAGAGCTGATCGATGTGCTCTCCGACATCTATCCGATACCGCTGATCGTTTATTACGAGGAGTACATAAAGTTACTGCAAGCAAAAGTCAAAACCTATATGGGCACGATGTAAGTCGCTGAATCTTGCTCACATAGGCACAGAAGTCAGCAAAGCCGCAGTGGAGCAAACTCCGCTGCGGCTTCTCCGTTTTTTGCGCTTTTTATAATTGCTCTATTGATATTATCCCCAAATTTACATTATCATTCTTCTATAAATTCTGACGGTTTAAAATCTGTAATAATCTGCGCCGAGTTCCTGCAAGCGTGCTACACGGTCATTGCTATGTGGGTGTGTTGAATTGTCATTGAGCTAAAAACAGGCGAGTTTAAGCCGGAGTATGCCGAACAGCTCAACTTCTATCTGTCCGCTGTCGATGGCATTTTGAAGAAGGATGCTGACAATCCTTCCATCGGTTTGCTACTCTGCAAGAGCAAGAACGATTTGGTAGCAGAGTATGCTCTGAAGGATATGTCGAAGCCAATTGGGGTCAGCGAATACAAGGTTACAAGCAACCTGCCGGAAGATTTGAGTAAGCAGTTGCCGTCTATCGAGGACATTCAAATGAGAATCAAAAGATAAACTACAAGGGGCTGTAAAAAAACTCAAATTTTGAGGTTTTGATTTCTTCATAAAGTCGGAAAAATCGGCAAGAACAGGGGAAATTCCTGTATTTTGCCGATTTTTTGTTTAACCGAATTTTACGAAAAGGGACTTTTTACAGACCCTTGTAGTACTATAGATTTGTAATTGTTACCTGAAAAGGCTAAAAATCAAGTCTATTACGATAGTTGGTAATATTTGTTCATGTCATTGACTCAAATTGTTTTGCAGTAAAAGTAGAAATAATACTGTTTGAAACAATTGCAATATCTGCTATGTCAAGCGTGCTTTAATCCGTTGCGCCATCTCTTGTAGTGATGAGTACCCTGCAGATTTAACAATTGTTGAATATATGTACAGCATTTCCTTTTCAGCCATCCGGCACAAGCAAATAACTTTTTCACTTGCGCTATCACAGAAATGAATGGATAGCTTCGGGGGGCAGAAGAATTTCATAAAAATGCAGCTCTCATGATATTTGTTTGTCCCTATTATATCGGATTGTATAAAGTCCAGCTACGTGCCCTTGAAATGGCTGCTCAAGTAAGAAGTTGCAATCAAGAAATCATTATGTGTGCCCCAATTTTCAGAACATAAGCTGAATCAAATGGCAGAACACGTCCAGTGGATGAGTAGGATTGTATTAATCGATTGACTTGTATGGCTTTGCTTTCAATGCCCCATGAAGGAAAGCATGTCTCAGACATTGACCATGCAGCAAACCATTTGCGCATAGAGGTGCTGAGTGTAGTTTGGGCAGAGATGCACAAGACAGTTCCCACCCTGAAAAACATCTAATGAGTTTATATTATTCTGTACTTTTTCCAGAAAATATGCTATAGTATCCATAGATTGTGACTATTATTACGAATTCCTTTGCTGTTATCTCCCCAACAAAGCCGGGAACTGAAAAACTAGGTATATTATAGCATATTGCTTTACTCCATATAAATTAGCACACGAAAAAACAATAACCGGAGCCAGCCATGCTGAAATGATCGCTATTTCCGTGCGGAACGCAAAAAAAGAATGCCTGATTATCTAGGATAAGCGCATTTTCTGTTAAAAGAATCAGGTAGTATTACAGACAGAGGATAGCACATGCACGACATAGGTGGTTTGGAGTATTGTCATGGGAGAACACTTAGGATAATGGTATGGTTCAATTTTTTCAATGAGAAAAACTGTTTGCCACACCTGAGCAAAAGATTGTTACATTTTAACCGCACGTGTACAGTACCTGTAATCCGATTTTTTCAAGTGGGTTTCTTTATATCTGTAGATACCAAGCAATACACATATGGGGTGGCGCTTATATTTATTTTCTGATGCTGTTTGTTAAATTTATAATAAGATTGGGAGAATAACATGAAAGAAATATTTAGATTTTTTCATAAGTGTTTTTTTGCTTTACAGAAGTTCAAGTCATTTTTTATTCTAAGTATATTTTTTGATGCTTTATTGCAGGGAATAAAGCTTATCGAACCATGGATCTTAGCATCAATGTTAGACAGCCTGTACAAAAATAGCAAAGATGTTTTTCTCCAGAAGGTAGCAACGCTTTCACTTATTATAATAATGCAAATAACGCTATCCTATATTTTTATTCGCTTGAAAAGCTATGTAACGCGAGGGGTGAACGCAGTATGCAAAAAAAACATATATTCGAAAATAGCAGATGTTCCGCCCACACTCCTCTCGGATTATTCAACGGGAAACCTAATAAATGTAACCCTAGATGATTCAGCTCACATTGTTGATTACTGCTATACACTTTGCTCATATTTATTAGATGTTATTTCAGTTATTATTATTGGGGGCATCCTTCTGTTTACGGATAAAATTTCTTTTGTCTGTGCGTTTTGTGCATATCCATTGATCTACTTTATAAATAAACGATATTCCATTTCCTTGAAGAAAAAGAATAAATTCTTTTTTAAAACCACGGATAATGTTACTGAAGAATTGAAACTATTTTTGTCTGCATCAAGTGACATATGGATTAATGCTTTGTCAAAATTCACAAAAAAACGATTTAATAACACAGTTGATGCTAACATGAGCGCTGGAATTGACTGTGACAAAGCCGGACTAAAATTATCGTCTATTTCATCAACAATCAATATGATTGGGAATATGGCTTTTTTCTTAATGGGAGGGCTTTTGGTCTTTTCTAGAAGCATGGAAGCTTCGTTTTTTGTTGCTTATGCTTCGTATGTCAAAAAAGTCGCCTCATCGATATTTTCTGTTTCAACAATGACTGGAACATTACAGAAGCAGATTGTTCGTATCTCGCGTTTCTTTGAGATTGAGAATATTTGTGAGAAATCTTTAAAAATAAATAGCAGCGAGACTGGGGCAATCGCCAGCCCTAAAACATTAAGTTGCCAAAATTTAGGCTTTAAGGTGAATGAAAAAGAAATCCTACGAAATACTAGTGTTTCTTGCGCAATGGGGGAGGTAACTGCCCTTGTTGGTGCCAATGGATCGGGCAAAACGACTTTATTAAACATCTTCTCAGGAATATATTTAGCAACAGAGGGGCGAGTTCTTTATGGCACCACGAATATAAGTGAGGTATTGAACATACCGGAATTTACAAGTTACGCTTTCCAAGTTCCTGTAATATATCATGCTACAGTGCTAGAAAATATCATTTTAGAACAAAATTGCGATCAGAGCACATTAGAAAGGGTTGTGGAAATATGCAAACGGTTCCTATTACACGATGATATTGTTGAAATGCCACATGGTTATAACACATATTTAACTGCTGGTTACAAATTATCTGCAGGTCAACAAAAAAAGATGCAACTTATAAGATGTATTTTGAGGAATACTCCAATTTTATTGCTTGATGAACCATTTGCAAATCTAGATAAAAAATCAAAAAGAAATATAATGTCATTTTTTAAAGAATATTCCAAAAAGCACATAGTTATTATCGCAACGCACGACCAAGACACCATAGATATGTTTGATCAGGTCATAAACATCCAGGACAGAAATGCGATTACTTTGAGGGACAATTATTTATGAAATCTTATAAAATGTCTTTAAACGGAACAGAATTAATATATGATATAAATGAACACTGTGTTTTACTTGGTAACAGAAGGCTACAATTGAATAAGGATGAAATATTCCCTAGACCCAAGATTTATTTTAAAATAAATAATGCTTGCAATATGCGTTGTTCTTATTGTTTCCAGCAAACAGAAAAAAGCAGCGAGAAAAAAGTGGATTTTAGGCATTATAGCATTCTTTTTGATAAACTATCCAGTTTGACAGACTATGACTTCTATGCATTCGGCGGAGAGCCGTTATTAGACGGAAACCTTGAAAATTGGCAATATTTAATATCAACGACAAAGCGAAATCTTTCATTATTCACAAATGGGTGCTTTAGCAAAAAAAGCTATTCTTTTCTATGTGATAACAAAAGATACATAGATAATATGACAATTACACTAGACGGACCAGCGGAAATACACAATGCACGCCGTCCCTTGGTTGTTGGAAATTCATTTAGCACTATTGTAAATAATCTATCTTTATTATCGGAGAAAGGCTTTCACTTAACCGTTCAGATCAATATAGACGATGAAAACATATCGTCCGTAGAAAAACTTATCCTTGAATTGCGCTCTGAAATTAACTACCCAAGAGTCACATTTGCACTCAATCCAGTTCTGCACCAAACAAGTACAATATCCGAGAGAAAGATTTTAGATCTTGCTATTAGGCTCAAAGAGTATGGAATAAAATATTTTGCAAATATTCCAACATTGCGAGCTGTACTTATGGCTGTAGATAACCGTGGAATAATAAAACAAAGGTGTTCAGCAGGAGACTCACTTGTTTTTGATTTTCAACGCGCACTGATTTATTCGTGTCCCCAAAATGATCAAACAATAATTGGCAAGTTTACTGAAACAGATATTATTTTGAATAGGAAGTCTATGGACGCGATTAGAAAACAGGTAAAAAAAGAGTATTCTCCTTGTGACAGTTGTGAATTTAACATATACTGCTCTAATTCATGCTATATTGACAAGTTGATTGATTATCCATCATGCACCGAATATATGGACAAGTTACTTGAATATATTTTCCGTAATATCGATCTTCTTAGGTGATTGTTCGTTAAATTAATTATTAGGAGGAATAGCATGATCAGCATTGTCAACAGAATACTTCAAACTGATGAAGAGTTAATTCACAAATTGATGAATTCAAATTTTTCTGAAGAAATCGCAAATGCAGCAAAGGAAATTTGTGATGTTTTCCGTAAAAACGGTAAGGTAATGATTATAGGGAACGGGGGTTCTGCTGCAGATGCTCAACATTTTGCGGCGGAATTAGTAGGTCGCTTTCAATATAATCGCAGACCACTTCCAGCCATAGCGTTAAATGCCGATAGCGCTGTATTAACGAGCATTGCAAATGATTACTCATACAACTCAGTTTTCGAACGTCAGATCTCGGCAATATCCTCTGCAGAAGATATTGTAATCTGTTTATCAACTAGCGGAGATTCTATGAATGTTGTTGAAGCAATGAAATATACAAAAGCACACGCAATTCATAGTCTTGGCATTTTGGGAAACAACGGCGGTGCTTTAAATGAGTATTGCGAAATAATTATCAAGTTACCTGGCGATAATGCAGCGAGGGTTCAAGAAATGCAGAAGATTGCAATCCACGCTATTTGCCATTGTGTTGAATATTGCTTGTTTGGAGATGAAAGAAAAGAGGAATGATAATTTATGCTAATGCTTGGTCCCAAAAAAATATTAGTTGTGGGAGATGTTATTTTAGATATCTCGTGCAAGGGAAAGGTTAATCGTGTCTCTCCAGAGGCACCAATCCCGGCTCTTTTGTATGAAGAAATGGAATACTCTCTTGGCGGTGCTGCAAACTTAACATCAAATTTGATTGCCGCTGGTCAAGACGTCACACTTGTATCGATTATCGGTTCTGATAAATACGAAAACACTCTTAGAGAAATGTTAGTTGAATCTGGAATATCTGATAAATATATTTTTTCATTTGAGAAGTACACAACATGTGTAAAATATAGATTTCGTGCACAGAATGACCAGCAATTACTACGCGTTGATGTTGAAGATCCTAACCACAACTTTACACGCGATGACACACCGGTCTTGGCGTTACTAAAAGAAGTTGTTGGAGACTTTGATTTAGTCATTATCTCAGATTATTGCAAGGGGCTATTAGACGAAAAGCTAACACAAAGCATTATTCACATTTGCAAAAGCTATGGTATCCGTGTTATCATCGATGTGAAAAACACAACAATAAGGAAATATAAAGGAGCCAATATTTTAAAGCCAAATCTTCAAGAATTATCATTTCTTACTAAGAAACCTGTAAAAAATATTGAAGAAATCATAGCAGCATCACACTATTTATGCAAAAAAAGCGGTGCAGAGTATGTTTTAACAACGTGTGGGAGTGCAGGAATGGTTTTGGTTAATCCGTTCGGATTGATTAAATATATAAACAGCACCAGAATCAATGCGCATGATGTTACTGGTGCGGGAGATACTGCAATAGCATATTTTGGTGCTGCTTTAGCTAATAACATCGAAGTCTGTAATGCAATGTCTATAGCCAATATTGCTGCAGGTATTCAGGTGATGAAAACCGGAGCGGCAGTAATTACCTGGCAAGAGGTATATGAAGAACTGATTCAACTTAGTGAAAAAAATGCAAATAGAAAGATATTGCAAGTTAGTGATCTATCCTCGCTAAGAGAATTGTATTCTACAAAGAAGATTGTATTTACAAATGGATGTTTTGACCTGCTGCACATTGGACATATTCACTGTTTGCTTTCTGCCTCAAACTATGGAGATATATTGGTTGTTGGAATTAATAGTGATAGCTCAATCAAACGAATAAAGGGAGAAGAAAGGCCTGTCATACCGCAAAACGAACGTGTAGAAATTCTGTCGGCGCTTGAATGCGTTGATTATGTCATTCTTTATGAAGAAGATACGCCTTACCATATTATATCAGAATTACAGCCAGATGTTTTGGTAAAAGGTGGAGATTATGATGCAACTTCAATTGTAGGATGCGATATTGTAAAAAAAGAGGTGGTGAGATACAAACTGTAGAAATAAAGCATAATACCTCATCAACAAAAATCATAGAAAGGATTTTAAATCAGTATAAAGGGAAGAATAATGAACCGGAATAAAGCTGTTTTTCTGGATCGTGATGGAACAATAAATGTGGACAGGGGATATATCTCTTCCCCAAAAGACTTCGTCTTACTTCCTAAAGTAATTGATGGCTTAAAACTTCTCCAACAAAAAGGTTATCTAATCATAGTAATTACAAATCAATCCGGAATTGCAAGGGGGTATTTTACCAAGGAGGCATACTATAATTTAACAAATTATATGCTTAATCTTTTTAAAGAAAACGATATCTATCTTACAGCGGTTTTACATTGCCCCCATGGTGATGGTCAATGTAATTGCAGAAAACCAAGACCGGGGCTGTTCTATTATGCCGCAGCGCAGTTTAACATCGACTTTAGAAAATCTTTTGCTGTTGGAAATGAGCTGCGCGATTTATGCATTTGCTCATACGAACCAGTAACAGGAATACTATTATCAGAAGACAATGACCCCGTTGGCGAGAGCGGTGATTCCATCATTTGCTTGAATGACCTTTATTCTGCGTGTCGGTTTATTTCAGAGCACGGGTAAGTGCCTGATAATCGCGATAAGCGTCAATTCTAATAGAATAGCGTATAAAAAGCTCCGGCTCTGAGAATTGACTCGGAGTCGGAGTTAATTATTTGGCTGGGCATTCTGTCACGGCATTCCAAGGCAGCAGGCTCTTGACAACACCGGTAGGCTTCTCGGACATAGTTTGCTGTCTCCTTTCGAATGTTTGTGTCGTAACTTCATTCTACCAGAGCCTGCAAGCTATGTCTTCTTTTATGCTCTTTTCAATTTGCGCAATTTATTGTACATTATCCACCGGTAAAAACCAAAGTTGAGCCTTTCTTTCCTTTATAAAATTGAAAAAATCGGCAAGAACAGGTGGATTTCTCTGATTCTTGCCGGTTTTGTTTAACACAATTTTGAACACGGAGTTTTTTTTACAGCCCCACAATTATTGAGATTTTCGTTATGTGCATTTTTTGAAAGCATTCTTGTCGCAACGGTAATACTTAAAGGTATCATCGACACCAATCAGAACAAACCCAACCTTCTCCAAAACATGTTGGCTTCGAGTATTCTTAAGGACTGAATCGGCGAGAACACTTTCCATTCCGAGATTCTCAAACGCATAAGCTAAGGCAAGTCGTTCTGCTGCGGACCCATATCCCTTATTCTTGACAGAATCATTTTGCAGATGAATTGATAGCTCGCATTCTTTTTTTTCAAAATCAATATGCTTTAGAGCCAATTCACCTATTACTTCGGATTCTAGCAGAACAAAAAAGTCTTTTCTATCTTTGGGTTTTTTTCTTGTTTCCCAATATTTGTCAATTCGTTCAGGACTATACTGGTACTCAAAGTATTTACTCATGTCCATAAATATATCTGGATCACTCACGAAATTTTTGTAGTACTCGTGCATTCGTTTCCTTGTGACTCTTCCGAGAGATACATTGTTTTGGTTCATAAAAAAATACCTCCATTTGATTGTCGATTAATTAACGTAAATATTGTATATTTTTTTTGCAAGTCCTGTATCATCAAGATACGGAAGAATCAATTTATAAAATCCACATAATGGATCAGTCGAATGAACTGAATCATTTGAGTAATAGCAACGGACAGAACAGCCCGCTGGACATGTCTTTATTAAAGTGCATTTTTTACAGCCTGTTAAGTTTTGCAGTTTATATGAACGTATCTCACGCCATCCCTCACAAGAAGGAATCTTCGGAAAAAAATCTTCGCCAATATTTCCTAATATAAAATGCTTTTGCCCGCATAAATCGGCACAGGGATAAACATCCGCATTTGGAGCTACAGTAAATTGAGACAAGCCAGCACCACAGGGGTTGCTCATACACATGTATGAATTACCACCTGTAACAATCTTTTTTACAATATGGAACAAGTTTTTTTCTATAAAAATAATATTATCTTTGTAGTACAAGGAAAGAATCATGTCAGATAGATCTTTAAACAGGTTAAACATTTGCTCGTTTGTTACGCCGAGATTTGCAATAGATCCACGCCCTGCACTAATATACGGATTTAACGCAACATTTCGTATCCCCATACTAATAAGTACTTTAAGTTCATGTAGAATTAAAGAATAATTATTTGCATTCACAACGGTAAGAATGCTTGTCGAAATACCGCTTTTGTGAAGCAAATTTAGTGCTGATATAGTCTCTTTGGTTGAAGGTCGCCCATTGATTTTCTTTCGGGAACAATTGCTTTCATCGGTAACTCCATCTAGGCTTATCCCTATATTTACATTATTGTATTTTAAAAAGTCTATTTTTTCTTGCGATAATAAAACACCATTTGTTTGAATAAACCAAGATATATAGTCAGAAAAATCTTTTGTCTCCGTTATGGAGATAATCTTTTGTATTGAATCAAAACAGAGAAGCGGTTCACCACCGTGGAATAGCACTTGAATTTGACATTTAAAGCGATTATAGAATTTTTCAATTGCGAGAACTGCATCAGAGACTGATAAGCAGTCTGCACGTTCGCCTCCTGATGCGTAACAGTATGAGCATCTTAAATTACAATCGTTGGTTAAATCAAGAATCAAAACAACAGCTTTCATATTTTTTACTAGTCCTTATTTGTAATATTGTTGATTGGGGTCAAAGAGGAAAAATTAATATTTGTAAGTGAATTAACATTGGCATGCTCAAAGGCACGCTCCATCATAAAAATTATCATCTCATAATAGTAATTGCAATATAGGCTATTACCATTAATATCACCTGTTACCTTCCAGATAAACCCGGTGCAACCACCTCCACCGCAAGTAAACTTAAATGGACAATTTTTGCACTTCTCAACATGATTTAAACATCTCTCAGGTTGATGAGAAAACTGATGTATTTTTTCGCTTTTAATGTTTCCAAGGATAGGCACACCGCTAATTGATAATGTCAATGAGCAAGGGTAAATATCCCCAGTTTCATCAACGGTAACAACCGCTTTTCCTGCACCGCATGGAGCGTTCATACACATATAGTCGTTTCTAGCATAAAATACCCGTCGCCACAATTCATATAGATTTCGTTCTCTATACTTTTCGAACGTTTCAAATCCTTCCGTGTAATTCTTTTCCTGAATATAATCATATAAATCTTTCGAAGCTGAAATTAGTTGGTCATTGTTGACCACATGTTTCAAAAGTTGAACTTCTGTGGGCCATAGCAAATTGTATGCAACAACAGAAATTCCGAGAGAATTAAAAACTCGAGTCATGCTAATTAAGTCAGAAACATTCCCCTCTTGAATGATGGATAACACACTTTGAGCTACTCCCATTTCAGCAGCTTTTTTTAGATTGTAAAATACCTTTTGGGTATAATTGTCCTCGTTGCTTCGAAGCGATGTTTTCTTTTCATCAATAGAATCAACGGTTATCCCCACTTCAATATCTCTCAGCCTTAATTCTTGGATTAAATCGTTGGATAGAAGTGTTCCATTTGTTTGAATTAGGAAATGTGTTCTATTACATTTGAATTTATCAACAACTCGCAAAATTTCCCCGTAGTGTAGTAATGGCTCTCCGCCATGAAAGGCGATTACACGAGATGCAGCCCCTTCTGTAGCGGCGTAGAAGTTCTCTATCGCACTACTCATAACCTCATATGACATATGAGCCTGCTTTTTTTGTTCCTTTGCATAGCAATATTCACAACGCAGGTTGCAATTTGAGGTTACATTTAATATCAAATACCGTAAATCAACAGGTCTTTTTTCGATGGAGTAATTAAGCAGAATAGCATACATTTTTTCGGCTGAAGATAGATAGGCTCTATCAATTAATTGTGATAATAATTCTGCTTGATCTACACATACAACCGTGCTCCGATGGTTATCATTTTTCGAGCGATAGGCCCACCAGAGTCCTGTCTCGTTATTAATGAGAACCGAAATAGTTCCCCTTTCTAAAAAAAATATTGCCAAACCGTCACCTTCTTAATTAATATTTTTTAGCCTTGAGCAAAATGGGAAAAGTCATTGGGGCACAAGGCTTATTTGAATTGATGATTGTGTTTTGTCACTAGAAAATATAGAAAGCGGACAGCGGCTCAATCTGGTATAATTCAATTGCAAAGAAAACACCCAAAGGAGGCTGCCCGCTATCTACCGGCAAGAAATAATACAGGACATTCGCCTGTTTACCGCACAGCCCAAGGCTGCGTTCTACGACACGCTATTTCTTCATCTTGACCTGTCCGAACTGGAGCGCCAAAAGAAGAAGCCAGGCCGCACCGGTTACCCGGTATCTGCCATGATCTGCGCATTTGTGGTCATGAAGTGCGAAGGCTTCGGCTACATCACCGATCTGGCAGATTATCTGGAGAACAATCGTCTCATTGCTTACTACTGCGGCTTCGACATCACAAAAAAGCTTCCCTCTTACTGGACATATGATCGCTTTTGCGGAAACTGAATCACAGCATTCTTGAGGAAATCATGCAGACACAGGTCAAGCAGCTGTATGAGCTGGGCGTCCTGGATGCATCCTTTTATCGGACTGGATTCCACGCCTGTCATGGCAAACACTAAACAGAACAACCCCAAATCCTTTGCAAAAAACAAGTTTTCCAAGGAAAACCACCCAAAAAGCGACCCAGACTGCCCCCTCGGCGTCTACTCCGCTTCCAATCAGCACAATGAACGTAAGTATGAGTTTTATTGGGGCTATAAAAACCATGTGCTGGTGGACTGCATCACCGGGCTTCCGCTTTGTGAGCTGACCACCACCGCTGATGTAGCAGATTCTGCTGTGGCTCTGGACATCCTGAAAAGAACCAACGGCTATTTGTCTGTAGAGGAATGCACGTTCATTGGCGATAAGGCCTATGATGTCAAGGCAATCTATAACACCGTTCGGGAACTTTACCACGGAGAGTGTGTCATTCCTCTCAACAAGAGAAATACGAAAAAACCTGCCAGACTGCCATGCGGCGCACCGATCTGCGAAGCAGGTCTTGCCATGCATCGGGACGGAAAATTTACAGAGAACGGAAAAACCAGACAGAAATGATGTTGCCCCTATAAAAGAACCGCCCATCTGCACGATTGTCCCTGCGCACATAAGTGCTTTCACAAGGAAGGTAAGGCCACCGGCTGCACAAAATATGTGACAATTCCAAACGACTACAGGCTTTCCATTCAAAGAGATACGCTGAAATTCAAATCCGTTTTTGCGCTCAGGACGGAATGTGAACGGTACAATTCCAGATTCAAGGCTACTGCCCAAGAACGTCTTTGGGTACGCAATCGGCATTCTGTTGAAAACCTGAATACCCTTGCCCACATTTCTCTGCTGACCATTGCTGTCGCCGCTTTTGTCACTCGCCATCCCAAACTTGCAAGATGCCGAAAGCTGGCTTCCCGCTGCGCTTGATTCTTTTTTCCCGATATCCCTCTATTCTTTTCTTCCGGCACAGCCTGATTTCGGGCGGTGCCTGCTTGTCGTTTATCTGCTCACCTGCGCCGTGTTCGCCCTTCTATTTGTGCGCACATTTTGCTCACGTCTAAATATTTTTCCTATCTGTTTAGTTACTTATCATATTACTTTTGATAAAAATCCAAAACCTTCAAAGAGTTATAATACGGCGATGTAATGATTGTTTTGGTTTTTGCAAGTTTTTTTTCTGCTATTTGGGCTCTATGCTGTAGATTAACTTGCTGTATTGCATCAGGATAATCTACACCTTTTCCAACTTGAGCGTGTAAAGTAAACCAATCGCCAGCTACTAATCTGCGAACTTCAGAATAGTTGCCTTCATTCAAAATGCTATTAATACAACATGAATATCTTTTAAAAATATCAACCGCATAAACATCTGGAGTATGAAAAAAAGGTGTCGTTGGAACATTAAACGCTGTAATATAAAATGAAATGTTCCTCGAATTACACAAGGTCATAATCTCTCGAAGGAGTTTTTCGTTTGTTATTTCATCGAAGAAAAATGAAATATGTTCAGTTTGATTAGAAAGACGTAATAACTGCTTAAGTTCATTAAGAAATGAATCAAATATAATGTGCTCCGTATTGTGGGGACCACCGCATTGAAACATTTTAATTCTCGACCTATCACAATTAAATAATTGTGTGAGTAGATATGACTTGCCACAATGATTTGAGCCAATAATTAATGTGGTTTGCCGATTAGCCCTCACGATGTCCTCGATTAGCGCTCTGCTTTCAACTTCGAGGCCAGAAACGACCTGATTGATTACATGGTATTCCATCTCTGTCTCCAATATAATGAATTACTTTCTTCTCTCCAATTATACTATAAATCAAAAGCTTTTCAACATGTTTGTTGGAAATTTTTCGTATACACAATTTAAATTTGACATTTTCCGATTTATGTAGTATTCTAAGGATGGATATATAGTTGATTTATGTAGACATTATTATTGGGCAAGCGAATATAGCGACTATGTATAAAATACATCCCGATATCTTATACACCCTTGGTGTTAGGATAAATAACTGAAGAAAGGAGTGGCTACATTATGGAAAACGGCAAGAAGAATAACATTCTGACATTGGAAGAACTGGTAGGTGGGATGACCGATGTTTGTTCTTGGGCTGATTTGTTACCCGATTACGACAAGGAGACCCTGATGGTTCACTATTCCAATACCTCCACTGGCGTAATTTGCTAAAACAACACAGAATGGGGGCTGTTATGTAATCATGACAGCCCCTAACTTTTACATTCGACTATTAAAAATAATCTAAATAAAATGAAAGAGCTTTATTTACTAATTCTTTTAAAAATATGCCGGTTGTTTATACATGTCAGTTCTTTGTTTCAAAAAAAGCGAAAAACGAACTGCATTTTGATTCTAAGTCATAATAATCTAGGAGATATAGTTTGTGATAGCTGTTCAATGCAAGCAATTAGACGTGCTTACCCTAAATCACATATTGTATGCCTAGTTCGTCGATCAGCGGGTGCTGAATTATTGCAGTATTCAAGTGCTATTGATGAAGTCCTGGTAATTCCACCAAGTCGCGCAAGCCTTTTCGTCTATTATAGATTTGCAAAAAGTTTGACAAAGTACTCTTTCAGTGCAAGTTTCCAACTTGTTCGGGTCTTTGAACAATGGAAGCGAGCATATATACCTTATTTGTGTGGTATCCCTAATCGCTATGGTATAATGGACGAAAAGTACAAGAATCATTCCAAGCATCATTGCTTCACGAAGCAAATATATGAGGATCTACCTCGAAACAGGGTCGAAGAATCGTTGGATGTTTTGCGCTTGGCGGGAGTTGTGGCTAGCGATATCCAATTAAAATGTTGGACTAGCAATACTATGTATAATATTCCGGAGAAATATGTAATCGTGCATCCCGGTGCTGATTTGATACGAAAAACTTGGCCTACTAGGTCATTTGTTAAAATCATCTCCAATCTGGAAAAGGATGGTCATATAATAATTGTTACCGGTGTTCCCAAAGAAAAGCCGCTTCTTGAAAAAATGAATGCCGAATATGTTAGATTATACGGACATCCCCTCGATATTCGTGATAATTTATCGATAGATAATTTTTTATACATCATCCAACATGCACAGCTTGTAATAACAAACGATACTGGTCCTATGCATTTTGCAATATCATTCCATACGCCAGTTATTGCCATTTTCGGACCAACTCCACCCAATTATGCCGTGGATAAGAACAGAAGCCCATCACTGATTGCCATGCGGGCTAAGGCTGTTTGTCCCGGCTCAAATAAATGCACAATTTTCAATTCGATGGATAAAGAAAGAGCAGAAGAAATTCGGCAGATATGTAATAAGAAAAATCAAATTTGTACTGATATGATTACAGTTGAAAGCGTCACCTGCGTCGCACAAAGGGTATTATCTGCATCTTGTTTTTCCATAAGCTGAAATAGCACAACCTTTAATGCGTAGAGTTACTCTACAGTCGAGAATCATCCTTCAGCTAATGTATGTCAATAGTATATACTTACGAGTGGGAATAAAAGCTTCTGCATCGTTTTTTGATGATTATGACGACAAACGTCAGAATTTAATTAAAAAGTTGGGGTTAGGTGGAGTGCCTAACCCCAACTTTAATTATAAAACCAATTTAATACGCAGGCACACCGTAGCCGTAAATCTCGTAGTGACCGATTACATAGCTGTTCTCACGGCAGCTATCGCCAGAGTTACCCTCGACGGTATAGACACGCCCATCTTCAACTCGCTCAACAATACCCACATGGTCGGATTCACCGTCCTGTGGTCCTGAAGAGCCTTTGTTGTCCCAATCGAAGAAGATAATCATACCCGGTACAGGTTCCTCAGAACCGTCAAGCCATTGACCACGCTCCTTGAACCAATTTACGCCGTTGACGCACCCTGCGAATTTGGGGATTACACCCGCATCAATATAGCCGCACTCATTGGCGCACCACGATACAAAGCAGGCGCACCACTCTACACGGCTACTAAAGCCGTACCAGCTCCAATAAGGTTCGCCGCCAGCATTGCCAATCTGAGAAAGAGCGACAGTAACGATTTCACCATCACCTGTGCGAATACCATAAAGAGCTGCTGCCCATAGCGAATTGTTTTCGTCTTTCAAAAGCTCTGCAAGATAATCTCGTTGCTCTTGACTAAAACCATACTGATCTGCCATCTCATCAACAGTCTTATGGCTGACAGTGATATAAAGGATGGTCTTGGTTTCTGTGGTTTCGGTTTCCACGATATTACCGTTCCCATCGTCACTTTCCTCAATGACAGTTTCCGTCTTAGATTCTGTCCGAGAGCTGACTTCATTCATTTCCCAGAATATATCTGACAGGAGCTGTTTCTTGGTATCATCCATAGAGGCAACTTCCTGTGGATTATCAGGATCGGTATTGATTTTGACCGCATACACAGCAAGCACTTCTTTCCAGACTGCCCGACTGCCGCTCATCTCAAGGTCATTGTACTCAGTAGAGGACTTGATTTCCGTTAGCTTATTGTCGTAGTCGGTGTTAATTTCTTGGACAACGGTTCGCATGGTCATCCCGCTACCACTATCTTCACCTGAAAAGAAAATGCCAAACACAGAGCCGCAGATCAGAGCAATCAGACAAATCACGACAATGACCGCAACAGCAACCCAGCCGCCTGCGGCGATAGCAGCGACAAGTGCTTTTGTCGCCGCTATGATTGCTTTTACCGCCGCAATCGTTGCTTTCACGGCGGCTTTCACACCGGCAATCGTTGCCTTGGCTGCGGCTTTGGCGGCTTGTGCAGCTTTTTGTGATGCCTTCACCGTAGCCTGTGCGGTTTTCTGTGCCGCCTTTGCCGCCTGCTGTGTGGTCTTGATTGCCGTTTTCGTGGTCTTGACCGACCTCTGTGCGGCTTTGGCTGTGCCTTTTCCGGCAGTCTTGATGGTTTTCTTGCCGGTAGAACGGGCAGACTGTTTGATCGTCTTTTCCGTTTGCTCGACCGCCTTGATGGTCTTATTCCCGGATGTGCGGACAGTCTGCCTTTTCATCGACTCAGCTGCCCGCTTTTCCCGGAACTTTTGAACACCGTCCTTCGCTTTGGAAACATTCCGTTTAGTTCCCTCCAGCCCCTTGCGTCCCTGCTTATCAAACTGGTGCGCTGCTTCGTGGGTCATACGGGCAACACCGCCTTCAACACGGTCGGAGACATACTCCTCGGCATTATGCTCATCGGGGTGCGTTGTGTGTTCTGCCTTTTCCTTCGTCTGCACATAGGCAGAGCGCATACGGTCTGCGGCGATTGCCGCCTTGTCGATTTTCTTGATCGTGCCTTTTACAACATCTCTCGTTTTAATATCAGCCATTGAAACCTCCTTTCCGGGGCGTACTAAACGCCCCTAAATTAAAAATGAGGGGTAATGGTACAAACACCTTACCCCTCAAAGTGCGGAAGCTGAAAAGCTTTGATATTACTGGCTTTTTCAGCACCTATTTTTCGACTCTGCCCGTTTTCTTCTTGCGTACTCTGCCTGCTGCTTTTTGTAGGCTCTTTGAGCGCACTTCTCGCAGTATTTCTTTCGGTTGCCATTCTTGATAATCGGCGCACCGCAGGACACGCACTTTTCAAAGCGTGTGCCGAGAATATCCGCCTCCAGCAAAGGCTCTGCCGGTAAAACAGCATTGCGGAAATACTTGCAGAGCAGTGAGTATGAGATGCTTTGCACACAGACGCAGGGTTCTCCGTCGTCCAGCGCAAGGCAGTTGCCGTTATCATAATTAGCGCAAATGCGCTTAATTAGGGCGTTCGTTTTCTGCCGCTGCTTCGGCGTGAGTCTTGGCAGCATCCGCACCACCGTCCTCCGTTATGCGTTTTGCCACGACCACAAGACGGCTGTTGTTGCGACTGTACTCGCAGGTAGACAGTGTAATGAGTTTATCGCCGTATTCGGCGGTCACACCGGTATCGTAGAAGGGCAGCTCCTTGCACTTGGCAATAAAGTCGTCGAACGCATCGGCACTCTCTGCATCCACAAAACGATAATACTTGAACGCATCGGGGCTGTCGGTGTAGACCATCGTGCGGAACACGGCAACGATCTCATACTCCTGCTTATCCGTCAGCGTGTTGAAGGTGATCGTCCGATGCTCGTTCCAAAAGCCCTTGTCCTTAAACTTTTCAAGGTGAGCAAACATCGAGCCGTTGGACATATGGTGTCCGTAGATGACAAGATTGTCTGACGGCTCCTGCACATCGCAATCCTCCTGCACATAGGGACAGCCATAGTCGGAATATGCCTTGTCAAAGCCGTGCTTCAGGTAGAAGTTTGGCTCATTCACCGACTGCATCACGGGATAATTGATGTTGGTATCTGCAATGCTGATCCAGCCCACCAAATCGCCGTTCTGCTGATAAAGCTCTGCAAGCTCCGGCAGGAGCATCTTTTCCTCAGAGTATGGAATCTGCTCCGCCGGTTCCGTTGCGGCATTTGTTTGCGCCGCAGTATCCACAAGGTCAGCCAGCTCGTCATAAAGCTCCGCTTGCTTATTTGCTTCCTTGTAGTGGTCGATAATAAAATAGGTGCTTGTGCCGAGAACGGCTACAAGCACCGCAATAAGAATTGCACAGATTTTCTTTCTCATAGAATTTCCTTTCCGAAAAGCAAAATGCCCGCCTGTTGCCAAGCGAGCATTTTACAATTCTGTCGTTTAATATTCAGAGCTTAACAGGAAGTCCGCTATGTGCATCGTCTTGATGCCCTCGTAGTTTCCTCCCGAGAACTCATCCGTTGTGAGAACATATTTGGGGTAGTTGTCGTGGATCTCCAGCAAACGCTCATACTCCCGTTTTTCCGTTTTCGGAGAACGAAGCTCCTGCGTCACCTGCACATAGAGCTTTTCATTTTGCCGTACTGCAACAAAGTCGATCTCGCCACTGCCGGATTTTCCGACATTGACGGTATATCCTCTGCGGCAAAGCTCCAAGTACACGACATTCTCAAGGCTGGATGCCACGCTGTCAGCGTTATAGCCGAGAACACTGTATCGCAAGGCGGTGTCGGCAAGATAGAATTTCTCCTGTGTTTTCAGGATTTCCTTGCCCTGCAAATCAAAGCGGGAACAACGGTGAAGCAAATAGGCTTTCTCCAGCTTCTCCAAGTAGCTGTAAACCGTTTCGTTGTCCAGCGCACGGTGCTCCGCTTTCAGATAATCCGAAATGGATTTTGCGGAGAAGGTATTGCCCACATTGTTGAAGGTGTACTTGACCACTCGTTCCAACTGGTCGATCTTTCTCACCTGATTGCGCTTGACAATATCCGAGAAGATCGTGGAGTTGTAAATATCCCGCACGATGGTATAGACCTCGTCCTGAGAGAACTCCTGCAAATGCGTTGCCGGGAAACCGCCCAAGCGCACATAGTTGGCAAGCTCTGCCTTCGGCTCTCCAACCTCGGTATATTGGCTTTTGAACATCAGGTACTCGCCAAAGGACAAGGTGAAGATGCGGAAAGACACATACCGTCCCGTCAGATAGGTCGAGATCTCAGAGGACATCATACGGGAGTTGGAGCCTGTTACATACAGGTCAACATCGAAGTCCGACGCCAGCGAATTGACGACCTTTTCCCAGCCCTTGATTTCCTGCACCTCATCAAGAAACAGATAGGTTTTTCCATCGGGCGAAAGACGCTCCTTGAGCTGTGCGTACATCTGTTTTGCCGTCATATCCTCATATTCCATCGAGTCATAGCGGCAGCTGACAATGCGCTCCTTCGGGATGTTATGCTGCGTTTTCAATCTCTCCATAATCATTTTCAGGATCGTTGACTTTCCGCAGCGGCGCACTCCTGTAAGGATTTTTACAAATGGCGTATCCACATAAGCCATAATCTTATCTACATACAAAGGTCTGTAAATCATCGTGACCACCTCCGTTTGTAGATAGTATACCGCAATTCTCATCAAAAGTCAATTTGTTTTGCGATTATAAGCCGCAAAATTTTTCGACAATTTATTTCATTGCGGGTTTCAAACTGTAAGACGAGGGTTGAGCACCCTCGCCCGGTTTGGTGGTCATCAGCTTATAGAGCTTCGTGTTCTTGGGGAATTTATTGGCAAACGGTACAAGGCTGGAACCGACCTTGATTAGTCCGTGACCGGCATCCACATTGGTGATATAGGAAAGCTGGGTGTCCGAGATGTTCAGCAGCTTCGCAAGCTCCAATCTGTCCGTGGATGCCTGATTGAGCATAACAATGAACTCGGAGTTTGCCAGCATCGTTCTTGCCGTGTGGGACTGGAGCAGATCGTCCACATTCTGCGTGATGCCGGTTGCATAAGCACCGTACTTTCGCACACGCTTCCAAAGGGTGAACAGGAAGTTTGCACTGTACTCGTGCTGGAACAGAAGGTAGATCTCGTCGATGAAGATGAAGGTGTTCTTACCCTTGGCTCGGTTCTGCGTAATACGGTTCAGGATAGAGTCGAGGACGACCAGCATACCGATGGGCATAAGCTGTTTGCCGAGGTCGAGAATGTCATAGCAGATCAGGCGGTTGTCCGTGTCCACATTGGTTTTCTTAGCAAAGGTATTTAGAGAACCGTTGGTAAACAGCTCAATGGCAAGGGCGATCTCCTGCGCTTCAGGTTCGGACTGCTTCAAAAGCTCTGCTCTAAAGTCCTGCAAGGTCGGCACTTCGCCGGTATAGTTATTCTGCTGATAGGTACGGTAGACGCTTGCCGTACAGCGGTCAATGATGGATTTCTGCACTGCGCCGAGGTTGTTACCTCCGATGAGTTGCTCGCACAGGGACATAATGAACTCGGATTTCAGAATGACGGGGTTTGCACCGTCGCCATATTCACGGTTCATATCCATAGCGTTGATGTGGGTGGGAGAAGTGGCAGAGATGTTGATGATCTCGCCGCCCAGCGCCCGCACAAGGGGCGAATACTCTCGCTCCGGGTCAATGATAATAATGTCTGCGTTGCCGGCAAGCACCTGATTGATGACCTCGCCTTTTGCGGTAAAGGACTTACCACCGCCCGAAACACCGAGAATAAACTCGTTGCCGTTTAGGAGCTGTCTGCGGTCTGCGATAATCATATTTTTGGAAATGACATTCTGACCATAGTAAACGCCGTTGGTGTGGCAAATGTCCTGCACACGGAACGGGATAAAGACCGCAAGGCTCTCTGTGGTCAGAGTACGGAACGACTCGATCTTGCGGACACCGAAGGGCATCGCCGTATTCAGTCCGTCAAGCTGCTGGAACTTGAGAATACCGAACTGGCAAAGGTGCTTTCTCGCTGTGGTAAGCAGAGCTTCTGTGTCATTGTCAAGCTGCTCCTTGGTGTCCGCCGTGTGAACCATCGTCAGAACGGCAAACATCATTCGCTGGTCACGGGTCGTCAGGTCGTCAAGGAACTCCTTCATTTCCTTGCGCTGTTGTTCAATGTCGTAGGGAAGCTGGGCAGAAAAGTTGTTGTTGGCATTCTGCCTACGCTGCCAGTTAGTCGCATTGGTTTCAACACCAAGCAAACGGCTTTCGGCTTCCCGAACGGCTTCATCCGTGGGTACGGGGATAACATCAATGGACATCATCAGATTGCGGTTGAGGTCGGTCATTTCCGCTACCATACTGTCCTTGATATAGGAAGCGTACTCACGCAGGAACAGCACTCTGCCGTAACGCTCACCGATCTTGAAATAGTCGCCCGTGAACTCCATCGAGTCAGGGCAGATAAAATCCTTGAAGTCGTGTCCCTTTCTGCGGGTTTCCTTGATGTCAAAGCGAAACTCCGTTTCTTCACCGGCACGGTAAAAGTCGTGGAAAATGCGGAGCCGTTCATCCGGCTCCAGCTCCACGCACTTACTGCCGAGCCGTCCAAAGTGGGCAATCAGGTCAGCTCCCACACGGGCAAAGTAGTTTCTCGCTTCCTCTACATTCTTCTTGCATACCGAAATGGTGATATATTTCTCCTGAATGATCGAGTTTGCGCCGGTCGCCTTTTCAAGAAGCATCCGGTTATATTCCTCACGGTACTCGTCAAGAGCATCGCCCTTCAGGGGGAGAAGAATGGTTTTCTCAAAGTTTGCACGATTCAAACGGCGGTTGTTAATGGTGATCTTGGTGGTTGCACCGCTGTCAAAACTGTTGAGCAGCTCCGAGTATTCAAGGAACATCGCTTCCTTGTCCTCACGGCTGGCGACAGCATAGTTGATGTCGCTGAACTTGTAGGTCTTGGAGAACTTATCTCTGCCCACCTGAAAAATACCGTCGTCGAAAATTGCCTTGATGGGGATCACATCCTGAACCCCTCTCGGCACAACAAATCGTTCTTTGTCCTGCTTGAGCAGGTTGCGAAGCGTTTTAATCATTTGCTTTCAGTACCTCCTTCTGCTTGTGTTCCATTTCAGGCTTCATCATTTCGTAGTAGGTGTTGGTGGAACGGAAGGTCAGTTTCTTCGGCATCAGGAACTCGGATTTGAACCAAGCCCATACGAACTTTTCAGCCGTCATTCCGTTGTACTTAATGAAGCCGAGAGCCGCAAAGGGGGCGGCTCCCAAAATACACATCCACGATACGGTTTCCGTGCCGACATAGGGCTTGAGCAGGAAATAGAGTCCTACTGCCACCACACAGGCACAGGCAGAAAAAATGAACTGCCTCATAGACAGTCCAAAGAACATCGCCTCCGTATAGTTGCGGATTTCCCTGTTGATCTTAACTTCCATACTTGTGCCCCTCCACTACATCGCCGGTTGCGATATAAACGATGCTGCGCTTGGGAATATACGCAGAACCCAAAAGCAGATCGTTGACGGTCAGAATATCCGTTTCTTTCATTCGCTCAAATATACCGACCAAACCCTTTTCAGCAGGGAGGTCGTAATCCTCCGCCGACTGGACGACTTCTCCATTCAGGAGATGGATATTATAAAGTTGATAAAACATTAAATACTCCTTTCTCTACGATAGCGTTCCTTTGCCTGACGGATTTCATCGGCACAGACGCATTCATCCGCAAGGCAGTTCACATTGCCTTTGCGTCTACCGCCGTAGTACAGACAATATCGGCAATCGCAGTCCTCAAGGGTGAAGCCCTTGAAGCGGTTATAGATTTTGGTGTTGTTTTTCATAGTGCGCTCCTTACAGTCCCATCATCTCTCGGATAATGCGGTCGCTCATCTTGACCGATCCAACGAGAACGAGCATATTAAAGAGCAGTTCGCCTACATAGCTCCACACCTGCGTGACCGCTGCCGCATCGGGGTTTACCACGGGCGGTGAGGACGCAAAAAGCGAGAAGATGATGCAGGACAGCACGATCACTGCACCTTCCAAGCAGACGGCGCAGTAGCTTTTGATAAAGGACTTGCCCACATTCTGACTCGGCTCACCGGCAAAGGTGGAAAGCGGAATGGGTGCAAGCGCCGTATACATATAAAGTTTGAAAAAACGCCCGTACACGGTCATTATCAGGATAAAGGACATCACAGTAATAAACAGCCCGCCGATGAGTGTGACAGCCCACAACGGGATGGACTCAAAGAAGCCGCAGTCCTCAATAGTCGTTATCATTTCAGCCGGTAGAACTGTCTGTTGGGGTGAACCGAAGCCTGCCGAACTCATAATTGTCGAAATCGTTCCCTGAACGATATTGAAAAGAGCAAGCATCAACTCCATACCATATGTGATAGCACCCTTGGCGATGGCGAAGCGAACAAACAGCTTCAGAGCGTGTTCCGGTTTCTTGACTTCTGTGAACGAACCGCAGGTTTTCACCATACCGGCGACGAAAAACAGCACAAGGAGTGCAAGTCCGATAGACTGCACTGCGCCGTTGATGTTGACGATCACGCCCCAAATCCCTCCGCCTTTGAAGTCCTGCGGCGTTGTCGTGATAAGCTGCCAAATCTCAGCCAGCTTTTCGTTCCAAGTTTCCAGTGCGCTTTGAAGATTTTGTACGACCCAGTTGTCGCTCACGAAAAGCACCTCCTTTCAAAGAATAGGGGGTGTTCCTGAGAAGCCAGGAACACCCCACGGTGTGAATGAACTTAGCCGACAATCAGGTCGAGAATCTCCTTGGCAAAGGTGATGATGACACCGCCTGCGAGAGTGAGAAAGCCGTTCGCTCGCTGAGAGGGATCGTGGGACTTCAGGGACAAACCGACCTGCACAACGCCAAAGCCCAGCAGGATAAGTCCGATGGCACGGATCAGACCGAAGATAAAGGTGGACAGGTTGTTGATAACGGTAATGGGATCGCCAGCAGCAAAAGCCGTGACCGAAGTACCGAGAACGAGTGCCGCACCCATAATAGCGGTGCAGTAAATGCGGAAGCCCTTCTTGACCTTGCCGGTCATAGGCAGCTTGGTGGTTTCTTTGTTGGTTTTCTTAAAGATATTCATTGTGTTACCTCCATAAATTCAGTTGGTATCGAAGTCCTCATCGGAGAGGAGTTCGTAATTGGTTTCGGCTACTTCGATTTCAGGAGCCTTGTTTCTGTCAAAGCTGATAAGCTCGATAGTAGCCACATCGGACTTTACCTCGCCGTGCGTATATACACCGGCGTTCCCGTCTGCGGTCATTGCCACATTCGGATGCTTGAGAATGTCGTACTTGAAATCAAGCACGGGTCGCTCACCTCGGATAAAGAGAATGGCATACTGGTTGTCGAGCATACGAACCTCATCCGGCGTCAGAAGCTCTCTGCCGCTGATCTGATAGTTCGTGCTGTAATTTCCGCTTCTGCCGCTACTTTTGCCGTAGGTGTTCGTGTCGATGGTTGACTTGCCGAGCAGCTCCGACACATATTTGTGGGTGCTTTGCTCATTGCCGCCGAGATACAAAAACTCATCGCAGTTGCCGACAATACTTTCCCATTGCTTCTCGAAAAGGGCTTTGAGCTGCGCCAAGTTTTGCAGGATGATGCTGACAGATACTGAGCGAGAACGCATAACGGAAAGAATCTTGTCGAAGTCGTCCGGCAGGCTGACATTGGCAAACTCGTCCATCAAAAAATGCACGGGAATCGGCAGGCTGCCGCCGTGGATGTGATCGGCGGAATAAAATAGCTGCTGAAATAACTGGGTATAAAGGAGACTGACCAAAAAATTGAAGCTCGTATCATTATCCGGTATCAGCGCAAACAGAGCCGTCTTTTTCTCACCAAGCGTTTCAAGTTCCAGTTCATCGGTGGTCGTCAACGCCGCAAGACTTTCAAGATTAAACTTTTCAAGCCGTGCGGCAAGGGTGATCTGAATGCTTTTCAGGGTCTTAGCCGAACCGGAGTGATAGGAATGGTAATACTTCAATGCGATGTGTTCGGGGTTCTCGTATTCCAACTCGGAAAAGAGATTGTCCAGCGGGGAAGGTCTTGGTTCTTCCTCGTCCTCAATCGCTCCTGCACGAAGCATCTCCATCACCATTGCAAAGTTTTGCTCGTCCTCCGGTGCTTCATAGTGAAGATAGAATACAAGCGCCAGCAAAAGCATTGAAGCTGCCGTATCCCAAAAGGGATCGTTGCTTTGAGAGCCTTTTGGTGTGGTACTCTTGAACAGATTGGTGACGAGCCTTTGAATGTCGTTGTCGCTCCGCAAATACACAAAGGGATTGTAGCAATGGCTTTTCTCCATCGAAATTAGGTCAAGCACCTTGATTTCATACCCCTTTGCTTCAAGCAGCTTTCCGACATCCCGAACGATCTCGCCCTTCGGGTCAAGGATCACGAAGCTGGTGTTCGCCTGCATCAGATTCGGTTTGCAATAGAATCGGGTCTTACCGGCACCGCTGCCGCCGCAAACCAGAGTGTTCAGGTTGCGGCGGTGCTTCTTAGCGTTCAGCCCGATGCTCACATTCTGTGTCATCAGCTTGTTCGCACTCTTTGGATGTTGTGTGTACTTCTTGTTCACGGTTCGTGCCTCGCCCCACTTAGCCGAGCCGTGTTCCTCCCGTCGCCTGTAATTTCTGCGTGTAGAGAAATAAATGCCGATACCCATTCCGTAGCAGAGAAGCAAAACGAGGACAGCTTTTACACTGTCCTCGCAAAGCTCAATATGAAATGGATTTTCAAATACGCTCATCAGTTCCGGCAGTATCGCTGCAAGACCGCCGCCGACAGATGGCGCAATTTTAAGCGCAAGCCATACGACGGGAATAATGCCGATCAGGGAGAGGATAACAGCGGTACGCTTGTCATCTTGCTTCATCTCGGCGTTTGTCCCTTTCAATCACCTTGAATTTCTTTTTGGGGGCGTGACCGACTTTGACGATCAGTTCATCCACTGCATCAGTCGTCTTTCCCTCGCTGATAAGGTCATTCCTCTTTTCATTGAGAGAGTCGATCACGATGCCGTGTTCATAGTCGTTCAAGGCAATATAGTTCTTTTCTTCTTTCATTGGCGTTTCCTCCGTTATCTGCTGTCACGGTCTTTGGAGCGTTCCTGCCGCTGACGATACAGTTCCTCCGACACACGGGAGCCGATCTCGCTCATCGCCGCACGGGTCTTAGAAAGCTCTGCGCGAATTTCCTTGGGGGACTTACTCGACAGTTCCTCCGGGATTCGGTCAATGGCGAAGTTCTTCACATCCACGCCGAACTTACGGCAGAGCATATAACCGACGCAGACAGCAGAGAAGCCCATATCTTTGCGGCTGTATGCTTCGCAGTTCATTGCAAGCTGGGCGTGACCCAGCTCCTGCGCCACGCACTGACAAAGTGCCACGCTGTCCCCGATGTCCCGCTTGATATACAGGGTCTGATCTTCATTCTTATAGAACGCTCCCATCTGCGGTTGGGGAAGCTCCGTCACGCTTTTGACCTCAATGGGTACGGTGTCCAACATAATGGCAACGAGCTTTCGGGGGTCACGGTCAAGGGTCGGTGCAGCAGGCTTCTTGCCGCTGGTCTGCGCTACATCGAACACCTTCTTCACATTGTAAGCGATGCCGGTAGAGCCGTCGTTCTTGGCGTACTCCACGGGTTCGAGAATAGACAGACTCTTAGCACCCTTGTTGACCTTCACGCCGTCCTCCTGCCAGTCACGGAAATCCTTGAGCTGGGTCGCCTGCGGCTGCTGCTTGTAAATAAGCAGAGCGTTTGCGGCAGAGTAGCGATCCATTCGTGCCTGCGTGTCAAGATAGGCTCTGAACTTGTCGGGGTCACGGACGATCTCGGCTGCGGTGTCGTCGATCATCTGATATACAGCATCCTTCTCCGCCTTTTTCTTGGCGGCATATTCCTCCGGGGAGAGCTGCGGTCGAGCCGCAGTCCCGGACTTCTTGGGAGTGAAATTATTGGTCATAGCTGATTACCTCGCTTTCGGTTTCTTGGTTCTTTTGGGCTGATGGTGAACCGTCTGACGGAGCGGTTCGGGTGCTTTGGCTTTCTCCTTGGAAAGCGCAGGCTCGGCACGGTCTGCTTCCTTATCGGCTTTCGCAGCAGCCTTATAGCGTTCCAGCTTTTCTCTTACGGAAGGCTTTTTATCTACCTGCTTTGCCGCACCCCTGTCAGAAGCCGTGACGCCGATCTCGGAGCTTCGCTCGGACGGAGGGCTTTTTTCCGTCTTTGCGACCGTAGGGTTTTCGTGGGACTGACCTTCCTTCTTAACCGGATCACCCATTGCTTCTTCCACGATGCGTTCTCCTCTCGTTTTGGTCGGTACTTCGTCCACTCGTTCCTCTCGCTCGGCAATGCTCTTTTCCGCATTTGCCACGATGGAACCCTTGTCCACATTCCCAAGCTCGAAGCGGTCAAAGATGCGCTGGATCTTCGATGCGTCCTCTGCACGGGCGATAATATCTATCGGGACATTGCCGTCCTTGTTGTACTTATCCTTCAGCACACAGTAGAGGACGCCGTACTTCTTTGCCTGCTCGGTAAAGGTTTTCAAATCCTTGTTCGGGATAGAAAAGACTTTCAGCTCCTTGCCCGATTTCAGCATATTGGTGAGCCTTGCTTTGCCCTTGGTTTTCTGTTCCTGCTTCAAAACAGAAATCAAAAGAACGGTCAGCTCTTTCGCTGCCGTTCCCGTAAGTTTTGCAGCTACTTCAAAGCCCTCAAGCGATAGCCTGACGACCTGTTCCGCTGCGTCACCGCCGTTGTTCATAACTTCGGTTCTCCTTCCTGTTTGTTTTGATTTTTTCTTCGTCCGCAAGGACAGCCCTCAGATTTTCCGCCATTATGCCGGAGCGTTCGGCAATGCCATTGCACAGCCTGACTTCCTTGCGGAGCTTTTTTAGCTTCTCGGAGAGAAGCGAGATGCTGCCTTTTGCCTGCGACAGCTCTGCATCTGTGATGTTCACTTTTCGTATTTCATTTCGGAGATGCGTTCTGTCGGCAGTTAAGGCATTGATCTGTTCCTCAACCGAGTGCTGATATGAGAAAAGCTGCTCGGCGGTTGAGATATTCTCTCTGCCAAGCAGCCTGACCTGTGCGGTTATCTCGTCCAGCTTCATTAAATCCTCTCGCAGAAGATAATGAAGCCGAGCCGGGTCTTGTTTTTTGTACCTCGGCAGATAGCCGAGCTTGTAGCAGTAGTGCAGATACAGTCCGTAAAGTCCGCCGACCTTCCGTATCTTATGTTCCCGTGTCAAGAGAACATATTGCCTTGGGCGATGGTAGTAGCCTTTTTGAAACGGCTCTAATCTTGCCGAGTTCCGATTGTCATAGATGCGTTCCTTGATACGGTCAAGCGAATACTCATCACCAAGCCGTGCAAGCCGGATATTTTTTCGGTAGCCCTTTACACGCAGCACCGTGTACTTGTGATTTTCCGAGTCGTCAAAATACGCTCCCATCTGACGGAGAACATATTTGAAGTCGGCATAGCTGCGGCTCTTGGCGATTGCGTCGTCGATCACCGCCCGTGCGGTATCTACATAGTTCGGCTTACCCGCTTCGTGGAGCTTCCTTGCATAGTAGTTTTTGCCCGTACCACGCTGCGGGTTTTCAATCACATCAAGCTGATACTGACGGCACAACTCATCGGCTATGTGCCGGAAGTACCGCCAGTGCTTTTCGTTATTTGCCATCCGCTTGCCGTCCACAAAGGAAACGGAGTTCACAACAAAGTGACAATGCAGGTGCTTCGTGTTCAGGTGCGTTGTCACCACGACCTGAAAGCGGTCGCCCCACACACGCTTGGCAAATTCCATTCCGATTTTCTGAGCAAGGTTGGGATTGATGTTCGGCTCGTCCTTGAAGCTCAGATAACCGTGATAGGCTTGGATGCCGTCCTCCTTGTCGAACTGTTCCTTTACCGTCACGAACTGATCACGGGCAGTTGAGGGATTACAGTTGATGCCGTCCACATAAAACTCACGCTCCGTTTTTTCTTCGTCCTTTGCGTATTTCAGAACATCGGCAAGCGCCTGATACTGCTCCGGCGTATATTCCTGCGCCCTTGTCTTTTCGGGATTGGTCGCATAGTCGATGACGGCTTTCAGGCGAACCTTTACTTTCCATATCTTACTTACTGCCATTTCAGCTCACTTTTTTCGGGACGCAGAAACACTCGCTCCACATCTGCCTGAAACTTGTGCCAACGCTCCGCTTCCTTCTGAAGCTTCGGCGCGTCAACAAAGCCGAGCGAGTGTGCCTGCACCGCCAGCTGATTGATGTTGTTGCCGATGGCAGAAAGCTGACGCATCGTATCATAGAAACGGTCGTCCGGTTTTTCCCTCGGCTCATAGCCACGAATGAGCAGACGAATAAGTGCGCCTTCGGACAGGCAGGCTTTCTTTGCCTTTTTCTGAAGCTCCTGCGCTTCGTCACGGGAAAACCAAATATGCTTATCTATATTGCGCTTTCGCATTGTTATCTTCCTCCTTGTTGATTGAAGTTTTCTTATGGGGTATTAGGGGGAACCCCTAACAAGCGATTTACTGTTTGTAGCCTTTTGGGGATACAAACAGTCTGCTTGTTAAGATAATACAGAGCGTTCGGGGGAACCCCGTTCTCGTTGAGATCAGCGTTCTTTGTCCGCCCTGACGGGCTTAAAAGGAACTGCCACGATCTCATTGTTGACTCTCATAAAGCGTTCGGGGTATTTGAATTTCTCACGGTATTTATCCGCAAGGTCAGGCGGGAGGGACTGGAATCTCTCTGCTTCAAAGGGAGCATAGGCAATGAAAAACTTCCCGCAAATGATGTCCAGCATCTCACGGGAAGGCTCCATCATATAGCACTTTTCAATTTTCCAAGCGTTCTCGCCAAACATATAACCGTCCAGTCTGACGCACGGGTCAGTTCCGTCAAGGCACGACCCAAAGATGGAATAGCCACCCATACCGGACTGAAACGCCTTGTTGTTGGAGCTGACGCCGTAGGTTCTTGACCTCTCATCGTATGGCTTGTCGAAGCTGTCCTGCGTGAAAACGATATAGCCAGAGAGGTGTTCTTTGCCCTCATTTTCCGCTTCACAAAAGCAGCTACGCATCTCGGCAAAGGTCATTTCAACCGCCTGCGGCTCTCCATAAACCGCACGATTCGGGGTCAGCCCATTGACCTTGCCCTCCTCATTGCAGATGATGGCGACCTCATCCTCAAAGGGCATATATTCCTCAATGTCGCCGCCGACCACCTCCTGCATTGCTTCCAAGGTGTCGTCGATCTCGATCATCTTGGGGTACTTGTTCGGCTCCACAAGCAGGACGGAAATCTTTCCGTCGCTTGCCTTCACCGGCTCCTTGCAGAGCGATTTGTCGAAAGAAATCGCCTTGAACCCGATGCTGTCCACGAAGTAGAAGCCGGGATTTAGGGTGTCGCTTTCCCTGATTTCGACTACATCCGATACGGAAAGAGAGCGTCCCTTGTAGTCGGCAGGATGGTCAACATTGAACTTCTGATAGATATTTTCGAGGGAGATGCAGTCCATTTTGCCGTCATAAACTCTGTCGTAAGCGGCTGCGTTGACATCCTTAGTGCCTTTGATTTTTTCGAGGGATTCCATTCCGATGAAGCACACATTGGCGGTATCCCTGTCCATATTGATCTGATAAATACTGAACTCAGTCATCGTTCATTCGTCCTTTCTTTGGCTTTGTTGCGGTGGATACCGAGCTGGAAACAAAGAAAGTCATTGTAGTCCTTGCCGCAGGGCGGAGGGCTGTCAATGACTTCATACTTGCTCGGCAATATGGTTTTCAGCGCAAGGCTGGCTTTTCTCCCGGCGTTATCGTTGTCGAAGTGCAGGAAAATTTTCTTGATTTGCGGCTTCTCATTGAGATACTTCACAAGAGCCGCAGGGGTAGTGCTGTCCTCGATTCTCTCCTTGGGCAGATACACACCGGCGAGGGAAACAAGGTTGTCTTTCCGCCAATCCCTGCCCGCCATCTTTTCAAGTGTCGCATAGGAAAGCAGGTCAATGGCACACTCAAAGAGATGCACCGTGCCGCTGTTGCTGTCTGCGATCCGAAAAGAATAGTGCTTGTCACTGCCGGAGCAGTCGCCCAAAACACGGCGGTTGTTGGTTGCCCGATAGGAAGCATAGCGAGGGATATTCTTCTCATCAAAGCCCACGCACACAAGGTTGTGATACGGCAGGCTTTCGAAAATCAGCCCCTTGTCAATGCAGTATTGGATGATGGCATAGTCGATGCCCCTGCCGAAAAGATACTCTTTAATTCTTTCTGTGGAAGCACTTTTATCCGGCAGAAGCAAGATCTTCGGCTCCGTTTTCTGCTTGGGCTTGACCGTCACCGTCGGCATCACCGCCGCCTTTCCCATCAGCGTTTCAATCGCTTCTACAAAAGAACAGCCCTTGACTTTCACAAGATAGTCAAGGGCATTGTAGCCGCCGATGCGTTGTGACCACCACATCCACTTGCCGTTGGAAATCTTCAAGCTATCGTGGGTGCGGGTGGTATAATTGTTGCCGGAAATGCGGACAAGCTCCTGCGGCTCACAGCTTTGCAGATAGGTCAGCAGGTCGATTTGCCGTGCCTGTTCCACCACCTCCGGTGGGATATACGGCATAAAATCACCTGCTTTCCCGTTGCTGTTTCTTCTCCTGCCGTTGCAGGCTCTTATCCGCTTCCGTTTCGATGGAGTCCCGGATGGTATCCATATGCTCGGTTTCTCTGTCCCGAAACTCCTTATACACATCACTCAGAGGACAAGGGGAACGAAGCAAAGCCCTTGCCTTTTCCGGCTCAAGTTCCAGCTCCTCCATACACATTACGATGTCCTCCCGCATCGTGTATTCGTAGGTGTGGTTGAGGATTTCGGACGGCTCCTGATGCAGTAGCCAGTCCCGATATTTGTCCTGCTCGGCTTTCATTTTCTCATAAAGACGAGCGTTGTAATCTGTTTCGTTCATAGCGAACACCTCCTTCAAAATAGAAATAGCCGCCTGATTTCTTTTGAAAACCAAGCGGCTATGTATGTGGTTTATTCTGTTGTTAAAACAAGGCGCAGGATGCAGAGCGGCGGGATCAATTCATATCGTTATTATCCTTAATGCCTTCGTTCATTTTTTTGATCTTCCTTTTCCACACAGAATACTGAGTTACCCAAGCAGCGAGGAAGATCGCTACGAATATGCCTACATAAGACAGAATTCCAGCGGTCGAATGGGGCATCCAGTTGGCAAAATAAGAGATAGGGAACATAATCACGCAAGCAATTGCGAAGTAAATCCCGCTTTGCTTTGCAAGACTCCACGAATCAATTTCCCAAATAACCGAAGCCATTGCAAAGCCTGTGCCCATTATTCCGCTCAGACCGGTTTGAATGAGAACCGCATTTAATTCGCTCCCCATTTTATTCACAAGCTCCGGAGTGACCGGATGGAAGAAGCCATCCCCAATGCAGATTGAGATAATCACCGTAATGACATATCCGATTGCAATGCCAACAGGGAAACCAATTAGTCCTCGTCCAATCAGTTTTTTCTTCATTTCTGCCACCTCACATTCCTAACAGTTGTTTGATTTTGGCGACGGATCGCCGTGAAACATAAGTAACCGTACCGTTTGAAAGCGTAATGCAAATTGTCCCGACAAAGCTCAAATCAAAGCTCTTGACCTTTCTCAGATTGATAATATCCGAGTTTGATATTCGGACAAAAGTCTTGCTGTCAAGCCGTTGTTCCGCCTCGTATAGCCTCAGGCGGAGCGCATACTCGCCGTGATTCGTCTCGGCAAACACCTTACCTGATTCGGCAAAAACACGGTAGATTTCAGACGGTTCCAGAACCTCGACCACATCGTCCCTGAATCCGGCAATGACCTGCGGTTGCTCGTCTGACAATCTTTTTATGATTGCATTGACTTCATCGGTCATTTTGTCCGTCATCACGATGATTTTTGGCTCTTTGCATTTTTCGTCTATCTTGATTTCAATTTGCATCGGTTCACCTCCTCGCTACGGTTACAGTATAGGAAAATCAAGAACCGATTTCTACCGATTCTCGATAGGTGGTTGTTTTAGGAACATAGGTGGTATTTTTTACGGGAATCTCATACCGGTCTGGATGGGCGGCTGATAAGTATCTGCGGTATGGGGTTGCTCCCATACCGCAGACGGATCATCTTTCCGGCTCGTTTTTGCGCTTTGTACTTCTCTGAACCGGAATGGAGAGTAGCTCTCTTGTGCGCTCTCCAAGTTGTTTTTCAATGGCTGTCAACCGTTCTTCCGGCAAATTGAGGGACGGATGACGGGTGAACTTGAAGTCCACCATTCGCCGCAGCTGCGCTTTCTGCTTTGCGCCCATTACCTCTTTGCACACATCCTCATAGGAAATGCGGTAGGGATTGGAACGGGTCTTTGCATACGCACGCAGGTTCTTGAAATCATCCGGCATTGCGTAGTTGAACAGCGACAAGCCGTTATCAAAGATGGGGGCAGGGGCGATAATTTCGCCCGTGTGATTGTTCCGCAGTAAGCCGAAGTTGCCGAAGTGTCTGTCCTCGTTGTAAATCAGGGCGTCAAAAACCAGTATACTGCAAAGCTGCTCGTAGAACTCGTCGCCCAAGGTCTTGTAATAATCAAGGCAGGCTTTCAGCGTTGTCTTGCGGAGAATACGCCCGATAGGGACGAAAGAGGTATCAATTTCCGTGAACAGCCGGCACTTGGAGGCAAGGATACCTTTCCAGTTTTCCAAGTCGTACTGTACACAGCCGATGCCCATTTTGTCTGCGATCTGACAGGCATAATACTCGCTGTACGGCTCGTTTCCGGTGTTCGCAGCGCCCTCCGTGCCGCCCTTATACAGATAGATGCCGTCGCCCTCCACAAAGCGCCAAGCCTTCCGCAGCATACCGTTGGTAGTCAGCTCCGGTGAGGTGGAGAATGCCTCCCGGCTGCCGCCCACGCCGGTATAAGCCACCAGCGACAGTGCTTCGGAGAAGCGGTTTTCGTAGAGGTTATAATCGGCATACTTGCCCTCAAAGTCGGCGGGGACGACCCAATAGCTGTCGTTGAGGGACAGCCCCATACAGACATCAATGATGCCCTTCGTGTTGTTTACGCTCAGCCCCAGCGTCTTTAAGATTTCATCTACAAACTGCCGGTTCTTCGGAATTACACGCCGTTCCAGCCACTTCACAACGCCCTCGTTTGTCAGCTCCAAGTCGAGGGGAAACAGCTTTTGCTTTGCCGTTTCGGTGTGAAGAATTGTCGCCTGCAAGCCCTCCAAGCCTCTTTCCTCCAGCGTGAAGGTCAGCAGTGTTTCATCATAAAGGCGCAGGCTATATACTTTTTCCATTGTGCTGCTCCTTTCCTCAAGCATTACGGACACATCCTTGTCAAGTGCCTCTGCGATCTTGAGCATTAAGTCAAGGGAGAGGTTTTGTGTTCCTTTTTCGATGCGGCAGATATTGGAACGCTGGGTCCCGATACGCTTTGCAAGCTGCTCCTGAGACAATCCTTTTTCCAGTCTTGCCTGCGTCAGCTTCTGCACGATGCTCTGCCTTGCCGCCAACAGTTCCTTTTCGGTCATACAAAGCCCTCCCTTCCGATTCATTATAATGTTATCATATATGATAACTGTTGTCAAGAGGTTCGGCTATCTTTCCAAATCCCTCGGTTTCTTTTCGGGCGGTTCTTCACCCTCATCGGGTTCACCGCCGACGATTTCGTTCTCACGCTTATCCACATTGAGCAGGGCGTTGAGTTCATTCAGCCGGTCGGTCTTGGCTTTCAATTCTTCCTCCTGCGGGAACGGTCTTTCCACATCGACCTTCGCAGTTTCAAACTGCTTTTTGAGGTTATCAAGCTCCATTTCGTTCATCTCCAAACGCTTTGGAAGTCCCTCCAGCGCATTATCCAAGCGGGTGATATTACCGAAGGTGTCCGTGCCGAGGGTTACGGGATAACCAAGCTCACCCTTGAGCCGCACCTTGTATTCTCTTGCTTCAAAGTACAGCTCCATTGTAAAGCCACGGTACTCACCGAGGGGAATGGGGTCGGGATTCGTCATTGCCTTACACGCCTCCAAGATGGCGTTGCCGGCATCCGCTTTCTCTGAATAGAAAGCACCCTTGACCGTCATACCCACAAAGGTATCGTCCATCGGTTTTGGATGTTTCGATGCTCTTTCAATATCGGATTTCAGCCCCGCAATTACATCAGAGCGCCGTGCGATCTCCTGCGGATAGAACTTGATGATCTTATCCTCCAAAGCATATTTTTCGGAAAGGAAGCTGGACTTTAAGAGCCGCAGCTTCTGAACCTGAATGTCCAAGTCCATCTTCTCTTTGATGTGGGGATTGCCGGTCGCCAGCATTTTGATTTCAGCATAGGACAGTGCGGTTTCGTCAATATCTTCGCAGGAGCGTACCGGCGATTTGCTGGTCATTATCTGCGAAGCGAACTTCTGCTTGCCTTCCACGAGCTGATATAAGTAGGCATCAAAGGTTTCTTCCGTTACAAAACGGTAGATGTGAACCTCTGCATTTTCGTTGCCTTGCCGGATGCTTCTGCCGAGCCGCTGTTCCAAGTCAGACGGTCGCCACGGGCAATCGAGATCGGAGGATGCGGCAAGTTTGTTCTGCACATTCGTACCGGCTCCCATCTTCTGCGTACTGCCCATCAGGATGCGGACATCCCCTCGGCGTACCTTCTTGAACAGCTCCAGCTTCTTTGCCTCGGTATCTGCTTCGTGGATGAACCTTATCTCATCGGCGGGTACGCCACGGGCAATCAGCTTCTGTCGAATGTCGTCATAGACATTGAAGGAGCCGTCGTTTTTCGGCGTAGACAGGTCGCAGAAAAATAGCTGGGTCAACCGCTTCTCACTGCCACGCTCCCAAGTTTCAAACATAGCGTCCACGCAGGCGTTGAGCTTGCTGTCCTCAAAATCAGGGAGCAACGGATTGATAAGCCGCTGATCAAGAGCCAGCTTTCTGCCGTCGTTGGTGATCTTGAGCATATTATCTTCCTTGGCATCAACCATACCGTTTCGTACCCTCTCGGCTCTCTCCGCAAGCTCGGCTACCATCTGCTTTTGGATTTCAGATGGCTTCACCGAGATATTGTGAAAGACCGCTGTCGGCACTGGCAGGTCGAGCATATCCGCTGTTTTGATGTCTGCGATTTCCTTAAACATCGCCATCAGCTCCGGTAAATTGTAGAAGCGGGCAAAGCGTGTTTTGGCTCGGTATCCCGTTCCTTCGGGTGTAAGTTCTACTGCCGTAATGGTTTCTCCGAAGGTTGATGCCCAGGCATCGAAGTGCTGCAAGTTGTTCTGAACAAGAGTGTTGTACTGCAAGTACCGCTGAATGGTGTAAAGCTCGACCATCGAATTGGAGATCGGCGTTCCTGTCGCAAACACTGTCCCACGCCCTCCGGTCAATTCGTCCAAATACCGACACTTCATAAAAAGATCGCTGGATTTCTGTGCTTCGGTCTGTGCAATACCTCCGACATTCCTCATTTTGGTATAGAGGAAAAGGTTCTTGTAGTAGTGGCTCTCATCAATGAAAAGCCTGTCCACACCAAGTTCCTCAAAGGTCACAACATCGTCCTTTTTGGACTGATCGTTGAGCTTATCGAGCTTCTGCTTAACAGATTTCTTTGTGCGCTCCAGTTGTTTTACGGAGAAGTTATCTCCACGGTTCTTTTTCAGTTCCGCAATGCCCTCCGTAACTTCATCAAGCTGCTGTTCGAGGATCGCCCGCTGCCGTTCAATGGACATCGGTATTTTCTCGAACTGCGAATGCCCGATAATGATGGCATCGTAATCGCCGGTGGCAATTCTGCCGCAGAACTTTTTGCGGTTCTTGGTTTCAAAGTCTTTCTTCGTTGCCACCAAAATGTTGGCAGAGGGGTAGAGCTGTAAGAACTCCGATGCCCACTGCTCGGTGAGGTGGTTGGGTACGACAAACAGGGATTTACTGCACAATCCGAGCCGTTTGGACTCCATCGCCGCCGAAACCATCTCGAAGGTTTTCCCTGCGCCCACGGCGTGTGCAAGCAGCGTATTCCCGCCGTATAGGATGTGCGCCACCGCATTTCTTTGGTGTTCCCGAAGCTCGATTTCCGGGTTCATACCACTGAAAACGATGTGGCTTCCATCGTACTCACGGGGACGCAGGCTGTTGAATTTATCGTTGTAAAGGCGGCAGAGCCGTTCTCTGCGCTCAGGGTCAGACCAGACCCAATCCTGAAAGCCCTGCTTGATCAGCTCCTGCTTTGCCTGTGCGATTGCCGTTTCCTTCTTGTTCAGAATGGCTTTCTTTTTGCCGTCTGCGTCCTCTACATAGTCGAAGATGCGGACATCTTTAAGGTTCAGTGTTTCCTCAATGATTTTGTAGGCGTTGATGCGCCCCGTACCGTAGGTACTGTATGCCTTCACATTGCTGCGGTCATAGGACTTGCCCTCAATATTCCACTCGCCGGTGTAGGCAGAGAAATGAACCTTGATGTTCCACTGTGCGTACCTCGGTGTTCCCAAGAACTCAAACATAAACTGTTCGACAATTTCGGTCGGCAGCCAAGTAGCACCAAGCCGAACGGCGATCTCGCTGGCGGTCAGGTCTTTCGGCTGTACCCGTTCCAGTGCTTCCACATTTACGGTGTAATCTTCAGGGTAAAGCTCCGCCGACTTTCGGGCGAGTACCAGCTTTTCCCGGACATTGCCGGAGAGGTATTCGTCTGCCATCAGGTACTTTGCCTGCGTGGAATTGCCGTACCCGTACATCGGGTTCAGAAAGATAACGCCCTTCAAGTCCGCAAAGATTTCTTCCTCGGTCTTGCCGGTCAGCTCGCACATATAATCCATATCCACACGGGCTTTTTCGCCCATAGAAACGGCAAGCGCTTCGCTGGCGGTATCTACGGAAGTGACCGGGGTGTGTGGCTTGATGGTTCGCTTGTAGAAAATATCCGCCTTGCGTTCAAGCTGCCCTTCATCGCCCAAGACCTCAAGAGCCGAGAGCAGAGAAAAGGAGCTGTCCTGCGAAAATGCGGAGATGTTGGCACGGCTGTTGATAAGTCCGTACTGCTTGGAAAAGGTATCATAAAGAGCGTTTAATCGCTCCTGCTCCGCTTTAATTTCCGAGTCGGGGTAGTCCTCCGTCTGCAATTCGATCAGCTTTCTGACCGAATCACGGATGCGGATCATACCCTTTATGCGGTTCTCTGCGGTAGCGGATACCTCCACCGGAGCCATACGGCTGTTTTCTCGGAAGTAGATTTTATCGTCCAGCACCGTATAGGAGAAGTTACGGACGGTGGGATCTGCGGGAATGGAATTGTCCTCCTCTGCAAGCTCATCCTCCACCTCATATGCGGTCAGCTCACCGTGAATATTGGAAACGGCTTCGCTGAGTTGCTCGGCAAGGTCTGCCCCCTCGTAAGGTACGCAGGTGGCTTCGGGACCGAAACGCCCCGACACCATTTTCATCTCTCCGAGTATCATTTCGGGATGCTCAACAAAGTACCTGTTCATCAGGATACCGTTTTCATCCGTGCCGAGCTGTACCCAATCCGGCTCTATATCCACAATGCGGTCACGCTTTTGCAGAATAAGAATGTCCGAAACGACTTCCGTCCCGGCATTTCCCTTAAAGGTGTTGTTCGGCAAACGGATAGCACCAAGCAGGTCGGCTCGCTGAGCAATATATTTGCGGACAGCGGAGTTTTCCTTATCCATCGTTCCCTTGCTGGTGATGAGCGCCATTACGCCGCCCGGACGGAGCTTGTCCAAGGATTTGGCGAAGAAGTAGTCGTGAATGAGGAACTTGTGCTTGTCGTAACGCTTGTCAGGAACCTTGAAATCCCCGAAGGGTACATTCCCCACAACGGCATCAAAGAAGCTGTCGGGGAGGTTGGTTTCCTCAAAGCCCTGTGCGGCGATAGAGGACTTTTGATATAACTGCTGTGCGATGCCAGCAGAAACCGTATCCAGCTCCACACCGTAGATCTTGCTTCCCTTCATTTCTTCGGGAAGCATACCGATAAAATGCCCGATGCCGCAGGACGGTTCCAAGATGTTGCCCTCACGGAATCCAAGCTGTTTCATCACCTTATACACAGCATTGATAACCGTTGGCGGCGTGTAGAAAGCGGTCAGAGTGCTTGCTCTTGCGGAAGCGTATTCCTCCGGCGATAGGATGTTTTTCAGCATCCCAAACTCTGTCTGCCAAGAACCTGCTCTCTCATCAAAGGCTTCGGGAATACCGCCCCAGCCCACATATTTAGAGAGAATGATCTGCTCGTCCGGTGTGGCGAAGCGGTTTTCTTCCTGACACCTTTTCAGAACGGTGATTGCCGCATAGTTGCGGTGGAAGCGTTCTTTCTTGTTGACCTCCTCGACCTCGTGAGAAGCAAGGTCAAAGGTATGACGGTCTGCCATTGGGATTTCTGGATGAATATCAAAGGTCTGCACCCGGCTTTTCTTCGGATGCTCCCAAGCGGGTGCAAGAGGTGCTTCCACCTGTGTAAGTTCTTCCTCGGAGAGATAAACAAGGTCGTCAAAGGACAATGCTTGCAGTCCTTTTTCGGTCAGTTCTTCAATGGACGAATACTGCACACTTCGGACGACCTTGCCGTCTGCAAGAGTTTCGATGCGGAAATCCACAAGATTGACCCTTGCCTGTATTTCGTGCCTGTCGTCCTCTGTGGTAGTGTAGGCAATACCTACATTGGTAAGGTCAGTGTAATCCGCACCGTCCTCACGCTGATACTCCTCACGGCAAAAATCATCAATGAGATGCTTCGCCTTGTCCAGAGCATTTTCCGGCAAATACGGGCTGTCGATGATCTCAAAGCTCTTGGGCGGTGGGTCAAGCTGTGCGATAAACCCGTGCGGAATCGTGTTGCCGTCTTTGTCCCTATACAGAACAATACTCATCGGCACACCGTAGTAGTTTTCCTCCTTGATGTCCTTCTCGAACTGATAAGGACTGGTGTACTCGATGCTTTCACCGACCTTGCCATCTGTGCCGAGATAGTCGATCCTGCCGATAGGTTTGGACTCGATGGGCGCTTCCTTCGTGGTGGAAACCACGGTGCGGGTAATGCGTTTACCGTCCTCTAAGGCGTTGACCTCTATATCGTACCCTCTGTCGGTCAGCATTGTAAGGTAGGTTTCCAAGCGGTGCTGCGGAAATCCTACCATTGGGACACGGGTGTTGTGATCGACGGCACGGGTCGTCTGCGTCAAGTCAAGAGCAGTCCCGACGACCTCTGCATCATCGGCATAGGCTTCAAAGAAGTCGCCCACCTGATAGAGCAAAAGGCTACTCGGATTGTCTGCTTTGGTTTTAAGATACGCCTGATAGAACTCCGGCAAAGCAGCATCCTTTGGCTTTTCTCTTTCTGCCGCCTGTCTGATACGCTCCACAACGCTCTGCGGCAAGTCCTGCACATAGAAGGTGATCTCACCTTCGGGGGAAATGTGGGCAATGTTCTGATAGTCCCCATTGACCTCCACGGCACGGTTCCAAACGGTCAGTCCGTTGCCGAGATAGCCCATCCCGATGTCGAACTCAACCGCCTTTTCTTCGCGATGTTTTTCTACTACCTTCAAATGGTCATTCAGCGGGTTCTCCTGCACCTTGCTGTCGAACTCAGTTCTCGTCATTTCCTTGTTGAAAAGCGGAAACTGCGTATCATAGAGCATCACACGCTCGTCATCAAAGGACAGGATTTCATATTCGTTTGCGCCGAGATAGACGGTGCTGCCGAGATGGTACTCATATTGCTCATTTTTTGCCTCTGCCTTTTCTGAAGGTGCGGTAGACAAGATTTCTCTGTTCCTTCGTTCCTCGGCAAGTGCTGCACGGCGTTCCTCCTGCCTTTGCAGCCACTCAGGGTACTGTGCCTTTTCCTTGGGGTTCAAGTAACGGTCGAGTTTTATCAGCTCGGCAATACGCTTCTCCACCTGACTCCATTTCAGGTCGATATGAGGTTTATCGCTTCCGATGCCTTTAGAAATACGGATGCCCTTACCGTCGTGCTGCTCATCAATGCCGGTTCCGACGATTACGGGATAAGCACCGCCCCAGCCGTATTCATTTTTCAGAAAGTCGGCATTTTCCTTTGCAGACAGGCTCTTTTGGAACTGCTCATAGATTCGCATTTTTCCCTCAGAGATGCCGCTGCCACGGGTGAGAACTGCGTCGATGATCTCCTGAGAGAAAGTAAAAGCAGAGGGCTTTCGTTCCTCTGCTCCTGCTGTCATTAAGCTCATCTGCCCATTAATGGACGGCAGCGGCTTCATCGTGTCCTGCAACTCCCCAAGCAGTCGCATCGCTTCAAAGTGCTGGGCAATTACGCCCCAATCATAAAAGCTCTGCGCCGTGCGGGAGAGATAACTGCCCTCCCAAAGCTGCAACACATTCTGATAGGTCTTATAGCCCACACGCCGACCGTCACTCAGAATGACCTCGGTATAGTCGTTGTTGAAAATGCTCTTGATATAAGAAATACGGGCGTCCTCATCAGCGGTAGCTTCAAAGAATGCCCGTATCTCGTCTTTGCTTGCTTTCAGGTGCGGCGTGGTGCCAAGGATCTCACGAACGGTGTCGTCGCCGCCGAAGAACGGCAGGCTCTTATCCTCGTGGCTTCGGTCGTAATAGTCTAAGCGAAGATTACCTCCGCCATCACGATCTCCTGAACTCGGCTCCGGATACTGTTCATCTTCCGAACCCAGCTCATCATATCCGTCGCTTTCAAGCTCTCCGTCACGCCCTCCGACGCTGCCATCTGCTCCGTCAGCATCTGTTCCATCTCGTTCGCTCTGCGCTCCGTGTCGTTCAGATGCTCGTTCAGAGCGCAGCTCGTCAGCAGGTTGTAGTAGCGTACCTTGTGATGCTCCTTCAGGAACTTCTTCCGCATCCGGGCGTACCTGCCCATCGACAGCTCCGGCTGCTCCGGCATTGTCAGATTGGGGAGCAGATAATCCCCCTGCCTCGTGTAAGTGATCTCGTTCATCGTCAGGACTCCTTTCGGTTTTTTCTTTGCCTACATTGTAATCGGCTTTGGTTTTCTCTGCAATTATGCGATTTTGACGGTCGAGGGCAAGAATGGTGCGGGAAATCTCCGCAAGTCCCATCTCCGCAATATCGCTGGTGGCATAGCCGAGGGCGTTCAGCGTGGAAGGCGTCGTAAAATTCACCACATCCCGAAGATCATCGGGTTCAAAGTATTCTCCGGCTTCAATGCCCAGGCGGGTCATCGTCATATAGGCGACGCTATTTCGCACCGCCGTTTTGAAAATGTGGGTGATTTCTTCTTCGGATACGCCGTCCAGGAAGCTGTCTTTCACGCTGTAAAGAAGGTCGGGGAGATAGTCGGGGATGTTGTCCTCTACGGCGTTTCTTGCCGCCGACTCGATGGCAACGGCAAGGGTTTCCTTGTCGTTCAACTCTCCGAAGGTGCTTTCCAGCGTGTCGATCACTTCTGCCGTGTATTCTTCCCGCATTTGCCAAATGGGAACTCTGCGGGAAAAGCTGCTGGGATGCGTGTCGGAAATATCGAAGTAGTGGACAAGCCGCTGGCGGCGTTGGTCGGCATCCTCAAAAACGGCAATGCCGTGCGCCCCACGATTGACCCATCGCCCAAACTTTTGGTTCCAGTCGTCGATCTGAAGAACGGCGGTGGCGTCCGGTCGCTGAGCGTGAACCAAAAGCTGCTCGTCAAAGCGCAGACGGTAGTTGTAGCAGGCAGAGCGCAGAAACGCTTCCCAGCTTGCGGGGTTTGCAACGACCGTTTTGCAGGTTCGGTTATACAGCTCCGAGATGAAGTCGTATTTTCGTGCCATCGGCGGACACCTCCTTATCGTTCATAGTCTTTTGGCTTGATGGCTTTGCCGTTCTCGTCATAGCTCTTGGGTTTGGCGGCAATGGAGTCCCACCGAATCATAGAACCGGCAAGCATCGCCTGCTCCTGTGCCTTAGTCACGCCCAGCTTCTCATTGAACTTGTCTTTGATTGCTTCGTTCTCCGCACGGTTTCCGTCGTTAAAACTTGTGGCGGTATAGCCCTTTTGCCAGCGGTCGATTTGAATGACTTCTCCGGTAGACGGCAATACGGAATAGCACATCGGAGGCAAGGGCGGCTCCATTGGAGCGTAGGTACAGCCGCCTTGCTCCATACGCTCGGCAAACTCACAAATGTGAAAGAGATTGCATCCAACCTCTGTGTGATAGTTGTCAATATAGCGGCAGGGATAGCTTTCCGTCTTACCGTCACGGTCGGTCACAACAATGCGCTCTCCGTCCGGGATACGGAACAGCTCTTTATAGTGGCTGTCAATAAAGCGAATATCCCGGTTGGCTTCTTCGATGTGCTTGTCCAGCCATTCCTTTACATAGCAGAGGCAGTAGAAGTTATAGTCGCCCCTCGTTGGATTACAGCGAAGCACGAACGCATATTTCTCGGTATCTGCTCGGAAGCCAAACTCAGTGGTATAAGCACCCTGCATTTCGCTTTCCTTGTTCTCACGCCCATAACGCACCATCTGAGAACGGCTTTGAAGCAGTCCGTACTCCTCGGAGCGCAGGGCGTTGATTATATCGTCCAAGTCCCGCTTGAACTCATCGCTTTTCCATTGCGGTCGGGTATCAAACCAAGTGGTATAAAACTGATCGCCGCTTGAGCCGAAGTCCCCACGCAGATAACCGATATTGCCTGTCTGCCCTTGAAGCTGCGAGCTTTGAGCGTAGGTGTATTTGCGTTCGGGAACGGTCAGCGGTCGCAGTGTGAAATCTGTCATTATCTTGCGCCCCTTTCTTGCGGTGTTCGTTGTTTCGGGATGTCAAAGCCGTAAACGGCGGCGATCTCATCCCCAAGTCGCCGGGTCAGCCGGGTAATATCGGCTCGTGTGGCTTTGCCGTGATAGATTTTATCTCTCAGGTTCTCCATCTGTGTTTCGGAAACACCGTCTTTGAACACACGGTAGAGATAGTGATTTGTGCCGTCGTGATGAGTTGCATCGGCACGAAGATCGCCGTATTTATCTACATACCATTCGGTATAGTCAGTGTCGGCATACAGGCAATCTCGGATGTTGCCGGAGGGGATGTCCTTGTAGCCCATCACTCTGCCGTTCCATCTGCCGATGTCGCCAATGACAATGATCGGCTGGGAAAGCTGAACATTCAGGTTGACTCGCTCATCGGAGAGGTAGTCGTAATTGGTTTCTTCCATCCACTCATAGAGTGCCTGCTCATCATTCGGGTCGTCGTCCAGCTCGTTGGCTTCAAGGAACTCCTTGTAATCCTCTCGCCAGTCATCCACATCAAGGTTTTGGTTGCTCCAAATGATGTGGCGGTCATTCGGTCGTGTCGCTTGGCTCATCTGTTCCACCTCCCAAGTATGAGAAAAGATGATTCTTTGCGACCTGCTCCTGAAGCTCGGTGATGACCGTCATATCCGGCACGGTCACATCGGGAATTTTCAGGATCGTCGGCAGGGTCAGCGCCTTCAAATCCTTTTCGGTTTTACAGCCTGCGTCAAAGAGCTTTGCCAGCACCTTCATTTTTTGCTGCAAGCCCTGTTCGGCTGCGGTTTTCTTTGTTGCCATAGAAATCTGCCTCCTTATCGCTCGCGGTCTTTTCCTTGAATTGTGCGGCTAAAAGCAGCCGCTTTTTCTTTTGCCCAATCAGGCATACGCTCCGGCTTAATTTCACCCAGCATATCCATACGCTCATAACGGGTTGTTTTGCCGTCATAAAGGTTTTTACAAAACACCGCACTGCCACGGCTGTTTGCCGAAGCACCAAAGCCACCGGTCACATAATAGAGCTGCCGGTCGGCTCTTTGATACTCCGGTTTGAGAACAGCTGGATTGATGGCGATGATTTTGCCGTTGATGTCGTTTTTGTAGTGGTCGGGGATGCAGTCCGCCTCGGTGATAACCGTCACTGGAATATCCAGTTTTTCCATCTCTGCCCGAAACTGCTCGGCATCTTTCTTGATACGCTCTGCAAAAAACAGCGCTGCATCAATATAGTCGTCACCAACGGCACATTCGGTAAACTTCTCAAAGATGTCGTTGCGCTCTCCGTAGCAGCAGAGGAAGCGTTCACCGCTGTTATCCTGCTCATTCTCGGCAAGGATGATTTCACGGGCGCCGATATTCACGGCGCAGAGGACGGTGTAATCACCGACCATTCTCTTTTCATTTTCCATAGCCGTTACCTCAGAGAATGCCGATGATGATAACCATACTGTCATCGTCAGGGTTGGCGCTGCGGGAATATTCAGGGAAAAGTGACTGCACACGCTGCCTTGCCCTGCGGATGGTTTCAAAACACGGCAGTCCGTAGCTTTTGTAGTTGAACGCAAGGTCATTGAGAGGCAGTTCACCGGCTCTGAGATAAGTCGCATAGCGATTGTAGTAGTGCATAACAAGGATCATATCGTCGAACCTTGCTCTCGGACAGTCCTTCAAGATAGAAAGCACACGGCTCTCCACAGTTTTCTGTTGATTCATCGAATCCCTCCTTCGGGTAGCAGAAAAGGGGCGGAGTTTTTGCTCCGCCCCTTGGATAATCAGCTCACTTCTTGTTTTTCGATCTAATCTGCAAGAAGATAAATCCGCCGATGATAAAGGCTACCAGTACGATAGCCACGATGGTTTTAGGTTCCATTAGTTACGATCCTCCTTCTTCTTTTTCTTAAATCCGATAACACCGCACACAGCGATGCCGACGGCGGACAGTCCTGCAAGGGCATAGAGCAGCGGCAAATTGGTGGTATCGCCGGTCTTAGGCGTATCACGCAGAACATTGTGCATCTCCACAATGGTGGTGGAGCCGAGCTTGACCGTTGCCTTCTTGTCGGCAGGCAGGACATACATCGAAGAAGCCGAGTTGCTTACCTCAGAAATGGTGTAGTCCCCGATGCGAAGCCCGTCAATGAAGATCTCACCCTTGTCGTTGGTTTCAAGGATGATGTCATAGCCATTTGCACCGGTAATGCGGAAAGCGAAGCCCTTGACCTTGCCGTCAGAGGAGGTCTTGACAATTTTCAGGTTGCCACGCATAGCATCATTGATGAAGCCGACGCCTGCCTTGTTCTCCACCTCGTAGATCTTGCCGTTAGTGTCGATCATCACTTCATACACGCCGGTATCAAGGACAAACCCCTCCGGCGCTTTGGTTTCCTTGACGAAGTAGCGACCATAGAACAGGTCATTCATACCGTATTCACCGATTTCCTTTTCGGTCAGTGTGCCAAGCAGTTCATCACCGTCGTCCAGCTTGCCGTTTGCGTTACTGTCCTTATAGACCTCAAAGGTCGCTCCGGTTAGCTTATTGTCAGGATATTCGGAATCCACCTTGGTCAGATGGATGTTTCCACGGACATACGCATTGACGATTTCGATCTCCACGACCTGACCGTCTGCGCCGATGGTCACGGGATAGATGGTGTCATCCAGCACGAAGCCGGCGGGCTGTTCGATCTCACGGACATACCAAGTGCCGTAAGGGATGCTCTCAAAAGAAAAACTACCATCTTCAGCAGAAGCGGTAGTCATCAGAGCGTTTTCCTTTGTAAACTCGCCGTCATCCGTGCGAAACAGTCCGATCAGCGCACCGCCGAGAGCACTGCCGTTTTCATCGACCTTCTTGCCGGAAACCGAACCGTAGATCAGATCATTTTCGATTGCCTTGCCGTCGTTAGCGGCAATCTTTACAACTGCCGTATCCTGACCGACATACGCAAAGGTTACGGGATACTTGGTATCGGAGAGCTTGTAGTGACTGTCTGTGGCAAGCTCCTGCACATAATAACTTCCGAGAGGAAGGTCGGTCTTGACCGTTGCCGTTCCGTCCTCGTTCAGAGAGATGATCTCGATCAGACCGTTTGCGGGAATGGAAGTACCGCTGGCAGATACGATCTCCTCGGCGGCAAACAGTCCAAAGGAAATGTTCTTCATTTCACCATTATTGCCGATGCCGAAGCGCTCATTCTGCTCGATGGACTTTACAAGGCTGATTTCCACCTTCTGACGCTCGTTCTCGAACGAAGTCGCCGTTTCCGTTACGGCAACATTCTGACCGGCGTAAACAAGCTCGACGCAGTGAGGTTCCGGGTTTAGCACCATCCCGTGGGGTGCTGTGATCTCACGCACCTCGTATTTGCCGAGATAGAGTTCACGGCTCACGGCTGTGCCGGTTGCATCGGTTGTAACGGTGTCCACGACCTCACCCTTCTGATTTCGGACAGTGCCGTCCTGCGTGATAATATCCTCTGCGGCGATGATCTCATAGACCGCACCGGGAAGTCCACGCTTTTCATACTGCGGCTGATAGATGGTGGGCAGTTCGTTTCCGCTTTCATCTACGCCGCCGATGACGGAAACGCCGAAGAACACCTCGCCGGTTTTTTCCACGGTGATGGTGCCTTTCTGTGCCATATTGGGCTTATCCACTTTTACTACCGTAACCCCGCTTTCTTCTGTGGAATTATCCTCCGTGACATCGAAGTACACGGGCGTTTCATCGAGGACATAGCCGTAGGGAGCCTGTACCTCGACAATAGAGTATCCCTTTCCAAAGGGCAGCTTTTCCGGCGTAACAAGAGAACCTTCTGCATTGGTGTAGAACACATCAATGGTGGTGGGCGTCGGGTAAGTGAAGGTCATTGTTACGGGATTACCGTCCGGGTCATAAATCTTAAATCCCGCACCGGCGTAAGGAATGGTCTTGCCGGTTTCTGCGTCCTGCTTCACGATCTTGATGAAGCTGTTAAAGGGTGCATTGTTGATAAGGTAGCGATAAGTCGCCCCATTCTGCGAGATGAACACATCAAAGTCGGGCATCAGCTCGCTGCCTTCCCAGCCGGAAACCTGATGGACGGTGTAGATGCCGTAAGGCATATCCTTGGTCTGGGCAAAGCCGTTTTCATCACAGGTGAGATAATCACGCTCGGTATCCTCGGCAACCTCGTAGCTGCCAGCGGCTTTCAGATACACCGCAAACTCGGCACCATTTTCGGGTGTTTCGATCTGCGTATCACCGTTATCGGTGTGCTTGATGATGGCGATATTGCCCTTTGCGACCTGCTCGGTCACTTCATTTGCCGTCTGATTATGCTCCACGGTATAAAGCTGCGGCTCTGCACCGACCTTATGGACGGTGGTATCAAGCAGATAACCCTCAGAGGGAGTGATTTCTCTCACCGTCCAGTCGTTATCGCAGATATATTCCTTGGTAACGAACTGCCCGTTTTTGTCGGTGGTGTAGGTATCCACAAGGGTTTCGCCCTTATAGATGCCGTAAACAGCACCAGCAAGAGAAGCATCACCCTGCGCCGTGCCGGTTTCAGCATCGCTCTTGGTAACGGTCACGGAAAACTTCTTCAAAATATTGAGGAAGCTGCGGTTCGTGACCTCATTCCAGTTGATAGGCGCAGACTGCGCTTCGGGAACAACATAGCGAACAGCAGTGTCCACTTCCTCCACGGTAAAAGGTGTGGAACCGGAGATAGGGACATCTTCAAAGGTCGCCACGCCGTTTGCATCGGTTGCGGCATACTCGTCTACGGCAATGCCGGAGAGTGAAGTGCCGTAAAGGTGGAAGGTCACGCCCTCGTTGAGATTGTCCTCCGAGGACTTCACGATCTGCAAATCTCCACGCTTGAGCTTGTTGTTGAAGGTCACGGTAGACACCTGACCGGAAACCACCGTCACACGGCGGGACTCCTGCGGCTCATACTTGTCGTAATCCATCTCGGTCACGGTGTAAACGCCGGGCATCAGGTTGTCGATCTGAATCTCGCCCTTGGAGTTGGTCTTGACGGTCTGATTAACTCCATTGCCGGTAACAGTAAAAGTAAGGTTATCTACCTTGCCGTCCTCCGAGGTCTTGACGATCTTGGCAGAACCGTAGGACACTTTCAGATTGAGGAACGCCTGCACGGGGTCACTGACCGACTGTGCGTAGGTGATAACATCCTGCTTGCCGCTTCCTTGATTGAATGTTCCGTCCGTCCAGGTGATGATACCTCGGCGGGTTGACCCGACCCTATTGGCGGTAATTCTTACGCTGTCAGAAGGAGCATCCGTTGCTGTGATAACAAGCTGGTTTCCGCTGACGCTGAATGAAATGCCATCCTCATTAGCGGAAAAGTTGTAATCGGAAAGCACTCGGTTGTGGTCTGTCAGGGTAGCGGTGTAACCGCTACCGTCCCATTCCAGTTCCACGCTCTGCGCTCTGTTCGGGTTTTTGGACATAAAGCTGGGGATGGCAGAGTGACGCTGAACGCTTGCTTCAATGCTGTCATAGTAATCGCAAAACAGGTCGTACAGCGGGTGGGCGGTGCTGATAACGCCCTTAACAGCATCGTAGCTACCGGGGCTTACATAATCGAAGTCCTCGTCACGCTCACCGACAACGGTTTCCCAAATGAGAACCTGTGTTGCCATAGCTTCCGCCAGCGTTGCGGCATCAGCAGGGTTCTGTGAACGCCACGAGGTGCTGATGGGTCCCGTGTAACCGTACTGCATAATACGCCCGATGAACAGCTTCATATCATAGGGGGAAATGGTGCTGTTGATGTCTGAGGGCAGGTTGTCCCAAAAGGTTTCGTCCTTACTGGTATAAGTGTCGCCGGTATCCTGCTGCACTCCCGGCTCAATGCAGTAACAGATGTTACCGTCATACGAGTGCATTGCTCGAATGGTAGTGTACTTGGACGCACCGGAATGCCAGCCGTTCATATACCGGAGATTGGGGTGTCCCCAAGTACCGCTGTAATCAATATTAGCATCGCCGCTTCTCGGAAAAGAAACAAGGTAGACCTCTGCTCTTTCTCCTGCGGCATAGGCAGTAGTTGTGCCGATCCCCACAAGGGCTGTCAGGCACATCACGAGGGAAAGCAGTCCCGCCATTCCTCGCTTGAAAAGGTTCTTTTTCATTGTGTTGATTACCTCCTTGGAAATAAAAAACGCACCGTACAATGACGATGCGTTTCGGGTGAAATGTGTTTTGTTGTTATGCGTAGCCGATGTAGATTTCATAAGAGCCGCTTCCGGTCTGCTCATACCAAATCCACACATCGGTGATGTCGCCGTCCTTGGCATATCGGTCGAGATAGCCACGAATATCCCGTTCGGTGTATTTGCATTTTACACCTGCGGCGATGGGGTTATCCCAGCAATACACGGCTCCGCTGTCAAGCGCAAGTCCGATGCTCTCAGCGTAGCTCTTGGCAAAGCTGATCCAGTAGTCAATGTCAAAGACCGGCTCAGTCAGTTCTTCTTTCGGCGGTTCCGGTGGCGTCGATTCCTCAGTTGCCGGAGGTGTGGGCTGCTCTTTTTCTGTCGGGGCAGCGGTTTCCGGTCGGCGTTCGGACTCGTCTATTTTCTTTTCAGGTTCGCTCGGCTGTGGCAGCACTGCCGTGCTGTGGTCAGCCTGATCGGGAACCTCTGTTGTTTGGGTGTCACTTTCCGATCCGCTTGCCGGGAACTCTGCGGCACGGCTATCCGTTTGCGATTCTGTGCTTTGGGGACGATCAGCCTCCGTTTTCTTTTCTGCCTGAGCCGATTCTGATTCACTGGGGACGATGTTACTGTCCGAAGAAGGAATAGGGTCAGGCGTTTCTGCAATATGCGAGGCGTTGTTGCATCCCGTAGTCAGACACAAAAGGACAATGAGAAAAAGAACTGCGATTTTGGATTTCATACGCTTCACTCCCTTCGACTACATTCTACCCGATGAGAACTGCTCCGACAAAGATGCGTTTTGAAGCGCAACTTTTCATTATACCGCCAAAACGCAGTTTTCCGAATTGTGCGAACTCCGTTTGCTCTTAGATAGATTTAGCTTAGAGCGATAGAGATAAATCAGGAGATAGTTTATTTCGGATAGTCTGGTAGTTCTCAGGGGTTGGAGTGTGAGGAAGGGGACGGCAGGAAACATACTCCGTGTTTCTATCGGCTGTCACGCTCTGCCCGCTGACGAAGAAAGCGGCTGTAATGCTCCAGTGCTTTGACCACATAATCCTCCGTTTGGCTTACGGGGACATTCTTCGGAATCAGACTTCGCACCTTGTCCCCACGCAGGACGATCTTCTCCCGTTGATTTGGTTTTTCCTCGCTCATAATGGCGGACACCACCTCCGGCGTGAGCTTGCCGTCCGTGAAGAACTGGCGCATCCGAATGGTCTGTGCGTGGGAAGGTGTGGCTTGGTTCAGGTCGATTTCATCAACCACCGCCCGCTGATTACCCTCGTCCAAATAGGAAAGCTCCACCGCAGGACGCATCTTGATTTTGCCCTCGTCCACAAGGTCAAGAAGCTCCGGCACAAGGTTTGTCAGACGGATATACCGGCGAACTTGGTCTTTACTTTCGCCAACTTGTTCACCGAGTTCCACATCAGAACGACCTTGTGATAACTTCGTCGCCAGTGGCGACGAAGTTAAATCTGTTCGCTGTCCCTGTCGGTTCATCGCTTCCAGCCTCATCTTATAGGCAAAGGCTTTTTCGCTGGGCAGTATCTGCGACCGCTGGTAATTGCTTTCCACCATAAGGACGGTGGCGGCGTCACGGTCAAGGTCTACGACCTCGCAGCGAAGTGCTTCAAACCCGGCAAGTTCACAAGCTCGCTTTCGCCTGTGACCGGAAATCAGTTCATACCTACCGTCCTCTTTCTGACGCACGGTAGCCGGAGTAATGACTCCTCGCTCCTTGACGCTCTCCACAAGCTGTATCATATCCTCATCGTCCCGTACCTTAAATGGGTGGTCGGGAAAATCGTCGATCAGCTCAAGGGGAATATCTCGGATTTTACTGAGCTTGGCATCATCCCGTTCCTCTTGCGTAGAGAACAGCTCATCGAGCGTGTTCGTGGGAAGCGTGAAGTCGCTCTTTCTGCCTGCCATCGGCTAACACCTCCTTCGTAAAATCCGTGTAAGCCTTAGACACGGTGCTGCTCGGCTCATAGGCGTATATGCTTTTCCCTTTAGATGAAACCTCGGCGGCTTTTACTGCAATGGGAATGGTCGTCCGGTATATCCTGATCCGACAACCGAAGTTCTCTCGCAGCGCTTCTACCGTACTTTTGGCAAGATTGGTTCTACCGTCTACAAGCGTGAGCAGAATACCATCGATTGTCAGGTTCCGATTGGTGTGCTTCTTCACCTTGGCAATCGTCGATAAAAGCTGCGTCATACCTTTTGCGGGGAGATACTGTGCCTGCACGGGAATAATTACGCTGTCTGCCGCAGTCAGAGCATTGAGCGTTATCATACCAAGGGACGGCATACAATCTATCAGTACATAGTCGTATCTGTCCTTCACTTGGCTGAGATAGTTTTTCATCACGCTCTCTCTGCTCATTGCAGTCACAAGGCTCATCTCCAACGCTGAAAGGTCAAGGTTTGACGGAACAAGGTCAACCTTTTCTTCGTGGCCGAGAATGCCGGAGAACGGGTCTTGCTGTTCTTCCCGCATTACCGCTGATAGCTTATTGGAAAGGGTCTGCGGCAAGCTGTCCGTGTCCTGCCAACCGAGGCAGGTAGTAAGGTCGCCCTGCGGGTCAGCGTCCACGAGAAGCACCTTTTTGCCCTGCATAGCCAATCCTACGCCGAGGTTTACTGCCGTGGTGGTTTTCCCCACGCCGCCTTTTTGGTTGCATATCGCTATGGTTTTACAGTTTGGCATTTCGCTTTTCCTCCTTCTTATTAGATTTGGATCGCTCGATCCACCAAAACACAGGAAGCGAATCCTGTGCTTTGATGGTCGCATTTAACTCGATCTCATCCCCCAAATGTGTAAAAGGAAATCAACAGGCGTTCGGCTGCTGACCGAACTCATAGGAATCTCACCTCTGCCGGGTACTCCGCCAGCCCCATAGGGAAGTATCATTGTCCCTGAATCGTTTCATTGCCTTATCCGTAGCAAGCGGATATTTCAGAATGGTTCGGAATCGCTACCAACCTTGCTTTCCGTGATAACCCTTGTGGGCAGGAAGTTCGTGGCGCACCTTCATCCGGCTGGGGCTTTCGCCCCCGATCAGGAATGTACCTGTTGAATGTGTATTCGATTTTCAAGGCTCGTGAGGGCGTTTGTTTCGTCCCTCAATAGGTAGGCAGCGAGAAGGCTCATTTATAGACCCCCTAAACGAAAAAATTTCAAAAATTTTTATGGGAACGAAAAAAACCGCTGATTCATAGTGAAACCAACGGCTTGATTTGCGGTGTATTCAGCTGAAAATGGGCAAAAAACTTCATGCCTGAGCATCGCACCACGGAAATGCGCAAATGCCGGCGCATGAAGTTTTTGTGCATCATTTCCGGTTGCCCCACAGGGGCGAGGAAATGGCACATTTCTTATTTTTGCCATGCTTTTGCATGGCAAAAATAACGGTCACACAATCCCAACGGACTGTGTGACCGTATTTATATCAGTTGTTTTACCTACGCTGCTGCGTCAACTTTTTATTGGCGCTGTTCCTTGATAGCTGCCTGTGTCGCCCTTATGTATGGCAGGGGAACATTCCCCTGCTACGCTGATTTTGGCTGTGCTTTTTCTTTTTCCTCCCACCGTGCAATGCAGCGGATCGTCGGGATTGCCACTAAAGCGGAGATACCAATCAAAGCCGTCCTTTGAAGCAACAATTTTAACAACAAAGGCTTCAATTACACTTTCCGGAACATCCTTGTCATCCCAATTTGTGTACTGCTCCAACGCATATTGCAGAACGGTCAGTTTTTCAGCATAGTCTTCAATTTGAATTTCAGGCTCCTGTTTGCTTTCGAGTTCCTTGATTTCTGAATCCAGCTTCTGCATCGTCAATTCAAGCTCGGATGTTTTCTTTTTGAACAGTTCTTTGCTGATTTCGCCTTCTGCCCGCATTTCAATAAAGTTATCGAGCTTGGTATTCAGCTTTTCAAGCTCTGCTCTTTTGCATCGCAGAGTTTCTGTATGATCTTCTCGGCTTTCGGTGTCGCCTATATGCGCTTCAAGCATAGAATTTGCCAATGCCAAAACCTTATCTTTTTCGGTGAGATAATTCCTGAATATATAATTTGCCATCATCTGTAGCCGCCATTCGGGTATCATCGGAGTTTGGCATATTCCATCCAGTGAAAGTCCGCGCTTTTTCCGACTTTCATAGGAGCCGGTATGAACAGAGCTGTAGCACTGGTATGCGGCATTTGCCACTCTGTCTTTTCTATCCCAAACCCGCATACTGAATTTGTGCCCACACTCACAAATAAGAAGCTTTCCCCATACGGTAGTGCGTGGCCTTTTGCCGGTCGCCTTTCTTCCTGTGTCAAGGTTTTTGCATTTGCTTCTTTTGCTTTCCATAATAATTTGCACCCTTTCATAATCTGCCACCGACACCAATGCTTCGTGCGATCCCTGTACCTTTGTAAATTCAATTTCACCGTAATTTTTGACCTTCTTCTGCGTCAGATAATCCGGTGTATATTCCTTATGGTATGTGATGATACCGCAATAAAAGGAATTTTTGAGAATATGAGAAATGACCGTGCAATACCACCTGTCGAGTCCCGCAGAGGTCTTTCGACCTCTGCGTTCCAGCTCGTCCTTGATCTGCATAAGTCCCATTCCGTCAAGGTACATCGCATATATCATTTTTACCGTTTTGGCTTGCTCAGGATCTACCGTCCACTCAACTTCCTTTTTGTTATCATCTACGATTTTAGCCACCCGCTTATAGCCCAGAATATTACCATTACCGTAGATGACACCGTTGTTCATAGAGGTCTGCTGACCGCTTTTTACACGGACAGAGGTTTTACGGCTCTCGTCCTGCGCCAAGGTTGCCATAATGGTGAGCCGCAGCTCGCCGTCCCCGTCAAAAGTCTTTATATTATCATTGATAAAGAACACCTCAACGCCGAGCGACTTCAACTGTCGGGTGTATTGCAAGGTGTCAACCGTATTCCTCGCAAAGCGTGACACCTCACGGGTGATAATCATATCAAATTGCTTTTTCTTCGCATCTGCAATCATTTTCATAAACTGCGGACGCTTCGCCGCCGAAGTTCCCGTTATGCCTTCATCGACATACTGGCCGACCAAAGTCCATTCCGGTCTTGCGGCAAGGATTGGCTTGTACCAATCCATCTGATTTTCAAGAGCTGAAATCTGCGCTTCGTGCTCGGTTGAAACACGAGCATAAATTACCACTCGCTTTTTTACAAAATCAGAATTGATCATGCTGTCGCATCCTCCTTTTTATTTGAATTTCCGATGACGAAAGCCGTAACATCAACAATGTCTGCATATTCATTCAGTATATTTCGGTACATAAAATTCGGTATTTTACCGTCCTTATAAAGCTGCTCTATGAGCTTTAAGGCGGCAAAACAATAGTCCGGATTTTTGCTCATTTCAATTTTATTCATTGTATGCCTCCTTTACAAATGTGCGAATTATCTCGCATCTCGCTGCCTGCGCAGATATTTTCGGTAATGCTCGCAGGCTTTGAGGACAAAGTCCTCAAGCTGCTGTGGATTGGCGTTCGGCGCAAATTTCCGCAGTTTTTCGGTGGGTATCTTCACGGTTTCCCGTTGATTGGCTTTTTCTTCCGACATAATGGTTTGAATGGCTGCCTTGGTCAGTGTCCCTTCACGGTCGGCCTTATGCATTCGCCAAGCCTGCGAATAGGACGGGGTACAATCGTTCATTTCGCACTGTTCCAACACATTCCGCTGACTTTGCTCGTCGAGAAAGGAGAGCTCCACGCCGACGGACAGCGCCATTCTGTTTTCGTCCATAAATTCAAGCAGTTCCGGGATGAGATGTGTCAGGCGGATATATCTTTGAATTTGTCTTGCACTGTCATTGGCCTTTTCCGCAATCTGTTCATCGGTGCACAGCTTCGTGCCAAGTTGGCACGAAGTACCTTGATGTTTCATAGCCTCATATTTCATCTTGTATGCAAAGGCTTTTTCAGATGGCAGAATATGCTCCCGATGCAGGTTGCTGTCCACCACAGCAATGGCAGCAGAATCCCGGTCAAGGGCATAAATTAAGGCAGGGACCTCGGTGATCCCTGCCTTTTGTGCGGCGTGCAAGCGGCGGTGACCGCTGATCACTTCATATTTATCGGTGTTTTCTATGGGGCGGACGATTAACGGCGAAAGAATTCCTTGCGTCTGTATGCTTTCAATCAGCGTGTTCATCTCGGCATCGTCCTTAACCTTGAACGGGTGTCCGGTAAAGGGATGCAATTTTTCTACCGGAATTGCCACCGGCTTTTTCATCGTATTTTTCATTTTATCTACCTCTTTCTTTGTATCTTGCACGGGCTCTTCTCTCCAGCTCGTGCTCTTGTTTTAACAGTTCGTACAGGTGCGGAGATTTCTCTAAAATCCGTTCCGCACGGCGAAGCCTTTCACGAACAGGCTTTATTTGTTTGCTGATAGCTTTACGGCGCTCCTTATTTTCGGTTTGTTCCTCCGGCGATTTTGGCCGGCGGATACGGTTGCTGATATTGCTGCGCTCACGCTCCGAATCGGATAGTTGTGCTTTGTTCTCATTGATGTTTTCTTGCAAATCGGCTACGGAGTGAATGCCATTTTCTTTGAGAAAATGGTAATCTGCCACAAGCTCTTTCAAATCCTTTTCCGCCGCCCTTAAATCCGGCGACAGCAGCATTACATCGGCAAGCTCGGTGACGATTTGGATCACCGTTATGACAAGATAAAACACCGTATCCACCAAAACGGTGGCGGTGTCGTAACTGTGGTCAATGGCAAAATCCAGCTTTCGAAGTTCATCCTCTATCGGAAACCGTTTTGGCTTATACGGCGGCTTGTATTCCAAGGTGAACAGGTGATAGCGGTTTTCTGCATTTTGGCGGAGCTGTTCGTTGACGATATCTTTCGTAAAGCCGATGCTTTTGAGTCGGATGGCTCGCTCCCAGTGCTTTGCTTTTACCGAAAAACGCACCGGATCAAGGGCGTAGCCCAGCGCATAAAGCTGGCTTTCAAATTCTCTCGGGTTGGTTGCGAAAGACAGGCAATATTCCACATCTTCACGCAGATAGTCCCGATGTGTTTTTCTGCCTGCTTTATGCACCCAATATTCCTTTTTCTTGCCCTTGCTGTAAAATTCGCTGTTTTCCAAGACAGATAAACCGTGCTCCCGGCAGATTTGGTCAGACACTCTCCGCAGCTCCTTGTGGTCACCGATTTTGTTTTTGAATTTCGCTCCATCCTTGAAGGACACGGGGTTCACAACAAAGTGGCAATGCACATTGTCTGTATTCAGGTGGACGGTGACGAGCACCTGATACCGGTCGCCCCACATTTGCCGCGCGGTTTCTTTGCCAATTGCAAACGCCTGCTCCGGCGTAACCTCGCCCTCCTTGAAACTCTGAATACCGTGGTAGCCGACGACCCTTCCCCGCAGGCCGAATCGCCGCTGGACGGCGATCATCTCGGCATAGGCGTTCTGCGCCGAGCAGTTGATGCCGCCGACGAATACCTGACGGTCGGTCTTGTTGTCGTTTTCTGCATAGCGCAGGGCGGCGTACAAATCCTTGTCCAGATACTCCGGGGCGGTGGTTTTATCTGGATTGTCGGCGTAATCCAGCGTGGCCTTCAGATTTTTGAACACAGGCCAAAAACCAGTTACCGCCATACCGCATCACCCCTTTCCCGGCAGCAGGAATGCTGCTGTGATTTGCTTCAGCACCGTATAAATTCCCTCGTCAAGTTCCGGTGAACTCGCTTTATCCGCAAGCTCGTCCAGCTTTTCAAGGCAAACAAAAAG
>ENA-ORNG01000153-ORNG01000153.1-human-gut-metagenome-genome-assembly--contig:-NODE-153-length-67626-cov-6.772491_pt1 | contig 67626 bp, 64 predicted proteins | sample MGYA00242113_ERZ509018 | MGnify/ENA primary metagenome ERZ509018 (study PRJEB26280, sample SAMEA2338711) | human gut metagenome | biome: human gut; feature: human-associated habitat; material: faeces... | reverse complement strand
GACACCTTATATGATTTCCTGCTTTATGGTGTAACATATGTTTGACAAACCTACACGCAGAAAAATTCATAATCACAAGCCCATCGTTTCACGGACTACACGGTCTGCCATTTTGACCGCCCCGACTAAGACGAGCATATTAAATAACTGTCTTAGTATCAAAAAATTCATTTATTTCCAATCCATTTCGGAATAAGTCCAAAATATCTCGCTTCGTTATCTCTGAAATATGTTTCATCTTTTTCTCCCATTGCAATTCCATTTAAATGTATCTATCTTACTCCCACAAAATTTCTACGAAAAGAGCATACCACGATTTCTAATGGTATGCTCGCAATTTTAGATAACCTCAAAATGTTTCAAAGCGTCTTTAATCGCTTCCACCTTCTCTGCTGTCGGATGTTTTCTCGGCTGTTTCAATTCTCCTACCGCATTAGGAGCATCATACATTGGCAAGCCCAAACTTCTCTTCACCTCCGCTATATAAGCAGTATATACCTTGAAGCCATATTTAGCTTCTATGTATTCCTTTATCATTTTGTAGGTAACTCGCTCTTTCGGCTTGTATGCCTCGGCTCTTTTAGCGATATTATCAAGCGGTACTTTGCCCTCTTCCTCGCCAAACTCGACTTTTACGCTGATTGTGCTGTCAGGCTATTTGTGGGAAAGCAGTACTACCGTCTCCGTATGCTTTGTGAACGGAAAATTATCAAACGGTTTCAGATAGTCGCACCTGTAGCCGCAGTATTCCATATATCTCAGGTTGTCCATCAGAGTTTTCGGGTTGCATGATATATATAATATCTGCTCCACCCCGTAGCCCAAGATCTTGTCCAGAGCTTTCTGCTGTATGCCCGCCCTCGGCGGGTCCACCACGATGACATCAGGCTTATCGTCTATGGTGCTCAGGACATCAAACACATCGCCTGCCACGAACCGGCAGTTGTCGAGGCCGTTTAAAGCGGCGTTTTTTGCTGCGGCCTCCGCCGCTTCCTGCACCAGCTCTATGCCGATGACTTCTTTTGCTTTGAGTGCCATGATCTGGCTTATGGTCCCGGTGCCGCAGTACAGGTCAAAGACCTTTTTGCCGTCGATACGGTCAATGAGTGCGAGGGCCTCCAGATAAAGCCTTTCCGCCGCCTCCACATTGGTCTGAAAGAAAGAAAAGGCGCTGACATTGAATTTAAGCCCGCAGAGCTTTTCCTCGTAATGATCGCTGCCCCAGAGGATCCTGCCCGCCTGATTGATGACGGCGTCAGCCAGACTGTCATTGAAAGTCCTGAGTATCCCCACTACCTTATTGTCCAGTTTAAGATCCAGGACGGTCTTTGCAAAGGCCTCTTCGTCGAAGCCTTCTTCCGATGAGGTCACTATGTTCACCAGGAGCTGGCCCGTCCGCACGCCTTTGCGGATTATGAGGTTGCGCAAAAGGCCTTTGTGGCTTTTTTTGTTGTAAAAGCTGTAGCCCATCCGGCGGGCGTGTTCCACCGCCGCCGAAAGGATCCTGTTGAAATCCTCATCCACCAGCTGACAGCTGTCCACGGTGGTTATGGACATGAAATTCCCCTTGCGGTGCATGCCGCAGGTAAGAGGCCCGCCCTTTTCAAAATCACCGAAGGTGTATTCCATCTTGTTCCTGTATCTGTACTGGGACGGACAGCCCTCAATGGGATCGGCCTTTCCGGCCGCAACGCCTTTTTCAGCCATGAGCCTGAGGACCTCGTCCTCTTTGATCCTGAGCTGCTGTCCGTAGTCCATGCCCTGATAGATACAGCCGCCGCAGAAGTCATTATGTTTGCAGATATTCATTTATGGTAAACCTCCGATCTCATCCTTCATGTTGACATGCCAGTCATATTGTGACATTGCCTGTGCCGGCATCCGAAATCCATCAGAACCTGCCGTATTTATCATAAAACTCTTTCTTATATTCCGTGAACCGGCCCTCTTCTATGGCTTTCCTTATATTTTTCATCATGTTCACAAGGAAATGAAGATTATGGTTTGAAAGGAGCATTGCTGAAAGCATTTCTCCTGCCTTGAACAGATGCCTCAGATATGCTTTGGAATAGTTCCTGCATGTGTAGCAGTCGCACTCCGGGTCAAGGGGCTCCCAGTCCCTTTCGTACCTGGCGTTTTTGATGTTGACCCGGCCATGGGAAGTCATGGCAAGCCCGTGCCTTGCTATGCGGGTAGGCAGGACGCAGTCGAACATGTCCACCCCTCTTTCCACCCCTTCAAAGAGATAGTCGGGAGTTCCTACGCCCATGAGATATCTGGCTTTGTCTTCGGGCAGCAGCTCGACGCAGTCGTCCATTATGTCAAGCATCAGTTCTTTCGGCTCACCTACGGAAAGGCCTCCTATGGCATATCCTGGCAGGTCCAGTTCCACGATCTCCTCTGCGCTCTGTTTTCGCAGATCCTTGTACATACCGCCCTGCATTATGCCGAACAGGGACTGGCGTTCCCAGTCTTTATGAAAGTCCCTGCAGCGCCTGAGCCATCTGGTGGTCCTTTCCAGTGAATTTTTAACATAAGTCCGGTCAGCCGGATACGGCGCACATTCGTCAAAGGCCATCATTATATCCGAACCCAGGGCGTTCTGTATCTCTATGGACTTTTCCGGGGTTATCATGTGGGCTGACCCGTCGATATGGGATCTGAACCTGACCCCTTCTTCGGTTATCTTTCTTAGAGCTCCCAGCGAAAACACCTGAAATCCCCCGCTGTCGGTGAGGATGGCCCTGTCCCAGTTCATAAATCTGTGAAGTCCTCCCGCCTCCCGTACGATCTCATGACCGGGACGCAGGTACAGGTGGTAGGTGTTGGAAAGGATTATCTCCGCCCCCATTTCCTTTACCTCTTCGGGTCTCATGGCCTTGACCGTGGCCTGGGTCCCTACCGGCATGAACACCGGAGTCTGGATATCCCCATGGGGCGTATGGAGCACTCCTCTCCTGGCGCGCGTCATGCTGTCTTTTTTTATCAGTTCATATGTTACTGCATGTTTCATCAGTTTTTCTCCTTGTATAGATGTACTGCCATTGGGGCAGTTCCATTCATTGTACCACGGCTGTAAAAATCATGTCAACAATCAGGCGTCAAAGATTATGTCGTGCTCAATGGCAGGATAAAAAAAGACGGAAATCATGAAACATTTCCGTCCGTTTTATCTTATCCTGTGTTTGCGTTCTTTTCTGGTGAAATAGCGATCATACAGCTCCAAGGAGGAATACGGTCAGTACAAATACCCCTATCGGCAGGAGCAGGCTTATCAGCGCAAGAGAATGTTCTTTCTTTTTAACTTCATTGACGAAAGCTTTTCCCGGATCGTTTATATAATAAAGAGTCAGTTCATATGGCGGATATACCTTGCTCATATATCTGTATTCGTATGACTTTCCATCCACCTGATAGCCATATGTGCCATGGAACCACGGATCCACGCTTTATCCGGTAGTATCTTCATCCCAGGCCTTCACTCTTTTTGCCTTTATCACATGGCCCATCTTCTTTGCCTTTTCTGCACGCCTGTTTGCCGGCTTATGATTTCTCGTAAGCCTTATCTCAATGATAAATACGATGATCGCTGCAACAATACCGCAGAAAACTCTCCAGTCAAAGACTTCCTCCATAAACCTGTCCATAAGATCCATCAGCTCAGCCACAGCCCGGTACCTCCCTGTTAAATGATGATATTCTATGATCTATCGTTTTTCCATAGCTTTATGTGTTTTCTCCAAAACTTTTTCGTTCAGGCCTGAGCCGGGATCAAAAATTCCGTATGGTACGATCCCGTAACCTCGATGCTGTTACCAAATCTTTTCATTTTTATCATACCATATTACAGCAGTATTGAACAGTTTTTTCTTCAGTGGTATAATTCAGTGTATAACAGAGGACAGAAAGGAACGCCTATGGAAATCCGTGTTTTACGATATTTTTTGACAACAGCAAGAGAAGAAAACATCACCAGAGCGGCCAGACTGCTCCATCTGACTCAGCCGACCCTTTCAAGACAGCTAATGCGGCTTGAAGAAGAACTGGGTGTAAAGCTCTTCCACCGGGGAAAGCACCATATAACTCTTACCGATGAAGGCATGCTCCTGCGCCGACGAGCCGAAGAGATCATTTCACTTTCCGAAAAGACAAAAGAAGACCTGAGCAATATACACAAACAGCTTGAGGGGAAGATTTCCATAGGCTGCGGCGAATACAAGAATTCTCAGTTTATCGGGGAGCTTATAGCAGATTTCCGTCTTGAAAACCCAATGGTAACCTTTGAATTGTTCAGCGGGACCGCTGACGACATTAAAGAAAGGATTGAAAACGGCACCCTGGACATGGGCCTTCTCCAGGAGCCGGTGGATATTTCAAAATATGATTTTATACGCACGCCTTTCCGCGAAGAATGGGGCGTCATCGTAAGCGAAGATTCACCCCTGGCATCAAAAGAAAAGATAACTCCCCTTGACCTTGCAGATACTCCTCTCATACTGCCCCAGCGCAGCCTGCTGAGGGATGAGCTCCAAAGCTGGTTCGGCGCCCTCGCTGACCGCATGGAAGTTGCTGCTACAGGAAACCTCCTGTACAATATGGCGGTCCTTGCAAGAAATCATGTGGGATATATCATCACCCTGCGCATGGACAGCTGCTATCCTAGACTGAAATTCATACCGGTCTCTCCGCCCATCAGTTCAGGGATAGTCCTGGTATGGAAAAAAGCACAGTTTTTTTCCCGTCCGGCAACCGCTTTTATCCAGTTGGCCAAAAAATACATTTCATGTATGATTTCTGATTGAATATAAGCATTAGACATATTAACATATGAGGCTTATCATATAGGTGTCCCAAAGGACGCCTATTTTTTTTACGAGGTATGATAGATGGATATAGAGGAAGTCAGCCGCCGATATGGTGTTTCATGTGCTTTTCTGAAAGAATACAAGAGCTGGAAACTTACCGGAGATCAAAATGAAAAAACACCTTTACAGTTTGATGACAGGGATATGGCAAACATCTGCCTTGCCGTAACGCTCCGTGACATAGGTTTTTCAATTTCCGATGTTCAAAAGTATATGGAATTTGAACAAAGGGGAGATCTTTCAGGGCAGAAGCGGCTCGCAATGCTTGAATGCCTGAGGCAGCAGGCTATGAAGGCCATACATGAAGATCAGCTCCGGCTTGACAAACTCGATTACCTGCGCTATTCCATGCGCAGATTAAAGGAGGGAGACAAATGAAAATTACAGTGATAGAGAGCAGTCCTCACAAAAACGGTTCATCAAACATGCTGGCCGGGGAATTTATCCGAGGTGCAGAGGACGCCGGACACCATGTAACCGTCTTTGACGCAGCTTCTGCGGATATTGCCCCGTGCCTTGGCTGCGATGCCTGCGGCATGGCTGGCGACTGCTGTCAGAAAGATGATATGGCACAGCTGAAACAGCTTATTTTAGACGGAGATATGGTCGTCTTTGTAACACCGCTTTATTATTTTGGCATGTCTGCCCAGTTAAAGGCTGTTATAGACAGGTTTTACAGCTTTAATGGCCGTCTGACATCCAAAGGCGTGAAAACTGCCCTCATTGCCGCTGCATGGGATTCCAATGACTGGACCATGAAAGATCTTGAGGCTCATTATGATACACTTTGCCGTTACCTTAGCTTTGACTCAAAAGGCAAGATACTTGGCACAGGCTGCAGCACCGTTTCAATGACAGCACGCTCACCGTTCATGAAGAAAGCCTACGACCTCGGTCGTTCACTTTGATCATCTTAATTTACAGGAGGCACAAAATGAAAATTTCAGACAGAGAAGCTTTTGAAAAGATCAATGTATTTGGTACCGGAGCCGAAAACACCGCTTTTGCCCGGTATTTTACCGGCAATTCCTATCTCAATCCCCTGACAAGACCAGGCGAATCGACTGTAGGCCTTGCCAATGTCACATTTGAGCCGGGATGCCGCAACAACTGGCATATACATCATGCCTCTGCAGGCGGCGGACAGATACTTATCTGCACTGCAGGCAGCGGCTGGTATCAGGAAGAAGGCAAAGAGGCGGTAAGTCTCCAGCCCGGCACTGTGATCGTAATACCGCCGGAAGTAAAGCACTGGCACGGAGCCAAGGCTGACAGCTGGTTCTCCCATATCGCCGTCGAAGTTCCCGGCGAAAATACCCAAAATGAATGGCTTGAGGAGGTATCAGATGATGATTACAAGAGATTATAAGGTTACCGATCCTGAATTTGCCCAATTATTTGAACATTTTGCCTTCGATGAGGTGGTCAGCGAAGAAAGCGCCAAACTGGACGAGGCAGACCGCCATCTGGCTATTCTCGCCGCACTGCTCGGCTGCCAGGGAATTGATGAATTCAGATCCCAGGTGTCCCGTGCCCTCACAGCCGGCCTGACCCCTGTAATGATAAAAGAGGTTGTATATCAGGCCACGGCCTATCTGGGTATAGGAAGGGTCAGGCCTTTCCTGGACGCAGTCAACGATATCTTTACGGAAAAAGGAATAGCCCTCCCGCTGGAAGGCCAGTCCACCACAACTGACAACGACAGGCTCCGGAAAGGCTATGAAACCCAGGCCCGCATGTTCGGCCCTCAGATGCTGGAAGCCTGGAAACAAGGTCATATCAACAAGTGGCTCGCAGACAACTGTTTTGGTGATTACTACACCCGCACAGGTCTTGATCTGAGACAAAGGGAGCTTATAACATTTTGTTTCATCGCTGCCCAAGGCGGCTGTGAACCTCAGCTCACAGCCCATGCCAAAGGAAATATGAACATGGGCAATGATAAAGACCATCTATTGAGAGTGATCTCCCAGTGTCTGCCTTATATAGGATATCCAAGAACCCTCAATGCAATAGCATGTATAAACAAGGCCGCCCAGTGACGGGCGGCCTTTTGCCTGCTTTCACGGCGGCATGCTGCCCCTTTTCAGCCTTCTTTTCTGTTTGCCAGAGACAGCAGCACTCCAATTATCCCCATCAGGAAAAATCCCACGGACATACCCGTCAGAACACTTATGCATGTAAAAGCCTGGACCCCGCAAAAGGATCCAGGCGTCTGGCCTTTTATATATCATATTATCATCATCGCATCGCCGTAGCTGAAAAATCTGTATCTTTCATTTACGGCAGTCCTGTATGCTTTCAGTATCTCCTCTCTGTCATACAGGGCCGATACCAGCATCATCAGCGTTGATTTGGGCAGATGGAAATTCGTGATGAGACCATCTGTGACCTTAAACTCATATCCCGGATATATAAATATCCCTGTGGATGATGACTGGGGTTTTACAAGATCTCTGCCCGCTTTTTCATCAAATGCTGCGGCGCTTTCAATGGTCCTCAGGGATGTGGTACCCACACAGATGACCCTTCCCCCCTCTGCTTTGGTCTCATTGATCTTTGCTGCTGTTTCATCGCTTACCGAATATTCTTCAAAATGCATATGATGTTCTTCTATGTTCTCGACCTTTACAGGCCTGAATGTACCGATACCCACATGGAGGGTGACCCATACGGTTTTCACCCCCATTGCCCTTACAGCATCCAGAAGTTCCTCTGTAAAATGCAGGCCCGCTGTAGGAGCCGCAACTGAACCTTCCTCTCTGCAGTAGACCGTCTGATACATATCCTTATCTTCATCATCTTCCGGTCTTTGGATATACGGCGGCAAAGGCATCTGTCCAAGTTCTTCAAGCCTCTCCAGAAAAATACCTTCATACACGAACCGGGCGTGTCTTGTCCCCCCTTCGCCGTAACCCTCGATCACCGCGCTGAAGCTGCCATCATCGGCAAAAGATACCCGGTCTCCCGGCTTGAGCCGTTTACCCGGCCTTACCATGGTCTCCCACAGATCACCTTCAATCCTTTTGGTAAGGAGAAATTCAACTTTTGCTCCCGTACTTTCCTTTGTGCCATATATCCTGGCTGGAAGCACCTTGGAATCGTTCATCACCAGACAGTCTCCCGGCCGGAGATAGTCCAGTATATCTGTAAACTGTCTGTGTTCTATGGTCTTTTTATCCCTGTCAAGGACCATGAGACGGCACCTGTCCCGGTCATGAAGAGGCCGCTGTGCTATCAGTTCCTTGGGCAGATCGTAATCAAAATCATTGATGTGCATGTGTCTTTCCTATTCCCTTTCAGGCGGCGTAAGGCCAAGATGCTGATAGGCCAGATCCGTCGCCATCCTTCCTTTCTGAGTCCTGCTCAAAAATCCTATCTGAAGGAGGTATGGCTCGTAAGCATCCTCTATGGTGACCCTTTCTTCACCTATGGAAGCAGCTATGGTATCTACACCCACAGGCCCGCCTCCGAATCTTTCTATTATCGCAAGCAGGATCTCCCTGTCCAGCCTTTCAAGTCCCATGGAATCGATGTCCAGAGCTTTCAGTCCGTCTCTTGTGATATCAGCGTCTATATAACCGCTGCCCTGCACCTGTGAAAAGTCCCTTATCCTCTTGAGTATCCTGTTTGCCACCCTGGGAGTGCCCCTTGATCTCCCTGCCATCTCACGGATGGACTCATCGTCTGCCTCTATGCCGAGGATATGGGATGACCTGCGGATTATCTCTTCCAGTTCATCGGGAGTATACATTTCAAATTTGCTCATTACTCCGAACCTGTCCCGAAGAGGTGCTGACAGGCTCCCTACTCTGGTAGTGGCTCCTATCAGGGTGAATTTTGAAAGGTCCAGTCTGATGGATCTTGCCGATGGCCCCTTGCCGATGAGTATGTCCAGAGCAAAATCCTCCATGGCCGAGTATAAGACCTCTTCCACTGAACGGTTGAGCCTGTGTATCTCATCAATAAAAAGCACATCGTTTTCTTCCAGATTGGTCAATATGGCCGCCAGATCTCCCGCCCTGTCAATGGCAGGCCCGGAGGTTATCTTTATGTCTACCCCCATCTCGTTGGCTATGATGCCGGCCAGTGTGGTCTTGCCCAGTCCCGGCGGCCCGTAAAACAGCACATGGTCAAGGGGCTCTCCTCTCAGCTTCGCAGCTTCGATGAAAACCTTAAGGTTATCCTTTGCGTTTTTCTGTCCTATAAAGTCATCCAGCTTTTGAGGTCTTAAAGACCTTTCCTGTGTTCCCTCTCCAGGGCTCAGGTTAGCGGATGTTATCCTTTCCTTATCCGTTGTCATGAGTCATCTCCGTTAAAAAAGATTTTTCAGGGCTTTCTTGATATACTCTTCACTTGAAAGGCCCTCATCGTTTACAGAAGAAACTGCACCGAACGCTTCTGCTTTGGTATATCCCAGTGCGATCAGGGCATTTATGGCTTCAGCCCGTGTGTCCGTGTCCTGGCCGCCCGCAAGAGATGCCGTATCAGGAGGCACGATCTTGTCGATATCCGACAGTTTGTCTTTAAGTTCAAGGATTATCCGTTCCGCCGTCTTTTTTCCTATGCCGTTGGCTCTGCTCAGTTCTTTTACATCTTCAAAGATGATGGCTCTTTTAAGGCTCTCTGCGTCCAGTGTTCCTATGATGGATATCGCTCCTTTTGCCCCTACACCGCTCACAGTTATGAGCTTTTCAAAAAGCTCAAGGGTTTCCTTGTTGTGAAAGCCGTAGAGGGCCATGCTGTCTTCTTTAACTATGAACGATGTGTACACCTGGATAGTGTCGCCCTCTGCGTATTTATATATTGGTGAATTGACGGGAAGATAGATCTCAAGGCCCAGGCCTGACTGGGTCTCTGCGACTATCCCTCCGTTTATGTTCATGCTGTAAGTTCCTTTGACATATCTTATCAAAATCTGTTACCTGCCTTTTTTAAAAAATTTTTCCTGCCCGATGAATGGGCATGGCATATGGCTGCTGCAAGAGCATCGGCGGTATCGTCAGGCTTTGGCACCGCTTCAAGATTGAGCAATGTCTTTACCATATACTGGACCTGTTTTTTATCTGCCCTTCCATATCCTACAAGAGCCTGCTTTATCTGCAGGGGGGTATATTCGCTTATGGGCAGGCCGCCGTCTGCACAGGCAAGGACTGCTACGCCTCTGGCTTCTCCCACCAAAATGGCAGTCTTTGCGTTATTGTTAAAAAACAGTTCTTCTATTGAGGCTTCGTCCGGTCCGTATTTTTCTATGAGCCCCGCAAGTCCTCTGTACAGCGCCTGCAGCCGTGCAGGCATATCTTCCGAGGCCTCTGTCAGTATCGAACCGTAATCCACCACCGAGAACCTGTTTCCCTTTACATCTATAAGACCCCAGCCCAATATGGCATAGCCGGGATCAATGCCGAGAATCCGCATTTTTCAACCTCTCGTGTGTTTGTTTCCAAAAAATTATAACACACAAACATTCGTTTGTCCACTTGCAAAGGAAACCGCTGTATGATAAAATTTCTCTAAAGATTATAATTATGCAAAGGAGATCTCCATGCGTTATTCCAGACAGAACAAGATCATAGAACTTATCAGTTCAAGAGATATCGGGACACAGGAGGAACTTGCTTCCCTGCTGAGAGAAAGCGGCTTTGAAGTGACTCAGGCCACCGTATCCAGGGACATAAAGGAGCTTCAGCTTGTAAAAGTACTCTCTGCCGACGGAAAATACAAATATTCTGCCGCCAAGTCTCAGGATCAGCCTACTTCCGACAGGTTCACAAAAATTTTCCGCGAAACTATAACCTCCTTCGATTCGTCAGGTAATATCGTAGTCGTAAAGACTCTGTCGGGATGTGCTGCTGCAGCCGGTGAAGCCATAGACAGCGGCGGCATGGAACACATCATCGGCAGTATTGCGGGCGACAACACTCTGTTTCTCCTTGTGGATAAAGAGGAAAATGTTCCTTATGTGATAAACCGTTTTAAGGAAATGCTGAATACGAGGGCAAAAAATGATTAGCCACATAAGTATCAAAAATTTTGCTACCATTGAAAATATAGATGTTGATTTTGAAGATGGCCTGAATATCATAACCGGTGAGACCGGTTCCGGTAAATCCATAGTGATCGAAGCCATCAGTCTCGCCCTGGGAAGCAGAGCCGATTCTTCCTATGTAAGGACGGGAACAGACAAAGCTGTAATACAGCTTGTCGGTTATCTGGGAGATGATGAATTTGTGATAACCCGTGAGATTTCTGCCACCGGTAAGAATCTGTGCAGGCTCAACGGCGAGATAGTAACTCTTGGCAGGATCAGCCAGATCGCCTCAAAGCTTGCCGACATCCACGGTCAATATGACAACCAGTCTCTCCTTGACCCGGAATATCACATTGTGATGCTGGATTCATACAGGCATGAAGAGACTGACAGTCTCAGAGAAGAGGTGTCAAGATATTATGATGAATTTTCCAGATGCCGCAGGGTCCTTGCCTCTTTGCTGTCAGGAGAAAAAGAAAGTAAGCGGAAACTTGAGTTTTATCGTTTTGAAGCAGACGAGATCGATAAGGCAGATCTGATGCCGGGTGAGGACTCTGAACTTGCAGACAGGATCTCTCTGCTGCAGAACAGCGAAAAGATCTACGAAAATCTGGGTTCAGCTTACGATGCCATGTATGAGGAAGCCCCTTCTGTCATGGATGGGCTTGGATCTGCCGTCAAAGCCGTTGAAGAGATCTCTTTCTGCTCAAAAGATATGGCTTCCCTGAGTGAAGAATTTACTGACCTTTATTACAGGCTTGAAGACATATGCAGGCAGCTCAGGAATATGAAAGATTCTGTGACATTTTCGCCTGCTGACCTGGACATGGCCATATTGCGGCAGGAAACCATCGAGAATCTCAAGAAGAAATACGGCGGCACCATTGATGATGTCCTGCGCTATCGTGAAGAGCTGCGTGCCAGGCTGGACGAAGCGGAAAACTCAGATGAAAAAAAGACCGTCCTCATGAAAGAGCTAAAGTCCCTCAGATCATCCCTGCTGGAATCCTGCGCCCGTCTTACAGAAGCAAGGACTATCAAAGCATCCCAGCTTGAACAGGCTATCCAGAAAGAACTGATAGACCTGAATTTTCCCGATTCAAAGGTTGCCGTACAGGTATCCTCCCTTGACGAACCTTCTGCTAACGGTGCTGACCAGGTAAGGTTTCTCATGAGCACCAACAAGGGCGAGCCGCTGAAACCTTTGGACAAGATCGTCTCCGGCGGTGAAATGTCAAGGATAATGCTGGCTTTTAAAAATATCGTCAGCTCTTATGACCAGATCCCTACGCTGATCTTTGACGAGATTGACACGGGAATAAGCGGCATAACCGCAAGCATAGTAGGAAACAAGCTCAGGGAGATATCCCGCTCCCATCAGGTCATATGTATCACGCATCTTCCGCAGATCGCAGCCGCAGGCGACCATAACTTCAGGATACATAAAGAGTCTGACGACAGCAGCACCTATACCTTTGTAGATCCTCTGACTGCCGATGAAACAGTCATGGAAATAGCCCGCCTGCTTGGCGGCGCTGTTATAACAGATTCAACCATACAGAGCGCCAGAGAGCTCATCAGCCGCAGATAACGGCCTTGCCGCACAAAACAGATAAAAGCTGCCATAAAACAAAGACTGCCCATACCGCAACAGGTCCGGGCAGTCTTTTTAATGTTATTCTTCAAGTCCCATTATCTCATCTACCGGCATTGAAAGGACTATTCCGTGCGCATTGCTGTTGAGCCCGCATTGGCTGCATATAGCGGACATCACCTGAGTCTTTTTTGCCTTAGGTACCACTATCATCACAAAATCCTGTTCATCCTGAAGCGGCAGACCGAAATTCTGGCTTACCTTGGCCGAATTCCTGCGGCGTCCTTTCATTACGGTGCCGCCTTTTGCGCCGGCCTCTCTTGCCGCATCGATCACATCATCACTGAATCCGCTGTTTACTGATACCCATATCATGGAATATACCGACTCTTTTTTTATCTCAGCCATATCTTTACTGATCCTTTCTTCAATATGCTTTTTCCATGCTTCTTTCGCTTCATCATTCATAAGATGGAGCATCGGCGATTGCAGTCCCGTTATGGGTACTGTCAGCGCAATACCCCCGCCTCTCTGATGGATCAGCATGGTCCTGGTGATCTTTTCAAACAGTTCTTTTGCCATGAATTTTGGCATCACTCCAATGGTCACCAGACGGCTTGTACCGCTGAGCCCGAATATATCCATTATCTCCGACGGGGCAGTTCCCTTTCCCAGACATTGATAGCACATGGGAACATGCAGAGATTCAAAAGCATGTATAAGGTTTGTCTGGTCCTCGGCACGAGTGATGAATATGACCATCCTCGGCGATACCAGCTTTGCGTCCTGCAAATCAGACATCTGAATCCTCCTCTATATCTACAACAGTATCATCCGGCAGTTGACCGGTATCAGCTGCCACTTTCCTGGCCTTTTGAGCATATATCAGTCCCATTATCTGTATGGCCAGAAGCGGAGCCATCGCGACAAGAGCCACTATGCCGAAGGCATCGGTGACTACATTTCCTCCTGCCGCCAGAGAGGCGCCCATTGCAAGGGGGAGCAGGAATGTTGAAGTCATCGGTCCGCTGGCTACGCCGCCTGAGTCAAAAGCTATTCCTACAAACGCTGTCGGTACTATCTTAGACAGAGCCAGAGAAATAATATATCCGGGTATGATGATCCAATATATATTTATCCCCGTCAATACTCTCACCATCGCCAGGGCCACAGCTCCGGCCACGCCGATGGAAAGAGCCATGTTCATCATTTTCTGGGACACAGTCCCTCCTGTCATGTACTCCACCTGTTCATTCAGGATCTGTACGGCAGGCTCAGCTTTTACTATATAGTATCCTATGGCAACTCCTATAGGTATGAGCAGCCAGCTAAATGAGCTTCCGCCAAGGGAGCTTCCGAACAGGTTCCCTACCGGAGCAAACCCTATGTTGACTCCTGTCAGGAAAAGGATAAGTCCCAATATAGTATAGACAAATCCCACTGTCATCCTCAATATCTGTCTTTTTCTGTAACTTCTGGTGAAAATCTGGAAAATGATGAATACCGAGATCACCGGTGCCATGCTTATGCACACCTCTTCGGAATACTGAGGCAAAGCCGAAAGAAATTGCTTCACCACATCATAGGTAGTAACTATTTCCGGGACCACGATGGACTCGTATATGGCCTCGGTCGGATGATAAAAGATGCCAAGGAGCAGCACCATCATTATGGGCCCCACACTGCACAGGGCCACCATTCCAAAGCTGTCGTTCACACCGTCCGGGTCGCTTCGTGAAGCGGAAAATCCTACGCCCAGCGCCATTATAAAAGGAACTGTCATCGGACCTGTGGTAACGCCTCCCGCATCAAAGGCAACAGCCGTAAAACTGTCCGGTGAAAAGAAAGACAGTATAAACAGCGCAATGTAAAAAATGATGAGCATGTGGGCAAGCCCGATGTGGAACAAGACTCGGAGCACTGCAATCACCAGGAATATCCCGACTCCCACAGCCACGGTCCATATAAGGACAGGATTTGGGATAGCCGCCACCTGATTGGCAAGAACCTGCAGATCAGGCTCGGATATGGTGATTATTGCTCCCATCAGGAAGCTTATGAGCATTATGAGCGGTATGCTCTTGCTCTTGATGAGCCGTCCGCCTACTCCCTGTCCAAGGGGCGTCATGGCCATTTCAGCTCCCAGCTGGAAAAACCCCATCCCCACTATGAGAAGCAGGGCTCCTGTCAGGAACAACAGGAGCGTCCCCACTTCCATCGGAGCTAAAGTGATGCTCAATATCAAGACGATCACCGTTATGGGCAGAACGCTTGATAATGATTCTCTGATCTTTTCTTTTAGCTTTTCATTCATTATGCGATAATATCACCCTTTCGCTTTAAGTTCCGGGGGAAATAACTTTCATATTGATTTTATCACATTTTTAGCTGTATTATCAAATTTATTTTCAGTATTTTTGCACTTTCTTAATATTTTTTTAACTTTCAAGGTTCCTCATTGGTCATATCAAGCGACCAGTCCTCAAGTCTGGTGTGGAGAAGATGATGAGCTTTCTCTGACAGAGGCTTTTCAAGATATTCCTCATATGTCAGCTGGACTGCTGAGTTTTCATGGGAAAATCTGATCTTGCTGTGTTTGTCGAGGTTATAAAGCTGCTGCCCCCTCTCCGGAGCAAGTTCCAGCCCATCCTTATAAGGCTGTCCGCCACCGCCTACGCAGCCGCCGGGACAAGCCATTATCTCAACAAAATCATAAGACACTTCTCCCCTTCTTATGGCTTCTATCAGTTTCCTGGCATTGGCCAGGCCGCTGGCCACAGCAACCTTCAGGGTTATGCCCTGTATGTTGAAAGTTTCTTCTTTCCAGCCTTTTTCGCCTCTTACATTTTTAAATGCATCTGGTTTGGGGTTTTCACCTGTAGCCAGAAAATATGCGCTCCTGAGAGCCGCTTCCATTACGCCGCCGGTGGTCCCGAAGATCACTGCAGCGCCGGAGCCTTCCCCGAATATATCATCAAACGGCATATCTGTCAGGTCTCCCGGCTTGATGCTGTCGCTCCTGATGAACCTGTCCAGCTCCCTTGTGGTCAGTACCAGGTCCACATCGAAGCCTTTGCCTGCTGAATTGACCTGAGGAACAGTCCTCTCGTATTTTTTTGATACGCAAGGCATCACCGATACGGAAAATACCTTTGAAGGGTCTACCCCCAGCTTATGGGCTATATATGTCTTTGCCATGGCGCCGAACATCTGCTGAGGCGATTTGGCTGTGGAAAGATTTTTTACCATTTCAGGATACTGGGTCTTGACGAACCTTATCCATCCGGGACAGCAGGAAGTAAACATCGGCCAACTGTAGTCCTCTCTGTGCTGCAACCTCTCAAGGAACTCGCTGCCTTCTTCCATTATGGTCATATCTGCCGAATAGTTGGTATCGAACACATAATCTATGCCAATCTTTTTAAGGGCGCAGACCAGTTTCCCGACGGTGCTTTCCTCTTCTCTCAGGCCTATCTGTTCGCCCCAGGCGGTCCTTACCGCAGGAGCTATCTGAGCGATTATTATCTTGTCAGGATCAGCTATGGCATCATTAAGCCTGTCTCTGTCATCTCTCTCCCTTAATGCTCCCACAGGGCAGTGGGTTATGCACTGTCCGCAGAGAGCACAGTCTATATCCCTGAAAGCCTTGTTTTCTTTGACGCCTACCGTCGTCCTTGGCCCGGTCCCATGCAGGTCCCATATGTTCAGGCCCTGTATCTTTTCACATACCTGTATGCACCTCATACACTTGACGCATTTGGAAGCGTCCCGTATCAGCGGCAGACTGCTGTCCCAGCGGCTTTTTTCCGCAGTGTTGGTAACAAACGGGTTCATAGGCAGTCCAAGATCGTTGGCTATTGACTGCAATGTGCAGTTTCCGCTCCTGACGCAGCTTGGACATTCGGACTTGTGGTCTGAAAGGATCAGTTCCACATTCATCCTTCTTATCTTTCGCAGCCGCGGACTGTTGGTTATGACATCCAGTCCGTTCCTGCACTCGGTGTTACAGGCCGTTACCAATCTGTCTATACCGGCCAGTTCAACAAGACAAACGCGGCAGGCGGCTATCTCGTTGATTTCCTTGAGAAAGCACAGATGAGGGATATGTACTCCGACTTTCTCGGCCGCTTCCATGATGGTAGTCTTTTCCGGAACGCTTACCTGCTGTCCGTTGATCTTCAAAGTTACCATTTGGTCTTCCTCCCTCCTCTGAACGCACCAAAGCCGTAATAATCACAGCGCAGGCACCTTGCTGCCTCCTGCATGGCTTCTTCATAAGTCATACCGTATTCCACTTCGTTGAAGTCGCTTCCCCTCTGCCTGTCGTATCTTTCCTTCATCTCCACACGACCGGAAGGCACATGGTCGGCAAGGTCTGGCAGCGGGATATCAACATCTACGGTTATCTCGTGGTTAAATCCCAGGTATGCGTCGATATTTGCAGCGGCGACTTTTCCTGCCGCCACAGCCTTTATCACGGTTGATGGTCCGGTCACACAATCGCCTCCGGCGTATGTACCGCTTACCTTGTCTACTACACTGCTGCTTTCCGCCCTTATATTTCCGCGGAAAACAGGTATGCCGTATTCCTCAAAGAACACTATGTCCGTAGCCTGACCTATTGCCGAAATTATGATGTCACAGGATATCTTCTCCTCATCGGCGGAAGCGTCCATTGGAGCAGGCCGTCCGCTCTTGTCGGCTTTTCCGGCTATCTGGGGTTTTACCCACAGAGCTTTTACCCTGCCTTGCTTGTCGGTTTCTATCCTCGAAGGCGCTTTGAGCTGCAGGAGCTTGCACCCTTCGGCTATGGCTCCTCCGATCTCATCAGGCAGCGCCGTCATATCGTCCCTGCGGCGGCGATATACTATGATGACTTCGCTGGCTCCCAGTCTCTTGGCTGTCCTGGCCACATCCATGGCCACATTGCCTCCTCCGATGACCAGCACCGTCTTGTCCTTAAAGTCAGGCATGGCGTCATCGCCGATGGCTCTGAGCATTTCCACCGCAGCGATGACCCCTTTGGCATATTCGCCAGGTATCCCCAGGCTCTTTGCATTGTGGGAACCTATGGATATATATGTAGCGTCATAATTGCTCCGTATTTCTTCGATGGTCTCTGCACTTGAGATATCGCAGCCAAGCTTACATTCGACTCCCGTCGACAGTATGGCGTCTATATCCCACTGGAGCCTTTCCCTCGGCAGTCTGTAGTTCGGTATGCCATATCTGAGCATGCCGCCCAGCTGGGATCTTTTTTCAAATATGGTTACCTTATGTCCCATGATCGACAGGTAATATGCCGCAGAAAGTCCCGAAGGGCCTCCTCCGATAACGGCGATCTTCTTGCCTGTATCATCCATCTTTTCCGGGACCGGAACATCGCCGCAGTTGTCCACGGCGAATCTCTTGAGTCCTCTGATGTTCACAGGCGAATCCATCAGCGTCCTCCTGCACCTGGCCTCGCACGGATGCTCGCATATGAGGGCGCATACTGTAAGGAAAGGATTGTCTTTTCTTATGAGCCTCACTGCATCGTCATATCTGCCGGCTTTCAGCAGGGCTACATAACCGGGCACATCGACTCCGGCCGGACACATGGCAACACAAGGCACAGGCTGCGCGTCACTCCTGATACTCTCTGTACATGTGTGGTTTTTTATGTGAGATTCAAAATCATCTTTGTAGCCTTTGATACTCCTGAGTATCATTTTGGCAGCTTCTGTCCCTATGGCACAGTCTGCTGAAACAGATATGGCTTCCGCCGTCCTTTCCAGCAGTTCAAGATCGGCCATATCCGACTCGGTGTCCATGTTGAGGATGTCGTCGATAAGGATCTGGAGCTGTCCCAGCCCTACCCGGCACGGCGTACACTTTCCGCAGCTTTGGGAATGGCACAGCCTCAAAAAAGAAGCCGAAAGGTCCACAGGACACTGTCCCGGCGGACTTGCCGCTATCCGTCTCTCGAAATCTCCGTGAAGCCGTTCTATGGTCTTCTGGACAATGTCGGGAGACTTTATCAAAAGTCTGTTCACTGCTGTCCCTCCTTTGGTTTGTTCCTGTTTAGCAATGTTTTAAAATCTATTTCCATCACGAAGATACTGGCAAGCATCAGCGCGGCTCCAAAATACGCTTTTGGCGTCAGTACCTCTCCCGCGAACAGAAACGCTACGATCGCCGAAAAAACCGGTTCCAGTGTAAAAATGACTCCCACATGGGACGCTGCAGTATATTGCTGGGCTATGGGCTGAAGGACAAAGGCAACCCCGGTACAGAATATGGCAAGGAACAGGACCGCGCCCCACACCTGCGGAGTCTGTGGCAGATGGGGCTGTTCTGTGACAAAAGCAAGTATGAGATGTATCACTCCTGCCACCCCCAGCTGAAATACGCCAAGCTGATAGGCGTCCACCTCCTCATGGCTTACGGCTTTTTCCGTCATTACCAGATCCGCCGCATATGCAACGGCACACATTATGCACAGCAGGTCTCCTTTGAGATGGGCTGCATTTATAGAGAAATCATCACCCAGAGTCAGCAGTGCGATGCCTATAAAGCACATCAGCACCACCAGCATGAGCTTTTTATCGGGCTTCTTTTTGAACAGCAGCCATGCAAAAAAAGGCGTGAACACCACTGTCAACGCACATAAAAATCCCGAATTGGAAATGGATGTGTATTTGACGCCGAAAGTGGCTCCGATATACACCACCACAAGCGCAATCCCCACTATAAGGCTGTACTTGAGGGTCTGCCGGTTCACCGTCTTTACCCTTTTCCAGGAGACTGCCGCCGCAATGGCGAAAGCGCCCAGGAACCTGAAAGAATTAAGAGTGAATGGATCCAGATCCGTCAGGCTTATATCCATTAAAAGATATGACACTCCCCAGCATAAGGTGACAAGGAGCAAGATCCCATCAGCCCTGACTTGTTTTGACATTTTTAAATCCTCCCGATCATCAATTCTAACGCAAGATCGCCTTTCATATTCCCTGTCTTTATATTCCTGTCCACCTCATAAAGATAGGTCAGGATTTCCTTGATCTTGCCCGTTCCCGCTCTTTCTGCAAAAACTATGGCTTTTTTGAGCCTGTAAGGATTTGCTTTTAACATCGAAGCTATCCTGTCGATATCTGCGGATTCATCCCGAAGTTCTTTGGCTTCAAGCATGAGTTCAAACTGACTTACTATAAGCCCGTATATCCTGTAAAAATCATCTTCTGTCTTGATGATGTTGTGAAACATCCTGAAGGCCTTGTCCTTTTTTCCTGAAGTCAGGGCATCCAGAAAGCCAAAGGCGAATCTGTCCAGATCCCCCCTGAGGGTCGCATCTATATCTTCTTCCGTTATCTGTTCTCCACCGCTGTATGCCGCCAGTTTTTCAATATCGTTTATCAGATTATAAAGCCTGTATTGGGTCTCCTTGTTATAGTATCCTGTTTCATCCACAAAGTAACTGAGAGTGCGGTCTTTTATCTCTGCTCCGGCAGCTTTGAATCTTTTCTGGGCAAAAGCTATCATCTGTGTTCTGTCCAGCTGGCAGAAATCATATGATCTGACTGTCTTTTTAAGCTCTTTCACAAAAGGGATGTCATCATCCGCTTCAGCACATGACAGGATCAGTATCGTCTGGGGATTTGGTCCTGCCATATAGGCTCTGAGCCTGTCCAGTTCATCCTTACCGTATCCTTTTGGTTTTTTCTTTAAAAGGGGCGGAAAATCCTTTGCCCATATGATCCGCTTAGTTGAAAAAATAGAAAATGTATCGCAAGCTTCTATCAGCTCGTTAACATTTTCTATTTCGTCAAGTTTTAAAAAATCCGCTGCCATCGACGACTTGTCTGCATATTTGTCAGCCAAAGCGCCGGCGGCCCAATCGATCAGGTAACCTTCCACTCCGTACATAAATATTACTGGCGGAATATCACCGTTTTTCAGATCTTTATGGAATAGCTGGTAAGCATGCTCTGTCTTTGTCATTTTGTAAGCCATAGATCCATCCTAATTTATCATAGTATAAAAATCTGCGGAGTCTTTGCCAAGTACAAAACCTATGGCGCCCCGCCGGTCATTCCTTAATACCATTATATCTTTTTCCTCACATTTTTCAATGATTTTCACCGATGGATGACCATAATTATTTTTTCCCACCTGTATCACTCCTATCTTTGGTGAAACGGCTTCAAGAAATTCATCGCAGGTACCTGTAGGACTCCCGTGATGGCTTATCTTCAGTATATCTGCCTTGAGGATGTCTGTACCTTTATAATGTTCCAGCATTGCTTTCTCCCCTTTTTCATCAAGATCTCCGGTTATGAGTATCTTCCATTTTCCGTATGTCACCATGAAAACAGAGCAGTTTTCGTTTGCATCCTGTTCTTCCTTTATTGCAAGGGGCCACAGGCACAAGATCTTTACTTTATCTGACAGGCTGAACATCTGCCCGGCTGTAACACCTGTCTCTATCTTTTCCGCCATGCCTTCCTGATACAATTCTTCCAGTCCTTTGTAATGATCGGTGTGAAGATGGGTGGCTATCCCCAGATCTAAGGTCCTTACGCCGTTTTTCAGGAGATAAGGCTTCAGGATATTCTCTCCCACATTGTACCTGATGCTCCCGCCTCCGTCTATCATCGCATTTACGCTGCCTGCCCTTATATGCACGCAGTCGCCCTGCCCCACATCTACAAATGTCACCGAAGCGCCGGATATTTCTTCATAAGCTGCCGCTGCCGTTATAAGGCAAAAAAGGCCAAAGGAAAGAAATATTGCGGCTGTCTCCTTTGTTTTTTTCCTTGCTGTCAGTATATAAAAGGTCTCAGATGACATGAAAAATGACACCAGATAAAACATTATCACCGACCACAGGGGCGGGCTGAGCACATCTGCAGCGCCGTCTCCTCCCAGTGCAGACATGCTGTTTACCTTTACTGCAGCATATGCCACAGCCTCTACGGCAGATCTGATGATACTTATTTCAGCGCCTGCCATATCCAGGAGAAAATCCGCCATGGCCAGGGGCATCAGTATACCTGTGAGGTATACTACAGGTATGTTCGCCAGAAAAGACACTACGGACACTGAATTAAACTGATATGCCTGATAAGGCAGCAATCCTATGTTGGCGCTCACCATCATGGCTATGCTGTCAGGAATTTTACGGCTGAAATGAGGCATAAAAAAGCCTATGGCTGTTACGGCAAGAAATGACATCTGGAATCCGGCATTAAATATGACATGCGGCCTGACTGCTATCATCACAAGGGCGACTGCAGCAGTGGCTGTCAGAAAATCATACCTCTTATCCTTATACTGGGCATAGATACTCAATGAGATCGAAGCTACAGCCCTGATAACAGGTATGGCCCATCCTGCCAGGGTACCCATGGTCAGCATGATGACAGCAAGGACAGCCAGTTTCGGCTTTGTCATCGTTTTCCCGGCACATTTTCGGAACAGTGAATAGATCACGCCCATATGCAGCCCGCTTACAGACAGCACATGGGCAGTCCCGTTATTGCGGAATTCCTCGTAAATATCCTCATCCAGATAACCATCATCTCCGAACAGGACTCCGGCCACTATACCTCTGGACCCTTTGGACAGTTTATGGGAATATGCTGCCTTTTTTTCCGAAAGGAACCGCTCAAATTTTTCAAAGAAATATTGGGGCTCCCTGATCACCTGATAATCTGTCAATGTGCCGACTGCGCTTATTCCGAGGCTTTTCAGATGCTTTCTGTAATCAAAGCAGCCGGGGTTCCTCCTGCCCTGCGGTTCAAGCAATTCACCACAGAATACGCCCCTGCACCTGACCAGTGAATATGGATCCTGGATATGGCCGTAATATGACAGGAGCGCCCTTCCGGTCTTTTTGCCTTCATCATATACATCTATGGTCAGCCTGTATCCTTCATCTTTCTTTTCGACGGAACATATTGTCCCCTCAAATTCCTCTCCTGCGGAGAATATAAGGCTGTATCTGTCCGTATCAGGCATTACGCCCAGGATGTCCGCCAGGCCTAACGATAGTATGATGCCAACGGTAAATGTAAATAGCTTTCGTCTCATTTTGCTCCTTGTGTTCCAAAAGAGCCTTATCCCGCTTATATTTTATTCCATTTTTTTCCATATGGCAAGTTTTTTATGAAGCCATTGTAAAATACTCTCAAATTCACTTAACTTTGATGGTATTGTATGGTATAATGATTTGTAATTATGGCAGAAAGTAGGTGATCATTTGAGCGACTATAAAGACCATAATGAAATAAAAGAAACAACTGATGAAACAAAAACACAAAGGACACGCAGATCAAGATCTAAAGGCAAAAAACGCAGTCAGAAAAGTGCTGAAGCTTATGCTGCCAGGATGGAAGGCGGCGAAGCTGCCATCGATCCCAAAAAGGCCAAGCGCAAAAAGATCATAAAGATCGCTTTATGCGTCATCCTTGCCATCGCCCTGATAGGTATAATCTATGTGGCAGCCGTCATCATAAGCGCTCCTGAAATACAGACTGATAACATATACAGTATGCTTTCACAGAGCTCCGTACTTTATGATGATGAAGGCCAGATCATTGATACGGCATATGGAGATCAGAACAGGACCATCGTTGAGATAAACCAGATCCCCGAACATGTACAGAACGCTTTTATCGCCCTTGAGGACAAGACATTCAGGACCCATAGCGGATTTAACATAATCAGGATCTTCGGCGCCATCAAAGACTCCATCTTCGGCGGCGGCCAGATAAGCGGGACAAGCACCATCACCCAGCAGCTGGCAAGAAATCTTTATCTTGGCGACGAGATGTATGAGCGTTCCCTGAGCCGTAAGATCAAGGAAGCATATTACTCGGTCATCCTTGAGCGTGAACTGTCTAAGGATCAGATCCTTGAAGCATATCTGAACACCATATTCTTCGGATGCGGTTTCGGAGTGCAGACAGCTTCCCAGGCATATTTTTCCAAGGACATAGAGGATGTGACCATTGCAGAAGCGGCTGCTCTTGCGGCTCTGCCTCAGTCTCCGTCTGATTATGCCCTTGTCACAATAGTCTCCGCAGAGGAAGTTTCCGATGACGATCCCAACCTCATCCAGAAGAGCGGCGGATATGCCTATCTGTGGAACGATGCCTGCGCAAACAGGATGAAAACCTGTCTTTCCCTCATGCTGGAACAGGGGTATATCACACAGGAAGAGTATGATGAAGCAAGCGCTGTTGAGATCAAAGATATAGTAAATCCTAACATCGATGCCCTCAACACTTCATCCAATTATTACGCCGACTATGTGATCGACACAGTGATCGCTGACCTTCAGGAAAAAGCCGGTTACACTCAGGAGGAAGCCACCGATCTGGTATACAACGGAGGCCTCCAGATAAACACCACCATGGATTCCCAGGCGCAGTCTGTGATCGAGGAAGAATTCCGAAACGACTCCAACTTCCCTTCCCCTACGAGATATTCCACTGACAGCGCCGGAAACATCCTCGGAGATGACGGAAGCGTCCTTTTGTACGCTTATTCCAATTACATCAATTCCGACGGATATTTTGTCCTGAGTTCTGGCGAATATGCCATGAACGATGATGGCAGCATGACCATATATGCCGGAAAGAGACTCAACATATATGATACTACCCTTTCTGACGGTTCGACAGACTACAGTGTAGAGTTCAAAAACATGTATGTGAAAGAGGACGGCGTATTATACTCCATAGCCGGAGGATATATCAACATACCTCAGAACTACAAATCAAGGGACGCTGACAACAATCTTGTGATCTCAGCCCAGTTCTTTGAAGACTATCCTACTTTCTTCACAGAAGAAGGCGGAAATATGTCCACCAACCAGTTTACTCTCAATCAGAGGGTGATCCAGCCTCAGGCAGCTATGACCATCATAGACAATGAGACAGGACAGATAAAAGCCATGGTGGGCGGCAGAAAGACCACAGGCCGTAGATTATACAACAGGGCCACCAGCACAAGACAGCCGGGTTCGTCCCTGAAGCCTCTGTCCGTCTATTCGGCTGCACTGCAGAAGAGCTTTGAGCTTGAAGCGGCAGGCAGTACATTTAACTTTACGGATAACGGTTTCGACCAGCAGGGCGCTGAACTCTGGGGAACATACCTTACTGCAGCATCCATCGTCGATGACGAACCTACGACCATCAACGGAAAAGTATGGCCGCGTAACTCCTACAGAAGCTACCGAGGGCTGTATACTTTCAGACGAGCTCTCCAGCAATCGGTCAATGTATGCGCTGTAAAGATACTGTCCCAGGTAGGAGTTGAATATTCTGCCGATATCCTTGAAAAGTTCGGCATATCAACATTGGTAAGAGAAGGTTCCACCAACGATCTTAACCTTTCTGCACTGGGCATGGGCGGAATGGCCAACGGAGCTTCGACTCTGGAAATGGCCAGCGCTTACTCCACATTTGTAAATGAAGGTATACACAAGAGTTATTCCTGCTATACTACCGTTACGACAAGGACCGGCGATGTCCTGCTTGAAGCCGAGACTGAAGAAACAGAAGTCCTTGACGCCGGTGTGGCATGGATAATGCGCGATATACTCAGGACTGTCGTTACAGAGGGTATAGGAAGCCCGGCAGCCATATCCGGCGTTCAGGTCGGAGGTAAAACGGGTACCACAGATGACATGTATGACATATGGTTCTGCGGATTCACGCCTTCATACAGCGCAGCCCTGTGGATAGGTACCGATGTGAACATGTCTCTTACTTCTGACTCATATATGGCATCCAGGCTTTGGAGCCGCATAATGGGACAGATAGACGGAGCCAAGACCGGGACTTATTCCGACAGGCCTTCCAATGTGGTATCTGCAACGATAGATACAAAGAGCGGCCTTCTGGCTACTGACGCCAGCGGCAGCGATACACGCACAGAATATTTCACAGAAGGCACACAGCCTACAGAGTCCGACAATGTGCATCAGACCGTTGAAATATGTTCATCCAGCGGATATCTGGCCACTCCGTCCTGTACGGATACGGAGACCAAGTCAGGTATAATGAGGCCGTATGTACCCAACGATAAAGTCGGCGATATAGGTTCAGAGCTGCCACACTATTACTGCAATCTCCATAATCCGGATCCTGACTCCTATCCGACGGAGCCGGGCGTGAGCGTCACCATCGTCGCCCCGCCTGCTACCTTGCCGGATGATGACGAAGATCAGCCGTCTGACAGCGGAGATTCCGGCAGTGACAGCGGCTCCGGTGATTCGGGAGAAACTGGCGGCGGAGAAGATCAGGGTTCAGGCGGCTCAGGCAGTACGGGAGACGACTCTTAGACAAGCTGAACCACAGGCCCCATGACAAAATGATCTTGTTTGTAATAAAAAAGGACTGGCATATATCTGTCAGTCCTTTTAAAGTTATTTTCCTATATGATATCCTTGAACATTTTAGTTCTTGCCGTTATATCTCCGGCACCGAACAAGGCAGAGCCTGCCACAAGTATATCAGCGCCGGCTTCACATATGGCCTTAGCATTTTCAGCAGTAACTCCTCCATCAACTTCTATGAGGAAAGCATATCCCCTCTCCTCCCGCATTTCCCGCAGGCGTCTTATCTTATCGAGAGAACTGTGTATGAACTTTTGTCCGCCAAATCCCGGGTTTACAGACATTATCAGGATCAGACCTGTATCTTCTGCTATTTCGCTGAGGGATTCCACAGGTGTCGCCGGGTTTATGGCAACCCCCGCCTTTACGCCCGCAGACCTTATGTGCTGGACTGTCCTGTGCAGGTGCCTGCAGGCCTCCTGATGGACAGTTATATATTCTGTTTGTCCTGTCACAAAATCTTCTATGTACCTGTCAGGGTCTTCTATCATCAGATGCACATCATATTGAAGCCCAGTCTTTCCGTTAAGGGATTTCATAACTGCCGAGCCGAAACTGATATTCGGGACAAAGTGCCCGTCCATGACATCTATATGCAGCAGGTCTGCACCGCCGGCTTCGGCAGCAGAAACCTGGTCTCCCAGCGCTGAAAAATCAGCAGATAAAATAGAAGGTGCAAGTATTGTCATGTCTGTTTCCTTTCCGTTTGTCATCATCAATATTTTTTTCTATTTTTCAGTTCATCCATATACGCTTTGTAGTTGCCATATCTCACGGGACTTATCCTGCCTTCTTCCACCGCCTCTCTGACTGCACAGCCGGGTTCGCTGAGGTGGCGGCAGTCATCATATCTGCATTTTCCGTGGAACTTATCCATTTCAGGATAGCATTCCCTGAGATTATCTTCGTCAGCCTCAGGAGCATCAAAAGAGGTGAATCCCGGCGTATCAAATATCATGCCGCCGCCGTCGATCTCGAATATCTCCACATGTCTTGTGGTATGTTTACCTCTTGCGGTCTTTTGGCTTATCTCTCCTGTCTGCATACAAGCCTGAGGATGTATGGCGTTGATGATCGAAGATTTTCCTACGCCGGACGGCCCTGCAAGTGCAGTTTTTTTGCCGGAAAGAAGTGTTTTAAGTTCATCAATGCCCTTTCCGGTGACAGCGCTCACGGCGATAACAGTATATGCCTCTTTGTAGATATCTCTGATCGCTTCTATTTCTTTTTCGTTGACAAGATCAGCTTTGTTTACACAGACGATCGCCGGTATATCACAAAGCCTGGCATTTATCAGGAACTTATCGATCACCGGAAAATTGGGTTTAGGCGCTTTTGCGGCAAAGACCGTCAGGAACAGGTCGATATTGGCAATGGGCGGCCGTTTAAAAGAATTTTTGCGTGGGTATACCTTTTCGATCACCCCTTTGCTGTCATCCTCAGGCAGTATGGAAATATCCACCTCATCGCCAACGCACAGGATCAAGCCATCTTTTTTGAATATGCCCCGTCCCTTTGCCTCTATTACGCCGCTTTCAGTCCTGACATAGTAAAATCCGCCTATTCCCTTGACTATCAATCCTTTCATAATCACCTGCTGTCTTAGCCAATACACCTCCTACTGGGTCGCATCTCCGCCGGAATCATCACCCGTATCAGGTTCCTGCGGAGTATCCGGATCTTCGGTAGAAGCCGGAGCACCTTTGCTCACCACAAGGTCTATGCGGCTGCCTTCTTCAAGTTCAGTTCCCTGCGGATACTGCTGTTCCATTACCTGGTTCTGAGCATAAGTCTTACTTTCTTCGTAAGTTATGGATCCGACAGTGAAGCCTTCCCTTTCTATCGATGCCCTTGCATCATCTATATCAAGGCCCAGAAGATGAGGTACTATGCCCATTTCTTTTCCTTGTCCGTCGCTTACTTCAACATCGATCGCAGTCCCCCTGTCTGCAGTGGTCCCGGCATCTACAGACTGGCTCACGATGGTGTCCACAGGCTGAGTGCTGGTCACTGTCTTGACTATGCCAAGCTCAAAGCCGAAACTCTGGAGATACTCCTCAGCCTCTTTGTAGTCCATTCCGAGAATACTTGGAACAACACCGTCTCTCTTGCCTTTGCTCACATTGACCGTTATCACCTGACCTTCGCCTACCATGGCTCCTACGCTAGGAGTCTGTGAAGTTATGAGGCCCTCTTCCTGATCTGCACTGTAAACTTCGTCGCCTTCTTCTATGACAAGGCCCAGCTTTTCAGCTTCTTCCTGTGCTTCTTCGAGGGTTTTTCCCCTGAAATCAGGTACTTCTATCTCGTCACTCGCTCCTCCAAACAGGCCGGTAGCAAATCCCAATCCTACGGCGGCTGCAATAACCACTATCACCGCCGCCACGATGATAAATATCTTCGTCTTATCGGTCTTTTTCTTCTGATTATGATACTCATTTCTTATCAGGTCCTTCTTGGCTTCTGCACTAAGCTGGTTGCTTTCATCATCGGCTTTTTCTTCATCGGTATTCAGGGCCGTGCCTCCCATGACCTTTGTGATGAATTCGATATTGTCCAGATCATCTATCAGCTCGTCAGCAGATTTGTATCTGTTGGTCTGATATTTGTCGGTGGCTTTTTCGATCACCTTTTCGAGCTGCGGAGGTATTCCCGGTACTTTAGGTATAGGATCGTTTATATGCATGAGGGCAATGCTTATAGGATTATCTCCGTCAAAAGGAACTTTCCCTGTAAGCATTTCATATAACACTATGCCGAGGGAATATATGTCTGATCTTTCATCTACATATGCGCCCCTTGCCTGCTCAGGCGAAAAGTAATGCACCGAGCCGATGATCTTGTCATCGCCTTCTTCTATGCTTGCCTGGCTGACAGCTCTTGCTATGCCGAAATCTGCAAGTTTTGCAGTTCCCTGGGATGTGATAAGGATATTGTGCGGTTTTACATCCCTATGTATTATCTGGTTTTTATGGGCAAGGCTCAGAGCAGAAGCCACCTGCCTCGTTATGCTGATAGCTTCTTTATAATCAAGCTTTCCCTTTTCCTCTATGACCTGGCTGAGAGGCTTTCCGTCTATCAGCTCCATTACTATGAAATTGATATTGCCTTCCCTGCCGACATCATATACATTCACTATGTTCGGATGGGAAAGTCCTGCTGCAGCCTGAGATTCCTTCCTGAAATTCTCTATGAACTGTTCATCTTTGGTAAATTCCGGCCTTAGGATCTTTATGGCCACATACCGGTTCAGCAGGCGGTCCTTTGCCTTATACACGACGGCCATGCCGCCTTCGCCTATTTTTTCTATTATCTCATATCTTCCCAACAACAATTTACTGCTCATCAACATCTTCCTCCGTAACCTTTATACTGATTATGGTGATATTATCATGCCCTCCGTTTTTATTGGCTGCGTCTACCATTTCTGCGCAGACATCTGACATTGATATATCTTTTTCCAAAATTGTCTTCATGGATCTCTCGTCAACTTCGTCATACAATCCGTCGGTACAGAGGATAAGTATATCGTTCTTGACGATCTCAAGCTGGAAAAAGTCCGGTTCAACCGTATCTTCAGCTCCCAGAGCCTTGGTTATTACATTTTTTCTTTCGTCTACAGCTGCCTGCTCCTGGGAAATTATCCCTGCGTTTAACAGGGTGTTGACATATGTGTGATCCTCTGTAAGCTGTACAAGTTCGCCGTTCCTATACAGGTAAACGCGGCTGTCTCCCACATTGGCGATATATGCCTTTCCGCCTTTGATATACACTATGGCCGCCGTTGTCGCCATGCCTTTGTTTTCTTCATATCTCCGGGCTTTTTCAAATATTTCTTCATTGGTCTTGTCAAGACACGCCTGCAGATAATTGACAACAGCATATTTGTTAGTTGCCTCAGCCAGAGGATGATCTTCTATGTAATTGGCTATCTCCTTGACCGCCGTCCTGCTGGCTATTTCCCCTGCGTTTCCTCCTCCTACTCCGTCGGCTACAAGATATACCTTGTCTGCCAGAAAAACGAAACAGGCATCCTCGTTGTTACTTCGTTTCAGTCCTTTATCAGACTTGAACCCAACTTCCATAAAGTCCTCTTGTCACCCCTTTTTCAACATTTTGCAGATGTAGAATCCATCCACATCCTGCGTCGGTAAAAACTGTTTCTGATATATTATCTCAAAATTGCTGTTTTTCTCTGTAAAGGCCTCGATCTGCCTTCTGTTTTCCCCATCATTGACTGTACAGGTACTGTACATGAGCATTCCGCCCTTTTTTACATAAGACGAAGCGTTTTGCAGGATCATTTTCTGTATCTGTATTATATCTGATATTCCTTCCGCAGATCTGTACCGTATCTCCGGCCTTCTCCTGATGACGCCCAGACCGCTGCATGGAGCATCCACCAGCACTCTGTCAGCGCTTTCCGCCATTGACGGGTCTCCATTGCGACCGTCAGCCAGCCTGACCTTTATATTTTCAATCCCAAGCCTTTGCGCCTGATCTTTTATCAGTTCCAGCTTATGGTCAAATATGTCGCAGGCAGTCAGTGTGCCCCGGTTTTCCATCATTTCTGCCATGGCGGCAGCTTTCCCGCCGGGAGCTGCGCACATGTCGATCACATTTTCGCCCGGAAGAGCTCCTATGGTGTCAGCCGCAAAGATCGACGCTTCATCCTGTACTGAAAACTTGCCGTTTTTGTAGGCGGATGTTGTGAACACTCCTTTTCCCGACAAAAGTATCAGTGCTCTTGGGGACAGGTTTCCCGGCCTGACCTCAATGCCCTCTTTCTCCAGCTCTCTTGTCAGACTGTTCCTGTCTGTTTTAAGCCTGTTTATCCTGATGGAAAGATCCGGCCTGCAGTTTGATGCCTTTAGCATATCTTCGCAGACATCTGCACCGAACTGCTCAGTCCAGAGGTCTATTATCCACAGGGGAAATGAGTAATTTACTCTCAGAAACTCCCGCAGATCTTCTTCTCTGCCGGGAAACACCATCTGATCCCGTTTCTTTAAATATCCGCGCAGCACGCCGTTGACGAAGCCATCTCTGCCGCGGCAGAGTTTTTTCGCCATTTCCGTAGTCTGGCCCACAGCGGCATAATCCGGTATTTTCTCAGCCTTTATGATCTGAAAGAGTCCAAGGCGGAGCAATATTTTTTCTCTTGCTTTGACTTTTTTGATACCGGAGGGTATGAGCTGGTCAAGGACATGATCCAGAAATATCTCCCCGGAAAGCACTCCGTGGACAAGCTCCCTTACAAAACGGGGATCATCAGGCCTGCTCTGTGTTATTATCTTATTGGAGGCTATATTAGAATAAGCTCCTTTTTCTACAGACAAAAGTATGTCAAATGCTGCTTTCCTGTTGCGGTCCATCAATCTCTTCTTCCTCTGATAGCCAGTATCCTGAGAAGGTTGGCAACAGCCACCGCAAGGGACGCCACATATGTCATGGCAGCCGCCGAGAGTACTTTTTTTGCGCCTCTTTCTTCGTCCTGATATATGACGCCTGTGGCTTCCATCTGTTCAAGAGCCCGTCTGCTGGCATCAAACTCAACTGGCAGAGTTATCCCGTGGAAAAGTATCACTGCCAGAAAGAAAATGACTCCTATATTGAACAGCATATCTCCTATATAATTTTCTGCAGCTACCATTATGAGCCCTGCGAGGATGAGGATCCAGCTCAGCCTTGATGCCACATTGACCGCAGGAACTATGCTGTTCCTTACCTTGAGCGGCCCATAGCCCACAGCATGCTGTATGGCGTGCCCCGCCTCATGGCATGCCACGCTGACAGCGGCCACCGAGTCTATGGAATAAACTCCCTGAGAAAGCCTCAAGACTCTTGTGCGGGGATCGTAATGATCTGTAAGGTTCCCCCTTATCTGTTCAATGGTCACATCTGACAAGCCGTTGGCATCCAGCACTTTTCTGGCAGCTTCTTCGCCTGTCAGCCCTCTTTGGTTCCTGACCTGAGAATATTTTTTAAAACTGCCGCTGACTCTGCTCTGGGCTATCAGGGTAAATACCATAGCCGCCAGGAACAGCATCATAGAGAATTCATATGTCATCCTTATTCTCCTTCGATCATTCAAACATGGTCCCTTCAGGCACATCATGGCCTTTGATATATTCCGAGACCTTCATCCGTTTTTTCCCAGGGACCTGTAATTCTTCTATTACGAGTATTTTTCCTCCGCAAGATATTTTAATACCTTCTGGTGATACCCCCACGACCGTGCCTGACGGCTTATCTATGTTACGATCCTCAGGATGTGCTTTCCATATTTTTACTGTCTGTCCTTTGTAGGAGCAGAAAGCTCCCGGCCATGGATCATACGCCCTTATCAGGCGTTCTATCTCCTCCGGTCTCCTGGAAAAGTCCAGCTTTCCATCTTTTTTGGAGATCAGCCCGGCGTATGTGGCCTTGCTTTCATCTTGCGGCACCGAAACTGCGGTACCGTCTTCAATGGACCTCAATGTCTGTATCAGCAGCCTTCCTCCTGCCTGTGCCAATGCGTCGTGGAGACTGCCGGAATTCATCCGGCCTATGGATATTTCTTCCTGGGATATTATATCTCCTGTATCCAGGCCCCTGGCCATCTGCATTATGGTCACACCTGTCTTTTCTTCTCCGTCAGCTATTGCTCTCTGGATCGGTGAAGCTCCTCTGAGCTTAGGCAAAAGGGATGCATGAACATTGACACATCCGAATCTGGGAAGTGTCAGCACCTCTTGGGGCAGTATCTGGCCATACGCAGCCACTATTATGATGTCCGGCGCAATGTCTTTAAGCCGGTCCATTACCTTTTCATCTCCGCCAAGTCTCTCCGGCTGCATGATGGGGGTGCCATGTCCTGCAGCCAGCTCCTTTACAGGAGTTACCTGTATTTTCTTCCCTCTGTCTCTGGCCCTGTCAGGCTGAGTTATGACAAGCTCAACTGTGTGACTGCTTTTATACAGATAATCCAATATGGTCGCAGAAAATTCCGGAGTTCCCATAAATACTGTTTTCATGCTCAGTTACTCCCATCCTGCTTTTTTTCGTCCGAGGGTACGCCTTCCTCGTCTGCCTCTTCGATGGCCTCCCTGACATTGGTAGCTTTATCGGTATATAAAATACCTTCAAGATGATCGTACTCGTGACACATTACTCTGGCGTCAAAGTCGTCAAATTCATATGTCTGTCTGACACCATCCAGGTCAAGGGCTTCTATTTTTATGTGGGACGGTCTGTCAACCGTGCCTATGAGACCCGGCACGCTCAGACAGCCTTCATCTCCTGCCTGGCTTCCGCTCTGTTCAAGGATCACCGGATTTATCATATAATATACTCTGCCCGGTTCAGGTTCAGCTACAAACATCCGCCTCATGATCCCCACCTGCGGAGCCGCTATCCCTACGCCAAACTCAGCTCTCATGGTTTCGAGCATGTCTGTCATGGTCTGCCTTATCCGTTCGGTCACTTCTGTGACTTCCCTGCAATGTTTTCTCAGTATCTCGTCGCCTTCTGTTACGATATGTCTTAAGGCCATAATCCTTTTACCTCCGGTTACTAATATGCGCTGTAAGGGTTGACATCAATATCTATATTGCACTTAAAACCCTCGTTTATTATCTTTTTATTGAAATTTTCCAGGTGAAAGATGTATTGATTCCTTTCTCCTTTTGGACATTTTATCAGAAAGTATGCCCTGACCGAATCTTTGCTCTTAAAGCTCATCGACCTTTTGGGTCCCAGGATCTTTCCGCCATGAAGGCCGTCCATGGCCCTGCGCAGATAATCTGCGGCCCTGTCGGCACATTCAAAGGCTTTTTCCGCCTCTTCCGATGTGAAATTTACCATTATAAGGTCTGTAAAAGGCGGATAATCCATGAATTTTCTCAGTTTTATCTCCTGGTCGAAAAAATCATCATAATCATGGGCAGCCGCTTCTTTCAAAGCATAATTGCCTGGTTCATATGTCTGGATCACCACATCTCCGCGGATATCTCTTCTGCCTGCCCTGCCTGCCGCCTGAGTCACAAGCTGGAAAGTCCTTTCTGCAGACCGGTAGTCAGGAATGTTCAGGCCTGTATCGGCGGCTATTATGCCGACAACGCCGACATTATCAAAGTCAAGTCCTTTGGCAACAAGCTGTGTGCCCACAAGTATGTCGGTTTTTCCGTCAGAAAAGTCATCCAGGATCTTATCCATATCTTTTCTTGACTTTATGGCATCTATATCCAGTCTGGCTGAAACGGCTTCAGGAAAGTATCTGTTTACCGCCTCCTCAACTTGCTGAGTGCCTATTCCGAAATATTTTATATATGAACTGCCGCATTCCGGACATCTTTCCGGCACAGGAAAGGTCCTCCCGCAATAGTGGCATACGAGTTTTTCAATGTTTTTATGATATGTCAGAGAAATACTGCATTCGGGACATTTCATCACATGGCCGCATTCGCGGCAGGAAATGAAGCTTGAATATCCCCTTCTGTTCTGCAGCAGGATGACCTGGCGGCCGTTGCCCAGTTCCTCTTTCATCAGTTCAAACAGCCTGCGGCTGAATATGGTATTATTGCCGGTTTTCAGCTCCTGCCGCATATCGGCTATCTCCACACGGGGCAGAGGCGTCTTGTTGAAGCGTTCTCTGAGAGTCAGCAGTTCATATATGCCCTGCTTCGCCCTGTAATATGAGACTACCGAAGGGGTAGCACTGCCCAGGATAAGGACTCCGTCATAAGAAGATATCCTCTTGTAAGCTATATCCACCGTATCATACTTGGGCGTCATGTCAGCTTTATAGCTAGGCTCCTGCTCCTCATCCATTATGATAAGGCCCAGATCTTCGACAGGTGCAAACACTCCCATCCTTGCTCCTATCACGATCCTGGCCCTGCCGTCTCTTATCCTCTCCCATTCGTCATATCGTTCCCGCTGTGTAAGCCTGCTGTGCATAACGGCAATGATATCTTTGCCGAACCTTCCGGCAAATTCCCGGATTATCTGCTTGGTAAGAGAGATTTCCGGCACCAGCATTATTGCTGTCTTGCCTTTGCCCAGGACTTTATCTATTGCCTCCATATAGACTTCGGTCTTGCCGCTTGCCGTAACCCCATACAGCAGAAAAGACTCCTGCCGTCCATCTTCGATGGCCCGGCTGATCTTGGAAACGGCGGTCATCTGTTCTCCGGTAAGCCGTTCCGGCCGTTCATAATGACCGCTTATGCCTTTGTATGGTTCTTTTTCCTTTCCGGGTCTTGGAGGCTTTCCCTCTGCAATGAAACATCTGAAGGCATCGTGATATCTGATCCCGTACCGCTGTTTCATCCACAAAGCCGTCCTGACGATCTCCTGTGTCAGGTATGCAGGCCTGAGCACCTGCAAAACGGGTTTTATCTTATCTGCGGGACAGTCCGTCCTGCTGGCCGTCCCGCAGACTATAGCTTTTTTTACAGTATCATGGGGACCGAAAGGCACCGAAACAAGATCTCCGGCCTTTACATCCTCATCTGCGCTGTAAGTAAACAGGTTGTCTGTATATCTGCTCTTATTGTCTACAACTGCATTTATGTAAATCATTATCTTTTAGAGCAGGTATATGTTGTTTGCTTTACAGGCCTCCACCATTTCGTCAGGCCATACAGATACCTGCGCTTCTCCTATATGAGCTTTTCTAAGGAAATACATGCACAGACGGCTCTGTCCGATTCCTCCTCCGATGGTGTACGGAAGTTTGTTTTCAAGCACTGCCTTCTGGAAAGGCAGCTCGGCCCTCTCCTGGCAGCCTTCAGCTTTGAGCTGGCGTGCCATGGCATCAGCATCAACTCTTATGCCCATGGAAGATATCTCAAATGCCCTGTCAAGGATATCGTTCCAGAGTATGATGTCGCCGTTGAGTTCCCAGTCATCATAGTCAGGAGATCTGCCGTCATGTTTTTCTCCTGATCTGAGCCTTCCTCCTATTTTCATTATGAACACCGCTCTGTGATCTTTGGTCACGGCATCTTCTCTTTCCTTTGGAGTCAGGTCAGGATACATGTCTTCCAGTTCCTGAGTGGTCACAAAAAAGATCTCGTTCGGAAGTTCTGTATAAAGGTCTTTATATAGCCTGTTCACATAATCTCCCAGGTTTTTCAGAGAGTTGTATATGGTAACGACTGTTTCCTTCAGATATGCTTCGGTCCTCTGGTCTTTTGTTATGACCTTTTCCCAGTCCCATTGATCCACATATACGGAATGGAGGTTGTCGAGTTCTTCATCTCTTCTGATGGCGTTCATATCGGTATATATGCCATGTCCGGGCTCTATGCCGTATTTTCCCAGGGCCATCCTTTTCCACTTTGCAAGAGACTGGACTACCTCCACTTCCATTTCGTCAATATCTTTAAGGGTGAATGATACTCTCCTTTCAACGCCGTTGAGGTTATCGTTGAGTCCGGTCTTTGGGTCTACGAAAAGAGGCGCCGAAACTCTGCGCAGGCTCAGGCCGTATGCCAGTTCCTGCTGAAAATAATCTTTGATCTTTTTAATTGCCCTCTGGCTTTCCATCAGGTCTATAACAGGGCTGTAGTCTTTGGGTAATATCAGGTATGACATTTTTGTTCCTCCAAGTCATCAAATTATTTTTTAGAAAATTCACATCCGCAATAGTTCTGCCTGTACAGTCCGTATTCCCTGGACATCTGTATGCTTTTCTGGAACCCTGCTTTCTTCTTGAAATCCATGTCGAGGAATTCCAGTCCGTATGCGTTGGCGATTTCACATCCTATGGCAGAAACCATGCTGTAGCTCTTGTGCGGGCTCACCGTCAGGGTGGTCCCAAAGAGCTGATTACCTGTACGGATTGCTGCCTGCGCCGTTCTTTCTAGACGGAGCCGGAAACATTCCGTACACCTTGAGCCCCCTTCCGGTTCTGATTCGAGTCCCTGCGCCGCCTCATAGAATTCTTCAGGCATATATTCGCCTTCGATGAATTCTATCTTATCTTCATCGGGCAGTTTCTGGTTGTATTTTTTTATGAAATCGATCTGCGATTGTTTTCGCTTCTCGTATTCCTCTCTGTCTGTTATGTTTGGATTATAAAAGAATATCGTCACCTTATAGACCGGCACGAGCCTTTCCACGCATGCAGTGCTGCATGGGCCGCAGCAGGAATGGAGCAAAAGCCTGTTCTTTATGACTTTTACTTCAACACCCTGTCCTATTATCCCTCTGTTGTCTTTGTGTCCTGTACATGTCTGAGCCTGAGGCTGTGTCTTTTTTACCATCGGTGATCCCTCATGATGTCATCTTTGACAAATCTGACTTTTTATAATACTATTAGATTATACCACAAGACCTTGACATTTCAAAGGATTAAAGCGTATATGAACAAAAAAAATAATATCTCCATACCTGAACATTTTCAGGGCCGCCGCTTTTTTCCGGCCGATCTGTGGCTGAAAAAACATTTCGGCCAGAAGACCATAAAGCTGGCCATTGACGGCGGCTTTACCTGCCCCAACCGGGATGGCAGCAAGGGCACAGGCGGATGTACTTTCTGTTCAGATTCAGGTTCCGGCGAATTTGCATCTTCCATCGACGAACAGATCGCCCTCCTGTCTGAAAAATGGCCGAAAGCCAAATATCTGGGATATTTTCAGAATCACACTAATACTTACGGACCTGCGGCGCTGCTGCGGGAAAAATTTTATTCTGTCCTTGACGATCCACGGATAGAGGGTCTCGTCATCGGCACATGCCCCGACTGTCTGCCGCCGGAAACCCTCGGCCTGCTTTCCGAGATAAACCGGGACCATTTCATGTGGATCGAACTGGGACTCCAGACAATACACCGCCAAACAGCACAGGAAATCAACAGGTGTTATGACCTTTCAGTGTTTGATAAAGCTGTCTCTGCCCTTTCCGATCTTGGCATAAAATATGTTGTCCATCTTATCCTGGGGCTGCCGGGAGAAACAGATGAAATGATGCTACAGTCTGTAAGATATGTATCCTCGCTGCCGGGCCTCTTCGGCATAAAGCTCCACCTTTTAAACATAGTCAGGGGTTCGGCCATGGAAACAGCATATAAAGATTATATGCCATTTGACTCCATAGATTCATATGTGGATACGGTAGTCCGCTGTCTTGAGATCATACCTGCTGACATAACGATACACAGGCTTACGGGAGATGCTCCCCGCTCCATCCTCATCAGCCCTCCCTGGAGTTTCAACAAGCGTACCATTTTGAACAGGATAAACGAACAGCTCAATCTCCGAGATACTTGGCAGGGGAAAAAGCTGTTATGCATACTTGACCATTAGATGTAAAAAGGGGCTTCCGCTCAAGGCGGAAGCCCCTTAAATATGCTCTTTTCTACGGCGTTTTACCCAGGCCGGCTAATTATCTGCACCTGGATCAGTATCCGGCTCTTCTTTCTCATGACCGGTTTCTCCGTTATCATCTTCGCCCATCTGATCTGTGCCTGATCCATGCGAAGCGTCATCCAGGGTGTCTTGGTCTTGTGAGTACGGAATCTGCGGAGCTTTACGAGGTTTCTTTCTTCTCAGTATCTTTACCTGCAATACCATGACTGCCACAGCCAGAGCGGCAACCGTTGCACCCAGTCCTGCAAAGAGGATCTTGTCGGAGGCCGTCATTCCCTTTTCTCCACCGTCAGGCTTGCCGGAATCCGATAAAAGGTTGGCATATTCCATGGCCTCATCTGCTGTCATCTCAACACGTTCTGAAAAAGTATCGGTTTCTTCGTCATAGAAAAACCATCTTGAGTCTCCGGTTTCGGGATCTGTCAGCAATGCAAGAGTGTATTTGAGCGCATTATCTTTTATAACAGGTATCTCATGATCTCCATACTGAGCTATGGTCATGGTGAATCCTGTGGGGAAATCATTTTCTGTAAAAGTGTCGTTTACGATATATTCCTTATCGCCAACTGTTACCTTGATATCTTCAGCAGGATTTTGAGCGTCCCCGCCATTGGGATCCTCGGTATCGGTTCCTTCAGAAGATGAGCCGTCACCGCTTCTTATGATCGTGATCGTATATGTCTTTGTCGTCCCGTTTTCTGCAGTCACCGTTACTTTTCTTGTATTGGTCCCCACCGACAGATACATGGATCCTGAGACTGATATGGACGCTCCCGAATCGGCCGGTGTAGCGCTGATGGTGCAGACGGTGACATCATTATCCACATTTACCGTATATGATGTCCTTGAGGCTGAAAATGACGGTGACAAAGTCCCTGCCGATACGCTGAGGGAAGCCAGATTGGCGTTGCCGGAAGCGGAGGATGAGGAGTTTGTCACGGTTACGGTAGTTGATTTTGACGGTACGCTTAATTGATTAAAGTCATAGTCAACAACATCATGTGAAAAGGATATCGTCGACGACCCTGCTTTCAAAGCTTTGAATGTTACTGTAACGGATAAAGTTGAACTTTGGTTCCCACTTCCTGCAATAACCCGTATTTCTCCAGAAGCAGTCGAAGGTCCTTCTCCTCCTGAAGGTGGTGATTGATATTGCAATATAGATGGATCATACTTTATAACAGTAGTCGCTACCCCAAAGGTTGCTCCCGAATAAGTATAAGTTATCCTCACCGTATCTCCGACATTATATGTGCCTCCTCCTGAGACCGAAAAGGATGCCGAAGCGCCAAAAACAGTAGCTGTATTAAAAGCTGAGATCATCAGCAAAGTGATAACCATCAGCAAGATCAATCTTTTCCTCATAGTTAGTCCTTTTCTTAGTTGGTTATTGTATATGTGCCGATCACATGACGAGATAAGAACAATGCATCCACCGAAGTGATCTTACCGTCTCCGTTAATGTCGGCTCCAGAGAAATACGCCCCTGTAAGGTCATATGTACCTACTATGTACCTCTTTGCAAAAAGCACATCCACCGATGAGCAGTTTCCATCACCGCTCACATCTCCCTTTATGACGATGGTGTGGCTCTTTGCCGCAGTGCTGCCGCTGTAGAGGACAGCTCTCATTCCTGTACCCACATTGCCGGAAGTCACTTCCCTGCCGTCAGAATCCAGGATCTTCATCGTATATCCGCTGGGCACGGTCACATTCGACTTAAATGTGCTGACAGATGTTTTAAGATCGACTCCCGCTATATTACTGCCTATTGTGTATTCCGAACTGGTAATATCCGCTCCGCCGGAAGAAGACTCCCTTGCGACCGTTATGGTATAAGTTTTCTTCACGCCGCTGGAAGCAGTCACGACTACATCAACCTCCGTAACATTTCCCGTCAGGTTCACCCTGCCTGTTCCGGAAACAGTCGCTCCCGAATCGTCGGCAGACGCATTGACTGTGATGTATGATGTATCGCTTGGCACCACAAGTTCATATTCAAATGTATACATGCTGAATGCCGGCGTCAGGCTGTATCCCGATACGCTCAGGCTGTCAAGGAAATAATTGTTATTTCCGCTTCCCGGAGCCGGACAGGCCGCAGTAGGCATGCCGCTGTAAACAGGAATGTAAAAAGTGATGGCGTTGTCCAGATCATATCCCTGTCTAAGGTTTGCCGCCTCCTGGGAAGCTCCGGCCACATTGGTCATATACTGATGGGTAGCTACGCTCGACAGGCCGTTCATCACATTGAATTTTTTCAGATACAGTGTATCCTGATTATTATTTATATAGCTCGTTGCGTAGTATATCGCCCCGCCTACTATTGACTTTACCCTCGTATTCCAAGGCCGGTTGTACGATGTGCCTGAACTTGCGTAAATAAGGCCGTTTGTCACCGCATCTCTTCCGCCCGAAGCATATGCGCCGATATTGAAGAAATTGTAATATCCCTCATATCCGCTCACCTTGCCGGAAATGCTGTTGCCGCTGCCGCCCCGTCCCTGCTCCACCAGTATCATGGAAGCAAGGACATATGGATTGGCTCCCGACTGCTGGGCCGCATAGATCAGCACATCTGAATATGTGTCATATCCGGCTTCCGGGAATTTATCCGCCAGAAAAGTCCCTGCCACCAGCTGCTGAAGTCCGGACTTGGTCTGTGTCTGAGAGTCATAGGAATGAGCCATGAACTGGAAGATACCGCCTTCTGTAAGGAAATTCCTGGGATCCATGTAGTATTCCACTATGGACTTGGAGGCAGCCACCCAGCCGCCGCTGTCAAATTCTATATAATTCCCCGATGAATCGACGGCTCCCGGTTCACTGGATTTCCATGAGTCAGGTGAACTCTTATGTACGAGATTTGTCGATACGCTTGCTGTTTCTTTTGCTATCACATCACTCCAGCTCAGGCCTGTATCATGCGCCTTGAAAACCCATTCCGGATGTGAGGCATGAAGCTGTCTGAGATAATATTTGTAGCTTTCCGGAAAACCTTCAGCAGTCAGCGCAGCTTCAAAGTCCTCATCGTAAACATAATCTTTGTTTTCATCAAGTATAAGGTACTCTCCGCTCACATATCCTGCTTGTCCATTATAGCTTATCTTATACCAGTCTCCTTCTTTATCCGTGACTGTGACCACCGTCCCATTATCAAGGGTGTATAAAACGCTGTATGTAGTACCGGGGCCGGATCTCACATTGAGGCCGATCGAGCTGTTTACAGTCGCAGTCGTCTGGGTAAATTCTTCCTCAGAGCTTATGGTCACATAATCTGCGCTTATATAGCCTGTCCGTCCGTTGTAATTGATTATGTACCAGTTTCCGCTCTGTCCTGTTATGGTCACCGAAGATCCGTAAGAGATCCCTCCGATGATATCATAATCAGTACCCGGACCGGATCTGACATTTACTCCGATGTCTATGTTTATCACGCCCACCGAAGCCGCCTGAGCCTTGTCAGCAGTCATCAGGGCCAATCCCCATATCAGGATCAATGCAGCTATTATAATGATAATGGATGTGTTTCTATGTGTCCTGTCTGTCAAAGTTATCGTCTCCTGTCCGCTTTACTTACTTATTCTCGCTGAACCGTCCATCATTGTAATGTTTTCTGCAAAGTGAAACATACATATCATTGCCGCCTATCACCACCTGTTCGCCCTGCTTGACAACTTTTCCGTCTATCACCCTGGCCACCATGGTAGCTTTGCGCCCGCACCAGCATATGGTCTTGATCTCTTCTATCTTATCCGCATAAACAAGCATATAATATGACCCTTCAAACAACTCGTTGCGGAAATCATTTTTAAGGCCGTATGCCAGCACCGGAACATCGCAGCTGTCTACTATCTCCACCAGTTCCTGAACATGGTGTTTTTTTAAGAACTGGCATTCATCAATGAGAACACAGTCGATCTTTCGCTTCTCGTTTTCTCTTATATAAAGTTCCAATATGTTTGTATCATCATTTACCACTATGGCTTCTCTCTGTATTCCTATCCTTGATGTTATGACGCCTATACCGTATCGGTCGTCTACGGAAGGTATGAGAGCCAGAACATGTTTGCCCCTTTCTTCATAGTTATATGCGACCTTGATAAGCTCGATGGATTTGCCTGCGTTCATCGTGCTGTATCTGTAGTATAACTGCGCCATATCGTCCTCCTGATAGCAAAATATATCTCTAAATATTTTACTCTAAAAAGCTAAGAAAATCAATGTCTTTAATAAGCCTTGACGCATTTTAATAAGCCTTGACGCATTTTATGCCCTGCCCTGCCGCCATCGGCAAAAAACAGTTTAAAACATTGCGCTTTTGTTATATACTGTTCCTATATCGTAAACAAACATAAGGGAGCAACTTGCATATGGAAAGTCTGATAATACTGATCTTGAAATGTCTCTTACTCGGCATTATATGGGCAGCGCTGCTCATACCTGTGATCTTTAACCGCGGAGGATGGCTGAAATATCTGATAACAGTCCTTGTTATAGCCTTGCTGTGTTTTCTCCTCAGAAACTGGGCCGGCATCATCAACAGGATGACCGTCATAGCACTCATAACCCTGGTGATATCATGGATAACATCCATGGCTGTTTTTGACAAGGAGTCAAAGATAAAATCAAAGGTCATTTCTTTTGCCTGCGTAATGTCAGCAGCCGCATATCTGATATCTACATGGGTATATTTTGATATCTTATGATAAGGTCTTAAAGCCGCATCCATTGCCTGCGGCCCCGTATATGAGAAATATCCGGTACTCGCCATACCGGATATTTTAAGTTCGGTCACAAAGCCAGGCGATGCTGCCTGTCATACCTCCGCATCCCCGTCAAACTGCCGTTGCAGCGATCTATACTTTTCTGTTTTTCAGCCTCTTACTTCGCACATTTTACAAGGATCGATGTTGACTTCCGGAAGCTGGATAAGCTCTGTGCCGATTCCGTTCTCATGAATTTCCTCAAAAACTGTGCTGATGAGGATTGCTGTGTTTCCATCTTTGCATGAACTGCCGTTAATGCCGATTACTTTCGTAGTGTTGATCCTTCCTTGTATTTAATCGAATGTTCGTTCTATGTCAACGGCCGCCCTTATTGATGCGGCCCTTGCACATAAAAATAGCCCCTCGGACATTCGTCAGCAAGGGACTATCTTTTTAAAAAAATGGTGCCCAGATCCGGAATCGAACCAGAGACACGGGGATTTTCAGTCCCCTGCTCTACCTACTGAGCTATCTGGGCATACATTTTAAACAATATGGTGGGCCTTCAGGGACTTGAACCCGGGACCTGCCGGTTATGAGCCGGATGCTCTGACCAACTGAGCTAAAGGCCCACATCTTGATGTGGTCGGGGTGGCAGGATTTGAACCCGCGGCCCACTGGTCCCAAACCAGTTGCGCTACCAAACTGCGCTACACCCCGAAAGTCATATATAATTGGCAGGGGCAGAAGGACTCGAACCCTCGACACGTGGTTTTGGAGACCACTGCTCTACCAACTGAGCTATACCCCTTCATATGGTATAAATGGCGGAGAAGATGGGATTCGAACCCATGCGGCCCTAAAATGAACCCTAACGGTTTAGCAAACCGTCCTCTTCAGCCACTTGAGTACTTCTCCAGCTTACCTATGGCGGAGAGGGTGGGATTCGAACCCACGGCCCCTTGCGGAGTCACTGGTTTTCAAGACCAGCTCCTTAAACCACTCGGACACCTCTCCATGTCCGATACTTGCATGATCGCCGCGGTATGATATGGTGACCCATCGGAGATTCGAACTCCGGACACCTTGATTAAAAGTCAAGTGCTCTGCCGACTGAGCTAATGGGTCACGCTTGGCTGGGGTAGCAAGATTCGAACTTACGAATGCTGGGATCAAAACCCAGTGCCTTACCGCTTGGCGATACCCCAAAATATTGGTGAGCCCACAGGGATTCGAACCCCGGACACACGGCTTAGAAGGCCGTTGCTCTATCCAGCTGAGCTATGAGCCCACAAAATAGTGGAGCGGATGATGAGAATCGAACTCACGCCATCAGCTTGGAAGGCTGAGGTTCTACCATTGAACTACATCCGCACGATTAAAAATTGGAGCGGAAGACGAGATTCGAACTCGCGACCCTCGCCTTGGCAAGGCGATGCTCTACCCCTGAGCCACTTCCGCATGTTAATGATTATTGAGTTAAATGGTCGAGGGAGATGGATTCGAACCATCGAAAGCTCAGCTAACGGATTTACAGTCCGCCCCCTTTGGCCACTCGGGAATCCCTCGACATTATTGGAGCTGGTGGAGGGAATCGAACCCCCAACCTGCTGATTACAAATCAGCTGCTCTACCGTTGAGCCACACCAGCGAAGGAACTGTTAAAAAGTTGGCGACCTGGAACGGGCTCGAACCGTCGACCTCCAGCGTGACAGGCTGGCATTCTAACCAACTGAACTACCAGGCCGCAAATGGTGGGCGCTATAGGGCTCGAACCTATGACCCTCTGCTTGTAAGGCAGATGCTCTCCCAGCTGAGCTAAGCGCCCCCGTATAATAAAAAATGGTAGCGGCGAGTGGAGTCGAACCACCGACCTTCCGGGTATGAACCGGACGCTCTAGCCAGCTAAGCTACACCGCCACACTCAATGATTTGAAATCACTGCAAGAAATATATTACCAAATTGTCAGGTGTATGTCAACATTTTTTTAAATTTTATTTATAAGACTTTGAACGGCTTTGGATCTGCATGTACAGGATACCGCATGCTTCCGCCTCCGGACATGATCTACTCTCTTATCTTGTCTTCAGCTTCTTTGAGATTCTGTTCCACAACTTTCCATGCGTCATTACGCCCGAATTCTCTTTCTATCTCGTCCATTGCCTCAAGGCACAGGGCAGCAGATCTCATATAGTCTCCTTCGCTGAAATATATGTTTGCCAATGCGGATATGGCTGCCGCATATCTTCCTTCAGATCTTAAATATTCTTTTTCCTTGTAAATATCTACTGCTTTTATGAGCATGACCTTTGCTTCGCTCAGCTTTCCCTGCGCCCAGTATATATTTGCAAGATTGGTATAAGATGCTGCCTGTTCCCCTTCGCTGTCGTCAACAGTCCTCAGCAAGAAAACAGCCTTGTTCAGGTAATCCTCTGCATCTTGCAGTTCTCCTCTTTCCTGGGCTATCCAGCTCATATTATTATATAAGGCGGCCATCCTGTAGTCGCTGGCCATGCCGAGCTTTGATAATATTTCAGCCGCACGGGAAAACATTTCCGCAGCTTCATCAAACCTGCCGCTATTTCCAAGACAAGTGCCATAGTTTATCAGGGTCGTGCCATGGCTTTCGCTTTCTGCCGCACCCATCTCTTCTATAAGCGACAGAGCTTCCTTATAATAGCTCTCTGCCTCCTCATATCTGGAAAAATCCCTGCAGAGGCCTCCTGCCTCATTATAGACCGCCACTAGAGCCCTCTTATCTTGTTCTTTCTCTGCTTGTCCGATCGCTTCATTTACATACTGCACCGCTTCTTTTGCCTTGCCTTTTGACAGCATGTCGTCAAGGTCGTAAAAAAATCTATTCACATCCATTGCCGTTCCTCCTCAAAACTGTTTTTACAGGGCTTTTTATCTTTACTTCTCCCGGCTGCACCTCACAGTCAAAGGCCAGTATCTTTACTCCGGCTGCCTCCGCATTTCTGAGGGCGTCTCCAAATGCTCTGTGCCTCATGTCATTTGGCGCCAAATATCTTATTCCCGCCATTTGTATTATAAATATGACATAGGCCTGCCTGCCGCTTTCTTTTATATTTATCAGTTCATTGAGATGTCTTATCCCCCGGTCTGTAGGCGCATCGGGAAAAAGAGCCACCCCCTCTGATTCCAGGTTGACTCCTTTGACTTCTGCATAGGCTTCTCGTCCCTGCACATCACGGAGAAAAAAATCCAGCCTTGATCCGCCCCAGCGGCTTTCCGGCCTGATGATCTCAAGGCTGTCCAGACCAGGCAGCCTCAGCCGGCCTTCTTCCAGCGCTTCTTTGACCACCCTGTTGGGTGCCTGAGAATCCATATTGACGATGATAGTCCTGCCATCCGGCAGATATTTTTCCACGCTTATAAGGCTGTAGGCAAGCTTCCGGCTTCCCATACTGTCCCTGTGATCCTGAACATATACCTTCGCACCGGGGACCAGCAGTTCTGCACATCTGCCGGTATTTTTCACATGAGCTCTTACCCTTTCTCCTCCGACCATAACCTCTGCAATGAACCGGTTGGGTCTGCTGACAAATTCCGCACTTATCACATTTGAATATTTCATATAAAAATAGTACCAAACTTTGATGACATTTGGTAGTTTTTTTTGTATAATATTTAGGTGCTTTATTTAAGTCAATTCATTCAAAAGGAGTTTTGGAAATGGTTGCACCGGATCCTATTGCTTTTTCCATATTCGGAATCGATATAATGTGGTACGGCGTACTGATCGGAACTGGGTTCCTGCTGGCTGTCGCCATCACTTATATAAGAGCCCCAAAATTCGGCATCGATCAGGACTTTATACTGACCATCACCATAGCGGTGATCCCTTCTGCCATAATCGGCGCACGCCTTTATTATGTCATCTTTACATGGGATATGTATAAGGATGACCTGATGAAGATCTTCGATATCAGGAGCGGGGGCCTTGCCATCCACGGCGGCCTCATACTTTCTTTTATCGTTGCCTACTTTCTTTGCAGAAAACACGGGGTTTCTTTTTTAAACGGCACTGATCTTGTGGCTCCTGTGATCCCTCTGGCACAGGCCATAGGCAGATGGGGCAACTTTTTTAATGAAGAGGCTCATGGAGGTCCTACAGACCTGCCGTGGGCACAGATAATAGACGGAGTGGGCTATCATCCTACATTTCTTTACGAATCTGTATGGTGTTTCCTGCTCTTTATCTTCCTGATGTATTTTTCCAGCCGGAGAAGGACTTTTTACGGCCAGATCATCTGTCTTTACGGCATACTTTATTCGGTGGAAAGGTTCTTCGTCGAAGGTCTCAGGACTGACAGCCTGATGATAGGACCTCTCCGTCAGGCACAAGTCATCAGTCTCGTCATAATAGCTGTATGCATTGCGCTATACTTTTATTTAAGAAAGACAAAACAGATAAAAAACAGATTATAAAGGAGTTATCTTATGAGATTAGGAATCGTCGGGCTCCCCAATGTGGGCAAAAGTACCTTGTTCAATGCCATAACAAAGGCTGGCGCCGAAGCGGCAAATTATCCGTTCTGCACCATTGAACCCAATGTCGGCGTTGTCACAGTGCCGGATGAACGGCTTAAAGTCCTCCACAGGATGTATAACTCAAAAAAAACCATATATACGACCATTGAATTCTGCGATATAGCCGGCCTCGTTAAAGGCGCATCCAAGGGCGAAGGCCTCGGCAACAAATTCCTCGGCCATATCCGTGAAGTGGACGCCATAGTCCATGTGGTCAGATGCTTTGATGATCCAAATATAGTGCATGTTGACGGACGGATCGATCCGGTAGCAGATATCCAGACCATAAACACTGAGCTCCTGCTTTCTGACATGGAGATCCTCGAAAGGCGCATCCAAAGAACAACCAAGGCAGCAAAAGCCGACAAGAAACTTCAGGCTGAAGTTGATCTTCTCAACAGGATATATCAGTGGCTCGGAGAAGGAAATAACGCCAGAGCCATGGATCTTGACGATGAAGAAGCGGCTTTTGTAAAAACTCTGGATCTGCTCTCGTATAAACCTGTCATATATGTCGCAAATGTTTCCGAAGAAGAAGCCGCCTCAGAGGCTAATCCTTATGTGGACAGTGTCAGGGACCTGGCTGCTTCTGAGAAGTCTCAGACGGTGGTCATCTGCGCCGAGATTGAAGCTGAAATGGCAGAACTGGATGATGATGAAAAAACTCTGTTCCTGCAGGAACTTGGCATTGAAGAATCAGGCCTGGATAAGCTGATAAAAGCGTCTTATGCCCTTCTGGACCTTATCTCTTTCCTGACAGCAGGAGAACCGGAAGTTCGGGCATGGACCATCAAACGGGGTACCAAGGCGCCTCAGGCTGCCGGAAAGATCCATTCCGATTTTGAAAAGGGATTTATCAGAGCTGAGACCATAGCGTACGACAAACTGATAGAATGCGGAGGCAACCTTGCCACCGCCAAGGAAAAAGGCCTCATAAGATCCGAAGGAAAGGACTATGTGGTAAAAGACGGAGATGTAATGCATTTCCTTTTCAATGTTTGATCACTTTAAATTCTCAGGACAGTTTTATCCGTTAAAAAGCCGCAGATATCAATATCTGCGGCTTGCTGTCAGTATCATTTCCTTTGTCTCTTCTTCGGACAGTTCCATGACAGTGCACAGATTTCTGACCATTTCCTCATCAGGCACATAGCCTTCTTCTGTACATAGCTTTGTGAATTCATCCTTGCTGATCCCAAGCTTTGAGAATGTTATGGAACCTTCTGCGATTTTTCTGTCATAATGCCTGAAAAAAAGTATCTTAAAGTTTTTTTCTCCTGCCATGGGCCAATCTCCTATATGTCAGCTGCAAAGCGGCTATCTGTACTGCGGCTAATATCACTATCAAGATACCGCAGTGGTAAAAAAACATATCCGGCAATATGGTTATGACCGGATCTGTATCCGGATCAAAAATCCAGTAATCATTGTCAAAAAATATGGCGTGCATGGTTTCAAATGCCCACTGCCAGTCTATGACCATTGCGCCGGCTGCCAATATGATAACGGTCAGTATCACATATCCTGTATATTTCATCCAAATTATCCTGTTACGGCCGGCGCCGTTTTTCCTGATCCGGATGACCCACGCTGCAAGCGCTGCCAATCCTGCGGCAGATATTATCTGCATGCTGATGAATATGTCCTTTACTTCTTCAAAATGTATCCTGCCCTCACGGGACATGTCCATGTCCGGAAAGACCAGTTCTTTATCTCCAAACAGCAGGTTATAATCTATGAGAGCATCGTAGTTTTCTCTGCATTCCTGAGGCGTGTATCCTGAGATTTCAGAGATCTGCAGATGCTCTATGTCGAAGTAATACAGAGGCCTGAACATTACCGTCAGAGAAACCGACAGACATATTATCACCAATGCCGCACCTATGGCCGGGACCCACCCGGAAAGGAAAAAGTTCTTGTCTTTCATATGTCAGTCTACCGGTTTAAGGCAGCATTGATCCGCCAGCGCCGTACCAATAGCTGTGCCGTATTCTCCGTCCTCAGGGATTATGAAGTTCACTCCTGGATACATGGTCTTTATCATCTCACATACGCTCCAGCATTCAGGAAAATGTATGAGGTTGCCGATGAGGACAAAATCCGATATGTCGGTCCCGTTTGCGATCAATACGGCAGCCTGGCATATGGTTTCTATTACCATATGTACTATACCTGCTGCTTTGTCCTCACAATTGGCTCTTGAGGACGCTTTTCCGAAGTTTGAGGCGGTTATCTGCAGGTCAAGTCCGGGCAGGGGTTTTTTGGAAATATCACCTATGCGCAGGTCAATATTGCCTACTTCTCCGCCTGAGGCAAGTTCTCTGATCTTTTCGGCATCACTGGTGTTAAGCATGATCTTTGAAAGGCCCATTATGGTGCCTCCTCCTATCCCTATACCCCCCAGATGGCGCGGTATGCCGTCTTTTACTTCGACAAAGGATGTGCCTGTACCCATGCTGACCACCATAAATGTCTTTTTTCCCTGGGCAAAATATCCTCCGCCTACACCATTGGATGTAAATTCATCTACTTTGTATGTAGGAAGTCCGTATATCCGCTGTTTGATGGAGCTGCAGCCTACACCTGTAAGATTTACCTGTGAAATATCCTCAAGCTGAAGTCCATTATCATATAAAAACTTTCCAAAGGCTCCGAACAGTGACGCTACTGCGCTGTCCGCAGAAATCTGCACCGGCAGCATCATCTGCTCTCCTCTGAATCCTGCTATCTTTGTAGTGCTTCCCCCGATATCAATTCCTACGACGATACCCATTGTTTTTCCTTTCTCCCCATTGCATAGCAAAGGGTACGCTGTATATTTTTTTAACAATCGACTTGGATATTATATCATAATCAAGACTCCTTGTTAACTGATATTTCAAAAAAGGCCGATATAAAAGAAAAAACCGGCGGTGTTTACAGGACACCGCCGGTCAGATACAACCATATGATTATTTTGCTGCAGTCTTTCTTTCTATGAACTTGATGATCTCAACGATAGGAATGATCAGTACAGCAAGTACGATAGCTATGCCGAATTCCTGCAGGCTTATATGTGAGAATCCGAACGCTTCGCGGAGGAACGGAACATATATTACAAGAACAGTTGCTATCAAGCTTGCTATTCCGGCCCATGTGAGAGCAGGGTTCAGATGCTTGATATGGAACAGGCTTCCTCTCTGCGAACGCATATTGAAGCTGTGGAATATTTCAGCCAGCGACAATGTTACGAAAGCCATCGTTGTGCCGTCTTCGCTTGTGGTGATCTCCCATATCCCCGATTCGATATAGTGGCCGATGAAGTATGCTGCAAGAGTAAGTCCTGCAAGGATCACGCCCTGATATATCATATCGAATCCCATACCGCCGGCAAATACGCCTTCGGTCGGTTTTCTCGGGTTGCGTTTCATTATGTCATCTTCCGGTCTTTCAACGCCCAGGGCAAGGGCCGGGAAGCAGTCGGTTATAAGGTTGATCCAAAGCAGGTGTACCGGCTGCAGGATCGTGAATCCGAGCATCGTCGCCACAAAGATGGTTATTACCTCACTCATGTTGGAAGCAAGCAGGAACTGTATGGACTTGCGGATATTATCGTAAATCCTTCTTCCTTCTTCCACAGCACCGACTATCGTGGCAAAGTTGTCGTCTGCCAGGACCATATCGGCTACATTCTTGGTAACATCAGTACCCGTGATGCCCATTCCTACGCCTATGTCAGCAGATTTAATGCTAGGAGCGTCATTTACTCCGTCTCCTGTCATTGCGGTTACATAGCCTTTTTTCTTCCACATGTTTACGATGCGGACCTTATGTTCAGGCTGTACACGGGCATAAACGCCTATATGCTCGATTTCCTTTTCAAATGTATCATCGTCCATCTCGTTGAGCATTGCTCCCGTAATGGCTCTTCTTCCATCTTTGAGGATACCCAGTTCCTTACCTATAGCCGCTGCCGTATCAACATGGTCACCTGTTATCATCACAGGTATTATGCCGGCAGTGCCGCATTCCTCTATGGCTGCTTTTACTTCCGGTCTTACCGGGTCTATCATTCCTACAAGGCCTATGAAGCACAGATCATTTTCAACGGACGCTGCATCGACTTTTTCAGGCATCTTGTCGTATGTCTTGAAAGAAGCCATAAGGACTCTCAGAGCCCTGTCTGCCATATCTTTGTTGGCAGCCAGTATAGCGTTCTTGTCATCCTCTGTTATCGGCCTTACCTGACCTTTATCCAGGATCGAAGTACATTTTTTCAGGACTTCGTCAGGTGCGCCTTTGGTATATTGTATAACTTTTCCCGATTGGCTGTCGGCATGAAGGGTAGACATCATCTTTCTGCCGCTGTCAAACGGAACTTCTTCCTCTCTAGGCATTATGCCCTCAGTCTGTTTTTTATCGATTCCCAGCTTGGCGGCATAATTTACGAGAGCGCATTCGGTAGGTTCTCCGGTAGCAGAATCATCTCCCGGTTCTATAACGGCGTCGCAGCACAGGGCCATTGCCTTGGCCAGCGTCATCTCATCATCTCCGTAATGGTCTACTACGGTCATCTTGTTCTGTGTCAGGGTTCCGGTCTTGTCAGAGCAGATGATCTGAGCACAGCCCAGTGTTTCAACTGCAGTGAGTTTACGGATTATGGCGTTCCTCTTGCTCATGTTGGTAACGCCAATGGAAAGTACGATGGTAACTACGGCAGCAAGGCCTTCAGGTATGGCTGCAACGGCCAGGCTCACGGCAACCATAAATGTATCCAGGAGTACATCTCCGTTTATTTCTCCGGCTCTCAGCAGGCTTACCGCAAAGATCACAACGCATATTGCCAGGACCAGTACCGTAAGGACTTTGCTGAGCTGTGAAAGTTTGATCTGGAGCGGGGTCTTGCCGTCTTTTGCCTGAGCAAGTGCATCGGCGATCTTACCCATCTCTGTATCCATACCGGTGTCGCATATGACGGCCATTCCGCGCCCGTACACTACGGTACTTCCCATATAGATCATATTTTTACGGTCGCCCAGAGGTATTTCCTTTTGGTCGCCAAGAGAAAGCTGCTGATCGGTCTTATCGACAGGAACGCTCTCGCCTGTAAGTGCTGCTTCTTCGATCTTCATGCTGGCGCACTGTATGATCCTTCCGTCGGCAGGTACTGCATCTCCCGCTTCGAGAACGATTATGTCGCCCTTGACAAGATCCTCGCTCTTTACGGTTATCAGTTTGCCGTCCCTGTATACCTTACTTGTGGCCGCCGCCATTTCCTGCAGGGCTTCTATGGCTTTTTCCGCCTTGCTTTCCTGATATACGCCGAGCACGGCGTTGATGAGCACGACAGCCAGTATGATTATGACATCTGCAAAGCTTTCATGTGCATAGAAAGCAGTTACGCCGGATATCACAGCAGCAACCACGAGGATGATGATCATCGGGTCAGCGAATTGCAGCAGGAATTTTTTCAGCAAAGAATCCTTTGGAGGTTCTTTCAGTTTGTTCTTTCCATCCCGCTGTAGGCGCTCCTCAGCCTCTTTGGAACTGAGTCCGTTAGCAGTAGCTTTTACTTCAGACAATGTCTCTTCGACCGTCTTTAAGTAGTGTTGCATGTTTTTTCTTCCTTTCCGGTGAAAGTCAATGACAAAGACTTCTACCATATAACTTTAATTTATATGTGTTAAAAGTCTCACTATTTAAGATATTTTCGGATTAAACAAGTATAATCGTATTGACGAAAATACCACACCTTACGATGCCAGCTACTCCCTTTTATATTAGAATATTTTATAATATTAAAAAAACAATGTCAACTGAAAAAAGAGCAGTTTGCCTGTCAGCATCACCAGTCCGAAAGTGATAAGCATGTTTTTCATCCTACTGTCCCTTCAGTCTCGTAGATCCATATGTTTTCTTTTTCTGGCAGTCCCAACAGCTGGCCGCAGGCTATGACATTTTTTACAGGAAGGCTTACTCTGTATGACATGCCTCCTCCATCTGCCATGCCTGTCATCAAAGCAGAGACCTCATCTTTGTCACACTGCCAGATGTCTGCCATCCTGCACTTTACGGTCTCTTCATAGTTTTTTCCGTCCCCTCCCGCCTCCTCTGCCAAACGGTAGCATTCAGCGCCGGATATGGCAGTTTTTACTGCAAGGTTCTGGTTCACTGCAAATTGCAGGACAAAGATGGACAAGATGAACAGCGAACTTATGGCCGTTATCATTTCCTTCATGGCCTGTCCTCCTGCATCACCATCAGGGTCCGTTCCATTATCTGTCCGGAGATATTCCTGAGACTATCCTCATCGTCTCCTGTCATCATGTTAAATATGTATGCACCCAAGATGACCGTTCCGATAATCACCACCAGTTCTTTCATTGTCCTCCCCCGTTTCCGCCTGTATTTCCAAAATCCAGAGATGACAGGATCTCTGCCGATCCTTTCTCCATTATCTGGTCCGCAGTGCTTTTCAGCGAATTTTCATCGCCCAGTACCAGTGTGTTTACTATCACGATCCCAAGCAATATGGTACCTATTATGATTATCAGGTTTTTCATGCTGACCTCCTTGCTTCCATACTCTTATAAAAATATACTTCCCATCATATCAATGCTCTTCATGAATATCACCACAACAGTAAAATTTACGAGAAGGGCAAATACTGACAGCGCTGACATGGCAGTAATGACCATGCTGTTCCTCTGTGCCTGCTTCATGGCCGCCGTCACCTTTTTTTCTGTTATATCTCTCTGAAAAATATCCATCTGCTCCCTGAGTTCTTCCGGGTCCATTTTATCCAGTTTGGACAGGATCAGCCCGAATGTCCTTGCTTCCCTTGTCCCGACAGTTTCGGCAAGCACTTTAAAAGCTTCTTCATCCCGGCCGCTCCTGTACAGGGATATGAGCCTGCCGTACACAGGCCTGAGACTGCCGCTGTTTTCCATCAGCCTTTCAAATATGTGCTCAGCAGAAAGCTTTGCGTCTTTGGTCACTATAACGAGATTTTTCAGCAGCACGCAGCTTTTGTAAAGCTCATCATCGGATGAACTGCTCCTGCGCCATGCAAATACAACTTTTATTTTCTTGCCTGCCTCATCCAATGTCTTTCGTACCTTAGCATGCCATAATGTTTCTTTGATGTATTCTTCAAGTATCATCCATGCTCCGGCGGCATAAGCTATAATGAACAATGCTCCTATCATGCTGCACCTGCTTTCTCATATGTCAAAGGCGTTTTTGGCAAGAAATTCCTTGGCAAACACAGTTAAGATGTAAATGATCACCGAAGCTGTCAGCCATGCGGCGCCAGCGGAAGTCTCAAATTGGTAATATATGAACTCGTCCAATGTCAGCCCGAAGATCCTTACGGCGCCGATGACAGTCAGGATGTAGCATGCGGGCGCCAGGTACCGCAGGATAAGAGATGCCTCATTGTTTTCACGCTTTATATATTCATCCAGGTCTTTTGCTCTGCCGACAGTATGTATCAGATCCTCCAGAGCTTCATCTATCCTTATTCCGGATGAAACCGAGAGAAATATGTTGTCTGTCAGTATCCGTGCCCAGGATGTGCCGAAAGAATAATTGAAATCGTTCAGCAACCTCCTGATGCTACTGCTGTCACTTGCCATGTTCATTCCCTTAGATAAATTGAACAGGAGCCTTCTGCTGTTTGGCGCATCTTTTATCGTCAGTGCAGTTGCTTCTACTGCTTCTCTGATATTGTAATAATTTATCTTATAATTATCCAGGAGTTCTGTGAGTAATATGAACCCCTCTCCCGATGTCCTTGCTCTTACCGCCCTCAGCCTTAACCTAAGCCATATATACGGGGCCAAACCTATGACAAGTGCAGCGATGAGCAAAAGATCCGCCTGCAGTTTATCTGCCATCCCGAAGATAAATATCAGTGAAGGCAGAACAGATATGATGACAAATACCACATTGGCTTTGCTGCCGTTTATGCCCAGAGTGGCCGACAGCAGCCTGACTATGCTGTCATCTGTATAAGTCGGATCTGCTGTCAGAGAATTGCTGCCGCCGCTGCCATGGTACTTTATGTTTGTCTTTCTGTCCCTTATGCCTGCTGACCATATCATATATCTGTTCCGGACCCGTTCACATATACAGCAGATATCATCAAAGTATAATACGGCGATACCGGCCGCCAGCATGCAGAGCATAATGCCTTCAATGAACATCTTTATCTTTTCCTCCGCTGTAATATCTGGGATATATCACCGTATTTTCCATGACAGGATTGCGGTTTTCGAGGGTTTTAAGCATCTTGTCCATTTTTTTAAATTCATCAGGCTGCAGTTTTCCCATTTCTCTCTTATCCTCCCCTATGTCATATTTCCAGCGCCATCTGCCGCTCTCATGGTCGTAACGGCAGATCTCGTGGACCGATACTCTGTCCAAAACCGGATCATATCTATATTCGCTTATGGTATTCAGCAGTTTTTTCGCTCTGTTTGACGGCATCTGGCACAGTTCAAACACATAGTGAAAATTTCTGTATATCTGGGCGATCATGTTTTTTTCACTGCCTCCGTAGCGTGCCGTAATGGCCGATGCCATCTTATACGGCACATCCTGGGCGCTCCCGGCATGCATAGTCGCCTTTGTCCTCCTGGTTCCGGCAGAAGTTATATCAACAGCAAGCTTAAAAGCATCCGCATCGCGCATTTCTTCGAGAAGGATGTAATCGTTGTCGCCCCTCAGCATGGACTTTGCCACATCATCAAGTTCTTTCCCGTCTGCTACTATCTGCATTATGGGAGCATCCGGCATTATCTCGTGCCATGGTGTCTCAGGATCTGTGGAAATTGCCAGTCCTTCCAGATTCCTGCATTCGTACCTCTGCCATGTCTGCATAAATACGGTCTTGCCTGCCCTGACCTGCCCTATAAACAGGACATTGAAACCCAGGCGGACCATGACTTTGAACAGTTCAACCCCTTCCGGAGGTACAGTTCCCAAAGCGGCCAGTTTTTCAAAGGTCAGTTCTCTTACTATATACTTCCGGAAAACCATTATGTCCTGTCCGTCTTTTGTCCTGTCACCCGAATATATCGTTATCCTGATTCCGTTACGAAGGTATATTTCGTGAAATCCTTTTTCAACCCTTTCTTTGGGATATGCCATGAGCAATGCTCTTTTCAGCTGCTGTCTGCGTTCCCTTGATATACGCTGAGGCTGCAGCTGCGATATGCCGCCGATCAGGCAATATATCCTGTCTCCTATTATTTTAGCCGAAGATGAGTTTTCATATTCTTCAGTCTCGTCATAAGCCCAGGGAGCGATCCCGGCCAGCCCGTACAATTCTGCGAATATTCCGTCTGCCAGGTTAGGATACCACGGCGGACATTCCGTATTCATGCAGGCCGGTTCTTTTTCGATCACTTCCCTGATGCCGGATTTATAGGCTTCCGTCTCTTTTTCATAACCCATTATCGCTTTTTTCTCCTGCTCCAGCATCTGCTGCTTTTCATTTTCGTCTGCCTCTTTCCATCGTTTTTCAAAAATATCTCCAACTTGTCTGCATAGTTCATAAAATTTTTTAAAGGTAATGTACTGGTCCATTTTTATCCCCCTGTTTCATCTCTGACAGAGAAGGGTGAATTTTTCCCCTTCCCCGGCTAACACAGCCAGATCTGTCAGCCCTGCCATATCTGCTATTATCTCTATGGTGTGTACGGTCTCAGAAGAGCTGAGCCTGTCTGAATCCGGCGAAAGGACTTCCTGTCCACCACTGTCCTTGGCATGGATGACCACAGCTTCGATCAGTCTTACATGGCCGGAATACAGGCTTATCCTGTCTCCCCGCCTGATGGTCTGCGGGTATGACAACAGCCAGTCCGCCGGCAATGCCATAACTGCTTTGTCTGTATCCTCCCCAAGATAAAAAAGAGATTGGGCAAAGTACTCCTTTCTGAGCTCAGTTCCCCCGGCCACATACTGTGAAGTCCTCATTCCTATTATGCTGTCAATATCATCAGGCCTGAGGGCATCGCTGTCTGCGTTCTCAATTTTGGCGACTGTCATGTCATCACGGTGTACCACAGTATTTTCCGGCGTGTCTTTTTTCAACACCAGCACTTTGTCCAGAGATATTGCTTCCCGGCCCCAAAATTCCCAGGCTGCTATGCATATCAGCGTACCGACTATGATGACTATGCCGATCCTCTTTCTGTTCAACCTTTCCCTCCTCGATCTGTCAATATATCCCCAGGTTTATGGCCACATTGTACAAAAAAACCTGCTGCCATCTTTTCCATATGGTCTCTTCGTATTCCTCACCGTAGTCTTCATCATACATGAACTTTTTCCTTATGCCTTTGCGAAAATCTGCCGGCACCGTATCAAGAGCACGCTCTATGCCCTCTATTCGTAAGGCAAGATTGATCATCTCCCTGGCTTGGCCATATGTCGGATCTGACCTTGATAATCTACGGTTATGCTTATATCCCATATTTGAAGGGACCGTCTCCCCCAGGCGGTCCCTTGCCTCTGCAAGCTTCTCCATGAGCCTTCCCATATCCCTGGCTGCCCACAGAGCCTGTCTGTACACCGCTTCAGGCAAGATGTATTCTTTTATTTTTTTGTATTGGTAATCTCGCATCTTTTCTCCCTCTGTACTGTATTTTTTACCATATTTTACCTTTTGTTTCATGCTGTTTTAAATAAATTGTCAAAAAAAGATATTGAGCTGCTATATTTTGGTCATATGCTGTATTTCGCATCTTTGTATCCTCCTCTCATGGGATCGCCTGCATCTTCTGGCATATTTACGCCTGAAAATAAAAAAGTCCCACTTTTTACCTTTTGTCAGGTAGAAAGTGGGATTATTTCACATTATCGCAGTTTTACTGCCGCAGCAGGGCATTTATCCTTTCATTGAGCATTTCCAGTGCGACAACATTAAAACCGCCTTCCGGTATTATGATATCAGCATATTTCTTGCTTGGGTCAACAAACTGCTCATGCATGAGCTTCACCGTAGTAAGATACTGATTGATGACAGATTCCAGCGTCCTGCCACGCTCCCTCACATCTCTTAGTATCCTCCTGATGATCCTCACATCGGCATCCGTGTCTATGAACACCTTGATATCAAACAGGTCCAGGAGTTCTTTGTTTTCAAATATCAATATGCCTTCAACTATTATGACCTTTGACGGACTGACTCTGACGGTCTCGTCTATCCGGTTGTGTATGGTGAAATCATACACAGGCCTTTCTATGGTCTCCCAGTTCTTCAGCCGCCTGATATGGTCTATCATCAGATCCGTATCAAAGGAGTTGGGGTGGTCATAATTCAGCAGTTTTCTGTCCTCAAAGGAAATATCATCATGTCGTTTATAATAAAAATCGTGGCTCAGGATGGTTATCTCATCATGAAACTGTTCCTTTATCTTTCCGATCATGGTACTTTTTCCGGAGCCTGTCCCGCCGGCTATGCCTATTACGATCACCTTTTCCATGTTCACATCTCCTTTTGCTGGCTGAGGGGCGTGCTGTCCCTGTCCTCAGATGTTATGGATGATCCCAGGTTTGCCGAAGCTTTTTCAAGTTCCAGGACAATATTGTTGATCTGCTGCAATTTTTCGGCAGAGATCTTGTTCTCTATTATACCCTGTGTAGATGAAAGGACGCTGTCAAGTTCAGATTTTATAACTCCGATCTTGTCTTTGAGTTCTTCGATGCCTTCATCATCCATGACATCCATGATGACCTGATCTCTGCTGAGCAGCTGGCCTGTTTCCAGTTCAAATTCAGAATTTTCCGTTATGACTACCGGATGGAAACCAAGTTCATCACCTACCAGCCTTGCAAAATCTTTTTTGGATTCCAGTTCGCCATGTACGAGGAATATCTGCTCAGGCTCCTGCCGGAAGCCGCTGAGCCAGTCCATAAGTCCTTTCTGGTCAGCATGTCCGGAAAATCCTTCCAGATTGTGGATCTCAGCTTTTACAGATATAGTCTCCCCAAACAGCTTGACCTCTTTTGCACCTTCTATGAGCATCCGGCCCAGCGTACCTTCCGCCTGATAGCCTACAAATACTATGCTGTTCCTGCTGTCCCACAAGTTATGTTTGAGGTGATGGCGTATGCGGCCTGCCTCGCACATGCCGCTGGCGGAAATGATGATCTTAGGCGACTTATCCTCGTTGAGCATCATGGAATCGGCCGTATTCCTGGTGAACTTCAGGTTCTTAAAGTCCAGAGGGTTATCTCCGCTGAGGATATACTCTTTGGTCTTTTCATCGAACACCTGGGCATTCCTCTTGAACACTTCAGTAGCCGTTGTTGCCATCGGGCTGTCGATATAGACATTCACATTTTCAAGCTGGCTCTGGTATTCGGGATGCTGTTCATAGAACATATTGAACTGGTATATCAGTTCCTGGGTCCTGCCTACGGCAAATGACGGGATTATCACACTCCCGCCACGCTTTACGGTCGCAAGGGTAATGTGTATGAGCTCATCTATGCTGGTGGCATTGGCAGGATGGAGCCTGTTGCCGTATGTGGTCTCCATTATGACATAGTCTGCTTTTTTTATCTTCACGGGGTCTCTCAGTATCGGTCTGTTGGTGACTCCCAGGTCTCCGGAAAATACGATCTTTGAAGTATTTTCTCCTTCAGTTATCCACAACTCTGTTATGGCTGATCCCAGAATATGTCCGGCGTCGTTGAACACTATCCTTATTTCCGGAGCCAGTTCGATGAGCTGGTCGTATAGGACCGGCCTGACCAGTTTGAGCGCATCTTCTGCATCATCTATAGTATACAGCGGTTCAACCGGCGGTTTTCCGGTCCTGGCGTTTTTCTTGCTCTGCCACTGGGCATCTTTTTCGTGTATGTAGGCGCTGTCCTTGAGCATCACCTCAAGAAGGTCTGCCGTAGCGTCAGTGCAGTATATCTGTCCTTTGAATCCTCTTTTTACCAGCAGCGGAAGCCTGCCGCAGTGATCGATATGTGCATGGCTGAGGATTACCCATTCTATTTGGGCCGGATCAAAGGGGAAAGGTTCTTCATTCATCTTTTCCACAGCCTTTCCGCCCTGAAACTGTCCGCAGTCCAGCAAAAGCTTATGCTTGTCCGTTGTGATGAGGTGGCATGAACCTGTGACGCCTATGGACGCCCCGCAAAATTTAATCTTCATCTTTCAGATACCTTTTCCTTCTACATATGATTGCGCTAACTGATCTTTACCTGTAATCCCACAGATCGCGGTCGGCTGTGGATACTGCCGCCGCACCGGCGGATATGGCGTCATCTACCTCCCATGGGAATTCCACCAGGCCGCCTGCGAGTATATCTGTGGAGATCTTTTGGGCGAATTCCTTTATCTTTTTGCTCAGCACGCCCGGCATTATCTCCACCACATCAGGCTTTGCGATCCTGATGGATTCCACTGCCGTATCCACCGAATGGGAATCTACTATAAAAAACCGCTGTACGGTTATGAGGCCCAAATCCTTTGCGGGCCTTATCATGTTTGTCTTGGTGGTGAGTATGCCGTCAACTCCCATCCTTTTTAGGAGTTCAAGTCCGGCCCTGTCTTTCCCTATTCCTTCTGCAAAGTCCATGTGTATGAAAATGATCTTTCCAGCCTTGTGGCATTTTTCCACATATGCTTTCATGGTCAGTATGCTTGAATACAGCAGAAATATCACATCGACTCTGGATAGCAGCGCGATATCAAAATCCTCCTTTGTTCTTACCGCCGCTGCGACTTTTCTGTTGCCAAATACAGACATCTCTCTTCCATCTCCTGTCTATTTTTTGCTTATGGTTCCGGCGCAGACAAGATTTGCGTCTGTGCCCCCTATCCCTTTTATTATAATATCACCCAAAGCTATTGGCAACAACAAGGTTTTTTTATCGAGTTCTTTCATGCAATCAAATATCCTGTCTTTCGGCACCGGCCTGTCGGTCCTGACAGGAACCATGTCTCCCTTTTCTGTCCTCATAGTGGTCGTCAGCACCCTGCACGGACAGATCATTTCCTGTATGGCGTGTTTTTTACCTCTTATGCACCTGTTGCCCTCTGTTTCATATTCCTCTGCGCATTTTGTCACCTTGACGGTACATCCTACCGGGCAGACGGTGCAGATCACATGGCATCCGTCATCTGGAGGCATATTCTTCACACCCTTTTTCTCAGAAGGCATATTTCCCTTTCCATGCGTATGCTCCGGCTGCGGCATTCCCATAGCATATGCCGCAGCGGCTCTTCCGGCAGTTTCTCCTTCATCTGAAACATAATCCACAAGTTCGTGTACTTTCACCACATTTCCGCAGGCAAAAATGCCCGGAACCGAGGTCTGCCTGTTTTCATCCACAACAGGCCCTTTTGTCCTGGTGTCGATCTTTATACCGGCCATCTTGCTCAGTTCATTTTCGGGTATGAGCCCAACAGAAAGCATCAATGTATCACATGGTATATATTCTTTTGTTCCATTTATAGGTTTTTTATCCTGGTCTACCTTGGCAACGGTCACGCCTTTAAGCCGTTCTTTTCCATGGATCTGTGTGACTGTATGGCTGAGTTTCAGCGGGATATTAAAATCTCTGAGGCACTGGGATATGTTTCGCGTCAGTCCGCCGGAATCCTCCATGATCTCGCATACGGCTTCCACACTGGCCCCCTCCAATGTCATCCTGCGAGCCATTATTAGGCCGATGTCGCCTGAGCCAAGGATCACGATCCGCTTTCCCGGCATAAATCCCTTTATATTTACAAATTTCTGGGCTGTACCTGCAGTCATGACTCCTGCCGGCCTGTCGCCGGGCGTCATCAGGGCGCCTCTGGGCCTTTCCCGGCATCCCATGGCAAGTATCAAGGCTCCTGCTCTGATCTGAAAACATCCGTCGGCAGAATTTACACATGTTATTGTCTTTTCTTCGGAAATCCCGGTCACCATAGTATCAGTAAAAACCGTTATTGCAGATTTTTCTGTCAAGGTTTTGTATCTGGCTGCGTATTCAGGTCCTGTAAGTTCTTCTTTAAATTTGTGCAGGCCAAAACCATTGTGGATGCACTGGAGCAATATCCCTCCCAGCATATGGTCTCTCTCTATGAGCATCACCTTGCCGGCGCCTGCCTCTTTTGCCGCAACGGCAGCGCTCATGCCGGCCGGTCCGCCGCCTATCACTGCCACATCAGCATAGATCATCTTTATCACCTCCCCTTATCATTCCTGTCAGTATATTGGAATCCCCTCCTTTTTTTGTGATCTTCAGGGGACTTTTTCCAAGTTCCCTGGCAAGTATCTCAAGGACCTGCGGCATGCAGAATCCTCCCTGGCACCGGCCCATGCCGCTCCTTGTCCTTCTCTTGATCCCGTCAATATCCACGGCGCCCGGAGCTCTATGGATGGCTTCTTTTATCTCTGCTTCTGTTACTTCTTCACAGCGGCAGACAACATGACCATAAGAGGGGTCCTGTTTTATCAGGTCATTTTTTTCTTCAACTGAACATTTTGCGAATATCTTGCGTTTTGGCCTTCCTGGGTCGTAGTTTTCCTTCGTGTCTGGTTCAAAGCCCTGTTCGATGAGGATCTTCTCTATCTTCAGGGCTATGGCGGGAGCTGATGTGAGTCCCGGCGATTCTATGGCGGCAGCATTTACAAATCCCGGCACCGGACTGTTGATGATGAAATCCCCCTTGTCGCCGTGGGCTCTCAGGCCGGCAAACTGTGTTATGACCTTGTCATACGGTATCCGGTCGAAAAACATGGATTCCTTATTTTTTATATTTTCCATCCCGGCTTCTGTCACGGAAAAGTCGTCCCTGCCGGTCCTGTCAACTGATGTGGGCCCCAGCAGTATATTGCCGTCAACAGTCTTTACGGCCAAGACGCCTTTGCCCATCTTGTCGGGAACTTTAAATATGGTCGTGTCAGTCAGATAAGCGGCTTCTTTATCCAGAAGCAGATACTCTCCTGCTCTGGGCGTGATATTAAAAGAATCATCGCCGACCATCCGGGCTATCTTATCTGAGTACAATCCCGCACAGTTGATGACAAACCGAGACTGTATCTTTCTCCCATCGGCAGCCGTTATCACAAAGGTTCCGTCTGTCCTGTCTATTTTCTCTACCTCAAACGAACGCATCAGCCTTGCTCCGTTATCCATTGCGCAGCCTGCGGCTTCGATGGTCAGGTCATAAGGGCATACTACGGCTCCTGTCGGCGCATACAGGGCTTTCTTTATCTTGCGTGAAAGGTTTTTTTCTATCCGGAATATCTCTTCTCCTTCAAGTATCCTCAGCCCTTCAACTCCGTTTTCTATCCCGCGCTCGTATAGCTTTTTCAAAGTCAGGCAGTCCTCATCGCTGAAAGCGGCCACCAGCGATCCGTTTCGTCTGTATCCTACTCCCAGCAGGCTGCATGTTTCTTCCATCATCCGGCTGCCCTGTATGTTCATTTCTGCTTTAAGACTGCCCGGTACCGGATCGAAACCAGCATGGACGATACCGCTGTTGGCTTTTGACTGGCCCATGGCCACATCCTGTTCTTTTTCCAGGATCACTATCTCCCCCTCATAGGCTGACAGCCGCCTTGCAGTCATGGCGCCAACTACGCCTGCTCCTATTATGGCAACTTTATACACTTGTCTCCCTCCTGTAACTGTTTTTTTGCAAAAAAACACGCCAAAACAAAGGCTATGCCTTTGTTTATGACGCGTCTCAATCTCCTCTGCGTATATTATTTATTTAACCGGCTGGTTTTACGGGGCGTTTACCTGTCGCCGTGAAAATCCGAGCCTTCTGTTATATGAAGATGCAGCCTGGCAGCTTCATCTATAAAAAATAATCTTTCTTCTTCCGTATGATCCGGATATATGCACTCCAGGCCTTTCAGACCGGCCTGCCTGAGCCGTTTAAGGAGCTGGCTGAAAGAATCCCTGAATTCCTCGCTTCCCCTGCGGCCAATACCACGGATCTTGCATGGATGGGCAAGTACCGGGATGCCTCCTGCATCTCGGATAATGGTCAGAGCTTCATCTGCCGGGATAAGATATTTTTTTATTTCCTTCAGCTGAGGATCTTCGAGAAATCTTCCCGGTTCAAAAGCCTCAGATACTTTGTTGATATAGCCTTTTTTTATGAGCGCCCGTGCAAAGTTGGGTTTTCCTATATATGTCTGGCCCTCTCTGAAGATAAGATCCTGTTCTTCTATTTCATATCCCTTTTCTCTGATGGCTTTTAGGAGGCGGGCATTTCTTTCCCTGCGTTTTTCGGCCATAAAATCCAGTTTTTCCGTCAGGGCCCTGTTTTTCAGATCAAAATGATAGCCTAATATATGAAGTTCTTTTCCCTCAAAAACCGCAGGCAGCTCGATACCTGCCACAACTTTGAGATTCACTTCTCTGCCTTTTTCTTCAGCTTCTTTGATACCCGCCGTCGTCTCATGATCTGTTATGGCTATGACATCGTATCTTTCGCAGGAATATTTCTGTACTATCTCCGAAGGGCTCAAGGTCCCGTCAGAATACCATGTATGGATATGAAAATCAGTTTTTAAATTCATATATCTAACAGCAGCCCTTCAGCTATATTTTCGGCCGCTTCTTCTCCCTTAAAAAATCCCACAATGGCCAGAGCAAACTGCATAGCTGTTCCCGGTCCCTGAGATGTGATTATATTGATATCCCTTACGACAGGTATATCTATGTATTCTGCGCCTTTGAGCTTGTCCTCCATGCCGGGATATATGGTAGCCTTCCTGTTCTCAAGGACTCCCAGTTCCCCCAGCACCATCGGTGCGGCGCATATGGCGGCTATCCCCCGCCCGTCCCTTGCGAATTTTTTCACCTTACTGCATATGCCCTTATGGTGGAGCATGTTCACGGCCCCGTCCATCCCTCCGGGCAATATCAACATTTCGCAGTAATCGTAATCAATATCCTGATACATATAGTCAGCATCTATGGTAATGCCGTGGGCGCCGACCACTTCCCTTGTCGTGGTCAGCGACACAAAATGGGCGTCCATTCCAGCCCGGCGCAGTATATCTACGACCGTAACAGCTTCAACTTCTTCAAACCCCCTAGCCAGATGCACAAGAATCATAAGCATTTCTCCTTTTAAAAAAATATCCTCGGCGGCTTCGTGAGCACCCTTGTCACATAGAACACCGCAAAAAAGGCTGCCAGTGTGTACAAAACAAGAAAAGTTCCCGCCATGCTGATGAAGTCTCCACCCAGCAGTACCCTGAGAGCGGAATTGTCCAGAAGAGTCTCAAGTCCAATGACATTCATCAGAAATGACACGCCTGCAGAGGTCTTTGTGAGTATTGTCTCGCCTATGAGCAAAACGGCAGTAAACCCTGTCACTACCCACAGCCTCCGTCTGAGTACCAGTTTAAAATCATTTTTTAAAAAATAAACATAAATTGCTACAGTAATTATCAAACTCACTATGCACACGATAAGACTTATGTCAGCCGCCTTCTTTACAGCCAGCATATTATCGCTGTCCCTTTCACTGAAAATCCCCTGCATATCATATCCCGTATCGTCATAGACCTGAAATTCCTCCGGCCTCCACGAGTTCATAAATGATGTGATCTCCTGGGACATTTCTGAATTGCTGTAGTTTACCCCCAAACTGTCGACTACTCTTGTGTCATTGAAATAGAATGTATAGCCTGCCGATGTCCTTAAAACTGCGTTCTGCCCCACAGTGATTATCAGCAGCGTCATAAACAACACAAGTGCAAACGAGCAAAACATATTAAACTTTCGCACTCTGTTTCTTCCCCCTTTTTTTGCTATACATTATTATCATACACCAAATCAGTGGAAAATACAAACAAAAAAAGGAGAGGCTCATCCTCTCCTTTGAGACTCTTGAAATGAAAAACTAACTTCCAGATGTACCTTCCTTTAACGAAGTTCGTTTTTCATTAGCTCTTTATGTAAGACTGATTTCCGGTTATCCTGTTTTTGTGCCTGTTCATGGGACAGAAAGGACACTATCATGAAATCAAAACATCTGACCTTAGATCAAAGAAAAGCTATCCAGGACGGAATCGAAAACCGTCTCTCTAAAACCGCTATCGCTCGCCTTATCGGCAAAGATCCTTCCACCGTTGCTAAGGAGATCACAGCTCACAGAAAGCTTAAACCTCGCAATCGCTTTAATTCTCCCATCATCTGCGCCAACTTCAAATCATGCACCAAGCCTCGCAAGCTTTGCTCCGACAAATGCCCTCAGTACAAAGAACAGTCCTGCTCACTTCGTGACCGCTCCATCGGTGCCTGCAATCACTGCGAACGCATCCAAAGGTGCAGATTGGATCACTTCTTCTACAATGCTTCAAGGGCTCACGAAGAGTATCTCTTCCATCTGTCCGATTCAAGGCAAGGTGTGAACCTCTCTGAGCCTCACAGAATCCTAATTGCTCAAACTATCAAGCCACTTCTTGATAAAGGCCAGTCTCTTTATCATATCCTTGAAAATCATCCCGAACTTGATATTTCCGTCAAATCCCTTTATACATACATTGAGGGCGGCATTTTCAAGGATTTCGGCATCGATAACTTCTCTCTCAGAAGGCAGGTCTCCATGCGACAGAGAAAAAAGATCAAAGTACGCAAAGAACCTGTCAACTACGACGGCCACAAGTATTCCGACTACCTTCTGTTCTGCAAGGAGAATCCTTGTGTCCCTACTACTGAAATGGATACCCTCTACAATCAGCCGGACGGCCCATATATCCAGACTTTCTCTTTTCAGAATACCTCTCTGATGATCGGTATCCTCCATCATGAAAAGACCTCTGAATCTATGGCTTCTTCCCTTGACTTGCTTGAGGATATCCTCGCTGATGATTTCTTCAAACTCTTCTCCCTCATCCTCACCGACAGAGGCTCCGAGTTTGAAAAAGTCTCCCTCTTTGAGACCAATTCTCTGACCGGAAAAACAAGATCTAATATCTTCTATTGTGATCCTCAGACCCCCTCTCAGAAACCTCATGTGGAGAACAATCATAATCTGGTCAGGAATATCCTGCCTAATGGCAGAAAGCTTTCTTCTTTGACTCAGCATGATCTAAACATCATGTTCAGCCATATCAATTCTGTGCCAAGGAAGATCCTCGGCGGCAAAACACCTTATGAGGTCTTTT